>Ga0070675_100001364_pt1 | contig 17887 bp, 14 predicted proteins | sample KBSM43metaG_FD_65343 | JGI IMG/M metagenome (GOLD analysis project Ga0070675, IMG submission 65343) | Miscanthus rhizosphere microbial communities from Kellogg Biological Station, Michigan, USA - KBS M4-3 metaG | ecosystem: Host-associated > Plants > Roots > Rhizosphere > Soil ...
GGCGGCCGACCGTCGTCCGTCAACAGCATCAGCATCACGTCGGAGAAGCTCGAAGTGTCGACGCTCGTCTGGAATGCCGCCTCGGGCGGTTTCGTCTCGGGGCCTGTGAAATGCTTCGCACGCTGACCCGGCTGTTCCGAGCCGCGTGCGATCCGTCGCAGCTCGATCTCGGGCTCGACGTCGCGCCGCCGCGCGACGCCGAGGAGCTGCTCGCGCTGCTGCGCGAGCTCGGGCTCGCGCGCATCGAGCGCTGCCGCCTCACCCACAACCGGAACGTGATGGTGAGCTTCGGCGGTGGGGAGCTGCGGGTGCACGAAGGCTATCTCGGCGCACCTCTTCCGGTGCTGCGCGCCATCGTCACCTTCGTCCAGGGGCGCACGCGCGCCGAGCGGCGCGCGGCGCAGCGCGTCATCATCTCGCATCCGATCCACTCGGCGCGTCCGGCGGCGCGACGCGACCGCACGCACGCCGACGACGGTGTGATCGCCGAGAAGCTCGTCGCGTGGCACGGCCGGTACAACGCGCGGTACTTTCACGGTCGGCTCAGACACGTACCGATCCGTGTGTCGCGACGGATGAAGAGCCGGCTCGGGCACTACACGGCGGGCACCGCCGCGGGGGAGCCCGCCGAGATCGCGATCAGTCGCACACACCTGCGGAAGCACGGCTGGGAGGAGGTGCTGCACACGCTGCTGCACGAGATGGTGCACCAGTGGCAGGACGAGTCCGGCCGCACGATCGACCACGGCGCGACGTTCCGCGCGAAGGCGCGCGAGGTCGGCATCGCGCCGTACGCGCGGCGCGTCCTCGCGACGCGACCCGGACGGGCCGAAGGCTCGCAGACGCTCGGCCGCCGCGCAGCGCGGGACGGTTAGGGCGGCTTCGTAGCCGTGGCCGGGGACCGCGAGGTCGCGGTCCGAGCTCGCCCGTCCCGCGGTTACCTTTCGTCGAGCGATCCCCTCATCCCACCACGAATGCTCGACTTCTTCGACATCGACAGCGCGCTCAGCGAGGAGGAGCGAGCCGTCCGCGACAGCGTCCGCCGATTCGTCGACGAGCGCGTCCTCCCCGTGATCGGCGACGCCTACGTGCAGGGGCGTTTTCCCAAGGAGCTCATTCCGGAGATGGGTGAGCTCGGGGTGTTCGGCGCGAACCTGCCGGAGGAGTACGGCTGCGCGGGGCTCAACAACGTGCAGTACGGGCTCATCATGCAGGAGCTCGAGCGCGGCGACTCCGGCGTGCGGTCGTTCGCGAGCGTGCAGGGCGCGCTCGCGATGTATCCCATCTACGCGTTCGGCTCCGAGGAGCAGAAGCGCCGCTGGCTGCCGCCGATGGCGAAGGGTGAGGTGATCGGCTGCTTCGGACTGACGGAGCCCGACTACGGCTCGAACCCGAGCGGCATGATCACGATGGCCCGCGAGCAGCAGGACGGAAGCTGGGTGCTCAACGGATCGAAGATGTGGATCACGAACGGCTCGACGGCGAACATCGCGGTCGTCTGGGCGAAGACGAACGGCGACGGGAGCGATCGGTCGATCCGCGGCTTCATCGTGCCGACCGACTCGGCCGGCTTCAAGGCGAAGGACCAGAAGGGGAAGCTCTCACTTCGAGCGAGCGATACGAGCGAGCTGTCGTTTCAGGACGTCCACCTGCCGGCGGATGCGATCCTTCCCGGTTCGGGTGGCCTCAAGAGCCCGCTCATGTGTCTCACCCAGGCGCGCTACGGCATCTCGTGGGGCGCGCTCGGCGCCGCGATGGCCTGCTTCGAGGAGGCGCTCGAATACTCGAAGACGCGCGTGATGTTCGACCGACCGATCGGCGGCTATCAGATCCAGCAGGTGCGGCTGGCCGAGATGCTCACCGAGATCGTGAAGGGTCAGCTCGTGTCGCTGCACCTCGGCCGGCTCAAGGACGCCGGGACGTTCACGCCGCAGCAGGTGTCGCTGGCGAAGCGGAACAACGTGAACATCGCGACGGAGATCGCGCGCGAGGCACGCCGGCTGCTCGGCGCGAACGGCATCCTCGCCGAGTACGGCGCGATGCGGCACATGGCGAACCTGGAGAGCGTCTACACGTACGAGGGCACGCACGACGTGCACTCGCTGATCCTCGGCCAGGCGGTCACGGGGCTGAACGCGTTCAAATAACGCGCGATGCGCGATGCGCTCTGCGCGGTACGCTTCTGCCCCCCGAGCCTCCTTCGCCCTATAGTTCCACGTTAGCGCACCGCGCGATGCGCAATGCGCCGTGCGCCCATGGCACCTCGCTTGCCGGTCTAGCTCATCTCATTCAAGGGAGGCTCACATGTCCGACGAGGAGCGGAAGCAGGAGGAGCATCAGGCGCCGGAGTTTCCGGAGCAGCGTGACGACAGCCCGTACGCGAGCATGAACGATCCGCGGGGGGCGCCGGGCGGAGCGCGGCAGCACGTCCGCAGCGAGACGAGGCAGGGGGCCGTGGCGCGGCCGGGCGGCGCGACGCAGAACTCGGGCGGCGCGCTCCAGAGCAACGACGAGGAGCTGGGTCACGGGCCGGGGCGCGGCGCGGACTGAGCACTACCTACCTCTCCGCCGTGCGGTGCCCTAGACTTCATGTGAATTCTTTCACATGGGGGCTCCGACGGTGAAAATTGCCGTCTGCATCAAGCGCACGCCGGACTCCGAGTCGCGATTCAGGATCGCCTCGTCCGGCATCGCGATCGACGAGGCGGGCCTGAAGTTCGACATCGACGACTTCGCCGGCTACGCCGTGGAAGCCGCGCTCCAGATCAACGAGAAGGGGGGCGGCGGCGAGACGGTGATCGTCGCCGTCGGGCCCGACTCGGTGCAGGAGTCGCTGCGGAAGGCGATGAGCATGGGCGCCGATCGCGCCGTACAGCTCAAGGCCGACAGCGTTCCGGCCGACGGGCTCGCCGTGGCGAAGGCGCTGGCCGCGGAGCTGAAGGACGGCGGCTACGATCTCATCCTCTTCGGCAAGCACGCGTTCGACACGTCCGCCGGCGTCGTCGGCACGGCGACGGCGGAGCTGCTCGGACTTCCGTGCGTGACGGCGGTGTCGCAGCTCGACGTCGCGAACGGGCGCGGCTCGGCGCGACGCGAGCTCGAAGGCGCGGCGGAGCTGGTGGAGTTTCCGCTCCCCGCCGTCGTGACGATCGACGAAGGGGTGGCGCGTCCGCGCTATCCGTCGCTCAAGGGGATCATGGCGGCGAAGAAAAAGCCGCTCGAGTCGAAGCCCGCGCAGCTCGGCGCGGTACGCGTGACCGTGCAGAAGGCTGAGCTTCCGCCCGAACGTCCCGCCGGTCGCATCATCGGCGAAGGCGCGGCCGCCGTGCCCGAGCTGGTCCGGCTCCTCCAGAACGAAGCGAAGGTCCTCTGATGGCGAACGTCCTGGTATTCGCGGAGACGCGAGGTAACGCGCTGCGCAAGGTTGCGCTCGAGGCAGTGACGGCCGCACGCGCGCTCGCCGACGCATCGGGTGGCGGCGAGGTGCACGCGATCGTCGCGGGACCGCCCGGTGTCGGCGCCGCGGCCCAGCAGTTGGGCGCGCATGGTGCCGACGTCGTTTACGTCGTCGAGCACGCCGGGCTGTCGAGCTTCGAGCGCGAGTCGATCGCGGCGACCGTCGCGGAGCGCGCGAAGCAGGGTGGCTATCGCGCCGTGCTGCTCGGGTTCTCCACGCAGGGGCGCGATCTCGGACCTCGGCTGGCCGCGAAGCTCGATGCGCCGATCGCGTCGGACGTGACCGAGATCAGCGTGGCCGGCGATGCCATCGTTGCGAAGCATCCCGGCTATGCGAACAAGGTGATCGTCACCCTCACGCTCAGCGGCTCACTCGTCGTGCTCACCGTTCGCCCGGGCGCGTACACGCCGAAGGAAGCGCCACACAGCGCACGAACCGAGAGCATCCAGCCCGCGGTCGATCCGTCGGCGGCGCGCGTCGTCGTGAAGCAGGTCGTCGAGGGAGCGAAGGGACGGCCCGATCTCGGCGAAGCGCCGATCATCATCGCCGGGGGACGGGGGCTCAAGGCGGCGGACAACTTCAAGCTCGTCGAGGAGCTCGCCGATGCGTTCGGGAACGCGGCGGTCGGCGCGACGCGTGCGGTGACCGACGACGGCTGGCGTCCGCACAGCGATCAGATCGGGCAGACGGGCCGGCAGGTGAGCCCGCAGCTCTACGTGGCGGTCGGCATCTCCGGCGCGATTCAGCATCTCGCCGGCATGCGCACGTCGAAGACGATCGTCGCGATCAACAAGGACAAGGATGCGCCGATCTTCAAGGTGGCGGACTACGGCATCGTCGGCGACGTGCTGGAAGTGGTGCCGGCGCTGACGACCGCGGTGAAGGCGGCGCGCGCATCGCACTGATCCGCGCGTGACGCGCGCGCACCAGGGACATCGCACACGGCGAGCAGCGCTCGGTATGCTCGCCCTCGCGGCCGCGGTGCTCGGCTGCGCGCGCGCGGCCACGCCGAGCGTCGCGCCGGTCGCATCGGCCGCGTCGTGCACGTTCGCCAACCCGCTCGCTCCGGGCGCGGATCCGTGGGTCGTGCGACGCGACAGCGTCTACTACTACGTGAAGTCGCACGACCGTCGCATCTGGATCACCCGCGCGACGAAGCTGTCCGAGGTCTTCACCGCGCCGGCACGAGCCGTGTGGAGCGCGCCCGACACGGGGTGGAACCGCACGAACGTGTGGGCGCCCGAGCTGCACTTCATCGACGGGCGCTGGTACATCTACTATGCGGCGGGACGCAGCGGACCTCCGTTCACGAGCCAGCACGCGGGCGTGCTGCAGTCGGCGAGCGACGATGCGCTCGGACCCTGGCTCGATCGCGGCCCCATCTACACCGGCGACAGTGTGGGCACCGGTACGGGCGATCGCTGGTCGATCGACATGACGGTCGGCCGCATCGCGGGCCGCGACTACGCCGTCTGGTCGGGGTGGGCGCAGCGCGCGTCCACCGACAAGACGCCGCAGCAGCTCTACATCGCGCCGCTCGAGAACCCGTGGACGATCTCGACGAATCGCGTCCTGCTCAGCGCTCCCGACGCGGAATGGGAGCGTGGGCCGGAGCTCGACCTTCAGGAAGGACCGGAGTTCCTCCAGCGAGGGAGCGACGTCCTCATCGTCTACTCGACGCGCGACTCGTGGCTCAAGGAGTACGCGCTCGGCCAGCTTCGGCTACGCGACACGACGGCCGATCCGCTGAACCCGTCGAGCTGGACGAAGAAGGGACCGGTGTTCACGGGAAACGCGGACGTCTTCGGCGTCGGCCACGCGAGCTTCGTCACGACGCCCGACGGGTCCGAGCACTGGATCGTGTACCACTCCAAGGATGCACCCACGCCCGGCTGGCGACGCAGCGTGCGCATGCAGCGGTTCGACTGGCCGACCGCGGGTGAACCCAACTTCGGCGCCGCCGCGAGCCACGCCGAGCGGCTCCGGCTGCCACAGGGCGACTGCCGCTAGCGGCAGTCGCCGCTAGTTGTCCTCCTTCCTCTCGCCCAACGCCTCGACGGCGGCGCGGCGCACTTCCGCGTCCCTGTCCTCGAGCGCGCGCGTCAGTCCTTTCACCGCCGCTGGGGTCCCGATCTCGCCCAGCGCCTCGACGGCGTGCCGGCGGATATCGCGGTTGGCGTCGCCGAGCAGGCCGGCGAGCGCGGGGGTCGTGGCGGGATCGGCGATCTCGGCGAGCGAGCTGGCCGCGTGCTCACGGAGCTCCGCGTCGCTCGACCGTAGCGCTTCGACGAGCGCGGGAGGCGCGGTGTGGAGATCGTCGAGCTGGCCGAGGGCGGCGGCCGCCGCGCGCCGCACCTCGATGTCCGCGTCGCCCAACGCGCGACCGAGGACTCCCGCGGACGACGGCGCACTCAGCTCACCGAGCGACCCGGCGGCCGCGGCGCGCACGCGCGGATCCGCGTCGCTTGCGAGCGCACGCTCGAGCGGCGCGATGGCCTCCTTGGCCTCGAGATCTCCGAGCACGTCGGCAGCCATCGCGCGGATCGTGGCATCGGCGTCGCGAAGGGCGGGAATGATCTCCGGGACGGTGCGCGCGTCCTCGAGCTGCCCGAGCGCCCAGATCGCCGCCAAGCGGATGCGCGACTCCGAGCCGCGCAACGCCTTCACGAGAGCGGGGCTCGACGCACGGTCCTCGATCTCGCCGAGCGCCCACGCGGCCATCGCACCCACCGCGGGCACGCGATCGGTCAGCGCCGTCTCGAGACTGGTGCGGACGTCGTGCTGCTCGCCGACGCCCGCGGCGAGTGCCGCTGCCTCGCGTACGAGGGGCGACGGATCGCCGAGCAGTGTGCGGAGCCGGGCAGGCGAGATCGTGCTGTTGCCCAGCATCTTGCTCGCCACCCGCCGCACGCACGTGTTCGACGTGCCGAGCTCCGACACGAGTCGTTCGATCGCGCGCGGATCCGAGACCTGTCCGCCGATGGAATCCTTCGCCGCCCGAAGGGCGGGCGTCGTTGCGGCCAGCCGACCGACACCGCCTCGCTCGCCGCTGCTCCAGAAGTTGCCGATCTGATCGCCGATCAGCTCACAGATCACGGGGTCGGTCCGGCCGAGCGCATCGAGCAGGATCCCGACGCGCGCCGAGTCGGGTCCGGGACGCTGATCCCGGTCGCCGTGCGCCGACGACACCGCCGCGGTGGGATTGAGGGTGACGGCGGCGCCGACGGCGCCGGCACCGAGCGCTGCGGAGGTGAGCAGGAAGGCGATCGCGCGCATGGTCATTCTCTCCTGTCACCGAGGGCTTCCGCCGCGGCGCGCCGCACCTTGGCGTCACCGGAGCCAAGGCCCGCCCGCAGCGCGGCGATCGCGGCATCGTCGGCGATGTTCGCGAGCGCCGAGATGGCGTTCTCGCGTACGTCGTGGTCGGGATCGTCGATCATGCGTCGCAGCGATGGGATCGCCGCGACCACCGAGCGCTCGCCCGCGATGTCCGCCGCCTTCGACCTCACGTCTGCGTTCGCGTCGCGGAGCAGGGCGAGCAGGGTGGCTTCGGGGACCGACACGCGGAGCTCGCCGAGGGTCTCGAGCGCCTGCTGTCGCACGTCGGCGTTCCCGTCACTCAGCGCCGGCAGGACCGCATTCCCGTGCGCCGCGTCGTGCAGATTGCCGATCGCCTCGATCGCGGCCTGCCGCACGTCCGGCGACGGGTCGCGCAGGAGCGGCACGAGCCCCGCGCCAACGGAACGGTCACCGAAACGGCCGAGCGCGTGCACGGCGGTATGCCGTATGTCCGCATCGGGATCGGAGAGCAGCCGGACGATGCCGGCGACCGGAACGCCCGACTCGTACTCGGACAACGCGTCGAGCGCGTTCTTGCGCACCTCGGTCTCCGGATCGGAGAGCAGCGACGAGAGGCCGTTCACGGCGCGCGGATCGGTGAACTTGCCGAGCGCCTCCGCGATCGCGGACCGAACCTTCGCCTCGCGGTCGCCGATGACGGCCAGAAGCGCAGGCACCGCGCGCGAGTCCTGGAGCTTGCCGAGCGATTGCGCCGCCGCAGCGCGAACGTCGGCATCCTCGTCCTTGAGCCGACCGATCAGCGCGACGACGACGGAGCTGTCGGTCGTCGCTCGCTGCGACACGGCAGTTGACTTCCGCTTCGATTCCTCGCCCACGACCGCCTGCACGGACTGCGCTTCGCGCGACGGCGGAGAGTTCTCGGGCAAGCCGACCACCGCCGAGGCCTGTGCGGCGCGGCCGGTCACGCCGGGCACCATCGCGATCGTCGCGACGACCACGGCGACCGACGCGACGGCGAGCACACGCTTCGGCCGTGCGTCGAATCCTCGACCCGCGAGGAGCTTCTCGACGCGCGACACGAGCAACGAGCGCTCCTCCGCCATGCCTGCCACGGGAACGCCGAGCGGCGACGCCTGAATCCACTCCGCCACCTGCGCCAGGCAACGGGCGAGGGCGACGCCCGATCCGGTGCGCCGCACCGCCCATTCGTCGCACAGATACTCGGCGGAGGTCGCGATACCGCGACGCGCCAGCCGATTCAACGGTTGAAACCAGAGCACGCGCTCGACGATGCTGACGAACGCCAGCCAGATCGGATCGCGCCGCGCGAGGTGCGCCAGCTCGTGCGCGAGCATGCTGCGCTGCTGCTCGAGGTCGAGGTCCGTGAGTGCGCTCTCGGGGAGACAGATCTCGGCCACGCCGAGGGCGATCGGGCTGGAGATGCGCGTCGTCGACGTGAGGCGCGGGCGACGGCGCAGCTTCGCTTCGCGCGTGAGCTGCTCCAGCTCGGCGACGAGGCGCCCGTCGAGGACGGCGCGCCGATCGCCGATGCGGCCGACGAGGATCAGGCGGCGCGCGGCGTACGTCAGTGCCAGTCCGAGTCCGATGAAGGCCCAGACCGTCACGACGATTCCGCGGACGGGGAGAGAATCTCGCGGAGACGTCGCGGACGGGGCAGCGGAGATGACGTCGGCTACCGCGGGATCAGCGGGCTGGGCGCGATGACTCTCCGACGCGGGATGGGCCTCGCTCATCGAATGTGGACCGGTGAGCACCCTGGCGTCCGCCGTCGCGCGTGCGATCGACAGGCTGCCGGCCGGCCGGAGCTCGAGGGCGAGCTGCGTCGACGCGCTCACGAGGCCGCCGACGAGCGCCGCCTTCCAGAACAGGTCCGTCGCGGCGGGTGGCCAGACGCGGGCTCGCGTCAGCGCCCACGCCAGCAGGAGCAACGCCGAGCTGTGGATGAGGTACGTGAGCAGCCAGGCCAGCACCGCGGAGGAGAGCGTGTCGATCATGTGGTTTCTCCCTTCGGAGCCTGAGCATTCTCGATCATCCGCTTCACGCGGGCGAGATCGCCCGGGCTCATGTCGGATGCGGAGATGAGATGCGTCACGAGCGCGGCGGGGTCGCCGGCGAAGAGCCGTTCCGTCAGCTCGCTCACCATCGACTGTTGGACATCCGACTCGGTGATCGTGGCGCGATAGACGAACTGCCGGTCGCGCGTCCGCCTCGCGACGATTCCCCTACGCTGCAGGCGAGTGACGAGTGTCGCGACCGTGGTCTGCGCGAGCCCGCGCTGCTCGTGCAACGCTTCCCACAGCTCGGCGACGGTGGCCTCGCCACGGTCCCAGAGCAGGCGAAGGATGGCGAGCTGCAGCTCGGTGATCTCGTGACGTTCGGGCATCAGGCTCCAGGGTAATCTACAGGTGTAGATTTACAAGTGTAGATTCCGCCTGTCAATAGCCGATTTGCTCGCCCTCGGAGCGTTGATTGCCTCGAGCAGTGCAGGCCGGCCTCGCGGCTCGTTGCGCTGCGGCCGGGGTGAATTACAATTGCGTACGCTACCGAACAGCGCGGAGCCCATCGCGCACCGAGCGGTCAGTCGTTGGCAGTCGGGCGATACCCCGTGGTGGCATGACCCACTTCGATCCGCTGAATCTCGTCGTAGTGGATGACGACGAGGATGTGCGCAAGGCCCTTCGGCGGCTCCTTCGCTCGATGGGCCACGAAGTCCAGGTCTTCGCCTCGGCGGAAGCGTATGAAGACCGCCCTGCCGCTGCGGATTGCCTCATCGTCGATCTCCGCCTTCCCGGGCTGAACGGCTTCGAGCTACGGGATCGTCTTCGATCGCGCGGCTCCCTGATTCCGATCGTGTTCATCACGGGCGATGGGGGGCCGTCACCGGGAGACGCGATCGCGCACGCCGACGTGCCGTCGCTCGCCAAGCCGTTCAGCGACAGCGATCTTCTCGAAGCGATCACGCGGGCAGTCACCGACTCCGCGGCCATACGATGAGATGCATGGGACGCGGGTATTCGCGTGTCACGCCCGCCGGCGCGCCAGGTCTCGACCATCATTCAGGAAGGCGCGATTGAAAACGAACCGGCGGACGCCTACGGCAACCAATCGACAGCTCGCCGTGCGCCTCGCGGTCGGCCGCGCGCTCGGCCGGGCGCGAGACCTGGACGACGTCTACTCCGCCGCGCTGGACACGCTCGCCGAGTGCCTCGACGTGGCACGCGCGTCCGTGCTGCTGTTCGATCCCGACGGGGTGATGCGCTTCAAGGCGTACCGAGGGCTGTCCAGCGAGTATCGCGAGGCGGTAGAGGGGCATTCTCCCTGGACGCCCGCTTCAGTGGACGCGGAGCCGCTGCTCGTGCCGGATGTGACGCGCGAGCCGTCGCTCGAACGCTATCAGCCGATCTTCGCGCAGGAACGAATCGCCGCGCTGGCATTCATCCCTCTGCTCAGCCTCGGGCGCGTCATCGGCAAGTTCATGGTCTACTACGACGCACCGCACGCCTTCGACGACGAGGAGATCAAGCTCGCCGTCGTCATCGCCACGGCGGTGGCCTTCGCCGTCGAGCGTGGCCGGGCGGAGGTGGAGGTGCGCCGAAGCGAGGCTCTGACGGCGACCGAGACGAGCGTCCCGAGCGTCGACCGATGGGAGTGGGCGCTGCCAGCGGGAGCGGACGGCGGTGAACGGCCGGATGGTCTTCCGTCAGGCACGTTGCGCCAGGTGAGGCATCGCACCCTCGAGAGCAGTCTCGACTGCCTGAAGATTCTCGACCTCGACGGCCGCCTGGTCTACGTCAATCGGGCGGCACTCGAGGCACTGGGCGTGGAATCGACCGAGCAGCTGCTGCACAGGCGATGGGTCGACCTCTGGAGCGACAAGGATCGAACGGTGGTCGAGGAGGCCGTCGCGCGGGCGAAGGCGGGTGGAATGGGCGCGTTTCAGCGTCCCTTCAGAACGACGGCCGGCGTCCTCAAATGGTGGGACGTCGTGGTCACGCCCATCGTGGACGCGGGCGGCGACGTCGTACAGATCCTGGCCGTGTCGCGCGACGTGTCCGCGCCGTGGAAGGCGGACGCTTTTCAGGCCGGACAGCACCAGGTGCTCGAGATGATCGCGACCGGCGCGCCGCTTCCCGAGGTGCTGACGCTGCTCGCCCACGTCATCGAGGATCAGTGCGAGGACCAAGTCTGCTCGGTCCTGCTGCTCGACGCGGACGGCGTGCACGTGCGCCTTGGAGCCGCCCCGAGCCTCCCCGACGATTTCGCCCGAAGCCTCGACTGCCAGCCGGCTGGCCCACTCGTCGGCTCGTGCGGCAGCGTGATGCAGCTCGGACGACCGGTCATCGCCGCCGACATCGCTTCCGATCCGCAGTGGGAGGTGCTGCGCGACGTGGCTCTGGCGAACGGGCTGTGCGCCTGCTGGTCGATGCCGGTCCTGTCCTCACAGAAGAAGGTCCTGGGATCTTTCGCGATGTACTGCGACACGCCGCGCGGGCCCAGCCGCGAGGAGCTCCGGCTGCTCGAGACGGCCGCAGACCTCGCCGGCGCCGCGATCGATCATCACCGGTCGCAGGAGGCGCTGCGCCAGAGCGAGCAACGAAATCGCGCCATCCTCCGGGCCATTCCCGACTGGATGTTCGTGCTGAGCAGCGACGGCATGTACCTCGACTGTCACATCAACAACCCCGACGGCCTTCTCGTGCCACCCGAGGTGTTCCTCGGCAAGACGATCCGCGACATCCTTCCAGCCTCGCTCGCAGAGGCGTTCACGCGATCGTTCGAGCGGGCGTTGGCCAGCAACGAGCCGGAGCGGCTCGAGTACAGTCTGGAAGTGGGGAACGAGGAGCACTTCTACGAAGCGTGCATCGTCCGGTGCGACAACGACAAGCTGCTCAGCATCGTGCGGGACATCACCGACCGCAAGCGCGCCGAGCTCGATGCGGCCGCGCAGCGTCACGAGCTCGCGCACATGAATCGGGTGATGATCCTGGCCGAGCAGTCGGGAGCGCTCGCGCACGAGCTGAGCCAGCCACTCGTCGCGATTCTCGCCAACGCGCAGGCGGCACGCCGTCTCGTCGATCGAAGCCCACTGGACGTGGGCGAAGTACGCGAGACGCTGGACGACGTGATCAAGAGCGGCAAGCGGGCGGCCGCGGTCATTCACCGACTGCGCGACCTCCTGAAGAAGAGCACCACCGCTCTTCAGCCGCTCGACCTGAACGAAGTCGCCCGGGAGGTCCTCGACCTGACGCGCAGCGATCTCCTGCTGCGGCGAGTAGCGATCACGACCGAGCTGTCACCTAGGATGCATCCGGTGCTCGGAGACCGGGTCCAGCTGCAACAGGTCATCCTCAACCTCGTCATCAACGCGTGCGACGCGATGAGCACGGTCGAGCCGGCGGAGCGCGAGCTCACGCTCACCACCGTCGCCGACGACGACTGTGTGCAGATCGCCGTCGCCGATCGCGGCGTCGGTATCCCCGAGGGGGAGCTCGCGTCGGTGTTCGATCCGTTCGTGACGAATCGGGAGCAGGGGCTCGGCCTCGGCCTCGCGATCAGTCGTTCGATCGTGCTCGCGCACCGCGGACGAATCGAGGCCGAGAACAACGCCGACCGCGGCGCCACGTTCCGCTGCTTCCTTCCGCTCGCCAACGGCCATGTCGAAATGGTGGCAGGCAGGGCGGACTAGGCGGCCGTGTGAGGATCTGAGGAGCCGGTAGCCGAGCTGCGCCAGTCGCCGTTGCAGTTCGGTTGTTGTGGTCATGGCTTCCGGATAGCTTCCGCTCGCGCTTGCAACAGCGCGTACGACCACTGCCGGAGCGCCAATAGATGACCGCAGGAAGCGCCGTGTTCCTTTTCGTGCTGGTCCTCGCCGTCGGCTTCTTCGCGCTGAACGTGCAGCGGCTGGTGAGCTATCTGCAGCTCGGGTACGGCGAGGACCGGACCGACCATCCGCTCGTGCGGCTGAAGAACGTCCTCGTGATCGGCATCGCCCAGAAGAAGATCTTCCGCGACCCGATCGCGGGCCCCATGCACGCCCTCATCTTCTGGGGGTTCATGGTGCTCACGATAGGCACGGTCGAGATCGTGATCGCCGGCGTGTTCCCGCGATTCTCGTTCGCGCTGCTCCTTCCCGGCGCGCTCTACCGCCTCTACTCGCTCTCGCAGGACGTCTTCGCGCTGCTCGTCATCGGCGCCGTCGGCTTCGCGCTGTATCGGCGGCTCGTGCTGCATCCGAAGCGTCTCGAGGGCGATCAGCTCGAGCACACGGATGCGCTGATCATCCTCAGCATGATCATGGGGCTCATGGTCACGCTGCTGCTGTTCACGTCGTTCGAGCTGGTGGTGGACCCCGCCGCCTACGGCGCCGAGAAGGTCGTGTCCCACCCGCTCTCGATGGTACTCGGCGCGATCGTGTCGCCCGGCGCGGCGCACGGCGCGGCGCGCGTGTTCTGGTGGGCCCACGCACTGCTCATCCTCGTCTTCCTGAACTACCTGCCGTACTCGAAGCATCTGCACGTCGTCTCGTCGCTCATCAACGTCTACTTCTCGAACACGAGCGGTCCGGGGCAGAAGGGCGCGATGCGGTACATGGACCTCGAGGCGGACGTGGAGCAGTTCGGCGCGAGCGACGTCGAGCAGCTCTCGTGGAAGAACCTGCTCGATGGATACTCGTGTACCGAGTGTGGCCGCTGCACCGCCGCATGTCCGGCGAACATCACCGGCAAGCCGTTGAGCCCGCGCAAGATCGTCGTCAACACGCGACAGCGCCTGATGGAGAAGGGTCCGGTCGTGACGGGCGACCGCATGGAGTTCCTGCGTCCCGCGCTGCTCCATGGCGAGGGGGGCGACGCCGGCGCGACGACGCCGGCCCAGGTGCTCGAGCACCGGCTCCTCGACACCTACATCACGGAAGAGGAGCTCTGGGCCTGCACGAGCTGTCGCGCCTGCGTCACCGAGTGTCCGGTGTCGATCGATCAGCTCGACGTGATCAACCAGATGCGTCGCAACCTGGTGCTCACCGAGTCGCGGTTCCCCGAGGAGCTGCAGCCGGTCTTCCAGTCGCTCGAGCGCAACGGCTCACCGTGGGCGTTCCAGGCGGCGGACCGCGGCGCGTGGGCCGAAGGGATGAACATCCCGACGATGGCGGAGCTCGCGGAGCGTGGCGAGCAGCCCGACGTCCTGTTCTGGGTCGGCTGCATGGGATCGTTCGACGATCGCGCGAAGAAGATCACCGTCGCGTTCGCGCGAATCCTCCAGGCGTGCGGCATCCGGTTCGCCATCCTCGGACAGGAGGAGCATTGCCACGGCGACCCGGCGCGGCGCATGGGCAACGAATACCTCTACCAGATGCTGGCCAAGGATACGATCGAGACGCTCGACCGCTACGCCGTGCGCACGATCGTCACGCACTGTCCGCACTGCTTCCATCAGCTCGGAAACGAATTCCCGCAGTTCGGCGGCGACTACGAGGTGATCCACCACTCGACGTACATCGAGCGCCTGCTGCAGGAGAACCGCGTGCCGCTGCGCGGCGAGGACGGCCACAAGCTCACGGTCGCCTACCACGACTCGTGCTACCTCGGCCGCTACAACGACGTGTACGACGCCCCGCGCGAGACGCTCAAGCGTGCGCTGCCCGTCGTCAACCTGGTGGAGCCGCCGCGCAGCCGCGACCGCGGACTGTGCTGCGGCGCCGGCGGTGGGCGCATGTGGATGGAGGAGCGCACCGGAAAGCGCATCAACGTGGAGCGCACCGAGGAGCTGCTCGCCACGGGCGCCGATACGATCGCCGTGGCGTGCCCCTTCTGCATGACGATGATGTCCGACGGCGTGAAGGCGAGCGGCGCCGACGTGCCGGTGGTGGACATCTCGGAGGTCGTGGCGGGGCAGATGGTGTGAGTGCGTGTGGGGAGTGGGGAGTGACGGCGGACGCTGCTCACTCCCCGCTCCCCACCCCCCACCGCAGCTTCCACAGCGTCACCGTCTGCCGGATCTCTCCATCGACGAAGGGGCGCGGATCGGGCTCGCTCTCCAGGCCCAGCCGGCTGCACTCGTCGAGGAACTCCTGCAGCGCGATGCGGCCCGGATCGGCCACGATCGCCTCTCCGCCGCGGACGAGCGTGCTCGCGATCGCGTTGGCGACGAGCGAGGCGTAGCGGTGCTCGTAGAGGACGTCCGACGCGAGGACGACGTCGAACTTCCCGAGGTCGGCCGGCATGTCGGCCCAGTTCACCATGCGCGTCGCGATGCGCTTCCCCGTCGCCTCGGCGACGTTCGCCAGCGCGAACCGCGGCGCGTCCTCGTAATAGTCCGTCGCCGTGACGTCCGCGCCGCCGAGCACCGCCCCGATCGCGACGAGACCGAGCCCACATCCCAGCTCGAGCACGCGCTGGCCGCGCAGTCGCATCACGGCGAGCTCCTCGGCCAGGATGCGCGCCGACGGCCACAGGTCGGCCCAGTAGGGCAGGCGCTCGTCACGGTCGAAGTCGGCCTCGCTGATCAGGTCGTCCGCATTGGCCGGCATGAAGAGACGGATCGTTCGACCAGCCAGCTCCAGCTCGCGCGTCGTCGTGCGGAAGCGGCGCGCGAGGTCGTCGCGGAGCGCCGCGATGTCGGCGAGGTCGCTCACGCCGGGAACGTTGCGCTGCCGCCGAAGTCGGCGTCGAGCGGTATCGCGCGCACCGTCGACCCGGCGGGCAGCGTCGCGGGCTCGGGCGGGACGACGAGCAGCGCGTCCGCGGCGGACATCGACGTGAGCATTCCCGAGCTCTGTGCGCCGGTCAGCCGCGCGCGGAGCGAGCCGTCGTCACCGTCGACGAGCACGCACCGGAGGAAATGCGTCAGCGGCGCGCGAAGCACGATCTCCTCGTCGAGCACGACCTGCACCGTGCGCCGGTGCGGTCGCAGCGAGCCGGCGAGCGTACGGAGCAGGGGGCGGCCGAACAGCTCGAAGGTGACGAGCGCCGACACGGGATTGCCCGGCAGCCCGAGCCAGGGGACGCCGAACAGTCGACCGAACCCGATCGGTGCGCCGGGCCGCATGCGAACGCGCCACAGCGAGAGCGAGCCACCGAGCTCCGCGACGACGGTGCGCGTGTAGTCGAAGTCCCCGACCGAGACACCGCCGGACGTCACGATCAGATCGCATCCGTCCGCGGCGCGCAGCCGTTCGGCCAGCGCCGCCGGATCGTCGGGGGCGATGCCGATGGAGTCCGCTTCTCCCCCCGCGACGCGCACCGCGGCCTCGAGCGAGTACGAGTTCGACGAGACGATGCGCCGTCCGGCGAGCACTTCGCCGAAGTCGTCGAGCGGGACGAGCTCGTCCCCCGTGGCGAGGATGGCGACGCGAGGTCGTCGGTGCACGACGGGCCGCGCGCAGCCGATCGAGGCGAGCACGCCCACGTGTGCCGCACCGAGCGTCGTTCCCGCGCGCGCGACGATGGCACCCGTGCGCACGTCCTCGCCGGCGGCGCGCACGTTCGCGCCGGCGTCGCGGTCATCGCGGATCTCGACCACGTCGCGAGACGAGACGGTATCCTCGACTCGCACCACGCAGTCCGCACCATCGGGCAGCGGCGCACCGGTCATGATGCGGGCGGCTTCGCCAGCACTCACGGCACGCGTACCGCGCTTTCCCGCGGCGATCGTCTCGACGATGCGCAGCCTCGCCGGCGCATCCACCGACGCGCCGCCGACGTCCGCGGAGCGCACCGCGAAGCCGTCCATGCTCGCGTTGTCCCAGAGCGGGAGCGAGACGGGAGAGACGACGTCGCGCGCCAGCACTCGCCCGAGGGCGTCGTGCAGCTCGATCGTCTCCTCGCCGAGGGCGCCGACGCCGGAGAGCATGTGCGCGCTCGCCTCGCCGACGCTCAGCCGCGTGAGGCTCACGGCGCCGGCAGCCGCAGTGAGGCCAGTCGGGCCGCGACGGAATCCTGCACACGATTCACCGTCGAAGTGGGCACCGTGTAGTTGTTGCAGAGCAGGCTGAAGATCAGCATCTGCCCGTCGGCGGTGGTGACGTAGCCGGACAGCGAGCGCGCCTTGTCGATGTAGCCCGTCTTCGCGTGCACGTTGCCCTGCGCCGGCGTGCCGCGCATGCGCTTGTCGATCGTGCCGTCCACACCGGCGACGGGGAGCGCGTCGTAGAAGACGCGGAACTCGGGGTGCCGTCGCATCGCGTCGAGCGCCTTCACCAGCGTGCGCGGGCTCACGTAGTCGTGCCGCGAGAGTCCGCTGCCGTCGCGGACGGCGAAGCCGTCCGGCTCCGCACCCCACGCGACGAGCTGCCTCTCCACGATGCGCTGGGCGGTGTCGGCGCGTCCGATCCCCGTCGCGCGGCGCGCGATGGTCTTGAAGAGCAGCTCGCCGATCTGGTTCTGCGACGGCTTCTCGAACGCGCGCATGACCTCGCGGAGCGGCGGCGACCGGAGCGCGACGAGCGAGTCGAGGGGCACCGTGCTGTCGCGTCGCGCCTCGTCGACCGCGATGCCGCGCGACCGGAGCGCCTCGCGCAACGCGGCGACGAACGCCGCCGGATGGTCCCGAAACGCGAGCTCGAGCACCGACGTGTCGCCGGCGGCGATCGTGCCTGCCACGAGCACTCCCGCATGCGACGAGTCGAAGCCGGCTGTGAGGTTCGCGCGCAGCCGCGCACTGTCCGCGGCGACGACCGGGCGCGCCACCGTCGTCGCGCGGACGATCAGCGGCGGATAGGTCGACGCGGGACGCGTCGTGGCGCGCACGGGATCGCCCGGCCGCGCACCGGCGCGCACGAGGATCTGGGTGAATCCCTCGTTGAAGTAGAGCGCGTCGACGCCGGCGCCATACGGCTCGTCGAGATCGTCCCACGCCCACCCGTAGCCGAGCGACGCGTCGGTGAACGGCGAGGGCGCGGCGGCGACGCGGCCACGGATGCGCGTGATCCCCCGCGCCCGGAGCGAATCGGCGAGATCGCGCAGCGGCGAGAGGGCGTCGCCGCGCATGCTCGTGCTGATCGACGGATCGCCGTCACCGCGCACGACGAGATCTCCATCGAGCACGCCCCTCCGAACCGGACCGCGGGCGAGCAAGGTGGTCGTCCACCGATACTCCGGGCCGAGCTGCGCGATC
>Ga0070675_100001368_pt1 | contig 17878 bp, 10 predicted proteins | sample KBSM43metaG_FD_65343 | JGI IMG/M metagenome (GOLD analysis project Ga0070675, IMG submission 65343) | Miscanthus rhizosphere microbial communities from Kellogg Biological Station, Michigan, USA - KBS M4-3 metaG | ecosystem: Host-associated > Plants > Roots > Rhizosphere > Soil ...
TGTGGTGTCGATCACCAGTCCCAGCGATGGCGCGACCTTCGCCGTCGGTTCAGCGGTCACCTTGGCGGCGTCCGTCATCGATGCCGAGGACGGCAACCTCTCGTACCGCACGAGGTGGACCGCCAACGGGGTCCCGTTCGGCGGCGGGAGTGTGTTCGCGTGGGGGTTCACCGCGGGCACCTACACGATCCGCGCGGAGGCCACCGACAACGCGGGCGTCGTCGGGTCAAGTTCGATCACGATTACGATCGGCTCGGCGGGCAACACGCCACCTGTCGTGTCGATCACCAGCCCCGGCGATGGCGCGACCTTCGCCGCCGGTTCAGCCGTCATCTTATCGGCGTCCGTCATCGATGCCGAAGACGGCAATCTCTCGTACCGCACGAGGTGGACCGCCACCGGGATCCCGTTCGGCGGCGGGAGCGTGTTCGTGTGGGGGTTCACCGCGGGCACCTACACGATCCGCGCGGAGGCCAACGACAACGCGGGCGTGATCGCGTCAAGTTCGATCACGATTACGATCGTCCCGTAACGCTTTGCTCCCGAAGGGGGCGCCCCCGATGCGCTCGAAGGCGCATCGGGGACCATCGACGCTTCTACTCGATGGTCGCGGTCCCGCTGCCCGACGCGTGCACGGTCGACTCCGACACGCCACCTTTCCCATCGTAGCGCTTGAACTCGCCGGAGAACGTGAAGGCGATCGCGCCGCCGTAGACGCGGCCGAACGTCACGGTCCCCTTCTCGACACCGAGCAGCCCCTTCGTCCCGACGAAACACAGGTTGTGATCATCGCCGTCGCCCGAAAACTCGAACGCCACTTCCTTGTCACCCAGCTCCACCGGCGAGTTCACGCCGGCGGGCATGTCGCCGTAGAGCGCCAGTCCGCTGCTCACACCCGGCAGGCAGTCGTCATCGACATGCCGGGCGTCGTCGCCCTCGAGGCGGAAGTACCCGCCCTCGCCCGGCTGATGGGCGAACTTCACGTCGCTCACCGCGTAGGTCGTCCCTTCGATCGCCACCGTGGCTCGGCCGCCCGGTTTTTCTTCTGCCTCGGCGCCGCCGCAGCCAGCGATGGCAGGGAGCGTCATCAGGAGTCCGAGAACGCTGGCAAGGAAGACATCACGTCGCATGTCGGGTGTATCGGCCAGAACGAAACGGCAGTGCGGCCCGTTCGGCGCGAAACGTGCACATGCATGCGGAGGCGGGAAAACGCCGAACGCAGGAGGTAGCACGTGAGCTTGAAGGGAATGTATCAGTGGGCGCTCAAGACGGCGGAGGGCAAGTTCCACGGCACCACGGACGAGCGTGACGGCAAGCTCTACTTCAACGGCACCGTGGCCAGCGAAGCCGAGAAAAACCAGATCTGGGATGCGATCAAGACGATTCCGACGTGGCAGAAGGATGTCGTGGCCGACATCCGGGTCACCGGCGGACCGTCACCTGGGCAGGCGCACGCGCCCGCTCCGGCGGACTCACCGTCGAGCAAGACCTACACGGTGAAAGCCGGCGACACCCTGAGCCGTATCGCCAAGGACCACCTTGGCAACGCGGCGGACTACATGAAGATCTTCAACCTCAACAAGGATCAGCTGGCCAATCCCGATCTGATCAAGCCGGGCCAGGTGCTGCGGCTTCCGTAAGGAGGAGTTATGTTCGGCGTGCTCGGTTGGATTCTGTTCGGTCTCGTCGTGGGCATCATCGCGAAACTGCTGATGCCGGGGCGCGACCCCGGCGGGTTCATCATCACGGCGCTGCTCGGGATCGCCGGCGCCGTGGTCGGCGGGTTTGTCGGACGGGCGCTCGGGTTCTACGGACCGGGTGAGGCGGCGGGGTTCCTGATGTCCACGCTGGGCGCGGTCATCCTGCTGTTCATCTACCACAAGGTCCGGCGGCCGACGGCGATCAGCCGCGTCTGACCGGGACGGCGTTGAAACGGTGTGAACGCCCGGGGCGCGTCGGCGTACGCGCTTCGGGCACCTCACCGCCCTCCCAGCGGTACGGTCACCCCACTCTGCGCTGAGCGGTAGGTATACTAGTCGCCCGGGTGCGTCCGCACCGGGGTTTGACTCCCGCCCGGGCGCCGAGACGACCAGAGACGACGTGCCCCCCAGCCACATCGGCAAGTACGAGGTGCAGCGCCGTCTCGGCGCCGGTGGAATGGGGTCGCTCTATCTGGCACGCGACCCCGGCCTGGACCGCCTCGTCGCCATCAAGCTCCTCAAAGACGAATTCCAGGACGACCCGGAGCTTCGCGAGCGGTTCATTCGCGAGGCCAGGTCCGTCGCCCGCCTTCGCCACGAGAACATCATCGTCGTCTTCGACATCGGCGAAGCCGATGGCCTGCCGTTCATGGCCATGGAGTACATCGCGGGCGACACCGTGGGCCAGGTGCTGCGCCGCTCGCCCACGCCAGCGCTCACCAAGCGGCTGACGATGGTCGAAGAGCTCTGCGCCGGGCTCGCCCACGCCCACGGCGCCGGCATCATCCACCGCGACATCAAGCCCGCCAACCTGATGATCACGGGCGAAGGCGTGCTGAAGATCCTGGATTTCGGCATCGCGCGGCTGGCCGACTCGGGGATGACCCAGGGCGGCATGATGCTCGGCACCGTCAACTACATGAGCCCCGAGCAGGTGGCCGGCCCGACGGTGGATCACCGCAGCGACATTTTTGCCAGCGGCGCGGTGCTCTACGAGCTGATCACGCTCGAGCAGGCCTTTCCCGGACGCATCGACACGGGCGTCCTGAACCGCATTCTCTACGAAGGCCCGACGCCGATCGAGCAGCGCGTGCCCGGGATCGATGCCGACCTCGCCGCCGTCGTGCGGCGCGCTCTCCAACGCGACCCCGGCGACCGTTATCAGCACGCCTCGGAGATGGGGCGCGAGCTGACGCGGGTCCGCCGCCGCCTGGCCGAGTCGCCGCAGCCGGTGGATCCCTCGGCGGTACAGAACACCACGGTCGCGGAGCGGCCCCGCCCCTCGTCGTCTTCGGGCGCGAAGAAGAGCGACAGTTCGCCGCAGAAGATCCTGACCCCCGAGCGCTTCGCCGAGCTCCAGCGCCAGCAGGTCGAAGAGCATCTGCGGTTCGGCGAGGCCGCCTTTGGCCGCGGCGATCACGACGGCGCCCTGCACTACGGCGAGCGGGCGGCGATGGTCGATCCCGAGAGCCGGGCGGCGATCGACCTGATCAATCGGGCGCGCTTCGCCATCGAATCCAAGGCGATCCGCGCGCTGCTCGGCGAGGCGCGGCGCCAGCTTGCCGACGGCCGCATCGAAGATGCGGCGTCGCTCATCAGCCAGGCCGGCGCCGATCTGCCGCATCTCGACGGCGCCGAGGACCTGCGGGCCGATCTGCGGCACCTTTCGGACGACATCGAGGAAGCGCGGGCGCGGGAGCGGCGTATCGACGCCTCGCTCGAAAAGGCGCGCGCGTCCATCGAGCAGGGCGGCTACGAAACCGCGCTGCGCGCCCTCTACGAGGTGCTCGCGCTCGATCCGGATCGAACCGAGGCCCGCGAGCTCGAGCAGAGCGCGATTTCCCACCTGCAGGCGCAGCGTGAGCATCAGCGCGCGCGGCGGCAGGCCTACGACCGGCTGGCGTCGGCGCGCGCCCTGGCCGACGACGGGCGCTACGACGAGGCGCTGGCCGCGATTGCCGGCGTCGACGGACCTTCCGACACGGTGCGGGCCGCGGCATCAGCCGCCACCACGGAGGTGCGCGCGCAGCGGCGGCGCGCGCAGGTGGCCGCGGTGGTCACCGAGGCCAGGAGCGCGTTCGATCGGGACGACTTCGAGCAGGTCCGCAGCGCGATCGACGCCATTCCGCCCGAAGACCTCACTCCGGAAGCGCGCGCGCTGCGCGCCGACGCCGACAGCGCGCTGCGCGAGCGCCTCGAGCTCGAGCGCAAACGGGCGGCGGTCGACGAAGGGCTGCGCGCCGTGACCGCGCTCGTCGAACGGAACGACCTGACCGCTGCAGGCACCAAGCTCGACGAAGTCGAGCGCATCGGGCTGGCGGATTCGCGCATCAAAGAGCAGCGGGCACAGGTGGTGGCCCTCATCGCCGCGGCTCAGGAACGGCGCCGCCAGGAGGCCCGCGATCGATTGGCGGCCAAGGTCGTGGAGGCGGCCCGTCAACTGCTCGAGAACGGCGACGGCCACGCGGCACTCTCGCTGCTCGAACGCGACAGCTCGGGCCACCCGCTGGTCAGCGACGCGCTGCGCGACGTCCGGGCCACGGTGGCCGAGCAGGAGGAGCGCGCGCGACAGGAGGCCGAACGACGGCGGCAAGAGGAGGAAGCGCGCCGGCGCGCCGAGGCCGAGGCGGCGCGCAAGCGCGACGAGGCGCGCCGGGCCGAGGAGGAACGGAAACGCGAAGACGAGCGCCGGGCGCGGGAGGCCGATTTCGCCCGCCGCCGCGAGGAGTTCGCCACGCTCGTCATCGCCGCGGAGAACGCGCTCGAAGAAGCGGACCCTGAGCAGGCCACCGTGCTGCTGAAGCGAGCCGACAACGTGGGGCGGGTGGACGATTCCGCGCTCGCGGCGCGAGCCGCCGCGGCCCGCGCGGAAGTCGAACGGCTGGAACACGAACGAGCCGAACAAGCCCGGCGCGAAGCCGAGGCGCGCCGGCGCGAGGAAGACGCCCGCCGCCGCGCCGAAGAGGAGCGGCAGCGCGCCGACGACGGCCGCAAGAAGGAAGCGGCGTTCCTGGCAAGCCTCGAGCGGGCGCGGACGACTCCCGGACACGAGGCCGCGCTCCGCATCCTCGAGGAGGCGCTGGCCATTCTTCCCGGTGATCGACGGGGCGAGGCCGTCGTCTCGGAACGGCGTGCGGCGCTGGAGGCGGAGCGGGCGGAGGCGGCGCGGCGTGCTGAAGAGGCACGGCTCAAGGAGGAGGAAGCGCGCGAGCGCGAAGCAGTCGTCACGCGAATTCTGACCCGCGAGCAGCAGGAGGACGCAGAAGCGGCGCTCACGATGCTGCAGGACGCGCTCACCCTGGTGCCGGGCGATGGTCGGGTCGAGGCTCGCATCAAGCAACGCAGCGCCGACATCGAGCGACAGAGGGTCGAAGCCGAGCGGCAGCGCCAGATCGGCATGGGCGTGTCCGCCATTTCGGAAGCGCTCGATCGGAAAGAGCTCGACGAGGCCGAACAGCTCCTCCGCCAGGCCGAGCGCGATTTCACCGGGCCACCGTTCAAGAGCGTACGGCTCACCTACGAGGCGTTGCGCCGCGAAGAAGCCCGGGTACGTCAGGAGGCCGAGGACGCCGAGCGGCGGCGCCGGGAGCAGCAGGCACGCGAAGAAGCCGAGCGCCGTAGCCGTGAAGACGCGGAGCGCCTCCGGCTCGAGCGTGAGGAGAAGGCGCGCCAGGCGCGCGAAGCCAAAGAAGCGCGCGAGCGCCAACTACGGGAAGAGAAAGACGCGCGGGAACGCGAGTCGCGAGACAAGCGGGAGCGCGAACGGCAGGAGAAAGAAGAGGCCGCGCGACGCCGACGCGAGGAGAAGGCCGCGCAGAGGGCCGCGTCAGGAGAGGCGGCGGCCGGCACGCCCACCTGGACCCGGTATGCCGCCGCGGCCGCCGTCGCCTTGGTGCTCGTCGGCGCCGGAGCCTGGGCGCTCTGGTCACGATCCGGCAGCACGACACCGGATGGCCCGGTCATCGCCGGGAGAACGCAGCCGGGTGTCGGAACGGTCGGCCCTGACGTCCCCCCAGCGCCGGTGGATGGAGGCCCGCAGCCCCCGCCGCCGCAGCCCCCGCCGCGGGGGACCGGGGCTGGACCAGAGCCAGCGCGCGGAGGCAGAGGCACGACCATCACGCGCGGCGGCAATCCAGTTCGAGGAGGAGCGCAGACAGACGTCGTCATCCCGCCCGGCGAGACCGCCGCGGATCGGCTGGCGCGCGAGCAGGCCGAACGCGATCGGCTGGCGCGCGAGCAGGCCGAACGCGACCGGCAGGCACGCGACCAGGCCGAACGCGACCGGATCGAGCGGGAGCGAATCAACCGCGAACAGGCTGACCGCATCGAGCAGGACCGGATCGCGCGCGAGGCGGAGGCGAACAGGCAGAAGCTGCAGCGGGAGCAGGAGGCGCTGGCGGCGGTGGCACGGGAGCGCACCGCGATCCAGCAGATCCTGAACGACTACGTCGACGCGTACAACGCCCTCGACGAGGCGCGGCTGCGCCGGGTCGTGACCGGTTTTCCGGGCATCCCGGGCCGGGCGCTCATCAAGTCGGTAGCGGTGAGACTGTCGAACCAGCAGATCAATATCTCGCCCGACCTGCAGACGGCCACCGTTACCGCGACGCAGAACTTCGAATATGTCTGGAACCGCGCCGGTGCCGACCGCACCGCGACCGGACAGCTGAATTGGAGACTGCGAAAGAGCGGCGGCGCGTGGACGGTCCAGCCGTAACCCACGCGCCGCCGGCGCTGACTCAGAACACGTAGTCGAACCCGACGACCGGCGTGGGCTTGGCCTTGAGCCCGTCGTCGTTCAGCGGAAACAGCAGGCTCAGGTTCAGCAGGAACGTCCCGCCCAGATTGATCTTGCCGCCAACCACGCCGAGCAGCTGCGTCAGGTTGCTCTGGGGCTGGTCGACGAACTCGTCCGACACGGTGGTCGGGGCGGTCGGCAGCACGAGGCCAGGGCCGCGGTTGTCGTAGGTCGTCGAGTCGAGCACGAATCGGGTCACGTCGCGCATCGTGCGCCCACGAAGATCGAAGCCGACGGTGACTTTGGGATGCGGTGCGAAGGCCACGCCGAAGGTGTAATTCACCTCGTCCGGCACGCTGATATCGAGCGCGGCCGTACTGACGGTCGCCGCCGGCGGTCCGAACTGCGTACCGGGGTCCTCGACGTCCGACGCGTCCTCGGCGCCCGTGCCGGTCGAGAACGTGTAGCCGATGTTGACGTGGGGACTCACGCGCCCGTACTCGCCGGACGCGATGAAGTAGAACTGCGTCTGCGTTCCGCCGGTCCCGAGCAGCTGCTCCTTGTCGCCGGTGGGGAGCCGCAGGTCGAGCGCACCCGCGATGGCGGTGTTGGCCGAACGGTAGGCGTTGAACTTGGCGCGCACGAGCACATCGCCCAGCCCCGTGGCCGTGCCGCTGCTCGCGACCGTCTTCGACGTCTGCCCATTGCCGTCGTAGCTGTGCACCGTCGGCGTGGCGGCCGTAGCCGTGCGGAGAATCTCGCCGGTCACGCTGGCGTCGAGGCTGACGTGCACGATGGGCACGGCCAAACCGATGTCGAACCGGTTCGTCACGCCGTAGTTGGCGAAGAACGCGTTGGTCTGGGTCGTGATGTCCGCGGTCAGCGTGCTCACCAGCAGGTCCCGCTCGAACTCGGGGAAGAAATCCGTCACGTTGGTCGGCACGCCGGCGCCGGCCGGGCAGCAGTTGTTGTGCTGACTGACGAACTTGAGATTATCGCTGTCGAGTTTCACGCCCTCGTACGAATCGAACGACACCGCCTGGAATGTGTAGCCGAAGTTGAACTTCTTCGCGCCGATCGTCACCGCGCGCTCGGCGAACAGCGGACCGAACGTGGTGCTCGTCGGCACGATTTCACCGGCCGGGTTCTTGCCGAATGTGAAGCCACCGGAGGACGACGGCAGCGGAAACGTCGTCACCTGCTGGGCCAGTGCCACGTTGAGTTGACGCTGCGCTTTGGTGAGATTGTCACCACCAAGAAAGAAGTGGGACTGGTGACTGACCGTGCCCGATGTCGCGTTGATCGTCACGGCATCGAACAGCCGCTTGACCAGGCCGGACAATTCCTGAGCGCCTGCCGACGCAGGCAGTAAGGCGAGCAACAGCACTGAGCCTATCGCCGTCAGCTTCGAACTCCGCATTTGTACTCCTTGTAGGTTGGATCGGTTCACCAGACTCAGCCTTCACCGCCGCCCGGCGCCGAGGGCCGTCGACTGCTTCAGCCGTTGTTCCGAGAGTTCTTTGATCGGTTCGCCGTTGTCGACAAGCAGGCTGCTGCGCGACTGCGCGGCCGTGCGCCACGCGCGTTCTGCCCCGGTGACGTCCCCTTCGGCATTGAGCGCGAGGCCGAGCAGGTACTGCGTCGTGCCGTTGACGGCGTCCGCCAGCGACGGCGGTACGCGGCCGTCCGCCGTCAGGCGCGCCACGCCTTCCAACTCGCGAATCGCATCGACCCGGTTGCGCAGCCGGAGCGCCAGCGCCGCGATGTTGAGACGGACGGTCACCTCCTCGAGCGCGTCGGCGAGCGAGGACGAGCGGTAACCGTACTGCAGAGCCAACGCATTCGACAGGAGCGCTTGATCGGCCAACGAGACGACGTTGGGAATCGCCTGCACAGTAACGTCGGCCTTGCGGCTGACGCCAGCCAGGTCCTTCACCTCGATGGCCAGAGGTTTTCCAGCCGGATGCGCTTCGATACTCAGCGTCAGCTGTACGACGCTCGTAACGGCAGCGCCACCTGCCGATACGATCGCATCGCCAACCTTGATCCCCGCCGCCTCGGCGCCACTACCGGGGCTGACGGCGACAACGACCGCGGCATCGGTATCCTGGACGTCGATCGCCGCCACTCCAATCGAGGAATGAAACAGCTGCGGCACTTGATCCAGCAGCCGCACCGCTTCGCGGACGCCGAGCGGGCCGTCGGTGCGCCACCGCACCACGTCCGGCACGGCGCTCCCGGGCGCGAACAACATCAGGAGCATATCCGACTGATCGCCGCCGGGATTGCGTGCCACGGCGGCGATCCCTTGGACGTTCAGGCTCTTGGCCAGCCGCGACAAAATCGCCACACGCGCCGGATCGCCAATCGTCGAGGCCTTGCCGATCGGCCGCCCGATCAGGTCGAACGCCAGCCAGTCCACCGGCAGCTGATCCGCCGTGAGCAGATCCGACACGCGCTTGGCTGGCGGCGCAAACAACGTAATCGAGTTGGTGTCCTGGAACGCCGCTTCCCCAACCAGCCGAATGTCGGCGCCTCCCCGGACTTCACCGGCCGCACCGCTGTCGGACACGATGGCGAATGCCGGCCGGATGCGGGCCTGGAACACCTCGCGCTGCCCGGGTTTCAGTTCGAGCCGCTTGAGGTGCCGCCCGAACGCCGAACGGACCTCGATCGTGTGGGATCCCTCGCAGATGTCGCTGATGGTCAGCGGGACGGGGCCACGCGGGGCATCGTCGATGAACACCGTCGCGGCCGGCACGTTGGCGTCGAAGCTCACGGTCGCGACTGCGGCAACGAGGCTGACCGGGTCCATCTGGTAGTCGCTGGGCCGCGCCACGTCGAATTCCTGCTGGGTGCCGATGTAGCAATCGCGGCGGAACTCGAATCGATGGCGGCCGTTCTGCATGTCCGCGAGCACGAACCGCTTGGACACTGGTCCAGAGGCTCCAGGCTTCGCCTCGAGATCCGGTTCGGTGACGCCGCGCGAGACGCCGTCCACGAGCACTTCCACGTTGGCCGGCGAGGTGATGACGGCGATGGTGGAGGAAATGCGCTCGAGGACCAGCGCGATCGTCTGCGGATCGGTGCCCGGCACCACCGTGAACGACTGCGTCGTAGGACCGTAACCGGTCCGCGTGGCGGCGATGGTGTGGGTTCCGCCCGCCAGATTGAGCGAGGCGACTTCCGAGGGAATCTTGCTCTCGTCGAGGGTGACGACCGCGTCGGCCGGCGTCACCTTGACGGCCACCGACCCCACGGTGGTCTTCTTCACTTCCTCGAAGAGCGCCAGCACGCGCGGCCCGACCTGGGCCGCCAGCTGATACTGCGGATCGACCAGCAGCATGGCGCGGAAGTCGGTGCGCGCACCGTCTTCATTCTTCAGATTGAACCGCGTGCGCGCCCGCAGCTCGTAGGCTGCGCCGAGCACCGGGCGCTGCTCCGGCCGCGACGTCCGGCCGATCTCGGCGATCACCGAATCGAGCAGCTCACGCGCGTGCTCGTAGTCGGTCGCGTCATAGGCCCGTCGTGCCTCGGCGAGCATCGGATCGTCGGCCGGCGTGCTCTGCGCGAAAGCCGACACCGCGCCCGCAACCACCGCCGTGGCCGCCACGCGGACAACCAGGCCAAGGATCCGTCTCAAGTTCTCCGTGCTTCGCTTCGTCATGGCTAGCGGTACACCTTTACTGTGTCCGACTTTCCGTCGAGGACATACAAACGACCGGCGCTGTCGAGGGCGAGGGCGCTACCGTCGCCAATCGCGCCGACCGCCTTCTCTGGCACGGTGAACGTCGTCAACAGCCTGGCGCCGTCGGGCGCGAAGACCAGCACGGACGTCTTGTCGAGCACGTAGACGTGCCCGAGGGCGTCGAAGGCGACGTCCTTCGGATCGCGAAACTGGTAGCCGGTGCCGCGCTCGGGGATCTGCTTCAGCACCTTGCCGTCTCGATTGAACAGACTCACGGCTTTGGTGCTGCGATCAAGAACGACGACGTCGTCGAGATCGCTGACCGCCATGCGCCGGACGTCCTGCTGCTTCGCGAACTCTCCGAGATATTTGCCGTCGTCGCTGAACCGCAGGATACTTTTCTGCTCGCGATCGGCAATCAGGTAGCCGCCCGACGACAGTTCCAGCCCGTCGCTGATCTTCAGCTCGCGGGGCCGACCTTCGACGCTCGGCGGCAGCAGAGTCAACGGTGTTTTGGCGTCGAGGCGAATGCCGGTTTCGTGCACGGTGATCATGCCACCGCGGCTGTTGAGCTGCAGCGTAAGCGGCTCGGTGGCGCCAATGTTCGACACCACGGTGTCCTTGGCACCGTACGCGGCGATACCGGTTTTCGACGCGACGGCCACGTTGGAGTCGGGCAGAATGGCCACGTCGATCGCGTCGCGCAGCTTACCGCCCTGGCCGGCAATCGTTCTGCCCGAGAACAGGAAGGCTGGCTGTGACGGTGCACGAACGTAGAGGCGGTACAGCACGGTGTTCCAATCGAGGGCGACCGCGGCTTCGGGCGAACGCGGAAACTGGCTGCGCACCCGCTGGAGCTGCTCCATCGCCCGCAACGCCTGTCCTGACCGCGCCAGCGAGGTCGCTGAACCGACCAGGGCGCTGGCGGTCCACGACGAGTTGGGAAACTCGCGCGTGAGCTGGGCGAAGCGTTCGATCGACTGCTCGCGCTGGTTGCCGATGCGCAGCGATTCGCCGGCGTAGTACATGGACGCCGGGACCGCGGCGCTGCCAGGATAGAGCCGTGGCACGCGATCAAAGCTCGCGAGCGCGGTGGTCACTGCCTCGGCGGTGCGCGCCCTCGAGAGCGCGATACGGCCTTCGAGCACGAGCGCCATCGCCGCCGAATCAGAGGCTGGATAACTCTTGAGCAGCTCCTTGGTCCGGGCGTCGGCCGCGTCGGGATTGTGCGCGACTTCGAGTTGATAGTTCGCGATCTCGAGCAAAGCGTCGTCGGCCACGGCCGTCGTGGGATAGCTCTGAAGAACGGTCTCGAAGTCCTTCAGCGCCTCCGCGTAGTTATGCGCCCGCAGGAACGCGCGGCCGCTATCGATGCGCCGGCGCGCGAACTCGTCGGGCGATTGCGCCGCGGGCCAGGCGGCACACATCACCGCACCGAGGCAGACCGCAAACGCGCGGCGCTTCACGTCAACGAAGGAGTTCATCGAGCCTCCGCACGTAACTACCCGGCTCGATCGCGACGGCCGGATTCGAATAGGACTTGTCGGGACATTGAATTGTAGTCGCATACGTGCCCGCCACGAGGTCCACCTCCACAGGCGGCGCGCCCACGGCGCGTCCGTTCAGGATCAAAGTGCACCATTCGTAGCGCGATCGCATCTGCACACGGGCAAGTTGCGGGGCCGCGATTTCGACCTGCCCGCTCGATGCCTCGATCCGTCGTGACACGTCCAGAAAGACCGCGGATGCCCGCAGGCGCAAGGTGCAGGGCGCCAGGGCCTGAAAAGTATGCTCCGATGCCGCGGCGCCCGTGTGCCCGCAGCCGGATACCTCGAAGGGATACCCCCCGATCAGACGTACGCTGACCGCGCTCGTCGGTCTTTCGGTCGCAGGCAGCGTATCGAAACCGGACGGGACGCGATTGTCGGACGTCCCTGGCGTGGCCTCGGCGTTTTCCGGCGCGACGGCGAGCGCCGGACTGGGGCTCGTCGACATGAACGACGCCCCCACCTCGCCCGCCGCGAGGACGGCCGGCGTGATCGCCACGACACGCCGGCCCCGTCGCTGGAGTACGAGCTCGATCGCCATGGGCGGAGGGTCCGGCAGCACCAGTTCGCTCGGCGTGACCTTCCCGGTCTCGCGGCCGTCCATCACGATCTGCGCCCCAGGAGGGTCGGACCGCACGCGAAGAAGACGCTGCAGGCGGAATTCGAGGGCCTGACCCGACCGGAGCGTCTGCGGCACAGGGCGCTCGATAGGCCCAAAACCCGCCAATGTCAGCTGCACCTGACGCGGTATCCGTTCGAGCGCGATGGTGGCCGGCGTGCGCATCGCCGTGTCGGTTCCGTCAAAAGCGATGCTGGCTCCCGGCGGCTCGGAGCGGACGGTCAGCTCAATGGTCGGCGACGGCGCGGCCGCCGGCCGTCGCAGCACCACGACGACCACGACAAGTCCAGCGACGAGCGCCGCCGCAGCGATTGCCGCGCGCGGGTGCCACCGCCGCGAACGCGCCCACGCCGTCACGTCGACGCCCGTGGCGAGTGCAGCGCGGAGATAGCGCGACACGGCAAGCGCAAGCGACCCCTCGGCAGACAAGGCGGCGGCTGGCGCAGACCTCGATGGTTCGGCGGTGGCCGCGCGGCTCGGCTGGGGTGTCAACGGCCCCTCGAGCGCCGACTCCACGACCGGGGCGGATAAATGGTGGTCCCGAGCCTGGACGGGCGGCGAGCGCGGCGGTGCGAGATCAGCCCGTTCCACGGTCAGCGCCGAAGCAGGGTCGGCCAGTGGAGCGGAGACGACGATCGTCAAATCAACCGTCTCCGGCCCGAGCCCGTATAGTGCCAGCCGAAGGTCCGTGCCGAAGTCGGCGGCCTGGCCGTAGCGAAGCTCGCGGTCGCGTTGCAGCGCCAGTTCGACCGCAAAGATGACGTCTGCCGGCAGCGTGGGCGCCACCTGGCGAAGCGGCGGGGGATCCTCGTTGAGGATCTTGTTGATCACCGCACTCAGGTGGTTCGCTTCGTACGGACGCTTGCCAGTCAGCAGCTCGTAGAGGATTGCGCCAGCCGAGAACACGTCGGCGCGTCCGTCGACCTCCTGGCCCGCCAGCTGCTCTGGCGACATGTAGGCCACGCTCCCCAGGACGTCGCCGACACGGGTGTGGGTGGCACCCGCAATCTTGGCCACACCGAAATCGAACAGCTTCACGCGCCCGTCGGGCAGGAGAGCCAGATTGGCCGGTTTGACGTCGCGGTGGACGATGCCGTGATCGTGCGCGAACTGCAGCGCTTCGCAGAGCTGAATCACGACATCGAGTTTGACTTGCAGGGACATCGGCTCGTCGCCGGCCAGATGCGCCTCGAGAGTCTTGCCCTGCAGCAGCTCCATCGCGATGAACGGCGCGCCGTCATGCACGCCGGCGTCGAGCACCGAGATGATGTTGCGGTGCCGCAGCCGCGACACCGCCTGGGCCTCCCGCAGAAACCGGCCGCGCGCGGTCTCGTCACCGGCCACTTCCGGCAGCATCACCTTGAGCGCCACCTCGTCACCCGCAAGACTCACGGCGCGGTACACCACGCCCATCGTGCCGCGGCCCAGCCGGGCGAGAAGGGAGTACGGGCCGATCGTGTCGAGGCCGTCGGGGGTCATCGGCGATCGCCCTGTCGCCTCGGTGCCGCTGGCGCACTCTTCGAGAACACGCTCTTGAACATGCCGATCGCACGTTCGAATCGCAACGGCTCGATGGCGACACCGGCCGCCGGAGGTGGCACGCGGGACTCGCTCGCCACGCTCTCAAATGGCGTCGGACCCAGCTCCACCAGCTCCTGATCCTCGCCCTCCATCTGTTCGGTCGCCGCATCGGCGAGCGCGCGCACGTCCGTCGACGCGGGTGCGATGCGACCGGCGACTGCCGCCGCGCGCGAGGCAAAGTCGATGTACCCCGCTTCCAGCGCCCGGCGCGCCGCGTCGACCGCGGGTTGGGCGCACGCGAGGCGTTGCTGGGCCAAGCGCTCCTTCTCGCGCTCGACGCGCGCCTCGAACACCCGCACAAGCAGCGCTTCGAGCAGCTCCCCCGCGGCAACGTCGGTAGGATCGGCGGCGAGGGCCTGTTGCGCCGAGGCGACCGCGTCATCGAGCAGGCCCATCTCGGCGCACTGGGTTGCTCGACGCACGTGCTCGGCCGCCGCCCGGCTGGCGGCGGCGGCGGCGAGCGCCCACGTCTCGCGCAGCTGCTCCAGACGTTCCAGCTCGCCGCTGAGCGCTTCGGCTCGAGGCTCGATCTCCATGAAGCCTCGGAGCTGATGCACGGCCTCGTCGGCCCGCCCGCGTCGGAACGCCGCGCGCGCATGACGGATCTCCTCCGCGACCACACGCTGGAGCACGGCTTCCGCCTCGGCGATGGCGCGCTCGTCGATCAGACGGCGGCGCAGCGCGACGGAGTCCGGCAACCCCGGCTGCAGCGCATCGACCTTATCGAGCGCGGCCGCCGCGTCGTCAAACGCGCGCGCCTCGATCGCAGCGCCGGCGCTATCCAGACACTCGCTCACGCGTGCGGCAATGTGCCGGTGCTCCTCGGCATGGCCGGCGCGGGCGTGGGCAAGCAGCGCCTGGGTTTCTTCATGTGCCGGCATGAGCGAGAGCGCCTGCTGGCATTCCCGAATCGCCAACTGCCAGTCCCGCTCGTCGATGGCGCGGCGCGCGGCGTTCACTCGCGCGGCTAGCCGCCGTTGCCGCGCTTCCTGCTCGGCTGCCAGCGGGCGGGTCGCCTCGATGAGGTCTTTGACCACCGGCGACGACGGCACCTCGGCGAGCACCGCCTCGAACTTCGACAGCGCCGCCAGGGCGTCGCCCGCCGCGAGCGAGTCACGCCCGGCCGATACGGCTGTGGCCTGCGCGCGCCTCGCATCACGGATGTCGTTCAACTCGTCACGCCGCTCCACGAGCTGCGAGATGACCCCATCGACGACGCCCCGATCGACCGGCCGGACGTCCGCGCCAGATCCGGGCGCGAGCGGAGCAAACGATGCCGCGAGCGTCTGCGTCGCATCGGGCGCAGGATCCACGCCGAGCGGCCCTCCCGCGTCCCGCACTTCTTGAACGAGGTCGAGCAGCGTCGCATGCAGCGACCGGGCGCTTGCCACGAGTTTCCGCGTTTCCGCCACGTAGGTTCGGCGAAACCGGACGAGCGCCGACAACAGGTCCTCGATCCGCGCCGGGCGGGACGCCGGATCCTTTGCCATGGCGCCGAGGACAATAGCCTCGAGCTCCGGCGGCACCGAGGACGGCAGGGGCTCGACATCGGCCGACGCGAGCTGGCGAAGCACGGCCTTGAGATCGGGGCCCTTGAACGGTTTGTGGCCCGAGAGCATGAAATAGAACACCGCGCCGGCCGAGAAGATGTCGGAACTGGCCGTCACCTGCGTGCCTCGCGCCTGCTCCGGGGACATGTAGTCGGGCGTGCCGAGCACCGTGCCCGCCGCGGTCATGTTGGAGCCGGCGAGGCGGGCGATGCCGAAGTCGAGAATCTTCAGCAGGCCGTCGCTCTGAACGAACAGATTGCTCGGCTTGAGATCGCGGTGCACGACCTGCTGCGCGTGCGCGGCGCTGAGCCCCTCGCACATCTGCATCATCAGATCGAGTTTGCGCTCGAGCGGAGCGGCCTCGGACGTCTCCAGATACTGCGCGAGCGGCAGTCCGTTCAGCAGCTGCATGGCGATGAACGATCGTCCGGCGTCCTCACCAGCATCGAAGATCGTGATGACGTTGGGATGGATCACGCGAGCGGCGGTCAGGGCCTCGCGGTAGAAGCGCGCCCGGGTATCGGGGTCGCTCTCGAGATCGGCGATGAGCACCTTGAGCGCAACCCGGCGGCCCATGACCTCGTCGTCGGCGGCGTAGACGATGCCCATGGCGCCGCGCCCGATCCGGCCGGCGAGGCGAAAACGGCCGATCCGCTCGGGGTCACCGCGAACCGAACGCCCGCTCACGCACGGCCTCCGTTGTGGCGCACGAGCAGGGCCGTGACGTTGTCGTGCGTGCCACGTTCGAACGCGGCCGCGATAACCGCGCTCGAGACGGTGCGCGGGTCTGAGCCGGCCGAGAGCAGGCGCGTGAGGGCCGGCGGGTCGAGGACGTCGTGCACCCCGTCCGAGCAGAGGAGCAGCATCTCACCGCCGGCTAGACGGTACTCCGAGACGTGAATCTCCACCTGCTCGCTCCCGCCCAGCACGTTGGTCAACACGTGGCGCATCGGGTGCGTCGCCAGCGCCGCCGGATCGGCCGTGCCGCTGGCGGCGAGCGCGGCGATCCAGGTGTCATCGCTGGTGAGCTGCCGGAGGGTGCCGTCCGCCAGCACATACAGGCGGCTGTCGCCGACGTGCCCCACGGTGAGCTGCCCGTCGCGAATGAGGACACACACCACCGTGGTCCCCATGCCGGTGTATTCCTCGCTGCTCTCGGCGGCCCGGAAGACGCGGCGGTGCGCCAGATGGATGGCGGTACGGACGCGATTGCCCTCGAGCGACAGTTCCGCATCGATACCGAGGGGCCAGGACAGATCGCTCGCATCCTCGGACCGCTTGATGAAGTGCTCGATGGTCTCCACCGCCAACCGCGACGCCACCTCCCCGGCCAGGTGGCCGCCCATGCCGTCGGCCACCACGAAGAGCGCCAGCTGGTCGTCGGCGAAGAAGCAGTCCTCGTTGCCCGGGCGCGCGCCCGTTTCCGAGACGCCGAACGAAGAGATCATGGTGCCCGGCTGACCGACGCTCATCGTGACCGCCTACTGCGGCTGAATGGCAGCGCCGCGGAAGAACGCCAGGAAACGCGGGGAAAACGCCGCGGGGTTGGGTTGGAACGACGGATCGAGCGTGTGGCTCTGCTCCACTTCCTGCTGCGCCTGATCGCGAAGTGAGGCATCGGCGCCGCCCGACCGCTGATAGAGCGCGAACAGCGCGGCGGCGCGCACGATGTGACCATGGATGCGGAAGCGCTGATCGATGCCGGCCAGCTGGTCGGCTGGCAGCAGACGGATGACGTCGGCGTACGACCCGTCGAAGAACGCCTGCGCCGCCGCCCTGAGGGGGTCGGGCAGCGTCGGGGTCGCCAGGACCAGGGCCTTGGCGAGGGCCTCGAGCTGCGACGCGACACGGGGGATGAGCTGTACGGCCGCACGCGCGCCTGCGAGGTCGCGCGCGCGAATCGCGCGCTCGAATGCCTGCCGGGCACGCTCGAGCCCGCGCTGCGCCGTCTCGAAATCCTTCCCGGTCTTGCCCGGCGCGGACTGTGCGGTCAGCGCCGCCGCGATGTCGCTGGCGCGCGCCTCGAGACCGGTGAGCGTGTTCTGCATCTGGGTCTGCACGAGCTGCAGTTCGCGATCCACACCGGCCTTGATGAGCCCTTCGATGTCGTTGCGCGCCTGCTGATAGATCTTGTCGGCGCCATCAGCGAGTGCCACCGCTTCGACGAGCGCCGCCTCGTTCTGGGTGCTTCTCGCCGTCTTGATCTTGTCGAGCGCCGACGCCACCTGCGCGTCCGCGCGGGCGCGGGCTGCGCCCGTCGCGTCGCTCTGCGACACCTTGACGGGCGACCCGCGCAGCAGCGAATCGAGGTCGCGCCCCCTGGACTCGACGCTGGCCAGCCCCGTCTCGGCGGCCTTGACCTTGGCGAGGAAACCCGCGATCGACGCAATCAACGCGTCGAGCGGCGGACGCGACGCCTGGAATTCGCGGAACGCGGTGGCCGCGGCGGCTCGCG
>Ga0070675_100001371_pt1 | contig 17861 bp, 20 predicted proteins | sample KBSM43metaG_FD_65343 | JGI IMG/M metagenome (GOLD analysis project Ga0070675, IMG submission 65343) | Miscanthus rhizosphere microbial communities from Kellogg Biological Station, Michigan, USA - KBS M4-3 metaG | ecosystem: Host-associated > Plants > Roots > Rhizosphere > Soil ...
GATGACGGACAGTGGAGCGCGCGCCGAATCGGCGCGGCGCGGAAGCGCTACTTGGTGCCGGCGGCCAGAGAGGCGGGGCCGGGCGCGGACGCTTCCGCGACGAGCGGGGAGGGCGCCCCGGCGGCCGGTCCGGTGAGGTTCAGCTTCTTGCGCAGGGCGGCGGCGTCCGCGTTCATGACGTACTGGTCGAGGTTCCGCCACATGGAGCTGTGGTGATAGCCGCCGCGATTCATCTCCTCGACGGCCTTCTCCTTGGTCCAGCCCTGGACGACGACGCGGTAGAGCGCGACGAGAGCGCCGGTCCGGTCCGCGCCGTGCTTGCAGTGGATCATGAGCGGGCGGTTCGAGGGATCCGCCATGACGCGCAGCGCCTCGAGCACGCGGCCGTCGTGCAGGCCGAACGCGCTCATCGGGACGTGAACCAGCTTGAGCGAGCCGTCGTGCACGAAGAGGCCGTCGCCCTTTCCGCCGGCGAGGTCCAGGACGGTCTTGACGCCGAGGCCGGCGAGCTCGCCGAACCCCGCGGCCGTCGGCTGGGCTCCGCGGTAGAAGCCGTCATCCACCTTGTACAGATTCTGGACGCTGGTCCCGTCGACGGCCACGGCCCACTCGGCCGGGCGGGACGAGATCTCCGCCGCGCCGACCGTCGAGGCGGCTGCCACGCAGAGGAACAGGACGAGGGCGAAAACCGGGCGTCTTTTCATCACTCGGAAATACGAACCTTCGGGGAGGGTCGATTCTTCCTTTTTTGGATCGGGACCAAGGGCGTACAGGCTCCGAATCCCCGCCGAAACCTTCCCCGGCGGAGCCCGTAGTGTTCCTGTAGACAGGCTACAAGGGACGGTGGTCCGGAGGAGGCAGACATGACGGGACGGAAGGCGGCGGCGGTTCTCCTGGCGGCGATCTGGTGCGGTCCGGCCCTCGGCAGCGGCGGGCCTCATGCGAACCCGGCGCCGGCACCGGCGGCGCTCCCGAAGCTCACCCCGCCGGCGAAGGGCACGATCCCGGTCGCGTTCGTGCTCAGCCGGGGCGCCGTCATGATCGACTTCGCGGGGCCCTGGGAGGTCTTCCAGGACGTCCATGTCTCGGACCGCGGAGACGCCATGGACGACCAGATGCCGTTCCGGCTGTACACCGTCTCGGACACCAAGGAGCCGATCCGGACCTCCGGCGGACTGCAGGTCGTCCCGGACCACACGTTCGACGACGCTCCGCAGCCGAAGATCGTCGTCATCCCGGCCCAGGGCGGCGAGACCCCGCGGATGACGGCGTGGATCCGGAAGGCCGCGGCGAACGCGGACGTCGTCATGTCCGTATGCACCGGCGCGTTCGTGCTGGGAGGGACCGGGCTGCTCGCAGGGAAGGAAGCGACCACGCATCACTCGGCGTACAAGCCGTTCGCCGTCGAGTTTCCGGACGTGAAGGTGGAGCGCGGCGTCCGCTTCGTGGACAACGGCAGCGTCGCGACCGCGGGCGGCCTGTCGTCGGGCATCGACCTGGCGCTCCACGTGGTGGAGCGCTATTTCGGCCGCGAGGTCGCGGCCGCGACGGCGTACCAGATGGAGTACCAGGGTCAGGGCTGGCTGCATCCCGAGTCGAACGCGGCGTACGCGAATCCGCCCGTGTCGACGGCGGAGCATCCCCTTTGCCCGGTCTGCGACATGTCGGTCGATCCGGCGACGGCGCCGAAGTCGATCGTCGGGGGCAAGACGTACTACTTCTGCTCCGCGTCGGACAAGGCGACCTTCGACGGCGCGCCGCAGAAGTGGATCAACGCGTTGCGATGACGTCCGGAGCGGGAGTGGCTCCCGCCGGCCTCTGAGGGCGCGCGCCGAAGATCAGCAGCCACAGGATCATCGGCGGCTCGCCGAACGTCAGGATCGAGGTGATCCTCCCGACGGAGTCGGCGGAATGCGCCGGCAGGGTCAGCCGGGCGAGCGCCTCCGCCGTGTGCCCGACGCCCGCGACCATGAGCAGGACGCCGAGGATCCGCGGGATGAACCGGGATCGGATCACGCAGACGCCGAACGGGAACAGCCAGAGGCCCCAGAAGACCTGTGCGACGCGGATTCCGAGGACGTGCAGGTCGAGGCCGAGATAGGTCAGGGCGTCGCGCTGCGGCGCGTCGAACGCCCCGAGGAAACCGGAGCCGCCGTTGGCGATGTGCAGCGCCGCGACCTCCGCGAGGATGTCGATGAACGAGATCGGCACCGATACGAGGTAGAGCACCAGCATGGCGAGGGCATGCCCCTCGCTGACGGGCCGGAACAGCCTGTAGAGGACCAGCGCGACGAAGACGAAAATCGTGATGCCGACCAGCTCGGCCGCGATCCCGGCGCGCAGCAGCGGTTCGGATGCGCGGATGCGATCGGCCGTGGCGGTGGCGTCGCCCTCGACGACCAGCCTGCCGGGGACGTAGAGGAACGCGAACGCCCCCGGAATGCTGGCCAGCACGTAGAGAAGCCCGGCGAGGCGGGCCGTCCGCTTGGGCGAGTCCATGTTCCTCCTCTGTCCATACGCCCGTGGGCGGGGCGGTGTTCCGGACCTCCGAACCTTCGCCACGGGAAAGCCGAAGACAGGATCCGCCCGGCCGCTGTATAGACGGCCTATGCGATTGCGGAAGACGGTCCTCCTGCTGGGCCTCGCGCTCGCCGTCCTTCCCGCCGGCTCGCCCGGCGCGGCGGGGGAGGAGAGCGGCGTCTCGATCCGGATGGTTCCGATCGCGGACGGCGTCTACCAGTTCATCACGGCGCCCGACGGCTACGTGCCCAACGGCAACTCGGTTGTAATCGTCAACGACAGCGACGTCCTCGTCTTCGACACGTTCACGCGGCCGTCTACGGCCCGCAGGCTCGTCGCGGAGATCCGGAAGATCACGAACAAGCCCGTCCGCGTCGTCGTGAACTCGCACTGGCACCCGGATCACTGGTCGGGCAACGAGGTGTTCGCGAAGGAGTTCCCGGGAGTCGAGATCCTTGCCAGCGAGGAGACCGCGCGGCTGATGCGGAACACGGGCAACGCGTGGCCCGCGCTCCTGACGGAGAACCTCCGCAAGAGCGAGGCGGCGTTCGAGAAGGAGCGGAGCACCCGCCAGGCCGCCGACGGCGCGGCGGTGACGGACGAACAGCTGAAGAAGGACGAGGACGAGCTCCGGCTCCAGCGGGAGTTCACGGCCGAGGCGCTCACGGTCCGGCGCACGTTCCCGACGACGACCTACGCCGACACGCTGACGCTGCGGCGCGGCGCACGCGAGCTCCGTTTCATGAGCGTCGTCGGCGACGCGCGGGGCTCGACGGTCCTCTACCTGCCGAACGAGAAGATCCTCGTCACGGGCGACGTCGTCTCGTACCCGGTTCCATACTTCACGCCGCCGCTGAGCGAGCACGCGAAGACGCTGCGGAGGCTCGCCGCGCTCGACACCGCCGTGATCATCCCGGGACACGGACCGGCGTGGCACGACAGGGACTACGTGAACCTCGAGGCGGAGCTCTTCGAGAGCGTCGTCCGGCAGGTGACGGTCGCCGTGCAGAAGGGGCTGGTCACGGAGGAGGAGATCAAGAAGACGGTCGACGTCGAGCCGCTGCGCGAGAAGTTCACCCACGGCGATCGCGAGCTGGATGCGAAGTACCGGCGCTACGTCGGACGCATGATCGAGAACGCGTGCCGCGAGGCGCGCGACGGGAAGATCTGGACGGCGTCGTAGGGCGTCCCGCCGCAGGCACGGCTCGCCGCCTCAATTCGGCAGATCCGCGATGGCCGGCAGATGCCCCAGCTTCTCGGGATTGGTCACGACGTAGATCGCCTCGATCCTCCCGTCCTTCTCCTCGATGGTGAAGACGGACTGCGGCCGGCCGTCGACGTAGCTGACGATGCCGGCGCGACCGTTGATCTGGACGACGCGCTGCCGCACGCCGAGAGCCAGGAGCCGCCGCAGGCCGTGCACGCTCGCCTGCGCGACCCTCTCCGGCCCGTGGATCGGGAGCCGCAGCGCCGATGCGTTGCCGCCGCCGTCCGTGTGCATGACGACGCTGCCGGACAGCAGCGAGACGAGCTGGTCCATGTCGCCGTTGCCGGCGGCGCGTGCGAAGCGCTCCAGGAGCTCGGAGTGCTCCGTTGCCGGCGCCCGGAACCGCGGGCGCGACAGCCGGACGTGGCGCCGGGCGCGCCGCAGGAGCTGCCGGCAGCTCGCCTCTGTCACGCCGAGCGCCTCGGCGATCTCTGCGTGCCGGTAGTCGAAGACCTCGTGGAGCAGGAACACGGCGCGCTCGGACGGAGTCAACCGCTCGAGCATCAGGAGCAGAGCCATGGAGACGGACTCGTCCACCTCGATCTGTCGTGCAGTGCCCTCCTCCTGCGTCACCAGCGGCTCGGGCAGCCACTCGCCGACGTATTCCTCGCGCCGCGACCGCGCCGACTCGAGGTGATTGATGCAGAGGCGACTCGCGACCGTCACGAGGAACGCCTTCGGCGAACGGATCTCCTCGCCGGAGGAACGCGCTCTCTGCCAGCGGATGAACGTCTCCTGGAGGACGTCCTCCGCCTCGGCCACGCTCCCCAGCATTCGGTACGCGACCGAGAACAGAAGCGCGCGATGCTCCTCGAAGGCGGCGAGCGTGACCGTCCCGTCCTTCGTCGCGCTCGATTCCGAACGGCCGGCGCTCATGGCGGGCTCAGGCGGACCGCACGATCGCCGGCTCCGCGGCGAGCCGGGCTCCGTGGTCGGCGTCCGGAAGCGCAGCCGCCTCGTTCGGATGAAGCCTCCGGAAGTAGGCGTACGAGACGGCCAGTGCGGCGAGGAAGAAGAGCGGATCGACGACGAAGAACCAGGCGTCGCCGACGGAGAAGTGCGCGATCGCGGCCGAGACCAGCGTGATCGCGAAACCGGCATAGGCGAACTCCCGGATCTTCGTCGGCAGGCCCGGCCACAGGAGTGCCAGCACGCCGAGCGCCTTGGCGGCGGTCAGCTCGATGCGGAAGTAGTCCGGATACCCGAGGTGCCGGAACGCGCCTTTCATCGGTCCCAGCGGGTTCTTCAGATTGAAGTTGACGGCGCTGTACGCCATGACCGCGCAGACCAGCCCCGTCGCGATTCCGTAGACGACCCTGTCTCTCTTTCTCATCGTGGTCTCCTCCGTACGGAAGAGAGACCGGACGGCCGGTGCAAACGTGACAGCCGTCCGCGGCAGGCTCCTCGATCGCGATGCCCGGGTGCAGCCTCTCCTCCGGGCGGGCCTCGGAATGAGCCCGCTCCCCGAACTAGGCGGCCGGACCGCGCCCCGGTTCGTCCCCGCCGGGGAATCGCGGGCCCGCCCGGCCGGCATCGGTGTCCGGTGGCTTCGGACGTGCAATCCTTTCAGCCGTGTCGGCCGATGAGGCGCGCACGAAGCGGAAAGCGGGAGGCCTGCGGCTCATACCGCTGCGGCGGTCGGCCACGGCTCTGCGCCGGGACGCCGAGGGGGAGGGCCCTCGCACGATCGTCATCGCGCTCCTGGCGAACGTCGTCATCGCCGTCGCGAAGCTGATCGCCGGGCTCGCGTCCCGCTCGACGGGCCTGATCGCCGAGGCCGCGCATTCCGGCGCCGACTGCGTCAACGAGGTCTTCCTGGCGATCGGCCTCTACCGCGCGCGCCAGCCTCCGGACGAGGATCACCCGTTCGGTCACGCGCGCGAGAGATTCCTCTGGGCGTTCATGGCTGCGATCGGCTCGTTCCTGATCGGCGGCTGCCTGTCGATCGCGATCGCGATCACGCACTGGAAATCGCCCGACCCGGTCGAGGGCGGCGTCGCGGCGTGGATCGTCCTGGCCGTCGCGTTTGCGGCCGACGGCAGCTCGTGGCTGCAGGCGCTGCGACAGGCCCGGCGCCAGGCGCAGGACTACGGGCTCTCGGTGCCGCGCTACCTCGTGCGCGCCAGCGATCCCGTCGTCCGCGCGGTCTTCGTCGAGGACAGTGCCGCGCTCGTCGGCCTGGTCCTCGCCGCCGGAGGGCTTCTCGCCAGCCGCCTCACCGGATCGAGGTTCCCGGACGCCCTCGCGTCGCTTCTCATCGGCCTCCTCCTGGCATGCACGGCCTTCGCGCTGGCCAAGCCCTTCGCGGAGTTCCTCGTGGGGCGGTCGATCCCCGCGCCGCAGCTCGAGAGGATCCACGCGATCCTCGACGACGACCCGGCGATCGAGGAGGTCCTGTCGCTTCGTGCGGTGTACTCGGGTCCGGAGGAGGTGACCGTGCTCTCCAAGGCGCGGCCGTCGCGCGATCTGAACATCGAGCAGCTCACGCGGGCGATGGACGAGCTCGACCGCCGGATCCGGGAAGCGCTCCCGTTCGTGGCGGACGTCTTCATCGACGTGACGTCGTCCGGGGCCAGGGAGGGCGCGCGGAAGAGCGGGAAGAACGAGCGGCCGACGGACGAAGCGGCACGGGATTCCTGAAGCCGGACCGTCCGGAGCCGGCGCGCGCGCGGCTCGCCGATATCATCGCCGCTCGGGCGGGTCGAGGGGGGCGAGGCCATGTTCGTGGGGCACTACGGCGTCGCGCTGGGCGCGAAGCATGCGAGCCCGAGGCTCTCGCTGGGGCTCCTGTTTCTCGCGGTCCAGTTCCTGGACGTCCTCTTCGCGATCTTTCTCCTTTTCGGCATCGAGAAGATGCGCATCGTCCACGGATTCACGGCGTACAACCCGTACGACCTCTACTGGATGCCCTACACGCACAGCCTCGCCGGCGCGCTCGCATGGTCCGTGCTGGCGGCGGCGGTCTGCCGGGCGGCGGCCCGGCGGCTGGCGCCGCGGGAGCGCCTGGTCGCGTCGCTCGTGCTGGGCGCCGCCGTCTTCTCTCACTTCGTGCTCGACGTCCCGATGCATACGCCCGACCTGCCCCTGTGGCCCGGCGGCGCAGCTCCGAAGATCGGGCTGGGACTCTGGAACCACCGCCACGCTGCGGTCCTCGCGGAGCTCGCTGTCCTGGCCGTCGGGGCATGGATCTACCTGCGCGGCTCCCGGCCGCGAAGCCGGGCGGCGCGGATCGGAACCGTCGCGTTCTTCGTCGTGCTCGTGGTGACGGCTCTCGCGACGCCGTTCCAGCCGGATCCGCCGGGTCCGCGGGCATTCGCGGTCCTCGCGCTGGCTCTCTACGCGGTCTTCGCCATCGGCGCCGCCCTCGTGGATCGGGGGCGCCGGACGATCGAGTCCGGGGCGGAGTGAGAAATCGGCGCCGGGCTGCTTCGAGCCGGGTTGCGATAGAAAGTCGCGCATGAGCCGTGTCTCGGTGGACGTCGACGTCCTGATCGTCGGAGCCGGACCGGTCGGTCTGCTCCTCGCGAACGAGTGCGCGCGCCGCGGCCTCGCGGCGCGGATCGTCGAGACGCGAGCGGGCCAGTCGGAGCACTCGAAGGCGCTCGCCATTTTTCCCCGGACCCTCGAGATCTTCGACATGGCCGGGCTCGTCGAGCCCTTCCTCGCCGCCGCGAATCGCGTGACCGCGGTCTCCGTCGTCACGCACGGGCGGCAGCTGGCGCACATGCGCTTCACGCCCGAAGACAGCCCCTATCCCTTCATCGCCATGGTTCCGCAGGACGTCACCGAGAATCTGCTCGCCGGGGAGCTCCAGCGGAGAGGCCGCGCCGTCGAACACGACACCACGTTCGTCTCCGCCGAGGAGCGGGCCGGTTGCGTCGTCGCGACACTCGAGCGGGACGGCGCCCGGACGGAGGTCGCCGCGAAGTACGTCGTCGGGTGCGACGGCGCGCACAGCACGGTTCGCCACCTGCTGAACCTCTCGTTCGAGGGCGCGCAGTACGAGGATCTCTTCCTGCTCGCCGACGCCCGGACGAACGAGGCGCTTCCGGCGGACGAGCTGCAGCTGTGCCCGAGCGAGCTCGGCCCCGCGGCCATCTTCCCGATGAGCGCGACGCGGCGGCGGATCGTGGCGACCGTCGACCGGGCGGAGGGGGACGCGCCGTCGCTCGAGCTCGTGCGCAGGATCCTGCGCGAGCGCGCGCCCGCGGAGATCGAAGTCGAGTCGATCGGCTGGGCGAGCTACTTCCGGATCCATCACCGTCAGGTCGCGGACCTGCGCGTCGGCCGGATGTTCGTCGCGGGCGACGCGGCGCACATCCACAGCCCCTTCGGCGGGCAGGGGATGAACACCGGCCTCGGAGATGTATGGAACCTCGCCTGGAAACTCGACCTCGCCGCGCGAGGCCTGGGAAACGAGCGGCTCCTCGACAGCTACAACGCCGAGCGGCGCCCCGTGATCCGGGACATCATCGAGACGACGCACCGTCTCACCCGCGCCATGGGGACGCCGAACCGGTTCGCGCAGGCTCTGCGCGACACGATCATCCCCGTTCTGTCGCACCTCTCGCCCTTCCAGCACGCCTTCGTCCAGCGCCTGTCGGGGCTGGGGATCTCGTACGCGGGCAGCCCGATCGTCGAGGGAAGCGGCGGCGGCGAGCGGTACTTCGACGACTCGCTGCGCGGCGGCAGCGGGCTCCGCGGCCGGCTCCTCCTGATGGTCGGCCAGGGCATCGACGAGCCCACGGGCGCCGCCGCGGCGCAACTCGCCGCGTCGTACGCGGACGCCGTCGAGCTGCGGCCGAGGGCGGCGCCGGGAATCGCGCTGCTCCGTCCGGACGGCTACCTCGCCTTCTCCGCCCACCACGGCGGCGCCGCGGCGATGGAATCGGCTCGCTCCATCCTCGCGTCCATCCTGGGTTCCCGATCCGTCCATCGCTAGACTGGAGCATGTCTCTCAGCCGGCGCAAACTGATCCGGTGGAGCGCGGCGGCCGCCGCCGGCGCGATCGCGAGCCGGTGCGCGAGCCGCCTGCCCGCGGGCGCGGCGGCTTCCGGAGCGGAGCGCGCGGTCCCGATGCGCCGCCTCGCCCGGGTGGACGTCGCGCCCGAGAGGATCATCCGCCGCACCGTGGGCCTTCGGCCCTTCCGGCCGACGGGCTTCGTCGTGCGCGCCGAGAGGTTGCTCGACAAGCTCCTCGTCCACGACTACGGCCACGGCGGCGCGGGCGTGACCCTCTCCTGGGGAACGGCCGAGCTCGCCGCGGACCTCGTGCGCGGCGGCGGGCGGCCGGCCGGGTCGCGGATCGCGGTCCTCGGCTGCGGCGCCGTCGGGCTCGCCGCGGCGCGCGTCCTCCAGGACCGCGGCTACGCCGTCACGATCTACGCGCGCGAGCTGCCGCCGGGGACCACGTCGAGCGTCGCCGGCGCGATGTGGTACCCCTCGTTCGTCTGCGACCGCACGCGGCACACGCCGGAGTTCGACGCGCAGCTCGCGTCCGCGCAGAAACTCGCACATCGCCGCTTCCAGACGCTCGTCGGCGCGGACTATGCCGTGCGCTGGCGCGAGCTCTTCGTGCTCTCGGACGACGCGGCGTTCGACGGGCTGCCGGACTTCGGGCTCCCCGAGCTGTATCCGGGCCGGCGCGTCCTGGCGCCCTCGGAGAACCCTTTCACAGCGCGGCGCGTCGTCGTGGAGGATCTTCTCTTCATCGAGCCTCCGACGTACCTGCGCGCGCTCATGCGCGACTTCCGGCTCGCCGGCGGACGCATCGTCGTGCGGGATTTCGCGTCGCCCGGGCAGCTCGGCGAGCTGGAGGAGCCCGCCGTCGTCAACTGCACCGGCCTCGGGGCGCGAGAGCTGTTCGGCGACCGCGAGCTCCTCCCGATCAAGGGCCAGCTCGCCGTGCTGCTTCCGCAGCCGGAGGTGGACTACGCCACGGAGGGCGGAAACCTCTACATGTTCCCGCGCTCGGACGGAATCCTCCTCGGCGGCACGTTCGAGAAGGGCGTCGAGACGCTCGACGTCGACCCGGAGGCGGAGCAGCGGATCCTCGCCGGGCAGCGGGCGATCTTCGAGGGGATGAAGGGCTGAAGAGGTAGTCTCGGCTGGGAACATCCGCCTGTGGTCCGCGTATCGAACAGTCAGGCAGGGTCCGTCTCCCCGAGGAGGCACTATGTCGCGCCACACCAACGCCCGTCTCGCGGGGGCCGCGTTTCTCCTCTACATCGCGGCCGCGATGAGCGGCTTCATCCTGGGCGGCCGCGCGAGCGCCGGTGACACGCCCGCCGCGAAGCTCGCGAGCAGTGCCGCCCACGTCGGCCAGATGCGCATCTCGTTCATCCTCATATTGATCGGCTGCCTGTGTGCGCTCGTCCTGGCCGTGACGCTGTGGGCGATCACCCGCGATGTGGATCCCGACCTCGCCCTGCTGGCGGCGGTCTGCCGCGTCACGGAAGGCGTCACCGGCGCGGTCACGCTCGATGCGGCCGCCGACCGAATCTGGCTGGCGACCCATGCCGGGACGCTGGACGCCGCGACCAGGGACGCTCTCGCCGCGACGCGCTTCGGCGCCCCGGACCTGATGGGAGTCGGCGCGACGTTTTTCGCGATCGGCAGCACGATCTTCGCGTGGCTTCTCCTGCGAGGTCGGGTGGTCCCCGTTTCGCTCGCCTGGCTCGGCGTTGTCGCCTCGCTCGCCGCCCTGGTCGTCCTTCCGCTGCGCCAGACCGGCGCGATCGGCGGGCCGCTCACCGAGCTCATATGGCCCCCGCTGCTCGTCTTCGAGGTCTGGCTCGCAATCCATCTCCTCGTAAAGGGCGCGGCGGCGCCTGTCCCAGGACGCGCGATCTGAAGGCGTCTACCGGATCTTCGCGACCCGTCCCTTGGTTGGATATTTCTCGAACTGCTTCGCGTCGTGTCCCGGGACGACGCGGTCCGGCGAGCCGGCGAGCTCGACCATTCGCGCCTGATTGCGGACGTTCGCCGGCTGGTCCGCCTCGCTGAACGTCGCGCTCGCGCGGTGCTCGGCGAGGTTGCGGTACAGGTAGCAGTTGTCGGACGCGAGCACGAACGGCGTGACGCCGTCGATGCGCAGGTATTGCGATGCGTACGTGTGGCGCGCTCCGGTGTAGGCGCGGATGCCGGGCAGGATCTCGCGGTCGTCGCCGTCGACGAGGCGCAGCCGTCCCTCGGTGTTGATCCGGACGAGCGCCTCCACGTCCCCGGGATCGATGCCGCCGTGCTTCCCTCCCGGCTGCCACGCGTCGCCCGTGTAGTACGCGAACTCCTGCTTCTGGATCCAGACCGTGGCCTTCGGGAAGAGGTCGATGCCGCCCATGTGATCCCAGTGGGCATGGCTGATGACGACGTCGGTGACGTCCTCGGGCCGGACGCCGGCGAGCCTCACCGCCTCGTCGGGACGCAGGTAGTCGGCGAATGCCGGAAACTCCTTGAGCCACTTCTCCCGATGGAAGCCGCTGTCGAAGAGGACGTTCCGTCCGCCTCCGCGGACGAGCCACACCACCATCGCGATGTCGACCTTCTCGGCTTCCGGCGCGCCGATGACGAGCTCCGACACGGGAAACTCGCGGATCGTTCCGTAGCGGATGGCCTCGATCGAGTACTCCGGGGCGGCCGGAGGCGCCGCGAGGAGAGCGGCCATGACCGCGAGAAGCGTCGGGATCACGGCCGTACTCTACGCCGCCGCGTGCCGCCGCGCCCGGCGGCCGCGAATGGATAGAGTCTTGCAGCGGTGCGACTCGAGAAGCGAGGAAGCCAGTCATGAATGGATCGTCTGGAAACCGGGCCGGACGAAAAGCGCGAAGGAACGACCGGCCGAAGACGCCGGCATCCATGCCGCCGTGGGACCCGAAGTCCGGGGACCTGCGCGTCCTCGTCGACACGCCCCGCGGCAGCGTGGTGAAGTTCAAGCTCGATCTCGAGAACGGCGTCTACAAGGTCGCGCACATCCTGGCGTCGGGCCTGGTGTTTCCGTTCGACTTCGGGTCGATCCCCGGAACTCTCGCCGACGACGGTGACCCGGTCGATCTTCTCGTGCTCGCCGAGGCGGCGACGTTTCCCGGGTGCCTCGTGACGGTCCGCCTCATCGGGGCCTTCGAGGCGAAGCAGACTCAGGAGGGCAGGACCGATCGCAACGACCGTCTCCTCGGCGTGGCGTCGGAATCGCGCGCGTACGCGAACGTCCGCGCGCTCCGCGACCTTCCCCGCAAGCTCCTCGACGAGATCGAGGGCTTCTTCGTCACGTACAACGAGGCGCGCGGCCGCCGGTTTCGGGTGACGCGCCGAGTCGGCGCGGCTGCGGCGCGGCGGCTGGTGAAGGAAGGGGAGAGGCGGTTCCGGTTCAGGGAGACGCCGAAGAAGTAGCCGGCGGCCGTCCCGGCACACTCCGTCGAATCACGCGCCGCGCGCCTGTCCCCGCGGCACGGTCCTCGCCGATCCCTTCTCCCTGGGCGCGAAGCGGAGGGGAGAGGGGATTTCTCTCTTGACGGCGCCGCTCCTCCCGATGTATATAACCATACGGTTATGGAATCGCCGCCGATGACCCCCTCGTCCCTCGACGCGACCTTCGCGGCGCTCGCGGATCCGACCCGCCGGGCCATCCTCGCTCGCCTCGCCTCGGGCGACGCCTCGGTCACGGAGCTCGCCGAGCCGTTCGCGATGAGCCAGCCCGCGATCTCGAAGCACCTCAAGGTGCTCGAGCGTGCGGGACTCGTCTCCGCGGCGCGCGACGCGCAACGGCGGCCGCGGCGCCTCGAGGCGAAGCCGCTCGGCGACGCCAGCGAATGGCTCGAAGGTTACCGGGCGCGCTGGGAAGCTCAATTCCAGAGGCTCGACGCGCTTCTCTCGGAGCTCCAGGCGAGGAAGACGAACACGCACACGAAGACGAAACGTGGTCCCACGAAACGCGGCCGCACGAAAAGCAGGAGGAGATTGCCATGACGAAAGCCGGAGCCCTGGTGGTCACGACGCCGTCCGACCGGGAGATCCTGATGACGCGCGTGTTCGGCGCGCCGCGCCAGCTCGTCTTCGACGCGTTCACGAAGCCCGACCTCGTCCGGCGCTGGCTGCTCGGGCCCGACGGCTGGACGATGCCGGTCTGCGAGATCGACCTCAGGGTCGGCGGACGCTACCGGTACGTCTGGCGCAACGAAAAGAGCGGCAAGGAGATGGCGACCGGAGGAGTCTTTCGCGACGTCGCCGCTCCCGCGCGGCTCGTCAACACCGAAAAGTTCGAGGACCCCTGGTATCCGGGCGAGGCGATCGTGACGACGACGTTCGAGGAAGAGCGCGGCCGCACCACGGTGAGGCAGTCGATGCGGCTCGAGTCGCGCGAGATCCGGGACGGCATCCTGAAGTCCGGCATGGAGTCGGGAGTCGAGCGCAGCTACGAGCGGCTCGAGGAGGAGCTCGCCGCGCAGGAGGCGAAGCGCTGACGATCGCCGGGCCTTCACGGCCCGCCGCCGTTCGGGATGTAGGATCCCCGCAGACGCGAGGACGACGACGATGATTTACCTGGCGGCGCTCCTGATCGGTGTGGTGGCGGGGCTGCGGGCCATGACGGCGCCCGCGGTCGCGAGCTGGGCGGCGAGGCTGGGATGGCTCAACGTGCAGGGCACGCCGGTCGGCTGGATGGGAGCCGCCGTGACGCCGTGGATCTTCACGGTCGCGGCGCTCGGGGAGCTGGTCACCGACAAGCTGCCCAAAACGGGGAGCCGCAAGGCGCCCGGGCCGTTCGGCGCGCGCATCGTCACGGGCGCCCTCGCCGGCGCCACCGTCGGCGCGAGCGCGGGGATGCTGGCCGTCGGGCTCGTGCTCGGCGCCGTCGGCGCGGTCATCGGCACGCTCGGCGGGTATCAGGTGCGCGCACGCCTGGCGCGCGCGTTCGGGCGCGACCTGCCGGCGGCGTTGATCGAGGACGCGATCGCGATCGTCCTGGCGCTGCTGGTCGTGCGGGGGAGATAGCGTAGCGCTGTCATCCCGAGCGCAGCGAGGGACCCCTTTCGTCGCCGAGTCCTGATCGATTTCGCCGAACCGGGGCCGAAAGGTTCCTCGTCGCCGCGCTCCTCGCGATGACGAACGTTACGTCGCGTCCCGCGCCTTCCTCACCAGGTCCTCGAGGTCGTCGATCTTGTCGACGAGCAGGTGGAGCTTGTTCGCGAGTCCCTGGATCTCGGACTCGGCGCGCCGGTTGACGTCGTAGTCCATCTCGCTGCGCAGGCGGTCCTTCTTGTCCTGCCGGTTCTGGCTCATCATGATGATGGGCGCCTGGATCGCCGCCAGCATCGACAGGAAAAGGTTGAGGAGGATGAACGGGTAGGGGTCCCACGCCTTCTGGCGCAGGCCGATGTTCAGCGCCGTGTAGGTCGTCAGCACGATTCCGAACGTGATGATGAACGTCCAGGACCCACCGAACGACGCGACCGCGTCGGCGGTGCGCTCGCCCGGCGTCTCCTTCTCCTCGATGACCTCGTTCGGGTTCCGCGCGGCGCGCAGCCGGACGAGCGCCTGCGCCGTGTGGAACTGCCTTCCGAGCACGGCGAGCATGTCCATCCCCGCGAGCGGCTTGCGCTGGAGCAGCGTCTCGATGTCGTTGCGATCGACCTCGACGCAGACGGTTTCTTCCACGGCGAGCGCCGCGGTCTGGTGCGGCGTCTGTTCGAGCATCGAGGCGAACCCGAAGAAGTCTCCGGAGGTCGGCTCGTCGACGACGACCTCCTGGTGGTCCTCGTCGATCGTCGTCACGCGCACGGCGCCGGAGATGATCACGTAGGCTCGGTCGCCGAGGTCCCCGAGCCGGTAGATGCGCTGCCGCGGCGCGAACGTTCGAATCTCGACGTGCGCCGCGAGGACGGCCATCTCGTCGTCGTCGAGTAGACCGAAGAGAGGGACTCCGCGCAGGACCTCGGGTGAGCAAGGCATCGAAGACCTCCATGCGACGGTCGTCCCGGTGCGCAGGGCGACGGTCCCGCAGAATCTCACAGGACGGCGTACTCCTTGTACGCGCCCCGCGAGCGCGGCGTTACGCCTCCTTGAGCTCTCCCATCACCGTCGGCAGGTACTCCGACACGGTCGGGTGGATGTGCATCGCTCGCTGGATCAGCGAGTAGGGCGCCTTCGCGTACATGACGTCGAGGACGGTATGGATGATCTCGTCGCCGCCCACCCCGAGGATCGCCGCCCCCAGGATCTGCTTCGACTCCGCGTCCACGACGATCTTCATGAACCCCTGGGTCTCGCCCTTCTCGACGGCGCGGCTGATCCGCGACATCGCCCGCTTCGCGATCAGGATCCGGCGTCCCGCCTTCCTCGCCGCCGCCTCGGTCATTCCGCAGCGCCCGAGCGGCGGGTCGACGTAGAGCGCGTACGCCTCGATCCGGTCGCTGACCTTTCGCGGATCCCCGTCGAGGAGGTTCGCCGCCACGATCTCGAAGTCGTTGTAGGCAGTGTGTGTGAACGCTCCGCGGCCGTTGCAGTCGCCGAGCGCCCAGATGCCGTCGACGTTCGTGCGGAGTTGGTCGTCCACGCGAATGTAGCCCCGGTCGTCCGTCGCGATGCCGGCCCGCTCGAGCCCGAGGTCGTCCGTGTTGGGCCGCCGGCCGACCGCGAGGAGCAGGTGCGTCCCGTCGACGAACTTCGGTTCCTCATCGCAGTCCACCTGGACGCGCACGCCGGAGGGCCCCTTCTCGAGCGCGATGCACTTCGCGCCGGTGCGCACCGCGATGCCCTCCCGCTCGAGGATCGAGCGGATCTCCGCGGAGACGTCCTCGTCCTCGCGCGCGATGAGCCGGTTCGACATCTCGACGACGGTGACCTTCGAGCCGAACCGGCGGTACATCTGCGCGAACTCGAGCCCCACGTAGCTTCCGCCGACGATGACGAGGTGCGGCGGAAGGAAGTCGACTCCCATCATCGAGGAGTTGGTCCAGTAGGGAACCTGGTCGAGTCCCTCGATGTCGCGCGTCGTCGCCCGTCCTCCGACGTTGATGAAAATCTTCTCGGCCGTCAGGACCTCGTCGCCGACGCGGACCTCGCGCGGCGACTCGAAGCGCGCGTGACCGGTGTACACGGTTCCGTTCGGAAGTCCGCGGACCGTCTTCTCGACGCCCTCCCGCGACGAGCCGGAGATCTTGTCCTTGCGCGCCTTGACCGCCTTCATGTCGACGGCGGGCTCGCCGGCCGTGACTCCGAACTCGGAGGCGCGGCGCACGGCCTGGGCGGCGGACGCGCTCGCGACCAGCGTCTTCGTCGGGATGCAGCCCGTGTTGACGCACGTGCCGCCGAAGAGCTTGCGCTCCACGATCGCGACCTTCTGCCCCGCGCCCGAGAGCCGGGACGCGAGCGCGGGGGCGGCCTGGCCCGTGCCGATGACGATGGCGTCGAAGTGGGTGGGCATGCGCGGACTCTATATTTGCGCGCCTCGCCGGCGCGACCTCTTCGACCCGGTCAAGCCCAACCTCTATCGCGAGGAGATGCCGAAGGTGCGTCTGCTCTTCCACGGAATCGCGACCGATGCCGAGGTCGAGGACCGATTCCGCCGCGCGATCGCCGTCCACCTCGTCGAGGAGCAGAGTCTGGGGAGGGTCGTCGAGATGGGGGCCTTCGAGTCTCTCGGCCTCGAGTCGGAGGGCCTGGCGACCGCCGACGAGTAGGCCGCGCCTTTCCCGACCTCGGGCGACGCCCGATCACGAGGGTCCGAGCGATCTCTCCTGGTACAGCCCCAGCACGTTTCCCTCGGGATCGCGGAAGCGCGCGACGACCTCGGGAGCCTCGGGCACGGGCGGCTCGACGATCTCGCCGCCGCCGGACACGATGCGCTCGATCGTCGCCGTGATGTCGGCGACCATGACGTACAGGAGGAGACCGACGCTGCGGGAGGGCGGCCTTCCCGTGACGAACGCGCCGCTCACCTCGCCGATCGCATCGTCGAAGGCCGTCGCTCCGTCACCGCGCTTTCGCATCCGCCAGCCGAAAACCGCCGCGTAGAACCTCGCCGCGCGCTCCGGCTGCTCGGCCGGGATCTCGAGATAGCAGATCTTCCCGTCCGCGTTGCGCATGGACGAATACTAGCGCCCGAACCCGGAACGGCGGCGAGGCGTCGAGACGCCGGCGGCCAGGACGCCTGGTGCGTGAAACGAAGCCGCTCCGTTCGAACGCTCCGGGCCCTCAGGCCCGGCCGTTCGCGCCGTATCGCAGCAGCGTCAGCCCGTTCCGGAAACCCCGCGACTCGACGAGCCTCAGGCTCGTCTCCTTCACGTCCTCGAAGAGCCGCCGGCCCCTGCCGAGGACGATCGGCACCACCACCAGCCCGTATTCGTCGACCAGACCGAGGTTCGTGAGCTGCTGCAGGACCGAGCCGCTGCCCAGAATCGTGAGGTCGCGGCTCGCGTCTTTCAGCTTACGGACTTCGCCCGGGTCGATCTCGTGCACGACTCTCGTGCTCTTCCAGTTCGGCTCGTCCGGCGTCCCCTTGAGAGTCCTGGAGAAAACGATCTTCGGGCTCCTCGTCATGACCTCGGCCATCTTCGGGTCCTGCTCGCGCGCCTGCGGCGTCGGCCAGTATCCCTTCATCATGTCGTACGTCTTGCGGCCCATCACGAGCGTGCTGCCTCCGCTCGCCGAGTCCTGCGTGAACCGCTCGTACTCGTCGTCCTTCCGGATCTGCTTGAACCAGTCGATCTCGCCGTGAGGGCCGGCGAAGAAGCCATCGATGCTCACGTGAACGAAAGCGTTGAGTCGACTCATGCGGACCTCCTCGGTGAATACAGCGGTGGCTGCTGGCGCACACGAACACGGCGCACCCGGAAAATTGCGCACACGAGATGAAGGCCGCGCGCGCAAGCCTCTGACTCCGTTTTGCAAGCCCGCTGCCACCGCAGGCGTCGGATATCGTGATGCGGCCATGAAGACCCGTGCATGGATCCGCACGATCGCCGCCGCTCTCGTCGCAGCCGCTCTGTCCGCCGCCGCGCGGAGCACGGAATCGCGGTGCGCGGCCGCGGAATACCGGCAGTTCGACTTCTGGGCGGGAGACTGGGACGCCTACGACGCCGAT
>Ga0070675_100001375_pt1 | contig 17844 bp, 9 predicted proteins | sample KBSM43metaG_FD_65343 | JGI IMG/M metagenome (GOLD analysis project Ga0070675, IMG submission 65343) | Miscanthus rhizosphere microbial communities from Kellogg Biological Station, Michigan, USA - KBS M4-3 metaG | ecosystem: Host-associated > Plants > Roots > Rhizosphere > Soil ...
GGCGACGCGCGGATGGGAGATGGCGGTGCGAAGCGCGCTCGGCGCGAGTCGCCGGCGCATCATCATGCAACTCTTCGTCGAAGCGCTCGTGCTCACCGCCATCGGGACGGTGCTCGGTCTTGTCATCGCGCGGGTGGCGATGCGCTGGGGATTGAGCATGTTCTCGGCGAGCGACGCACTGCCGTATTGGATCGACGACAGCCTGTCGTGGACGACCATACTCTACTCCGCGCTGCTCACCCTGATCGGCGGAGCAATCATCGGGATTCTGCCCGCGCTGCGCGTCACGCGAGTGAACGTGCAGGACGCGCTGCGCCGCGAAGGCGTCGCCGGTGCGTCGCTCCGGTTTGGCGGATTCTGGACGACGGTGATCGTCGTCCAGGTCGCGATCACCGTCGCGTTCCTGCCGCTCGCCGGTGGCGGCGCCTTCGAGTCCAATCGCTTTCACCAGCGTGCCGAGGGGATCGGCGCCGACCGATTCATCACGGCGACGGTGAGCGTCGACGCCGAGGGCTATGCTAGCGACTCGGCGGCGCTCGCCGCTCGCACGCGCGCGAGCTTCGAGGCGCTCGAGCGGCGCTTGCTCGCCGAGCCGGGTGTCGAGCGCGTCGCGTACGCGGATCGCCTCCCCGTGGCGGACCAATTCAAGTATCAGATCGAGATCGATACGACGACCGGCGGTCCCAAGACTGGCATTCGTCGCAGCACGCTCGTCCAGCTGTCGGGCGATTTCTTCGGCACATTCGGCACGGCGCTCGCCGCCGGTCGCGACTTCGCGCCGAGCGATTTCGACAACGGGCACGTGATGATCGTCAACCAGGCGTTCGTTCACTATGTGCTGGGCGACCGCAATGGGATCGGCCAACGCGTGCGCGTCGTGAGCGGAGAGGACGCCCGAGCGACGGGCAAGGAGTGGTACGAGATCATCGGCGTCGTGAAGAATTTCGGTTGGCAACTGCCGGAGCCCCAGGAGCAGTCGGCCATGTATCGTCCGCGATCGCCGATGGCAGGCCAGGACATGAGTCTCGCGGTGCGGGTCAGGGATCCCGTCGCGTTCGCGCCGCGGCTGCGGACGATTGCCGCCGAGTTGGATCCGACGATCCGGCTGACGGAGGTCCAACCGTTGCGCGAGGTCGGCGGCAGCGAGGCAAAGTCGAACTGGGCGCTGACCACGGTCGCGTGGATCGTCTCCTTCATCGTGCTGATTCTCTCATGCACGGGCATTCACGCGCTGATGTCATTCATCGTAACGCGGCGAACGCGCGAGATCGGAGTGCGGATCGCCCTCGGAGCAAGCGCGCGACGGATCGTCGCCGGCATTTTCTCACGGGCTTTTCTTCAGATCTCGGCCGGTGTGATCGCCGGGAGTGTGTTGTCGGCGATCGGCGGTCTGGCGTCACGTCGGGAAGTGCTCCTGCTGCTCGGCGCCGACGCGATCATGCTGGCGGCGGGGCTCGCGGCGTGCGCGGTGCCGCTTCGCCGCGCGCTCAGCGTCAATCCGACGGAAGCGTTGCGGGCGGAAGCGTGAGCCCGATGAAAGTCAACACAGGTAGCGCTCGTTCTGCCGAACGCGGCTACTTGCCGTAACGCTCCTTGTAGCGCTTGACGACGAGGTCGGCGATCGGGCGCGTCTTCTCCATCGTTCCCGCGCCGGCGCCCTTTCCCCACGTCTGCACGTTCACGATCGTCGTGCCGAGGACGACGTGGAACATGCCGTTGTGCGGGTCGATCTGGCCCCAGTAGGCTTGGTCGCCGAGACCCGAAACGGGGGTGAGGCCCGGAGCGTCCTTGCTCTTCGGCGCCATGCGCAAGGCGTCGAGATTCCGCGCCAGCGCTTCCTTCGTGCCGAGGCGCTGAACTTCGATCGCGACGGTCCACTGGCTCGTCGACGACGTCGTGCGACAGGCATAGCTGCCGATCACCTCGTGGACCGACGGCTGAGGCTTGCGTGCCTCCTCGCCGGCCAAGGTCTTCACCTCGTCCCGGGTGAACAGTCCGCAAGCGTCGACGGAATCGACTCGAGCGCGCGGCGCGACCGCGACAAGCGCGGTCAGAAGAAGAGTGGTGAGCATCACTTCGCGAGCTCCGTTCGGGTGGGTACACGGATCCTATGGCGAACGGTCGCGAGCCGCAAACGGGGGCTGAACCGCGCGCCGGCCTGCGGTCGTCTGGTGCCGGCAGGTCGAGGTCGCTGCATTAAGAGTTCACTGTGCTCTGGTCGCTCCGATCTCGCCCCATAAGTTTGGGCGATCGAAGGAGGCGGGCTATGCGCGCTGGTGTTCCAATGATCGTCGTGCTCGTGGGACTCATGGCATCGCGAGCGATTGGGCCGACTACGGCGATTCGCTCCGATCCACCCGACAGAAGTGCGGCCGCGCCAGAGGCGACCGCGAACGACAATCGCGCGCCCGCCGGGAATTACACCGGCGACACGCTCGTCCTCCGACTCACGGCGACGACCGCCACCTGGCATTTCGTGGGCGACAGCAACCCGCCGCTCACCGTTGCCGCATTCGCTGAGGAAGGCAAGGCGCCGACGATCCCCGCGCCGCTCATTCGCGTACGTACGGGAACGCCGATCCACGTCACGATTCACAATTCATTCGACGACACGCTGATCGTGCGAGGTCTGAGCGATCGGAGTCCCGCGGTGGATTCGCTCATCCTCCTGCCGCGCACGACGCGCGACGTCGCCTTCTCACGCGCGCGCGCCGGCACATTCGAATACTGGGCAACACTGGCCGAATGGCAACGCAACGTGCCGCTACCGACGCAGGCAAAGCGACACGGTTTGATGCGGCCGCGGTTCGATTCGCAGCTCGTCGGCGCGTTGGTCGTCGACCCACCGGGACCGCTTCCGGACGACCGGGTGTTCGTCATTACCGAAACCGTCGACCAAGCTCCGCCCATCCGCAACGATCCTCGGGGCATGCCGGGCCGCGAGTTCACGGCGATCAATGGACGCTCATGGCCGTACACGGAACGCTTGCATTACACCGTGGGCGACACGGTTCATTGGCGGCTCATCAACGCGACGTTCCAGTCGCACCCGATGCATCTCCACGGCTTCTACTTTCGAGTCGACGCGCAGGGGAACGCCGAAGCGAACGTCGATTCCCTCTACCCGCCGGAGCAGCGACGCATGGCGGTGACCGAGCTGATGAGGTTCGGCGGCGACACGAGAACGATCACCTGGTCGCCGGATCGAACGGGCGCCTGGGTGTTTCATTGCCATCTGGCAAGCCACGTCACGACCCTGCCGCACGTCGATCGGCCCGAGGACATGAATTATCCGGACAATCACGATCACGGCGATCCCGATCACCACGCGCTCACCGGCATGAACGGACTCGTGCTCGGGATTACCGTCGGGGGTGTCGTTCAGGCAGGGGCGGCAGGGGCGGCGTGGCACCCGGCCAAACAGTTACGACTATTCGTGCAGTCCGATTCCGCGCCGAGCGATTCAGCGCGTCGCTGGGGTTATGTGCTGCAACGCGGAAAGGAGCCGCGCCGCGACTCGGTCGAGAGCCCGGGACCACTACTCCTCCTCACGCGAGGCGAGCCGACGAGCATCTCGGTGGTCAATCGGACGCCGGAGCCGACCTCGGTGCATTGGCACGGCATCGAATTAGAGAGTTATTACGACGGCGTCGCTGGGTGGAGCGGGAACTCCGGCCGGACGGCGCCGGCTATTCGGCCCGAATCGACCTTCGAAGCGCGCATCACCCCGAAGCGCGCCGGCACGTTCATGTATCACACCCATTTCAACGACATGCGCCAGCAGTACGGCGGTCTCGTCGGACCGCTGATCGTCCTCGAGCCGGGCGAGAAGTGGAACGCCGAGCGCGAGCTGCTCGTGATGGTGTCCGACGGCCCTCACGCCACCCTCCGGGTGAATGGGACGGCGACGCCGGCGCCGCGAGACCTGCACGTGGGTACGACGTATCGCATCCGCTTGGCCGACGTTGCGATCTATCAACAAAACCTCCAGGTCCGCCTCGTCCGCGACTCGTCGGTGCTGAGATGGCGCGCCGTCGCGAAGGACGGCTTCACCCTCCCGGCGCGGCAGGCGACGGCGCGGCCGAGCGAGGCGAATGTCGCGAGCGGCGAGACGGCCGATTTCGAGTTCACCCCCGACGCGCCGGGAGACTTGGCGCTGGAGATCGACCGGCTCGGCAACTTCCGATTTCACGCCGCGATGACGCTCCATGTCCGGCGATAGGCTGGCGCGATCGGAGCCGAAGGATTGATAGAAAGGGCGAAACTGCTTGGATACGGGACACTGCGACGGGATTGAACAGAAAAGCAACAGGATTAACTGCTTCTGAATGGACTTGGGCGGAAAAGTATCTCTCGCCGATCCCCCTTCAAAAGCAGTAAATCCTGTAGGTCATCCGTTCAATCCCGTTGCGGTGTCCCGTATCCAAAGCAGTTTCGCAGTTCACAACCGCGAGGCCCGATCAATGCGATTCCCGGCGATCGTCTTGTGGTGCGCAGCGCTCAGTGGCTCGTTCGCCTGCGGCTCGGCGAGCACGCTCGACCGCGTCGACGACGCGCGTCTCACCGCCGCCGACGCCGACTCCGCAAACTGGCTGACCTACGGCCGCACCTACAGCGAGCAGCGATTCAGCCCCCTCAAACAGATCAACGATTCGACCGTCACCCGCCTCGGTCTCGTTTGGAGCCACGAGCTGCCGACGACTCGCGGCGTCGAGGCGACGCCGATCGTCGTCGATGGCGTGATTTACACCACGAGCACGTGGAGCGTGGCGTACGCGTACGACGCGGCCACCGGACGCGAGCTCTGGTCCTACGATCCACACGTCGATCGTTCGCGCGCTCGCACGATCTGCTGCGACGCGGTGAACCGCGGCCTCGCCCTCTACCGCGGCAAGCTCTATCTCGCGACGCTCGACGGGCGTCTCATCGCCATCGACGCGCACAGCGGCCGCGCCGTATGGGACGTGAAAACAGTCGACCAATCGCAGCCCTACGCGATCACCGGCGCGCCGCGCATCGCGCGAGGTCGCGTTATCATCGGCAATGCCGGCGCTGAATTCGGCGTGCGCGGATATGTCTCCGCCTTCGACGCCGAGTCGGGGAAGTTGGCGTGGCGAGTGTTCAGCGTCCCCGGCAATCCGTCGAAGGGATTCGAGACACCGGCGCTCGAAGCCGCGGCCAAGACGTGGCATGGAGAGTTCTGGAAAGCGGGCGGCGGCGGCACGGCGTGGGACCCGATCGTCTACGATCCCGATCTCGATCTCGTGTACTTCGGCACGGGCAACGGAACCGCGTGGTACCGCGATCTGCGGAGCCCCGGTGGCGGCGACAATCTGTATCTCGCATCGATCCTCGCCGTGCGCGCGAGCGACGGACAGTATGCGTGGCACTATCAAGTGACGCCCGGCGACAACTGGGACTTCGACGCGACACAGCCACTGCTCCTCGCCGATCTCTCACTCGGCGGCCAGCCGCGCAAGGTGATCATGCAGGCGTCGAAGAACGGTTTCTTCTACGTCCTCGACCGCACGACAGGCAAATTGCTCTCGGCGACGCCGTTCGTCGACGGCGTCACCTGGGCGACGCGCATCGACACGGTGACGGGACGCCCGGTCGAGTCGCCGTCCGCTTACGCCGGAATGAACGCCGTCCTCGTGTCACCGGATGTCGAGGGCGCGCACAACTGGCAGCCGATGGCGTTCGACGCGAAGAAAGGAGTTGTCTATCTCAACGCGCGCAACAACTCTCTCGCGGTGCATGCTCCGAACGCGGAATGGGTAAATGACATCACCAACCGCAATATGGGCGTCGATCAGCGCTACGAGGGCGAGCTCCGGACGCGAGCCGCCGCTGCCGGCGGACCGCGTGGTGAGCTCGTCGCGTGGAACGTCAACGATAGAAAAGCCGTGTGGCGCGTTCCACTTCCCGTGGCGCAGAGCGGAGGCGTGCTCGCCACGGCGGGCAACTTGGTTTTCCAGGGGCGCAGCGACGGCACCTTCGCCGCGTATCGCTCGGGCGACGGAGCGCCGATCTGGAGCTTCGACGCTGGGACGGGCGTGATGGCGGCTCCCGTCACCTACCTCGTCAACGGCGCTCAGTACGTGACCGTGATGGCCGGATGGGGAGGCACGCAGGGGCTCGCGAATCCTCGCAATCACGGTCCTATGAAGCCCGGCTTCGGCCGCATATTGACGTTCGCGATTGGCGGGAAGGCGACGCTCGTGCCGGCGCCGTACGGACACCCCGCACCGCCCGTACCCGCGATCTTACTCGACACCACGCCCGCTGCGCTCCACGAGGGCCAGTTGCTCTACCGCACATACTGCCGCTTCTGCCACGGACTCGATGCGATCGCCGGCCCCGTGCCCGATCTCCGATACGCAACGGCCGACGTTCACCGCCAGTTCGACTCGATCGTACGCGGCGGCGCGCGCAAAGCGTTGGGCATGCCGGCATTCAACGACGTATTGAGCTCGTCACAAGTGCGCGCCATTCAGGCGTACGTGCTCTCACGAGCGGCGGCGGCAGCCGACATCCGCTAACGTAGCCGCACTATCCGCGCGCGGGATGACCTCATCGTTGATTTCTTATCTTTTTCGCCGTGAACCGAAAGGGCACGCTCACCCACGCGGCAAGCGGCCTCGATTCCAGGCCGAGAGTGCGGGCGGGCTCGAAGCGAAAAAGGGGCAGGACATCGCGCACGGCCGCCGTGAACAGATCGTCATCCGATTGTTCGACGATCATGCTCGCGACGTCGGCTCTCCCCTTCTCGTTCACCATGAAGCGCACGACGACCTGACCTTCGCGTGTTCCCGATCGGAGCAGCGCGTCGGGGAACCCTGGGTCCGGAAAGCGCCCGATGATCTTGGGAGAACTGTGCGCGGGAACGATGTCCGCCGACCTGGGACGTGAAGGCTCATTCGACATTTCAGCCCGATTCGTGTCGGACGTGCGCTGCCGTTCCGTCGCCGAACGCAAGATCGCGTCGGCGCTCGGCGGCGCGGGCATGCTCGGGATATCCACCGAATTCAGTCGAATGTCGACGCGGGGCGAGCGAAACTCCGGCCCCGCGCTCGACGGCGTACGCTGCTCGCGCTCGATCTGTTTGGACGGAGTAGTGGGCGCGGGCGCGGGCGCGGGCGCGGGGCTCGCCGGCGTCGTCACGACAGGAGCGACGGCGGTGCTGCGCGGCGCCGCGCTCTTCTCTGGGGAAACCGGTTCCTTGCCGCTGCCGGTACGCGGGGGCACCATCACCAGCCAGGCGATCGCGATGGTGACCGCGGCTCCAGCGGATGAATACACGGTCGTTCGATTCTTGCGCACCAGCTCGGGCAAACTGGCCTGGACCCGTGCGATTGTGGATCTCCAGGCGCCAAGTGCAACACCGCCACTCGGAACATCGCCACTCACAACATCCCCACTCGCAACAGCCCTACTCGCAACATCCCTACTGGCGACGTCCGCGGGAACGACCTCGAGACAGATTGCGCGCGACTCACGACCGGTGATGCTCCCGGACGAACCAGCGCTTTCGTGTGGGAGTGGGGAGATGACGATCTGGGAAGCAGACCACGTCTGTATCGAAGGCGGCGTCCACGAGGCGCCCCCTACCGCAGCGGTGACCGTCGGCGGCTTGGCGCGTTCGCTTAAGCGGGCGGCGAGAGGAAGGCCCCGCGGACTAGCGATCGCACTCCCGGCGGCGTTCGCCGCAGCAGCCGCCGCCGTGTCGGCCGCGCCGGCGACCTGCAGTTCGAGCTCGGCGACGCGCGACTGCGCGGCCCGCAACGTTGCATGGCCAGGACCCAACATCACCTCGCGCGTTGCGAGGGCGCGCTGAAGCAGCGCCAACGCTTCGCCGAAGTTGCCGCGTGCGGCGCACGTCTCAGAGAGGTGCTCCAGCGTGACGATGGTGGCCATGTGACTCGGCTCGAGCACCTTCTCTCGAATGCGCAGTGCATCTCGGTACAGTGCTTCCGCCGAGGCATCATCGCCGAGTCTGCGTTTCACCACGGCAAGGCCGGCGAGCACGGTAGCGACATCGGCATTCTCCTCGCTCTTGCCCCGTGCGATCGCGAGCAAGCGTTCGAGGACGTCCGCGGCGCGCGCGTATTCCGACCGATGAAAGTGTAGCCGTGCCAATTCGTTCAGCACCGGGGCGAGTGCGGCGCTTTCCCTGCCGAAGAGCCCTTCGCTGATGGCGAGTGCTTCGGTGAGGAGCGCCTGCGCTTCGGCGTCCCCTGCCGGGGCGAGCTTCTGCGAGAGTTTCCCGAGGTGGAAAAGCGCGGAAGCGAGCTCGCGCCGGAGATTGGGCTCGCTGCGCGCCGTGATTATGGCCGATCGAAGAAAGTCGGCGGCAACGGGCTCGTCCTTCTTCGTCCACGCGGTGCGAGCTGCATCGAATTGCGCCGTGAACAAGGCTTTCGTTTCGGGCATGTCTCTACCCTGTCGTGTTGCTTTTGTCACGTGCATCGGGTGCTGCGACGACATCGTCCGCACCAACGAATAGTCAGGGCAACGGTCCGGGTGCTATGCAACGCGTTCCCAAGTCCGGCGATGTTGCGGGATGGACGGTACTCCGCGATGATCGCGTGCTTGTGACGACCGAGCGCCAGCGACGAAACGAGCGAGCTCCGCCGTTCGGACTCGCCATCTTGAAGGGAGCGAGCTCCACCGTTCGGGCTCCGTCTACGGCCAGAGTGCCACGCGCCGCGAACGAGCCAGCCGGGCAAACACCGCCGGTGAACCGCTGAATGCCGCGGCGCCAGTAATGAGAGCATCGACCGGGGGCGCCCCGATGAAGGGCAGGACATTCCCTCCGATCGCGCTCACGCCCCAATTCACCGCCACACCGGCGCGCATACCCCACGTTGCGTCGTAACCGGCACTCGCAAGGTCCGGCATATCGATTGTCCACGTGCCGGCCGCGCCGCCCGTGTACGTGGCCGTGACGCTGACATCGACCGAGTTATCGGCCTGTGAGAACTGCGCGGAGGCAGCCGTATTGTATTCGCTCTGCAACGGCAGGCGCGCCCGCAATCGCAGGGACGGAGTCGTGCCGAGGCTTGTGACGGTTGGCGCACTGAGGCGCGGGCCGAGCGTCACCGTGTCAATGTTCGCAGATGTCGCGTGCAACAGCCTTTCAATGAATCGGAACGAAGTTGCGTTCGCGCCGGAAACGGCCCCGATTGAAATGTGGTGATAATCACCAGCGAGAATGAGCGCGTCGGGGATCGTCACGTAAGGCACGAAGTCGACGGCGGCCACCGGCGCGAACGCGCCCGGCGACTCGTAGAAATCGCCCGAGGCGCCGTTGCTCGTGATCAGCGACTCGCTGATCGAGCTCTGATCACCGGCGAGGTTGTTCAACGTGCTGTTGCGGGCGACGGGACTGAATCCCTCAGCGCCCCCAAAATCAAGCGTGGGAATCGTCGCGGCGTTCGCGTAGTTGGTGCCTCGACGCACGATCAGCCGCTGCAGCTGCGTCGTGCCATTCGCATTCGGAATGCTGCGCGCAGCGATCAGGTCGCGCGTACCCGCCGGCGCGTTGGTTAACGTGAACGGCAACCCACCCGAAGGCGGAGCCGGATTGCTGAATGTTGTATCCGCGTTGCCGAGCGTGACGGTCGCGTTTTGTGACCCGACATTCTGAACCGCTCCGGTGAGCCGCTTTGTGCCGGCTTGCGGATCGATGCCGCAAACGTTGCCACTCGCAACGGCGGTCAGCTCACTTCCGCTGGCAAACCACACCGTCGTGGCGAAGCCGTTGCCCTGGCGCGTGACATATGCGACGCCTGTGCTGGCTGCGACGCCGAAGGTGAAGCTGCTGTTCACGCCGGGCGTTACGCGTGTCCAGGCGCCGTTCCCGTTCTGGAACGCGAACCAGATCGGTACCTGCGAGGGATCGCAACCCGCGAAGTTGAGCGCCACGTTGTTGCTGCCGCCCGGAGCGGCGGTGACCTGTACTCCGAGCGAAAGCGTCTGTTGCGCCACGCCGGCGCCGGTCGCCGTGATCGTGATCGGATAGCTCCCGACGCCGACCGACAGCGCCGCCGCGACGGTGAGCGTCGCCGCGTCGCCGCTTGCACTCGCCGGATTGGGCGTGACGGTGAGGCCGGCCGGTGCGCCACTGACCGCGAAATTCACCGGCCCGCTGAATCCGTTCACGCGGGTGATGTTGATGGCTGCCGTTTGCATGCTGCCTTGCGGAACGGTGAGCGAAGCGGGCGCGATGGCGACCGAGAAGCTGGGAAGCGTGGAGTTGAACGTCGCCGTGACATTGTTGTTGCCGCCCACCGTCGGCGTGAACGTGCACGTCGTCGCGGCGCCGGCACAGCCGCCCGACCAGCCGGCAAACGTGCTGTTGCTGCCCGGCGTTTCGGTCAGCGTGACAGGCACCGCCTTGAACTGCGCCGTGCACGTGTTGCCGCAGTTTATTCCCGCCGGATTCGACGCCACTGTTCCGGTGCCGGCGCCGGCCCGCGCCACGTTGACCGACGGTCCGAAGGTCAGCAGGCTAATGAAAACGGAAATCGGACCGTAGTCCTGCGCTCCGCCCGCACCATTGCCGCCGGTCAGGTTTACCTGGAGGAAATACATCCCCGTTGCGGCGTCAGGCGCCGCGGCGATGGTGAGCGTGCTCGAAAGCGTGCTCCCCGTGAGTGACGTCGGACTGAAGCTGGCCGTAATGCCGCTTGGCTGACCGTTCTGCCAGACAGCATTGAGCGAGATCGGCGCGTCGTACTTGGTGCGCGTGACAGTCAGTGTGAAGGATCGCGACTGGCCGAGCGGCACATTGGTTGGCGTCGTTTCTGACGGCGTAGGCGTTACCACGACATCGAATTTGGACCCCGCGCCCCCCGAGGAATCTGTCGGCCCACCGCAACTCACGATGAGCGCTACGAGAACAAACGGCCATCCGCAATGGACTGCGGCGAAACCGCGTTTCGTGCTGGTCATCAGAGATCTGGGGAGGGAGGTAGGGGTCTAACGGCCGATGGAGTATAGGCGATGGCCTGCCGCCGCGCGAGCACCGATCAGCAATCGCTCATGTCATGCGGGAGCCGCAAGCCGGGCGAGTTCAGCGTCGCATTCGGCCACGCCCGCACGGTCACCGATGGCCTGCCGGATGACGCGACTTTGCTGAAGCAATGTGAACGACGTCGCCTCGTCACCATTGGCGCTCGCCGCCGCCGCAAGCAGCGCAAGCGACTCGGCCTCGCCATAGCGGTCCTCCTCGGCGCGGCGCAGCGCAAGACTTTCTTCGCCGAACGCCACGGCTTGCTCGTTGTGTCCGAGCAGTCGTGACGCCCAACTCGCGAGCGCAAGGCCATGCGCCACGCCCCACCGATCGCCGAATCGACGAAAGCCGTTGATCTCGAGAATCTCGGCGGCACGTGCGGCATCACCCAGTCGCAGGAATGCGTGCGCTTTGATCTCACGTGCGAAATAGATCAGCCGGCGATCTCCGACGTCGTCGAGCGTTTGCTCGGCGCGATCGAGCAGCGCGATCGCGTCCGACACCTCACCCATCCGGCACCACGTCCACGCGAGAAACGTGTCGGAGAAAGCCACACCCCGTCGATCGGACACCTGTTGGCGGATCGCCGAACTGCGTTTCAAGGCCTCGCACGCCTCGTGGAAGTTTCCTTCAAAGAGGGCCGTGGCACCGAGGTTGGTGAGGGCGAGCGCCGCCACTCGCGTCGCACCCACTTCCTCGGCCAGCGCCAGACATTCATTTGACAACTGCCGCGCCTTCACGAAATCACACTGTCGCCAGGCAATCCAGCCCAAGTCGGCGAGGGCGCGCGCGATACCCGTCGCATCGCCTTGCGTGCGACGAATCGCCAGCACTGCCTCGAAGTATGCCTTGGCCGCGGCGACCGCTCCGCTGTTCTGCGCCAGGGTGCCGGCGCCCGTCATCACGTCTGCACGTAACCGATCCAGATCAGGCGCCTGCGACGCCGGCATCTCGAGGACGCGCGCCAGCCAAACGCGACCTTCCTCCAAATGCCCGCGCACGAGCCAATACCGCCAGAGCGCTGCCGCGAGCGCAAGCGCGTGTTCGGCGTGACCGCCGCTGATCGTCCATTCGAGGGCGCTGGCCAGATTGGTGTGATCGCGCGCGAGCGTCGACAACGCGTCTTGTTGCGCTTGGCCAGTGAGCTTTGGCTCGAGCTGCGTCGCCACCCGCTGGTACCACTCAGCATGCCGACTCAGGACAGCGTCCTTGTCAGAGGAGCGCAGCAACGCATCCAATGCGAATTCGCGCACCGTCTCGAGCATGCGAAGGCGTGGATCGTCGCGTTGCGCAGGTTCAGGCATGAGCAGGCTTGCGTCCACCAGAGCAGTCAGCGCATCGAGCGCGGAAGTCGCATTGTCATTGCTATCGGCGCAGACCCACTCGGCGGCTGCAACGGACGCACCTCCGGCAAAAGCGCCGACGCGCGCGAACACTCGTCGTTCGGCGTCGGATAACAATGCAACGCTCCAAGCGACGGTCTCGCGAATCGTCTGTTGACGCGCCGGCATGTCTCGCCCACCACCGGACACCAGCTCCAACCCGGATTCCAGCCGGGTCGCAATCGTTCGCGGAGACATGAGCCGGCATCGCGCCGCCGCGAGCTCGATCGCCAACGGCAGTCCGTCCACCCGCGCACAGATTCGCGCGGCGGCGACAAGCGTGTCGTCGTCGACAGCGAGCGACGGATTCGCCACAGCCGCGCGACGGAGAAACAAGCGGACCGCGGAATTCGCTCGCAGCGCGTCGATATTGGTTGGATCCTCGGGTAGCGCGAGCGGAGCGACGACGAATTCATGCTCGGCGCGAATCCCGAGTCGCATGCGGCTCGTGACGAGCAGTTTTGCGTCCGGCGCTGCGTTCACCAGACGTGCAATCGCCCCCGCCGCGTCCACAACCTGCTCGAAGTTGTCGAGGACGATCAGCACCCGACGCCCGGCCAGCGACGATGCGATCGCCTCGACCGGGTCGTGGCCCGGCCCGAGCTGAACTCCACATGCGGAAGCAACGGCGGGAATCACCCCGGCCGAGTCGCGCAACGCCGAAAGGTCCACGAACCAGACGCGATCAACTCGCGGCTCGACCGCGCGAGCGACCTGAATCGCGAGCCGCGTCTTCCCGGTTCCACCAGCACCCGTAAGCGTGAGCAGTGACAGGTCCGATCGCTCGATGAGCGCCGTGGCGACACGGAGCTCATCGTCGCGTCCGATCATTTCATCGGCGATCACGGGAAGGCGTGACGGCGTGCCTCGCAGTGAGGACGCGTACGCCATGATCCTGGCATTCGGCTCACCGTCCAGATCTTCGCGCACGCGCTGCGCATATCGATCGGCGGTTCTCAACGCTTCGGCAAGATCGCCTCGCGCGACCAGCGCCTCCATTAGGCCATGCACCGCGCGCGTCTTCAGCGCGTCGATCTCGACGAGCCGGCGCCACCAGTGCGAGGCCGCCGCCAAGTCCCGCCGACTTTCAGCGTCCATCGCGAGCGCCCCAAGTGCTTGCTCGGCGGCTTGACTGAGGCGCAGGCGAACGCCATCGAGCCAGTGCTCGAAATCCACGGCGTCAGAGATGAAGACGCCGGCCAGGAATTGCCCGCCGTAAAGATTCGCCGCTGTCTCGGAGTCTCCGCGAGCGATGGTCGCCTCGAACTCCGACACGTCGCTCCAGACGACGCCGCTGTTGAGCGTCAGCACTTCCTGGCCGAACACCAGTTCGGCCTCGCTGGTGTCGCGCTTGAGCGCATACAGCGCCTGCGAGAGTGCAGCGCGCGCGCGGGCTCCGTCCACCTCGGGCCAGAGTAGTCCGACGAGTGCGTCCCGGCTCATTCCTTTGTGGCCGGCGGCGGCGAGCGCCGCGAGCAAGACGAGCCGCCGCCGCTGGGCGGCCGCCCCGGTCAGCGGACCCTCGTCACCCTCCAGCCACAGGCCTCCGAACGTCCTGAGACGCAACACCTTGCGTGGTTCTCCGTCGTCCGAGTGATCCAGGTGAGACCGAGGTGAGATCGGCGTCCCATACTAGGCTCCGTTTCCTGGACCAGCAAGCGAGAACACCATCACTGGAGGCCGTATGCAAGCACAATTAATCACTTATCAATTGCACGATATCTCTCAGGCGGACTACCTCAAGAAAATGGTAGAACCCGATGCGCCAGTTTTGGCGAAGGTACCGGGTCTCATTTCAAAAGTGTGGTTGGCGGACGAAGAGAAAAACAGCTTTGGCGGTTTCTATTTGTGGGAGAACAAAGCCGCAATGGACAACTTCATGCACTCTGATCTTGTCAAAGCGGTCGTCAGCCGGCCGTTTGTGAAACACGTTTCGTCGGTTGACTTCGAAGTCAATCGAAACGCCTCGTTGATTACTCGGGGTCTGAAATAGGAGCGCGGCCCCCCGCGTGTCACACCTTCGGCACAATCGCCTTGGCGAGCGCCAACGCCTTTGGCTCGATCTGGGGAACCGGAACGCCCGCGCCCCAAACGTGAACGGCGAAATAGCTCTCCCCTTTCTTGACGCGCAGGGAGTTCTGCTTGCCGTCGCTCGATTCCGAGTAGTAGGCCTCGTCGCCGAGCGCGTTCACCGAGACGACCTTGAACTTGTTCGAGCCGGCGATCGCCTTGCCGACGTTGTACCCGCGCGCGTCGATGACGGTGACATCGACGATCGCGCCGGGATCGCCCGGCTTGACCGGCTGTCGCCACTGACAGGCCTTCGCCGTGATCGATTTTGGATTGCCCATTGGCACACCCATCGCGGCATCGATCTCGGCTTTCGTCAGGAGTCCGCACGCGTCATGCGGTGCGGTGCCGGACATCGAGCGCGTTGGCACGACTGGGGCGAGCGAAAGGACAAGCGCCACCGATAGGACATTGCGCATGAGACTCCCCGCGATTGTTTCCTGGTAACTACCGTCCGCGCGGGACGAAGGCAATGCGACGACACAATCTTAATGACCCTCCGGTCGGTCATCCATTGAACCCCGTCGCTGTGTCCCGTATCGAGGGCAGTTTCGTAGTTCGGTCGTGACTCCCCTTGACGGTCGAAAGGAGCAAACGATATACTCTTTTCGAGTGTCGAAAGGAGAACACATGAGCGACCGCGAACGCGACGACCTATTGCAAGGCACGCTCGACATGCTCGTGCTCAAGAGCTTACAGCTGGGCCCGATGCACGGGTGGGGGATTACCGAACGGCTCGAGCAAGGGTCCAAGAGCATCCTCCAGATCGGGCAAGGGTCGCTCTACCCGGCCCTCTACCGGCTGGAGCGTCAGCGTTTCGTGGAGTCGTCGTGGGGCACGTCGGACAACAACCGGCGCGCGCGCTACTACTCACTGACCGCCGCCGGGCGCGCTCGCTTGACCGAGGAACGGCAAGCGTGGCGCCGGATGGCGCGCGCGGTCGAACTGATCCTCGCGATGGACTGAGGTTCTCCTATGACTCATCGGAAAACGTGGCGCGACCGCCTTGCACTGCTCACCGGCTTTCGGCGTGCGGGGGAGATGGACGAGCGCTTCAAGAGCGAGATGGATTTCCACGTCGCCATGTCGACGCAGAAGAACGTGCGCAGTGGCATGACCACCGACGAAGCGCGGCGCGCGGCCAGCGTCGAATTCGGCGGGCGCGCGCAGTGGCGCGAAGCCGCGCGCGATGAAACGCGGAGCCGCTACCTCGAGGAGTTGCTGCACGACGCGCGGTACGCGATCCGCAGCCTCCGGCGCGCGCCCGCCTTCACCGCGGCCGCGGTCGCGACGCTTGCGCTCAGCATCGGCGCGACGACGTCGATCTTCTCGGTGGTGAACGCGGCGTTGCTGCGTCGTCTCCCTTACGCGAATCCCGACCGCGTTGTCGCGGTCTGTGAATGGCTCACCACGAAGCCCATCTCCGAGTCGTGCGGCGCGGGCTCGTTCAGCGTCGCCAACTACGTGATCTGGCGAAGCGAGGCGAAATCCTTCGACGGCTTCGCCGCGTTCATCGAACGACGCGTATCTGTGACGCCACCAAGCGGCGAGCCGATCTCGGCTCAGGCGCGGATCACGTCGGCGGGGCTTTTCCCCGTCGTCGGCGCTCGGCCAGCGCTGGGGCGCTTCTTCACACCTACGGAAGATGTGCAGGGCGGCCCGAATGTAGTGGTCCTCAGCTATCCGTTCTGGAAACAGACCTTCGGTGGCGACTCGAGCGTCATCGGGAAAAAGGTCATTTTGAACACGTTGCAATACGAGGTCGTCGGCGTTGGCAAACAGGACTTGGTCGTCTACGAGCCGGTAGACCTCTGGCTTCCGGCCCGTTTCAGCGACGCGCAGCGAACGCAGCCCGGCCGGAGCCTGCGCACGATCGCGCTCCTCAAGCCCGGCGTAACGGTCGAGCGCGCGAGCGCCGAGATGAAACAGCTCTCGGCGCGCCGCGCGCAAGACGAGCCGCGATACAACTCGAACATGACGGCGTATGTCACACCGCTCAAGGAACGGCTCGTCGGTAATTCGCGCGCGGTCTTATGGACGCTGCTGGGAGCCGTGGGTTTCCTTCTGCTGATCGCCTGCGCGAACGTCGCGAACCTGCTGCTGGCGCGCGCGTCCGATCGCGAGCGGGAGGTCGCGGTGCGGATCTCGATCGGTGCGTCGCCGCAACGGATCGTCCGGCAGCTCCTCACCGAGAGCGTCGTGCTGTCGGTGGTGTCGGCGCTGCTGGGTTTCGGACTTGCCATCAAAGGGACCGCGCTGCTCGTCGCGCTCGTGCCAAGCGATCTCGGCGCGCAGCTCCCGCAGGACGTCACGGTCGATTGGCGTCTGTTGGCGTTCATCGCCGCCGTCGGTGTCGGAACCGGTGTTCTGTTCGGCGTCGTGCCGGCGCTCCAGGCGGCGCGTGGAGACGTTCAGGAAACGCTCAAGGAAGGCGGACGTGGCGGGTCGAATCAATCGCGCTCCTCGGCGCGGCTGCGCAGCGCGCTCGTGGTGGCCGAGATGTCACTAGCGCTCGTGCTTCTCACCGGCGCGGGATTGATGGTGCGCAGCTTCGCGGCGTTGCAGCGTGTAGACCTTGGATTTCGGCCGGAACACGCGCTGACCGCGCGCATCTCGCTTCCGGGCAGGAAATATCCGAGCGACACTGCAGTCGCGGCATTCTTCAAGCAGGCCGAGTCGCGCATCGCTCAACAGCCGGGCGTGCGTTCGGTTGGATCGATCAGTTACATGCCGCTCACCGGCGAGCGGTCGGTGACTGGATTCGACATCGAAGGACGCCCAGCGTGGAAACCCGGTGAAGGACCGGGCGGCGACATGCGCGCCGTGACCCCGGGCTACTTCGCGGCGATGGGGATTCCAATTCGCGAGGGTCGCGGTTTCACCGACACGGACGATATCGGCTCGGAAAAGGTCGGAATCGTGAGCCAGACCCTGGCGAAATCGCTCTTTCCGAACGAGAGCCCGATCAACCACTACCTACTATATGATTGGGGCACGCCGCAACGCGTGCGGATCGTTGGCGTTGCGGGCGACGTTCATCACGACGGCGCGGCGAAAGAGACGTACATGGAGATCTACCGGCCACTGCCTCAGTTCCAGTACAACAGCATGGCGATGGTCGTGCGGGTGGAGGGCGATCCCTCACGCATCGCGACCCCGATGCGGAAAGCCGTGCGGGACATCGACGCCAACATTCCGCTTGCCTCGGTGATGCCGATGACCGAGCTCGTGACGCGTTCCGTCGGCTCGACTCGGCTGAGTGCCACGCTGTTCGGCCTGTTCGGGGTTCTCGGATTGCTCCTTGCCGGAATCGGGATCTACGGTGTGATGACGTACACCGTGCAGCAGCGGCGCCACGAGATCGGCGTGCGTTTG
>Ga0070675_100001379_pt1 | contig 17793 bp, 17 predicted proteins | sample KBSM43metaG_FD_65343 | JGI IMG/M metagenome (GOLD analysis project Ga0070675, IMG submission 65343) | Miscanthus rhizosphere microbial communities from Kellogg Biological Station, Michigan, USA - KBS M4-3 metaG | ecosystem: Host-associated > Plants > Roots > Rhizosphere > Soil ...
CATGCGCATCTGGAAAGTTGGCACGCTGGCCCTGATCCTCGCGATCGCCAGTGCTTGTTCCAATTCCTCGAATACCGAAGAGAATGCTGCCCCCGACGAAGCTTCGGCCAATGCTGGAGCTCCCGTGGATTCCGCACCAACAGCGGATAAGGCCAAGCCTGCCGAAGCGGCGAAACCGGCAGCGCCGAAATCTGTAACGATTCCTGCAGGCACAACGCTGAACGTCGTTCTGTCGAGCGCGCTCGATTCCGGCAAGAACAAAGCCGGAGATAGTTTCACCGGAAATCTGTCTGAACCTGTAGCCATTGACGGCAAGACCGTCCTGGACAAGGGAGCGAAGGTTGAAGGCACCGTCGTCGCGGCTGAAGGTTCGGGCCGAGTGTCGGGCAAGGCCACCATGAGCCTCGCGCTGACCAGCGTCACCATTCATGGAAAGCCTGTTTCCATCAGCACCAAAGCGAACGCGGCTGAAGCTGAAGGGACTAAAGGCCGTGATGCAGCCGTCATTGGCGGCAGTACCGGTGTCGGAGCAGCGATTGGCGCGATCGCCGGTGGAAAAAAAGGAGCAGCGATTGGTGCGGCAGTCGGCGGCGGCGCCGGCACCGGAACTGTTCTGGCAACCAAGGGTAAAGAAGTGAAGTACGACGCCGAATCGAAGCTCGACTTCACTCTCGATAAGGACGTCAAAGTCACATCATAGTCGGGGAAACTTGGATCGATTCTCATCCAGGTTGACCGGGCACAATCCTTCGACTGCTGCTGAAAGTCGCTGATTCCAAGGAATACATGCAGCACTGAGCGATTGGAACGTTCCCTGCAAAGGGTTTGCAGGACTGAAAGGAGAGAACTGCATATGCGTGTCTGGAAACTATTACCGTTGCTTCTCATCATTTTTACGGTGGCATGTTCCCCGAAACCTGCGGAGGAACCTGCCACGGATGTAGCAACACCGCCAACAGAAACGGCGGCATCAAACGTACCAGAGCCGGCGCCCGCTCCAGAAGTGGCGCCTGTACCGGCAGTCCCGGCGCCTTCGAAGCCGGCAAAGACCAGCGCAAAACCAGCGAGTGCGAGTCCGAAAGTGGACGCCGCTCCTGCACCTCCCGCGCCCGCTCCTGCTCCGGCACCGGCAGCAGTCGCCAAGAACGACACTCCGGCGCCCGCACCAGCTCCTGCTCCGGCACCACCGCCAAAACCTCAACCGGTGATCATTCCGACCGGAACTGAGCTGAACGTAATCCTGGTGGATCCGCTGAATTCGGGAAAGAACAAAGCCGATGACGAGTTCTCCGCGAACCTCGCCGCGCCTGTCTACGTCAACGGCGCGACCATTCTCGAGCGCGGCGCAAAGGTAGAAGGCAAAGTCATCGCGGCCGAAGGATCCGGAAGAGTTTCAGGCAAGGCGACGATGACCATCGCTCTGACCGGAGTGATGCACAAGGGGAAGATGGTTTCTCTCGTGACCAAAGATGTTGCCGCTGAAGCCGAATCTTCGACCAAGCGTGATACCGGAGTGGTCGCCGGCGGTGCAGGAATCGGCGCTCTTATCGGAGCGATTGCTGGAGGGGGGAAAGGTGCTGCTATCGGTGCTGCCGTGGGTGGCGCCGGCGGAACTGGCGCCGTTCTGGCAACCAAAGGCAAGGAAGTGGACTACCCTGCCGAATCCAAACTGACCTTCATACTCGACAAAGATCTTTCGGTCATGCCGTAAGGAAAAAGAAATTAGGGGACGGACTACTCAACCCCCAAACTCCTTGACGATTTCTCGTCATTCCGGGAGTTGTCAGGAGTTTGGGGGTTGAGTAGTCCGTCCCCTAATTCTTCTCCGTTTTCTCTACGTCGATTCGCCGAGCGGAATGTAACGGCCAATGATCACGATCGCAATCCACAGAAGAAGCGAGGCAACCGAGATAAGTTTGGCGTAGCCTGGTGCGTCCTCGTTGGCTCCTACGGTTCCCCATTTCCTGAACAGGCCCGTGCAGTAGAACAGCACGAGGATGCCGCCGGCCACCAGGATCGCAAAGATCTTCAGCTGGAAGTACCAGTTGCCCGTGTAGAAAAACGGCATTCCGATAAAGAACATGAAACCCGTGACCACGTTGATCAGGAGTCCGAGAATCCCAATCGGAATCAAGTTGTGCAAAGGCCCGACGGGTAGTTGCTTGAAGAAGCCCAGCGTGCGAACGCTGAGGATTCCAACGGTACCCAGCAGCAGAATCAATCCGATGAAGTGCAAGTCCTCAACAACAGGCCAGACCCATCGCGAATAGTCGATCACGAAGTACCGCACGGCGAGGATGAAGCTCGCGCCCATCGCCGCAATTGATGACGGCGCCTCGCCTTCCGCAAGGATTTCAGGATGGCGGATATTGCCACCCGTATTGCCGGCGACCGTCATCAGACCGGCTGTGACCAGCGACGACACAAGTACAGCCATCGTAGGCCACGACTTTGACTGCGCTTCAGGCTTGGCGCTCCGTGTTGACGGCCAGAGTGCAACGAGCGCAAAGATGCCCGTCAATCCCAGCGCGAGAAATGCCAGCATTGCCGCGCCCTCATGAGAATCCACCAGAGATGTGGGCCATCCCTCCAGCTTCTGTTTCTTCATGGCGTCGGCGGCGGCGTTTCCGCTGAGGTACACGGGAATGGTCAGCACGGCAAGAGCAGCAAACAGAACAAGGCTTGCCTGCTTGAGATCATGGTTGCGCGTCATCAGAGCAATGACGAATAACGCAAGCCCGATAAACGCGCCAATGATCGGCCAATGGTTCAATAAAAGATGTACGTGTGGGAGATTCAAGGTGTTTCTCCTATCCGGGGTAGCTGATGTTGGTATAGGTATAAGCCAACATACGTCCTGAGGTGACCACTCCAGCCCATAACACGAGTGACCAAATCGCCAGCGCTCTGCCTCTCAGCATCATGTCCTTCTCACTCATGGCGGGGTCGCTGAAAACTCGTTTCTTGAGCATCACCATCACGACCATACCCACAGCAATCAAAATAAGCTTGAGGTAGAAATCCAGATTCGTTAGCGATTTCGTGGGGTAACCGATCAGAAGCAGCATGCCGGACACAACCTGTATCCAGAATCCCACCCAGATGTAACTATACAGACGCTTGAGCGGTGCGAGCGGCAAATCCCGGGGAATGCCGAGTAGTCGCAACGCCACAATCAAGCTGGCGCCGCAAAGAATTGCCATGCCGAGCGCATGAACCGAAAGAATAGCCCAAAAAGGATTATCGCGAACCCACATGCTGAGCCCGCTTTCCTCGATGGTCAAAAAGAAGTGCGGAATACTCGTCGTCTCTTGCATTAAATCGTCTCCTCAGGAAGCAACTTCCCGGTGCGGGATTAGAATCCCAAACGAGGCGGATTGCAAGGGGGATCAAGGAAACCGAGGTGCGGTACTACGCGCGAAGGTCCGTTCCAGGAAAATTTTGAAATCGGACAAGTTGGAAATCTTGAAATCGAAATTACAAGATCTTAGATTGGACCCTCATCGCATCAGCAGGTGGCGGGTCCGATCTAAGATCTTGTAATTTCGATTTCAAGATTTCCAACTCGTTCAATTCCAAATTCTTCTATTTCTTAAGCGTCACCTTCTGCACGCGCCAGTTGGTGAGTTCTCCCACAAACAGCGTGTTCTCCGACTGGCAATCGAGCGAATTCACCATCCCGAACTCCTTCACGAGGTGTCCGGCGGATCCAAACTTGCCGACAATCTTCCCGTCGAGTTCCATCTTGTAGATCTCGCCGTTATCGAGGTTATCGGGATCGTTGGAATTCGAACTGTAAAGGTACTGGTGGGCCCCGGGAGAAATGCAAATTGCAGACGGGGTACCAACGTTCGTGTACTGCGCTTTGAAGGTTCCTTCGCCATCGAACACCTGGATACGTTTGTTACCCTTGTCCGCGACATACAGGTCGCCCTTCGCATCGATGGCGATCGACGCAGGCTTGTTGAGCTGGCCGGGTTCGCTTCCCGTGCCCCCGAAGGTCTTGAGGAATCGTCCGTTCTTGTCCATCTTGAGGATTCGAGAACTTGTTCCGAATCCATCGGAGATGAAGATATTCCCTGCAGCATCCCACGCGACGTCGGTAGGCCGGCTGAAGCTGTCGCCCTGAGAGCCAAGCCCTCGAGCGGCGCCGCCTCGAGCAGGGACAGCAGCGGCAGCGGCTCCACGAGCGCCCCCAGCGGGAGCTGCAGGAACCTCACCACCTCCGCGCGGCGGCGCGCCACCGGCAGCACCGGCCTGAGGCGCGACGGCGCCTGCGCCTGCCGCAGCGCCACGTCCCGCTCCACCGGCTCCCGCAGCCGGGGCCGCGGCCGTCGTTGCCGAAATCGACTGCGCGGTTTCCGGCCGCCGTCCGAACGTCATGACCACACGTCCCTCGGGATCAAACTTCACCACCATGTTGGAGTACTGATCCACAACCCAGATGTTGTCCTGACGATCCACCCGCACGGACTGCGCATACGTAAGCGCGTAGACGCCTTCGCCGATCTCACCCACAAACTTTCCATTCTGGTCGAACCGGAGCAACCGTGACGGCCCATGCGCGAATGTGCGCGCCGTTCCCACCGAAACATTGACGGTTCCCGTCCGCGTGTAGACCAGGACCTGCCCTTTCGAATTCGAGGCCACTCCGGCGACTTCACCAATGGAGAGGTTTGCCGGCGGTTTCAGGAAATCGACGGAGTCATAGGCAATTGAAGGAACGGTCGTCTGCGCGATAAAGACAGATGCCGACGAAGCCAGCAGGGCACCTAACGCAAGGAGAAGAAAACTTCCACGCTTCATATTCACTCCCTCCTACTTCGCCGCGCCGGGCTTCAGAATGACTTTTTGAACGCGCCAGCTCGTGATTTCGCCAATGATCAATTCGTTCTCGTTTCGGCAGTCCATCGCATGCGTTGTGCTGAATTCGCCGAGCATCTTGCCGCCCTTGCCGAATTTTCCGAGGATCGTGCCATCAAGCTCCATCTTGTAGATCTCGCCCGAGGTCGCCATTTGCACAGAATTGTTGCTCTCGGGACTGGAATTGGAGCTGTACAGGTATTGATGGGGACCGGGCGTAATACATACGGCCCAGGGGGCGCCGATCCCGGTGATGCTTTTGACGAGGTTCAGATCATTGTCGTAAACCTGAATGCGGCTGTTTCCGCGATCCGCGACGTAAACATTCCCCTTTGCGTCAGTCTGGATCGAGTGCGGCGTGTTGAGCTGGCCTGTGCCGTTGCCAAAGGATCCGGTCGTTTTCAGGAACCGGCCGTTCTTGTCGTACTTGGCGACACGAGAATTGCCGTACCCATCGGAGATAAAGAAGTTTCCCGCAGCATCGAAGGCGATATCGGTGGGCCGATCAAATCGATAAGGCAGGGGAGGATTCGTGTTGCGAGCAAAGACGGCGGCCGTCGGCAAACCGTCGAATGGATCGGGGCGCCGGCCGAGAATCAGCGCTGGACGGCCGTCCGGGGTGAACTTCACCACCATGTTCGTTCCTTCATCAACGATCCAGATGTTGTCCTGAGCATCGACGCGCACGGCATGTGCCATCTCCATGCCGTAACTGCCCGGAGCGATCTCGCGAACGAAATTTCCCTTCTCATCGAATTCAAAAAGCCGCGTCGCACCACTGCGCGTGTACGTATAAACATGCCCTTTGGAATCGCGTGCGACGCCGATGCCCTCCCCCATATAGAGGTTCGGCGGCAGCTTCAGGAAATTGGGAACCGTATCGTAAGGTATTTCCTTGATCCCCTGCGCGCCGCGCTGAGCAAACGCAGGCACAACAGATGTGGCCATTATCACGATGCATATCTGAATGAAACGCTTCATTGGAAGCCTCCCGGCTGGGTCGACTGAGATTTCGTTGAAATCTATACCTAAACGATAGAATCGCCGCCATGAAAATTGCGATGGTTACCGGGGCAGGGACAGGAATCGGCAAAGCCACCGCGCTCGCCTTTCTCCGTGACGGGTGGGCAGTGGTGCTGGCGGGCCGCAGAAGCGAGCTCTTAATACAAACGAAGTTGGAAGCGCCTGAGGGATCAGAAACCCTGGTCGTCCCGACGGATGTGACCAATCCCAGAGCCGTCCATCATCTCTTTACAAAAACCGATGAGGCCTTCGGACGCCTCGATGTTCTTTTCAACAATGCCGGAATGGGCGCCCCGAGTGTGCCGCTTGAAGACGTGTCCTTCGAAGCCTGGAAGCGCGTGGTTGATGTGAATCTGACGGGCGCGTTTCTCTGTACGCAGGAAGCGTTCCGCCTGATGAAACGACAGACACCGCGTGGCGGGCGAATCATCAATAACGGATCGATCTCCGCACACGCGCCGCGCCCGAACTCTGCTCCGTACACCGCAACGAAGCATGCGATCACAGGTCTTACGAAGTCCACGGCACTGGATGGCCGTGCCTTCAACATCGCATGCGGCCAGATCGATATCGGAAATGCGGCGACCGACCTGACCGCGCGAATGAAAGACGGTGTGATTCAGGCTCACGGAGCGATCGCCCCGGAGCCGCGCATGGACGTAGACCATGCTGCGCAGGCCGTCCTCGCAATGGCCCGGCTTCCTCTGGAAACCAACATCCTTTTCATGACGATCATGGCGACGGGAATGCCGTTCGTGGGACGGGGCTAGTTGTTTCGGCCATACGGCCTTGGCTCAGTTCATCAGAGAGGGAATCCTCTTCTATCCTGAGTCAGCTATGTTGATGCCCTAAGAGGCCAGTACCCTTTTTGGGCTGTCTAGGGGAAAACACCCACATCAAGTACACAGTTTGCCGGATATCCCTGAAACCACCGTGTTTCTAGAGTTCAGCGGTAGACACTCGTTTCTGAATCACCCATCGAGAGTCTGTCAGCCAAATTGTTTGTGGGAGCGTGCCGCCCTGCTACGTCGAATTGAAACAGCGCTTCTGTCTGTAGGAATCCTTCTGCTGGTTGTGTTCGTCGCCGCAGAAGTGGGTGGCCGATTGTCCGCCTCACGTGCCCTGCAAAGGTTTGAGGATGCGAACCTGAACGGGCAAAACGTTCGTCCCGAAACCCCAGTGGATTTCAGTCTGTGGAGTCCCCAACGCATTCGCGAATACAAGGAAAGCATTTTCAACAAAGCAGATCTTCCTTTGGCTGTTCTTCGCATTCCCAAAATGCGGCTCGAGGTTCCCGTATTCGACGGCACGGACGACCTGACACTCAATCGCGGTGCGGGTCGAATCATCGGTACTGCAAGGCTGGGTGAGCCGGGTAATACCGGGATAGCCGGTCATCGAGATGGATTCTTCCGGGGATTGAAGGATATTGCCGCGGGCGACAAGCTCGATTTGGTCCTGCTGGGCCGCACGGAACAATACACAGTGACCGCAATCCAGATTACGACTCCGGAAGATGTCAGCGTCTTAGGACCGACGGACACTCCGTCGTTGACGCTGGTCACCTGCTATCCGTTCTATTTCGTGGGCAGCGCCCCACAACGTTTCATCGTCCGGGCCACCATCAGCCCGGCAAATAAAACCGGCAGCTCTATCGCCAGTGCACAGATTCCGTAACCGAAAACTCAGAACAGAAAGGGTCAAAATGAGAATCGCTCGCACAATGCTTTCGACTCTGCTGGCAGGCGCTTCGATATGCGTCGTCGCCGGCAACGTCCTGACAGCCCAGGACACGCGCACAACCACCGAAGTCCGGGGACAACCGAATGTGACCACACAGGTGGAACGCGCCGAAGTGGTTTACGTTTCAGGCAATGAGCTGGTAGTAAGAATGGAGAACGGCGAAGTAAGGCATGTCACGGTGCGGGACGGGGCCACCGCCACGGTTGACGGAAAGGTGCTTACGGTTAAGGACTTGAAACCGGGCATGAAACTGCAACGCACCCTCACCACAACAACGACTCCAAAGACGGTGACAACTGTTCGAACGATCACGGGAAAAGTGTTCAATGTGATCCCACCGAACACCCTTATTCTTTCGTTCCCTGACGGAAGCCCAAACAAGCAATACCAGATTCCGAAGGACCAGACGTTCATGGTGGATGGACAAAAGAAGACCGCCTTCGACTTAAAACCAGGAATGCCTGTATCGGCCACCGCCGTCACCGAAGGCGTGGTGAACGAGACGAACTCAAACGTCGCCGTGACCGGAACGGCTCCCGCTCCTCCAGTTGCTGCAAGGCCGGCAACGCCTCCGCCACAGCCCGTCTTGTTGATCGAAATCACAGTGGTGGCGCCGCCGCCGACCGTTGCCGCGGCTCGGCCTGCGCCAGCTCCTGCTCCGGCGCCGCCAGCGCGCGCTCCCGAGCCTGCCCCCACACAGTTGCCGAAGACGGGTAGCGCCCTTCCGTTGGTTGGATTACTCGGCGTTCTGCTGGTTGGTGCCTCGCTTGGATTGAGAGCGCTGCGACAATAATTCCGCGGAATTCGGGGTCAGACCATTTCCTAATTGGTGACAGAGAGCAATTAGCGAGATGGGCTGACCCCGAATTCACTGTTCTTCAGCTGCCCGCACGCCCCCGAAACATCATTCCCCCGATTCCTGCGAACAAACGTGGTGGTGCCGTTCCGGACGAGAATCTCTTGAAACCGAAGAATGTCTCGTTCCTCAGCACGCTTGTAGGGAATCTCCGGCGCCGGATTCAGCGGAATCAGATTCACCTTCGCACACATGCCGCGCAGGAGCCTGGACAACTCGAGCGCATCATCCGGCGAATCCGTCACGTCTTTGATCATGACGTACTCGAACATCACGCGACTCTGACGCGCCCGCGGCAACTTTCGAACTGCTTCCATCACGGTCTCAATCGAGTACTTCCGATTGATCGGCATGAGCACATCGCGCACCGCGTTGGTCGCACCCGTCAATGAAATGGATAGATTCGGAAAGACCTGCTCGTGCGCCAATCGCTCGATACCGGGAACCAGGCCCGCAGTCGAAAGAGTGATTCGCGCGGGCGCCACGCCGAGGCCGTGGTCGTCATGCAGAATGTTCATCGCTTTGACCACATTGTCGTAGTTCTGTAGCGGCTCCCCCATGCCCATGAGCACGATGCTGAACCGGTTATGCATCGCTTCCCGCTGCAACACGACGACCTGCGACACAATCTCGCCTGCCGAAAGATCCCGGACCAGTCCCATCTGTCCGGTCAGGCAGAACGTGCATCCCAGGGCGCAGCCAATCTGCGAGGACACGCAGAACGTTACGCGATCACTGTTCGGAATCAAAACCGACTCCGCAGTTTCGCCGTCACGAAACCGCAGAAGGTATCTCTTCGTGCCATCTTTGGAATCAAATCGCCCGGCAATGGAAGGGAGGTCGAGATCAAAACCATCGGCAAGCGTTTTGCGAGATGTCAAAGGGATCGTCGTCATCGCATCGAATCGAGAGACGCGATCCCGATAGACAGCTCGAAATACCCGTCCGGCGCGCGTGCGGCTATCGATCCGGCTTTCGATATCCAACTTCGACTGATCGAAGAAGCTTGTCACAGGCTCAGCATCTCCTGGATTTTCGGGGCAAGTCTGTTACCTCGGAGGAATGACGAGGATTCCCACAATGCTCCCCCCGGTCACGTCGGCCGCGCGTACCGTTCCGTCGGCAGCCACGAAGAAGTACGTAAATCCGGAGCCGCCCGCGGTGACGGTGTGCAGGCCGCCCCATGCTCTCGGGAAACCGTAGGCCGCAGTGGTCTCTGCCGGAAGCGGTTGCTGGCCAAGAGAGCGGCTTTGAATAGTTCCCTGCGCCGCAGACACACTTCCGACCCTATAGCTGCAAACAACCAAAACAATTGCTGCGACACCCCATAAAAGAGTTCTCTTCTTCAACATGGCTTGTCTCCTTTCTCACAATTCAACGAGGTTCTTTTGCCGCGTAATAGCCGCGGCGAATTCGCGCCTTGAGTTTCGGGCCGTCTTCCGCAGCGTTGACCTTCACGCTCAGCCTGCGCCACTTTCCGTCTTTCGCGGAGTTGGTCGGGTGATATCCAACGAGGTATTGCACCTGTAATTCTTTTGCGAGGTTGACGCACGCTACACGGGAAGGGACACCGAAATAGAACGACCCACCGGTCAGCTCCGCAATTTCATTCAGAAAGATCTGCCCTTCGTTGTTTTGAGGTTCGGTGCTAGGACCCGAAAAACTCATGATGTGAGTTTGATAGCCCTGCCTGATGGCCGCGCTCTCCACGTAAGTGTTCTGCAGTTGACCACCGCCTCCCCCCTGCGGCGTGGTGATTACCAGAAGGAGTTTGCGGGAGTTCGCACCTTCCTTGAGAACATCGAGACCGATATAGACCGTGTCGGTGTTGGCGCCGCTCAAGCGAAACGCGGGTGGGATTAATTCAATATTGGTTGTGTACGATGTCGTGACGGCGTCTCCGGACAGCACAAAGTATTCCGAGCCGGGCACCATATTCTTCATGAAGGTCTTCGGACACTCGCGCATGTCGAAATCCGGAGGAGGATCGTCGAAGGCGGTCCCGCCTCCCCAGAGAATGCCAACCGTCGCCGGCTGATCCTGAACGGCGAAGTAATCGATCTTCTGTTCCTTGTTGTCTTCGAAAAGTTGGAGGTCCTTCGCCGAAAGCCGGGGAGCCACGCCTTTAGACGCGGTGACGGTGACGTAAGAAAGGATGAGATCGAAATCCGGAGGAGGGGCAGCAATCAGGGGCCTGCGCGCAGGAAGTTGGCCCGCTGTACCGGAGGCCAGCAGAGAAAGGGTCAGGACTACGAGCAATGGGATGTAGAGCCCGCCCTTTCTCAGCATCACTACTTCACGGCATCGGCGCCGGCCTTCGCAACCTGACCATCCTGGGCGCTGGTTCCACCCGAGGCGCCAATTGCGCCGATGATCTTACCCGCCACAATGATCGGCAATCCGCCATCAACAGGAACCGCACCCTGCAGCGCGAGAATGCGAAGCCCTTCTCCGCCCGCCGCGAGCGTGTCCTGGAACGCCTTGGTCGGACGCTTGAAGAGAGCGGCAGAACGCGCTTTGTCCAGGGCAACTGCGGCGCTTCCATTTTGCGTGTTGTCCATCTTTTCGAAATACACCAGCGTGCCGTTGGGATCGACGATGGCAATCGCCATGGTGAAGTTGTTCTTCTTCGCTTCGGCAACCGCGGCGGCAGCAGCCTTCTTTGCCGTCTCAACATTGACGGGTGTGCCGTATTGCTCGGCCTGAGCGAAGAGAGGAATGCAGATCGCCAGAATCAGGATTACAGAAAGAAACTGTCTCTTGAACATCGGAACTCTCCTTCAAATCAAAGCAGATAGAAAACTCTCCTGTCCTATCCGTCGAGCGGACAGGAAGGAGAGTTCTCTTCAACGAAATCGATTGTGCTAGCGCGAACGATGCAGGGTAAGGGTTACCGTCGGACCCGGAGGTGCTGCTGCGGCGCCCCGACCTCCCTGCGCTGGAGCTGCCCCGCCTGCGGCTGCGGGAGCGGCGCCACCACGGCCACCGCGCTGTCCACCGGCTGCACCGCGGCCACCTGCTGCTGCCGCTGCGGCCCCGGCGTTGGGGTCGGCGGGAGTCTCACCTGCCTGGGGTGTTGGAACGGGAGGCACTGGAGCTGCAGGAACTGCGGCAGGTGCGGCACCTCGCTGTCCACCTGCGGCGGGAGCTGCGCCGCCTCGGCCACCGCGACCGCCGGCAGCCGGCGCGGCGCCACCGCCGCCACCACGACCACCTCGGCCGCCCCCCGCCTCTGCAGGGGCGGGACCGATCTCACGAGTCAGCGTGAGATCCTCTCCCTTCAGCTCGCCCTTCCAGTTCACATTAATGTCGGAGCTGCCAAGGTTGCGCGTTGTCCGGAATGTCAACGTCGCGCCCTCCATCGTTGCTCCAGCAATAGGACGAGCTTCCAGCGCACCTTCCGTAACCGTTCCCGACAGTGCTTCGCCCTCTACCTTCAGGTCTACGGTAATCGGTTGTGCAACACCGTGGCCGTCTGCAGCCGACAACTCGCCGACCCATTTGCCGGCAACACCTGTCTGCGCATAAGCCGGTACGGACGCTATCGCGACAACCAAGAGCATTAGTGAAAGCTTCACCTTCATCTGCTTCTCCTTACCTCACACGCTCGAACTGCGCTGAGGATATTACCTCGATTTAAGGGACGGAGGACTCAATTCCGAACACTATACCGTGAATACCGAAATCGTTCATTTCCCCTGCATGGCCCGGATATCGTCGAGAAGCACCCGTTCGTGCCCCTCAGGTTTCACGTGTGTATATACCTTGCGGAGAATGCCGTCGGGATCGATAACAAAGCTCGTGCGGTCCCAGTACATCGTCCCCTTGTACTCACTCTGTCCCACACCGGCAACGTTCAGGAGCTCTGCCCCCGTATCCGCCAGCAGATCGATCGTAAAGCCGAACTTGTTACAGAAATTCTTGTGCGACTTCACGTCGTCGGAACTTACGCCCACAACTTCGATGTTGGCAGCTCTGAAATCAGCCTGAGTGGCAGTGAAGGACTTGCCCTGAATCGTGCAGCCCGGAGTGTCGTCCTTCGGATAGACATAGATGACCAGCCACTTACCCTTGAAGTCTTTCAGTGAAACAAACTTCCCATCCTGATTGGGCAGCGAGAAATTCGGAAATGGCGCACTTGGTTCAAGCATGAATGCCTCCCTCTGCTTACTTCTTCTATCAGCCTGAGTATAAGGGGTCAATCCGAACGAGCGCTCCACTGTGCTACGCTGCGACACGATGCTGAAATCATCCGTGCAGCGTGCGCTTGCGATCGCCGGACTGCGGCTGTCGAGAATTCCGAAGGAGGTTGATGCGCCCCGGGAGTACATCGAGCCCGCACTGATTCAGGCCGCGGAAAAAGCAGGAGTCTATGTCGGGGACTATGCCGAGAGGGAGTGGGGTGAAGTCGGCAGGTCGCGAAGCATTGTCGAAACACTGTACCGGCCGCGCTTAAAGGAAGACTCCGTGGTCCTTGAAGCCGGTCCCGGCACGGGGATGTTCGCCATAAAGGTTCTCGAACACATCCCCAAAGGGACGATGCACCTCTTTGAGATCGACCCCTACTGGAAGAACTTTCTTGTCCGCCTTCTTGGTTCAGACGCGCGAGTGCTTATCCAGGAAACCAACGGATACAGCTACGACGACATTGCTGATGAATCGATCGACCTGTACCACGCAAACGGAGTGTTTGTGTACACGCCGCATCTTGTAACCTGCCGAAATCTTGTCGAAGCGGTACGCGTCACCCGCCGCGGCGGAACCATTGCGTTCGACTTCTTCAATATGGAAGAAGTGCCCCAGATCTTCGAGTTCATTCAGCTCAATGCATTTCCGAAACCTCAGGAGCACTGGATGCTCAACTCCCTCTCGTTCTTCAGATCATTCATGGAAAAGATGGGGTGCACTCTCGAAGCAACCCATCAGGTAAAGATGGCGAACTTTCATTCGCTCTACTCAGTCTTTCGGAAAGCCGGCTGAGTTCCTTGTTCAAAGAAACCTCGACCGATATATACTCCGCCGACAAATCCCGACTGAGGAGACTGAGATTGCGTCTGATCATTCTTGCTGGATTGCTTGTCATTTTCTGCCAAACCGCAATTGCCCAGGACATCCCGAAGTTCGAACTTGCTGCCGCTTACACAGCAAGCAGTCGAGTCTTCGGTCCGACCTGCCACGGCGGCGGCGCTGCATTAACCTACAACGTGCGTTCATGGTTCGGAGCCGTCGCCGACGTCGGTTTGTGCGGGCGCGAAAGTACCGCGACGGCCTCAAGCACGCAGTTCACTTATCTTGTTGGTCCCCGGGTTTCTTACCGCAGAAGGCTGACGCCATATGCGCAGATTCTCGTTGGTGGCGCGCATGAAAGCGCCAACACCTTCGCCATGACAATCGGTGCCGGTCTCGACATCCGCGTCACGGACCGATTCGCCATTCGGCTGATCCAGCCGGAGTATCTCAACGCGGCTCGCGAGGAATTTCGGATTCAGACGGGCGTCGTATTCGCGCTCGGAAAATGAGTTTGGGGTCAGAGGGGACAGACTAAAGTCTGTCCCCTGGTTCCTACTTCAGCTTTGTTTTATGTGCGTCGAAAAAGTCGAATGTCTTGTTAAGAATCTCCTGCTGCGCCCACGCATCGGTGTGAGCGCCGCCGGGGACAGGTAACCAGGTTGCATCGATGCCCTTCGCCTTTGCGTGATCGACCATCGTCTTGCTTGCATCAAACACCATGGTCGTATCCATGTCTCCGTGAACAACGAGCACGGGTACCGTCTTCAGCTTGTCGTAGGGAAAGTTCGCATCATCCAGAGGTGCGGCGCTCGGAGAAATAGCGGTCCAGCGCTCCGGATACTTCGCAGCGATATTCCAAACCGCGCTACCGCCCGACGAATTGCCCATCAGGTAGATTCGGGAAGGATCGACGTTGTATTCCTTCGCCATGAGATCGGCGACGTTCAGGACGTCCATCTCGGCACGCTGAAAGTCCTGCGCGGTTGCGGGTGTTGCGCCAGCACCGCCAGCACCGCCTCCACCCCCTCCACGGCCCCCTCGACCGGCACCCTGTCCACCCTGCGCGCCGCCGCCGCGATTGTTTTGAACCTGAATCATTGGATAGGGCACATTCCATCCTCCGACACCGGTCGCATTCGCGTGGTAGCCCGTCACGGCCGCAACGATGTATCCCCGTTGTTCGGCAGTCTTCGCCAGCGTAGGGTTGGTCATTGGTCGCTGAAACGGCGCCGTCGATGGCTGATTTGCACCATGAGTGAGGATCACGAGAGGCAGCCGCGTTGTCTTGTCCCACTTGGCAGGAACGTAGATGTGATAGGGAATGCTCTCGTCGGTCCCCGGAAACGTGTAGGCGCGATCCTGTTCGCCTTTTGATTGATACTTCGGGTCCGCGGCATTGGGTGGCGGACTTTGTCCCACCGCTGCCGAAACGATCAGCAATACTGCTGCGCATCCGATAACAGTCCAGAATCTATTCATAAAACCCTCCTGAAATGAAGAAACGCAGCGGAGTATGTCACGGGGAAATTGGTGACAGAGAGCAATTAATCCGCGCCGATCCCCGGACAAAACGCAGGAATCCGCGGCGGAATCAATTGCTCTCTGTCACCAATTTCCCCCCTGTGATAGGTTCGATTCATCATGAAACGCCTTGCGCTTCTCGTGTTCTTCATAACCAGCGCAGCCGCGCAATCCCAACGCCCTATGACATACAGCACTCTGACTGAAGGCCAGACAATCGGTGGCTTTCGCGCCACTGCCGTTTATCTGAATGACTCCGACCTGCCCATGGGCGCTCGATTCATTCACCAGCGCAGCGGGTTCACCCTCGATGTTCTGGATATCCAATCCGTACCGCAGGCTTTCGTCTGGGTCACAACATTTCCCAGTTCAGACATGGGAGAGCCGCACACGCAGGAGCACTTGCTGCTGGGTAAGGGCAACAAGGGCCGCGACGTTGCGAGTCATGAGTCCACGTCTCTGACATCTTCGACGGCATTCACCGCGCAGTGGAAGACCTGCTACACGTTCTACACCTCCGCCGGCGCCACCGTATTTTTCGACGAGTTCGAGAGACGCCTCGACGCGCTGCTTCATCCGGATTACACCGACGAAGAGATTCGCCGTGAAGTTCGGAACTTCGCCGTCGCTGAAAACCCTTCGGACCGCTCGCTTCGCCTCGAAGAAAAAGGGTCCGTCTACAACGAAATGGTCACGTCCATGGACCAGCCCGGCCGGCGTCTTTACTACGCGGGGCTGACGATGATCTATGGCACACAACATCCGCTGTCCTGGGTTTCGGGAGGCACTCCCGAAGGCATCCGCCTCATGCAGCCGTCAGACATACGCAAGTTCCACGCCGAGCACTATCACCTCGCCAACATGGGCGCGATTGTCTCGGTGCCGAAAGAGATCTCCCTTACCAGCGTGCTGTCGAACATGGATGCGACACTGAACAAAGTTCAGCCACAGCGCTCCAGGCAGCCGGTCATGGCGGAAAGGGATCTTCCAAAGCCGAAGGCTGCCCCTGCAGGCGAGATCCGTTACGTTGCATATCCCAATCGCAACGAGCAGCAACCCGGACAAGTCCGCATCACCTGGCCCGCCGAGCGCGATTTCGACATTCGCGAGCGAAGCCTGTTTGAATTGTTTCTGGAGAACGTTGCCGGTGATCCGACAACCAACCTGTACAAGCGCCTGATCGACAGCCGCACGCGAGAGACCGACTTCGGCGCGCAAAGCGTCAGCGCAGGATTCCAGGAAGAACAGGGCCACGCAGCAACGATTGCGTTCAGCGATGTTCCGGTTTCGAAGATGAATGACCGCGATCTGTCGGATGTCCGCGGCAGGGTGCTCGACGAATTCCGCAGGATTGCCTCCTGGAAGGATGGCTCACCAGAGCTCGTGGATTTCAACAACCGGCTCCGCAGCCGTGTTATTGAGACCCGCCGCGGCCTGTCAAAGTTCGTCAATTCTCCCCCAGGCTTCGGATTCCGCGGCAACGGCGATGAGTGGGAATTCCAGCTGGGGCTGCTGGAAAAGCTTGGAGGCTTTCGTCGATCGGTCACCATGAAACCGGCACTGGATTTTGTCGAGGAGACGCTGGCGGGAGATCGGAATGTCTGGGCGCAGTACATTTCCAAATGGAAACTCACGGGCACTACGCCGTGGGTTCTGGCTGCACGGCCGGATACAAACCTGCCTCGTATTGCTCAGGAAGAACGTGATGCACGCGCTGCCGCAGAGGTGGCACGCCTCAGGCAGAAGTACGCACTGACCAGCGATCGGGATGTGCTGCGGCGGTATGCAGCGGAGTACGACACCGAAACCGCAAAGATCGACGAAGCAGCAGCACGCGTCAAGCCCGCCCGTTTCATTGACAACCCTCCAATGACGCTGGACGACCAACTGGACTACACGGTAAAACCGATTGGAGAAGGCATCAATCTGGTCGCATCCACTTTCAACAGCATGACCAGCGGGACGACAGGCCTGGCGCTTCGGCTCGATGGCTTGCCGCAGGAGCAACTGATGTACATCTCGTTGCTGCCTGCCATGCTCACGCGCGTCGGCGTTATCGAGAATGGCAAGCCCGTCTCCTATGAAGAGATGACCGATCGCGTTAGAAAGGAAATCCTCAGCCTGAATGCCGACTTCGGAACCAATTCGAAGACGGGTCGCGTGGAACTCGTGATTCGAGGATCCGGCAATAACGCAGCCGAAGCGCAGAAGGCTCTGGACTGGATGAGGCTCATCCTTTTCAATCCGGACTGGCGTCCGGAGAATCTTGCACGCATTCGGGACGTGGTGGATCAGAACCTCAGTGGTCTCCGCCGAACGATGCAGGGCTCTGAAGAAAACTGGGTGAATGGGGTTGCAACGGCGTATTGGCGGCAAAGCGATCCGTTATTTGTCGCCACGACTTCGTTTCTCACTCAAATTCACAACGTCCATCGCGTCCGATGGATGCTCAAGGACGCAACACCGGAACAGCGTGGCTCCGTGGGCCAGGTTCTGAGCACGCTCGCAAACCTGAAGGTCCCGCGCGCGGAGTTGAAGTCGCGCCTTGCGGAGCTTCAATCCGGCGGCGATAAATTGATCGCCGAGGCTGCCAAAGACCTCGACCTGACCCTGGCCGACATTCCTGACTCGAGTCTCGCGATCGATTGGCCCCATCTATGTCGAGAGATGGCAACCGACCTGAATACCGGACCAACGAAATTCCTCACGGCTCTGAACTCCATGAGAACGCAGCTCCTGCGAACGGGTAACGCGCGGATGTTTCAGATCGCGTCCGC
>Ga0070675_100001385_pt1 | contig 17771 bp, 16 predicted proteins | sample KBSM43metaG_FD_65343 | JGI IMG/M metagenome (GOLD analysis project Ga0070675, IMG submission 65343) | Miscanthus rhizosphere microbial communities from Kellogg Biological Station, Michigan, USA - KBS M4-3 metaG | ecosystem: Host-associated > Plants > Roots > Rhizosphere > Soil ...
CTCGACACGGTAAACCGATTCTATAACCTCGCATTGACTTCTTCGGAAATGGAGTCGTTTCTTTCTGAGATTGCTGAGCCCTGTGCTGCGATCCGAACGTCAGAAGACGTGATCGTGAGCAAAGTCGGTAGAACACTTTACGAGCAGTTTTTCCGCAACTACACAAGAAAACAGTGGGGGCTGGATCCGTCCGAACTGGATGCGTGCGTCACCGCACGAATCCCCATTCGCACCAACACAGACGACAGATACTTCACCGATACCTACCAGGCGATGCCGCTGAACGGCTTCACTCGAATGTTCGAAAACATGGTGGATGACCGGCGAATAAAGATACTGCTCAATTGCGATTATCGGGAAGTCCGCAACTGTTTTCCAGACGCCACTATTATCTTCACTGGCCCCATTGATGAGTATTTCGATTATAGATTTGGGAAGCTGCCTTACCGGTCCCTCGAATTCCGGCATGAGACACTGAACGTCTCTCGCTATCAGGTGGCTCCGGTGATCAACTATCCGAACGAGCATGCGTACACGCGAATTACGGAGTTCAAATACCTGACAGGGCAGGAGCACTCCAAGACAAGCATCGTCTATGAATACCCTCGCGCCGAGGGCGATCCCTACTATCCGATTCCCCGCTCTGAAAATCAGGAAATGTATCTCAAGTATCAAAGGCTCGCCGAGCTTACGGCAGGCGTCCACTTTGTGGGACGCCTGGCTACGTATAAGTACTACAACATGGACCAGGTGGCCGCGCAGGCACTAAGCCTTTATTCGAAAGTGATCCGTCGCAACGAAACAGGAGAGCACCAGCCAAGCGACGCCTCCAAAGGCGGGCTGATGGCTCGTGTTACATGATTCGCGGAGTTGATCGTGTTCAAAAGTTTTTTCCTTGGTGGCTTTGAAGGCAGTGTTGGTCATAATTGCCACCGCCAGTGGTTCGATAGCATATCGCGGACGCAGCATGACCGCTTTATCGACGATGACTACGCGCGGCTCAAAAAGAACGAAATCCATGCAGTCCGAGAATGTGTGCGGTGGCCTCTTGTCGATGGGGGCAGAGGATTCGACTTTTCAACGCTCGACCTTCTGATACGGGCGGGACGCGCCGCGGGCATCACGACGATCTACGACCTGTTTCATTTTGGTTATCCTCCATCGCTGGACCTACTTTCGACAGAGTTTACAAAACGGTTTTCCGAGTATTGCTACCAGGTTGCGAAGCGCGTTTACGCGCATTCCGACGGTACCTGTTATTTCACGCCGGTGAACGAGCCCTCGTATTTCGCCTGGGCTGCCGGCGAGGTCGGCCTCTTTGCCCCTCATTTCACGCACAGGGGCAACGAGGTCAAGATTGCTGTTGTCAAAGCCGCGATCGATGGATGCAATGCAATATGGGCGGCATGTCCAAAAGCCCGAATTGTCTCGGTCGATCCGTTTTGCCGAGTTGTTCCCTCGATCGAAAATGAAGATGAACTTCATCGGGCCGAAGTCTTCAACTCGAATGTGGTGTTTCAAAGCTGGGACATGCTCTCCGGCAGGGTGATGCCGGAACTCGGAGGCAGCCCCCGGCACCTCGATATCGTCGGCATCAATTACTATTCCAACAACCAGTGGACTCTTGATGCCTCGTACGCGCCTCTACCGGAGAACGATCCTCGAAGAATGCCATTAAGGCGCATCGCCTGGACAGTATGGAAGCGATACGGTAGACAAATCATTTTTTCCGAGACAAGCGAGGTGGGTGAGAAGCGAGCCGATTGGATCAAGACGCTCGTCCACGAAGTGCAGGCAATGCGCACTGCCGACATTCCGATCGAAGGTGTGTGCTGGTATCCCGTTCTCGAAATGTCCGAGTGGCACACGCCCGACTTCTGGACTCCGATGGGACTTTGGGATCTCGACCATGAGTCGTCATCGCTGCGACGAATGCCGTACAAACCCGCGTTGCGCGCCCTCCGCGAAGCGGAATCCCTTCTACGCGTTCGAGAGGAAGCAACCGGAGGCCTGGTGACATGCGAGTCCTGGTGACCGGCGGCGCCGGTTATATTATGAAGAAAACAAACTCGTCATTGAGCGGACCCTGCAGTGGTACGAAGCCGCCTGTGGCTTGCACTGTGTTGCAGCGGAGTCGGGCTGGACACCGCAATATCAGAACCTTGATTCGATTGTGGGTTCCGCTTGGGCCTGGATGCAGTCCCCATCCAGGCAGTTACCCGAAACATATTTAAGGCGGGATCCGCTATGTCCCTTCGCAGAACGTACACGAATCCACTCTACATTAGCGATGCGCCGGATCCGTTTGTCCTGAAACATCTCGACACATATTGGTGCTACTGCACCGGCTATGCTTCGGACGCGCGATGTTTTCCCATTCTCGTATCGACGGATCTCGTGACCTGGCAAGAACACGGCGGGGCTATGCGTCCATTGCCCGAAGACTATTCGGAATATTGGGCTCCGGAAGTCAGCTATTGGGAAGGAGCGTTCTACCTCTATTACAGTGTGGGTGACGGTTCGAAAATGCACATTCGCGTCGCGGTTGCGGACAGTCCTTCGGGGCCCTTCTCCGACAAAGGATTGCGCCTCACCACGCAGGACTTCGCGATTGACCCTCACGTGTTCCAGGACGACGACGGGCGACGCTGGTTCTTTTACGCGACGGATTTCCTCAATCACACGCATGTCGGAACGGGCACCGTTCGAGACCTCATGATCGATGCCTTCACCCTCGCCGGCTATCCCGTCCCCATTGTCCGCGCGCAGTACGACTGGCAGCTGTTCGATCCCCAACGTTGGGAGAAAGGTGGAGCTCGCTGGCATACGGTCGAAGGTCCGACGGTTCTCAAACACAAAGGCAAGTACTACGAAATGTTCAGCGGCGGCAATTGGAAGACTGCCTCCTACGGCGTCGGATATGCTTCGTCCAGGCGCATTGATACGGAAGAGGAGTGGAGCCAGGCATGCGACGGCACTCGCGTGCTGCCTCTGCTGCGAACCGTTCCGGGAGTTATAGGTCCCGGTCATAATTCTGTTGTTCGAGGCCCGGATAATCGTCAGCTGTATTGCGTCTACCATCGCTGGGACGACAAACTCGGGGAACGTCTTTTGGCGATCGACAAACTTGATTGGATCGGACCAAGGCTGCATGTGTTTGGTCCCACCTGTACGCCACAACCCGCACCAAATCTCTGCCGGTCATCCACGCGTTCAGATGGAGTGCTCGGCCCGATGTGGAAGGTGATTTCGGGAGACTGGTCGGGGGACAGCGCGTGCGCCACACAAAATCGCATTGAGGGATATAGCGAGGTGCAGTATTGCGAGCTCATTACATCGGGATTCCTGATCGAATGCACCGCGAGAGCTATCCGGGGATCTTCCCTGGGCACCTACGGTGTATCGGTGTCGAATAGTAGTGGCGCGAAGTGTCGCTTGTCCGTATCTACGGACGGTATCGTTCAATTCGAGCCGGAAGCAGATCACCTGCGCAGGACTGTGGAAGCTGCTGAGGAAAATCTGCTGCCAACAGCTCCACGCTTCTTCCGGATCGAAGCATCGGGACGCACGCTGAAGATTTCTTCGGGCGCGGTGTCGAGCGACAGAGTTCGGCTTGCAGGGCTGCCGGAATACTTCAGTTTTTTCACGAATGGCCTTACCGCGGAAGTGATGCACTTTTCACTTACTCGCGGGTGGCACGATACGTTCGAGTATGCCGACGATAGCCTTGCAGACCTGGCTTTCAGTGCTGAGGCGGGAACCTGGAAAATAGAACATATGGAGCTCCGACATGACGAATCGATACCTGGAGCCGTCTTCAAGCTCGCTCCGGAAGGAGCGTATGAATTCGAGATCAATGTCCGGCTCGATACCGGATCGAGGGGCTTCTATGGCTTCTTCCCAGGCTCACCCGCGGAAGAGCGAGGTCCACTCGTGATAGTACTGGATCAAGATGGACAGTGGATGTTGTGTCTGGATCGAAGTGGTCTTGGTGAAACGAGCAATGCCACTTTCCTTGCAGCACTGCCCCCCATGTTCGATGTTCATGAATATCAGCAGTTCGGTTTCACGTTAGAGGGTACTCAAATGTCCATCAGATGGCGTGGGGAGCGGCTTTGCGAGATGCCGATTCAAACTCGGCGTCAACGCGTTGGTCTTTTCGCATCAGGGCCGGCGCGTTTCGAAATGGTTCGCGTCACCGAATTGGTGTTCGGTTGACGATGGCCGCACTCTCAATCGGTCCCCGGCCTGAAGATTTTTGGTGGGCCAGCGGCGTTGAAAATACGGTGATCAGCCAGACCAAGCCTGGGCATCGGGCGCTGGATGAGCTGGAACTAATGGGTCATTACGAACATTGGAAGGAAGATCTGTCGATGTCGAAAGCAATGGGAATTCGCGCTATTCGATGGGGTGCGCCGTGGAGCAGACTCGAACCTCAGCAGGGCAAATTTGACTGGTCCTGGACGGATCAAGTGTTGCCATTCATGGTGCAGGAGCTGGGACTAACGCCCATCATAGATCTCATGCACTACGGTTGCCCTCTCTGGATGAGCCGAGAGTTCGTCAACAAGGACTATCCGAAAGCCGTGGCTCGATATGCGAGTGCATTTGCAAGGCGCTACCACGACCTCGTTCATTACTACACCCCTTTGAATGAACCTGTGGTGAATGCATTGATGTGCGGAAAGCGTGCGCTATGGCCCCCTTACCTCCGTGGGGATTCCGGATATATTCGTGTGCTGCTTCAACTGGCGCGGGGCATTGTTCAAGCGTCGATTGCGCTGAAAGAAGCGGCGCCCCATGCGCAACTGGTGTTTGTGGAAGCAACAGGATTAAGCCGTGCAGCGCAGGCCGAACTCGAACCGCTGGCTGTGGAAGATCAACATCGGGCTTACATTTGCTTCGATCTCATCACCGGCAGGGTTCGAAAGGATCATCCGCTTTACACCTGGCTTCTTCGAAACGGAGCGGCCCCTGCGGCAATAGAGGAACTCGCGCGCAATCCGGTGACCATGGATGTGCTGGGAATGAATTTCTATCCTCAGTGGTCCGTGAAGCAACTCTACATCGCACGGAGCGGTAGAGCTGCGTCGCGAGTATTTGAAGGAGGGGAGAGTTTCTCTGGTCTTATCGAAGATTATTATCGCCGTTATCGCGTACCCATCATGATTACGGAAACCAGCGCGTTCGGATCCGATGAAGTCCGATCCGCATGGCTGCGAACTTCGGTTGCAAGTATCAAGAAACTTCGATCCCACGGAATTCCTGTGTATGGCTACACATGGTTCCCAATGCATACCATGATCGACTGGCGCTATCGGTTCGGAACAGAGCCCGCCGAGAACTATCGGATTGAACTCGGCATGTTCAAACTTGCAGAAGAGGGGCGGCGCTGGGAAACAACTCCGCTCGTGAGCCGCTTTAGAGAATGCGCCGAGAATTCCGCTGCCTCGATTGGCGAGGTTGTAACCCAGTCCGGAGAGGTCACGCCATGAGAGTCCGGCCGGTGACCCTGTCCGATGGGCGTTATATTGCCTACTACGATTTCAACGACGGTGAGTGGACTGCAGTCCACGGCGAACATCCGGACGTGCGTCAAGCGGTACGAGTGGGACTGGACCGCAGCTCAGAACTGCGTTGGAACCCGCTGCTTGGAGAGTGGATCGTCACGGCAACCCATCGCCAGGATCGGACATTTCTCCCGCCACCGGATCACTGCCCGTTCTGTCCTGGCACAGCGGCTGCGGGTGGCGAGATTTCCGCACCCACATACGATCTCGTCGTCCTCGAGAACAGATTCCCAAGCCTTCAACCTAACCCGGGAAGCCCAAGTGTCGAGACGACGGATTTGTTTCCGGTGCAACCGGCACAAGGTGTCTGCGAAGTCGTTCTGTATTCGCCCATACACACCTTAACGCTCGCTGACGCTCCCGCGGAACAGATTTACAAAACGATTTTGGTTTGGACGTCGCGTTGGACTGAACTCCGCAAGCTGCCGTTCGTCAAATACATTTTCATTTTTGAAAACAAGGGAGAGGCGATTGGAGTTACGCTGCACCATCCGCACGGACAGATTTATGCCTATCCGTTCGTGCCGCCTCGAATCCGAACCGAACTGGATCGATCAAAGCAGTATCAGGACGATACCGGAAATTGCCTTGTGTGTACCGTGATGGCCAAAGAGCGCCAGAGCGGAGAGCGCATGATAACGGAGAACGATTCGTTCTCCGCCTTTATTCCCTTTTCTGCACGTTGGCCTTATGAAGTGCATGTCGTCGCCCGCCGTCACTGCCAGGCGCTGGACGACCTTTCAACCTCTGAGCAGCGCGATCTCGCCCTGCTTTTGAAGACACTTCTTTCCGGCTACGATCAGCTCTTCAACGTTTCCTTCCCCTACGTGATGGTTCTTCATCAAAAACCCTGCGATTCTGAAAACTATGGGTTCTATCACTTTCACCTGGAGTTCTATCCTCCTATGCGTTCCGCGACACGATTGAAATATCTCGCAGGTACCGAAACGGGCGCAGGCATGTTCATCAACGACACGCTTCCCGAGTCCAAAGCGTCAGAATTGCGTTCCAAAATCCGTCCGGCGGTGTGGGGCCATGGCCAATGAAGAGCTGGCGCAATTGTTTTATCGACGCTTTGGGAACCAGCCACGCCTTTTTTATGCGCCAGGGCGGGTCAACCTAATTGGCGAACACACAGATTACAACGAAGGTTTTGTTCTTCCCTTTGCGATCGACAGCGGCACGACCGTTGCTGCGGCAACACGGACCGATCGACGCGTGCACGTCCATTCGTTAAATCAATCGGAGTCTGCAGAATTCAACTTAGACGATGCATGGACCGCTTCGAGGCATGTGTGGGTTGATTACGTCGAGGGAATGGCGCGAAGCCTGGAAAACGTTGGGCTGCGTTTAGCGGGCGCTGATCTTCTGGTCCAAAGCGATGTTCCAATGGGCGCCGGGCTCTCGTCTTCCGCTGCCCTCGAGATTTCCGTTGGTATCGCCATGTGCGAGATATCCCATCTGTCTGTGGATCCGATGACCCTGATCCGTTCTGCTCATCACGCGGAAACGAAGTATGTCGGCACGCAGTCTGGGATTATGGATCCTTATGTTTCCATGCTCGCAAAGGCGGGCTCGTGTCTGCTCATTGACTGCCGGTCACTCGAGTCAAGCGCTATTCCCTTAGTGCTCGGGGACTTTGCCATCCTTATCGCTGATACGGGGATTAAGCACTCCCTCTCATCGTCGGAATACAATCTGCGACGCGAGGAATGCTGGCGCGGATTCCAGATCCTCAAAAGGCGCTTTCCGGATGCCCAATCCCTCCGTGACATTTCGCTCGCACAGTTCTTATTGGGCAAGGACGACTTGCCATTCGTAACTCAGAAACGTTGCCGTCACGTCATTACCGAGAATCAAAGAACGTTAAAGGCAGCGGACGCCCTTCTGCGGCAAGATCTGCTCGCTCTCGGAGTGCTCATGGGCGAATCGCATCAGTCATTGCGATTGGATTACGAAGTCACCATTTCCGAACTCGATTTGTTGGTGGATCGTGCGCGACCGCAGGAAGGCGTTCTAGGGTCGAGGATGACCGGGGGAGGGTTCGGAGGCTCCACGATTACGTTGCTGAAACGCTCAAGTGTTCCCGATGTCGAACGTTCGGTTGGTCGCGCCTATCACGACGCGTTCGGCGCGTTCCCCACGTTTCGGCTAGCCACCCCCGGAACCGGAGCGAGGGAACTCCAGTGGCAATCCACCTGAGCCCTCTTCGGGCCGGCCGCCATTCGTGAGTACTGATAAAGGGATTGCGGCAATCGCAGCAATAACAATGATGACGAATACATCCCCAGACTGTGCCGCCGCCGATCTTCCATGCGTGGGGCGGCCACGTTTGGACTCAACGTGCTGGACGCACAGCGAACGAACTCGCTTCTGGCGGGGGCGGGAGTTCGTCCGCGTTCGTATCGTTCAGTGCAAGATCGAGTTGTCCCAGCTGTCTGACTAAGAGGCAGTGTTAATACAAAGTTCAAGCACCGTATTCCGTAACACGTCGCGCGTCCGATGTCTGACATTGATGCATTCCCCGCCACAAACTTCAACGAAAGCGATCGTATGCCGGGAACTCCAGCTACGGTTTCAGCACAACCTTCATACAATCATCTTGCTTCTTCAGGAACATGTCATACCCCTCGGCTGCCTGGTCCAGCGGTAACGTGTGAGTGATCACGAAATCGGGATCGATTTCGCCGTCGACAATCCGCTGCAACAATGGCCGCATGTAACGCTGAACATGGCATTGCCCCGTCCTGATGGTAAGCGAGCGATTCATTAAGGATCCCATTGGGAATTTATCAATGAAACCGCCGTACACACCGATGACGGAGACTGTCCCACCGTTGCGGCAGGCGACTATGGCTTGTCGAAGAGCAATAGGCCTGTCGGTCTCCAGCATCAGAGCCTGCTTTGCACGGTCGTAAGCATATTGAACAACAGGTCCATGGGCTTCCATTCCAATGGCATCGATGCAGGCGTCCGGCCCTCTCCCTCCTGTCAACTCCTTGAGAGCTTCCTGAATCTCCACCTGCTCATAATTCAGTATGTCCGTTGCCCCAGCCCTTTCCCGCGCCATTTTCAAACGATAGGGGATGCGGTCGATTGCGATGACCCGTTCCGCACCAAGCATTAAGGCACTGGCGATTGCAAACTGACCGACGGGTCCACAGCCCCATACCGCAATAACGTCCCCCGGTTGTATATTGCACATCTCGGCACCCATGTAACCTGTCGGGAGAATGTCGGAGAGGAACAACAGTTGTTCGTCGGCGAGTTCATCGGGAACTTTCAACGGCCCGACGTTGGCGAACGGCACTCGTACATATTGCGCCTGCCCGCCAGCGAAACCACCCATCATATGCGAGTACCCAAAAACGCCGGCGATGCTGTGCCCCCACACCTTCTCCGAAATCCATGCGTTGGGATTGGAGTTTTCACAGCACGAGAATAGGCCGCTTGAGCACGAAAGACATACGCCGCACGAGATTGGAAATGGAACGACAACTCGGTCGCCCTTTTTGAGGTTTTGAACGTCCGGGCCAACTTCTACAACTTCGCCCATGAACTCGTGACCGAGAATGTCGCCGCTTTCCATAGTCGGAATCAAGCCGTTGTAGAGATGCAAGTCCGAGCCGCAGATCGCGGTGGAGGTGATCTTAACAATGGCATCCTGTCGATTGATGATTTGCGGATCAGGCACGTTGCGCACTTCGACGTGACGTTTACCAATCCAACAGTTCGCTCTCATAATTCCTCCTTAGTCCCTTGCTGGCTGCTACGCGGTTCGTCGCGACTCCTGGGATGGCTGTGCTGGATGCATTGTCCGATGGATGCTGGCATCAGACTGGATGACTTCGCCGACTTCAATAGCCTGTCGGAATGCACGCAGATCGTCGGCAAGCATCTGCCCGGCATCTCTTCCAAGAACCTTAGCCAGACTTGCCCCCGCAGATCCGGCGGGTGGAGCGTAAAACATGTCCACATGAACAATGGTTCCTCGTCCTCCCGGCGCCGGTTCAAAGACCACCGTCCCCGAGTTCTCGATATCCGCATCTTCCGTTGAACACCAGGAAATGCGTCGATTCGGTTCGTCCTCCGTGATTTGAGCTTCCCACTCGAATGTTTTGCCGAATGCGTTAACACGCCAGCGAGATCGGTCATCGTCTATTTTTGTGACAGATTCGAGGTGACGCATAAATCCAGGTAAGTGTTCGAAATCGCGCCAGAAGCTATAGGCTTGCTGCGCGGTAGCATTTACCGAGACCGATTTCATGGCTCTGACACCTTTTGTGAACCTCGCAGCTTCGGAGCTCCCTGTCACAACGTCGGCAGTTGGGGCGAGATTCTGTGCGGTAATGTAGTCAAGGACGGTGATTCCCGCGACCGCGAGAATAGCGGCTGTAAGGCGCCGCCGATCATTTTCGTCGCTTCGCAGCGACAGTGCCAATGTACCGAGATCGACAAGATCGCCAGCGACGCGAGCCCACAGCCATTCGCTGGGTCGTGGATGGTTTAAGATGCCGACACCTGTAGCTATCTCGCGCATGCCGTACATTGGAGATCGTAACAGCCAGCGATTCACGCTCCCGTTACGTACGCCGACTAGATCGGCGAGGATTCCGGGAGCAGCGACCTCTGCAGCTCCAAGCGCAAGGCTGAACCATCCGAGACCTTTCGCAATGCGGCGGTAATTTATTTCGGGTTTGTTGTCTTCAGCGTCGTTCTCAGCATCCAGGAAGCGGGCATTTGTATTCATAGAAGTTTCCTTTTCTAAATTCCTCTATTGGCCCTACGCTGGCGGTCGCAGCGCAGCAGACAGGCAACGATCGATTCTCGAACACCTTCGCATCGAACCTTCGGTTGGCGCCGCATTCCTGATGCCGTTGCGGTGAGTGTTTAAACGGGCCAAATTCCTGGCTGAAGCTATTGGTGATGTAGGCAGGAACCCAGCCGCGGTGGCCTCAGTGTGAACTGTGTTTCAGAAGGCAACACGGCCGCTTAAATCCAGCGGTCCCACAAAGGCTGCCTGCGTGCTGGGACAACTGCGGCGCGCGGAGCGATGGCAACACTGTCCCTCGCGCATCACTCTGCACTATGAAGACGGGAGCGCTTCTCAAAGAAACCTATCAGGAATGGAGCCGTGACAAGGGCCCGCGACTGGGAGCGGCGCTGGCTTACTACGCGATATTTTCCATACCTCCTCTCATGGTGATTGTGCTCGCTGTCCTCGGCTTCTTCTATTCAGACGACGTCTCCGGCCGCCTTAGTGGTGAGCTGGCAAGCCTAATTGGAGACGACACTGCCAAAGCTCTTCTCACAGGTATTCAGGCAACTAGCCAAAAAGGCGGAATTATCGCCAGCATCGTTGGCATTGCCGTACTTCTCTTCGGAGCCTCTGGGGTCTTTGGAGAACTGCAGGATGCATTGAATACCATTTGGGGTGTCCGACCCAAGGAGCAGGGCCTGAAAGGTCTCCTTCGCGGGCGGTTCACAGCGTTCACCATGGTCTTAGGAATTTGCTTTCTGCTTCTCATTTCGTTGATTGTGAGCGCCATTGTCGCCGCCGCCAGCGACATCCTCGCTTCGTGGCTTCCGGGAGGGCAGATCCTGGGGCGTCTTCTCGCGTTCGTCGCTTCCGTTGCCGTGATTACGTTCTTATTTGCAATGATTTTCAAGATCCTACCGGATGTCGAAATTCAATGGGCGGATGTTTGGATTGGGGCTTTGCCACCTCGCTCCTCTTCTCCGCGGGTAAATTTGTTATCGGCACCTATATTGGAAAAGCCGGAATCGGCTCCGGCTACGGAGCGGCAGGATCGACGATTGTCCTCATCACATGGATCTATTATTCGGCGCAGATCCTGTTCTTTGGAGCGGAATTCACTCAGGTCTATGCGAGGCGACATGGATCGCAGATCGTTCCCAAGCCCACCGCGGAACTAGTCCCTGAGCCTTCGCAAACTGAAAGATCTTCGGCCGCGTAGACGGGCCTTGCTCAGTCAACCCTGGCTCCCCTCTTTGCACTGCTCCCCATTGTCTGGCGCGACAACCGGAGTTGCCGCAACGGCACGACCCTGGCGTGTCCCATAGCTCTAATGTGCTGAAGTGCGCGGCGGTGCTCTTGAACGCTACGAGCGGCACAGCAGTCCGACACCACGATGACCTTGAAATTACGCATGTCGGCGTCATTTGCGGTCGAGGCCACACAACTATGCGTCGCGAGACCCGCAATAACCAGTGCCGTAGTCCGGAGCTCACGAAGCAACACTTCGAGCGGGCTTTGGTAGAAGGCGGAGTGCATTGGTTTCAACACGAAGTAGTCTTCCTCGCCCGGACGAACGGTTTCCACAAACCGTCGTCCAGCAGCATCAGGCCTCACACAATACCGAAGTAAGGACTTCGCATCGGATCGCCACTGGCCGAAATTGTCGTTCACGTAGAGTACTGGGACTCTCAACTCATGTGCTCGTGCTTTTAGCCGCGCGATCCGTGGGCCAATGGGACTTGCCTGCCGGTATAAGCGCTGCCCATCAGGAAACTCAAAGTGGTTAATGACGTCGATAAGCAGAACGGCCATTCCGGAGGTATGAAGGACGATGTCTGATGACATGGTTTGACTGTGGCTCGAAGGGGTGGGAACGATCAACGTTCAATGGAGCGCACTAGTGAAGCAACATCGAACATCAATCATTCTTCACACCCCACTCTAGAGCTGTCTCATGAACGCAACCAGATCTTTCTTTTCCTGCGGAGTCAGCCTGGTCTGCAGGACGATGTTGAAAAATTCCACCACATCTTCCAGCGTCAAAAGCCGGCCATCATGAAAGTACGGTGGGCTTTCCTTAATGCCCCGCAACGTGAATGTCTTTATCGGACCATCGGGCGGCTCGGTCTTGATGAATCGCTCGACCTGGAGATCGTGCATCTGCTGATCCATGAAAAATGGCCCGGGGTGACAGCTCGCGCATTGCGCTTTGCCAAAGAAAAGCGTCTCGCCTCGAAGCTCACTTTCCGTCGCCTGGTCTCGCTTCAATCGACCCGTTTGCAAATCGAGCTTGGGTGCCGGCGGGAAGTCGAACATGTTTTGCATCTGGGCCATATGGCTAACCTGGATGCGATCGAGAATATTCATACCCTTCTTGATGGCATGCACTTCGTCGCCATTAAAGTAGGCCGTGCGTTGTTCGAACTCGGTGAAGTCCTCAACGGAGCGCAAGCTGCGTTTGGAGCCATGGATCTGCTGGTTATGAACGCCGCGTAGGCTCGTCGTGTCCAGGCGGAACCTCCGCTCCTGTGGCCGCACGTCGGGCGTTAGATGGAACTGGCCCGTTGTGTGACCATTAACGTGGCAATCGAGACATGCCACGCCCAGACTGGGTTGCGTCGTTTTGCGATCGTCAGTGGGATTGAACTCTTCCTGCGGGAATGGGGTCAGAAGCAATCGCAGTCCATCCAGTTGAACCGGGGTAAGCAAGTCCTTGAACAGCCGATAATAATTGTTGATCGATACGACCTCTCCCCGTGACACGTCGCCAAGTTCTGGCCGGTTCGAGAGAAATATGGCCGGCGGAAACTCCGGCAGAAACGCATCGGGAAGATCGAACTCAACATCGAATCGCTCGAGCCTGGGGAACATATCGATCTGCATTTTGGGGAAAACCTGCCCGCCATTGACCTGCAAGGGGTGCGGCAAAGCGAGATAGGGAAAGATCCCGCGGTCGCGAATCTGCGCGGGCGTCATTCCGCCAAGTTGGTCCCAGGTCACACCTTGTTGGAGCCGTGCGGTTGGGCCCACGGGTAAGGGTTTACCTCGAGACATCTTCACCGACGCGTCTGTTTTGGGTTCAAGGACATACCGGCGTTCGAGAAGTTGCTGCTGAGCACGCGTGATATTAGGGCGATTGGCAGTTTCCTTCTTCACAATGTCATCTGGATTAATGTTCGGCTGATCGGCATTCAATGGGTCGCGATAAAAGTCGAATCCGGTGATACGTCCACCTTTCGGTTGTTCTTTCGTCACTTCTGACGCGGGTTGCGCACTACTCGAATTGAAGATGTTGGACTGGTCATGGGCATTCTTCATTTGTTCCGGTCGATTTGCGAGGGGCAGGTTAGTTTGCTGTCCACGCTCCACAGCATCATTCGGCGCTTGCGGGGCGCTTTGGCCGGCGGCCATCAAACCGATAGCACACAATCCTGCGATGAAACCTCCGATTGCTTTTGTTGATATTGCTTTCATGTTTTCTTCGTGTGCACGTCCGAGACCACGAAACGCGTTGCCGTGCGCGAGTCGCCAGCCTGGATCAGAGGTGGCCGGCGCGATCCGAGATTCGACTTGCCTATAAAAGAGACAAAACCAACCGCTGCACGGTCTGGTTCGCGAGGCGGCCATAGGAGTATCGAAAGCTGCAGGATTCTGCTCCATCCGCCGCAGCGAGTCGCATGGTCTTCTCGCGCATTCCTGGAGGCGAGAATAATCTCCTCCGCGGCGGCCGGAGCTATCAGTTAACTTTGCGTACAGATGAGACACCGCGACCGTCTATGCGGCCTTCATGGGGACGTTGATACTCTGTTGCGCTTTTCTCGACGGACTCTCGCCTCGCAGCCCCGCACTGGCGATCATTCTGGATTCCGCGTCGGCCGGGATGCCGTTCTCCATCAGTGAGCTCTTTCGGTCGAGCATCTGTTGGCCGAGTACGCCAAAGTCGATATCCGTCTCTTTGGCGTTGGGAAACATTTCGCCCTCTTCCTCCTTGATATGATGGCGGACGCTTTCGGCAAGAACTTTGAACTTGGCCTCCCAGTGGTCTTCATCGCCCTTCATCTGTTCCAATTCGGCGATAAGTATCTTTGCCACGTGGTGCTCCTCGTCGGCCTCGTCCAACAAGCCATCTGGATCCTCCATCCGCTGCCTTAGAGCGGGATAAAAGAGCTCTTCCTCGATAGTCGCGTGAAGCTTGAGCTGCATTAGCGCATCGGCGGCGATCTGCCGCTTGGCGGATTTGCTATCTTCAGCCTCAAATCTTTTGAACAAGGCCTTCACACCCCGATGATCTTCCCTCAGCATTGCAATCGCGGTTTCGGCCTTTTTCTGTCTAGGCATAGGACCTCCCTAAGAGTGAATCGGTATTCATCATTTGTCTGAGAACACAGTGCATATCCGATGCCACGTCCCTTTGTTTGCTACCGCGGCGAGGAATCCAGATTGCCACACGAACTTACGGGCTCGCTGACGGACGCGCCATGGCCAAACTAAAGCCTTCTCAGTTGACGGTTGACGGACACGACATCACGATATCCAATCTCGACAAGGTGTTGTTTCCATCCGGACGAGTCACCAAAGCGCAAGTTGTCGATTACTACGTCCGGATCTCGGAATACCTTCTGCCGCATTTGTATGGGCGGCCTGTGACGCTGAAACGCTATCCCAATGGCGTCACGGGGGAGTTCTTTTACGAGAAGGATGCGCCCGCCTATACACCGGAATGGGTTGAGACTTTTCCAGTGCCTCGTCACGCGTCCAAACTTCCGGACATCCGCTACATCCTTATTAATAATCGCGCAACTCTAGTTTGGCTCGCAGGTCTGGCGAACCTTGAACTGCATCCTTTTCTCCATCGAGCCCCGGATCTGGATCGTCCGACATCCATAGTCTTCGATCTTGATCCGGGTGAAGGCGCAGACGTGCTTACTTGCGCGCGCGTTGCCCTGCTCCTTCGCGAACTGCTTTCAGGCCTTCACCTTAAAACGTTCCCAAAGGTCTCAGGTTCAAAGGGACTCCAGGTGTATGCGCCACTCAATACGAATGCCACATATGACCTTGTCCAGCCCTTTGCCAAAGCTGTCGCGGAGCTTCTATCGCAGCAGCAACCGGATCTTATCGTTGCGGACATGGCGAAGAATCTGCGTCGGGGTAAGGTGTTTATCGACTGGAGTCAGAATTCCGACTTCAAAACGACGGTCGGAGTGTATTCCCTACGCGCCAACAATCCCCGCCCCTATGTTTCCGTTCCCGTTGAGTGGCACGAACTTCAATCCGCCTTGAAGCGTAACGACACAAAAAGTTTGTACTTCGAAATCAACGCGGCCTTCGACCGCGTAGAAGAACAAGGAGACCTGTTCCATCCAGTGTTGTCGATGAAACAGGACCTGCCTCCGAGCGTTCTGCAATATTTCCGCGCACGCCGGCCTTCTTCGCTCGGACGCTATGAACAAAAACGCGATTTTTCAAAAACACGCGAACCAGCACCTGCCCCTGTTCGGCGTAGCAGTCAGGGTAGCCAGCGGCGATTCGTTGTCCAGAAGCATGCGGCCAGTCACCTGCACTATGACTTCCGGCTGGAAATGCACGACGTTTTGAAATCCTGGGCTGTTCCAAAGGGCCCACCTTACGTGGAGAATGAGAAACGCCTGGCAATGCCTACGGAAGACCACCCCCTCGCATATCTGGACTTCGAGGGAATCATTCCAAAAGGGCAGTATGGCGGCGGAACAGTCATGGTTTGGGACATCGGAACGTATGAACTGCTGGAAGGCAACTATTACAAGGGTTTTCTACAGTTTCATTTGAATGGTCGGAAGCTCAAGGGCGAATGGATCCTGGTTCGCAACTCAGGTGGCGGTGAACGGCCGCAATGGTACTGGATCAAAAGCGCCCCGGGAATGCGCACGATCTCCCAAAAGCGTGATGACACGTCCGCCTTATCGGGCCGTTCCATGGCCGCGATCTCGTCCGCCGCGGATGCCGTCTGGCAGAGCAACCGAGCGCAGACTTAAGACGCACTCTGAGACCACCGGTATCGGGGTTGCACTGTAAATACGAGGCCAGACTACACCACGAGTGCCGTTACCAACGCACGGCGACAGGTAGAAGATTTGCAGACTCGCAAGTTGATGTCTGGTCTGACCAAGTCTGAGGCATTTATGGGTGAAAGTACTGCCCCGCCTGAACAGGCCTGTGGCATCCTGCGTGCCACAGCAATGTTGTGAGCAATCCTCGTAAGACAACCAGCGCTTCGAAAATAGGCGGAGCGGAGAACAGACTTACGGAAAAGGCAGGACACGAAACGGAGGAATTGGCGCCTTCTAAAGCTGCTGAGCACCTATTGAATGAGTGCCGGATGGTCTTGCCGGGCATCCAGGCTTTGTTCGGATTTCAGTTGATTGCTGTCTTCAGCGACGGCTTCGCCAACAAATTGACGAGGGCTGAGCAACGCCTTCATTTCTTTGCCATCGGTCTGGTTGCTGCGGCTATCGCGATCATCATGACCCCGCCCGCATTACACCGCCATAACGGGCCTCGAATCGTGACACAGACATTTATCGACGTTTCCAGCCACTTACTTTTATGGAGTATGGCTCCGTTGGCAGCGAGCATCTGCATTGAGTTTTACTTGATCGGCCAGTTGATTGTCGGCCATTTGCTGACATCTTTGTTGACGGCCGTCCTGTGCGCGTTCTTCGTTACCCTCTGGTTGGTCTTACCTCGAGCCGTACGCCTCCAGCGTTCATCTCCCGACAATAGACCACTGGTTTGAAGCGCACGGAAATCGGATTGCAATCGTCAAGATGTAGGAGAAAAAGGTATGGCAACACGAAGCGTCAGGCATGTTAGCAAGGCGGAAACCACCGCACTTGAAAGGGATAACGTCCAGACTTACGACAGCTTCAAGGAATTCGAAGGACGCCGGTACACCGGGATGAAGATCGGCCGGTCGCACAAGTGGTATTACGATCAGGGTGTTTGGACTGAGAAAAAGATCACTCCCGAAGAGTGGCAGGTCAATTATTCCGTGACGAAGCGTCGGGCGGGGAAAGCGCCCGAGGGCTCCGGTGTGCCGGTCGGTACGCAATATCACTGGTACGTAATCGCGCATCAGATCGTCAGTAAGCTGAACGCCAACGATTATTCAACGTCATTGACGGGGGTGAAGTTCAATTTGGGGCACAAACGCGCGGACAAGGAGACATGGAGCTCCAGCCAAAAAGCGCAACGGAAGAAGGCGGTACAAGTTCTTCGCCAAGTGGCGGACGACCTTGAACGGCAGATGGCCGAAGAGGAAAAGAAGGTGACGCCGTTAAGGTCGACAAAAAGAAAGCCGGCTCGCAAGCAGGAGCGAATCGCGGCATGACCGAAAGGTGTGAGCGAGCGCATCCCTGGACAGCGTAATCGCCCTTCGAACCGCTTCTGAGTTCTGTTCCCGCTAT
>Ga0070675_100001404_pt1 | contig 17682 bp, 19 predicted proteins | sample KBSM43metaG_FD_65343 | JGI IMG/M metagenome (GOLD analysis project Ga0070675, IMG submission 65343) | Miscanthus rhizosphere microbial communities from Kellogg Biological Station, Michigan, USA - KBS M4-3 metaG | ecosystem: Host-associated > Plants > Roots > Rhizosphere > Soil ...
TACGGGCCGGAGTCGTACGGCTCCGAGTCCTACGGGCCGGAGACGTACGGCCGGCCGATCGGCCCGCCGCCGATGGGCCCGCAGCCGATGGGCCCGCAGCCGACAGGGCCGCCGCCGATGGGCCCGCCGCGGCGCCCCGGCCACAGCGGGCCGGCCGGGCACCCCGGCTTCACCGGCCCGGGCGGGCCCCCGGGCTTCACCGGCCCGGCGGGGCCGCCACGGCCGTCCGGCCCGTGGCCGGGACACCCCGCCGTCCCGCCGCCGTACGCGGGCGTTCCGGTGTCGCCCGGCGGTCCGGTGCACTTCGCCGCGCACTTCGGCAGCCTCTACGGCGGGCCGCCGCAGCAGGGCGCCCACCTCAGCGTGCGGGAGGGTAACCGGGAATTCGTCACCGACGTCCCGCCGGAAACCGTCGACCGGTGGAAGGTGGCGCTGTCCGAGGCGCTGGAGTCGACGGGGCTGAGCGAAACGGCCCGCGGGCCGCTGCTCGAACTGCGTGCGATCCTCAGCCTGGAGGAGTTTCCGCGCCGGGGGCCCGGTTCAGCCGATCAGTGATCGTGATTCGGCGGCCGCCGCGGCGCCGATGATTCCCGCGTGGTTCTGCAACTCGGCCGGCACCACCTTCGTGCGGATGTCGACGTGCGGCAGCCACCTGTCGACCTTCTTGCTCACCCCGCCGCCGATGATGATGAGATCGGGCCACAGCAGCGCCTCCACGTGGGAGAGGTAACGCTCCACCCGTTTGGCCCATTTCGCCCAGTCCAGGTCTTCGACCTCCCGGGCCCGGTCGGACGCGCGGTCCTCGGCGTCGTGCCCGTCGAGTTCGATGTGCCCCATCTCGGTGTTCGGGACGAGCGTGCCGTCGACGAACAACGCACTGCCGATGCCGGTGCCGAAAGTCAGCATCAGGATCACCCCGCGCTGCCCCTTCCCGGCGCCGTAGCGCACCTCGGCGATCCCGGCGGCGTCGGCGTCGTTCAGCAGCGTCACCGGTTGCCCGACCGCCTCGGCGAACAACTCCCGACCCGGCGCCCCGACCCAGGACGGATGCAGGTTCGCCGCGGTGCGCACCACCCCGTCGAGGATCACGCCGGGGAACGTGATGCCGATGTGGTCCGCCGGCCCGACAGTCGCCGCGACGGAGGCCACGGCGGTCAGGAGATTCTTCACGTCGGCCGGCTGTGGCGTCTCCACCCGGTGCCGCTCACCGGCCAGGTCCCCGGCGGCCAGATCGACCGGCGCGCCCTTCACCCCGGAGCCGCCGACGTCGATTCCCACAGTGGTCATGCGTCTACTTCTACCCCGTGTCGGCCCGCTTTACATGAGAGAGACACTGATCCGATGCGACGACCGGCGTCCGTCCTCGTCCTGCTGGTCGCGGCCGGGTGCTCCGGTCCGGCCCCGCAGCCCACGCGGCCCGCGCCGCCGGCAGCGTCGGCGGCCGGGGCCTGGCAGCGCCTCGCGCCGGCGCTCTCGCAACGCACCGAGGTCGCGGCGGCCCCCGCCGGCACCCGCATCGTGGTCGCGGGCGGCTTCCGGGGCGACGGCGCGACCGTGTCCACTGTGGAGGTCTTCGACACCGCGTCCGGTGGCTGGCAAGCGGGGCCGGAACTTCCGGTTCCGGTCAACCACGCCATGGCCGCGACGGTGCGCGACCGGGTCTACGTGTTCGGCGGTTACCTGTCCACGAACCGGCCCACCGACGTCGCTTTCACGCTCGACGGCGGGCAGTGGCGGCAGATCGCTCCGCTGCCGCAACCCCGCGCCGCCGGAACCGCCGCCGCCCTCGGCGACACGGTGTATGTTGCCGGCGGGATCGGCCCGGCCGGGCTCGCCGCGGACATGCTCGTGTACGACGCGGCCGCCGACCGCTGGAGCACCGCGCCCGGCCCACCCACCCGGCGCGAGCACCTCGGCGGCGCGGCCTTCGGCGGGATCTTCTACACCGTCGGCGGCCGCACCGGCGGGGTTGACACCAATCTCACCGCCTTCGAGGCCTTCGACCCGCGCACGTCGGCGTGGACCCGGCTGCCCGATCTGCCGACCCGGCGCGGCGGCCTCGCGGCCACCGCGACATGCACCGGCCTGATCGTCGCGGTCGGCGGCGAGGCGGCCGAGGCGTTCGCGGCGGCGGAGGTCTTCGAAATTCAATCGAAGGCGTGGAAAGCACTCCCGCCGTTACCGACTCCGCGTCACGGTCTCGGCGTGGTGGCGATCGGGAATAGGGTCTACACCCTCTCCGGCGGGCCGAAACCGGGATTGCATGTTGCGGATTCCACCGAGGCGATTGAGGTTGCCGGGACGTGTCTTTGAGTCGTGCATACGATTTCAAAGGCCCCGACTGTTCATTCGTGGAGATTCCGTGGCAGACTTCGTGCGGTTATAAGTGCCGCTCACGACCACCCGGAGACGAACAATGAGTGGATACACGGTCACAATTACACCGTCGGGCGACCAATCCGGCCCGCAGACGACGGTTCAGGTCGACACCACGAGCGGCTCCGCCCGGGTCACCGAACTCACCGTTCGGGCCGGCGGCAATGGTCTTTCCCCGCAGGAACTCCCGGCGATCGACCTCGCGCTTTTGATTGCCGCACTCGCGCCCGGTTCGGCTCCCGCAATCACCGCCACGCCGGCGGCCGCGGCGGAACCGGCCGCCACGCCGGCCCGCACCCGCCAGCCGCGCGGGCGCCGTGCCCGCAAGGCCGCGGAGGCGCCGGCGAAGGCCACCCGGGGTCGCCGGCGGGCCTCGGCGGCCGCCGAGGCGCCCAAGGCGGGCCGGGCCTACCGGCGGATGCCGGCGCAGGACGACGTGGTGGCGGCGTGGAACCAGAGCCAGAGCGCCAGCGCGCTCGCGGCGCACTTCGACGTTCCGCGGCACACCGCGCAGGGTTGGCTGCGCCGGCTGCGTTCGATGGGCGTGATCGAAGCCGCCGCCTGACCCGCCGCTACCGCAGTACCTCGCGGTAGACGTCCATCGTCCGCTCGGCGATGGCGCGCCACGCGAATAGCTCGACCGCGCGGCGACGTCCGGCCCGTCCCATGTTTTCGGCGCGGGCCGGATCGGTGACGAGTTCGTTGATTGCCGCCGCTAGATCGGCGACGAACCGGTCGGGAGAAAGCGGTGTTCCGGTGCCGTCGCTCGCCTGCTCGATCGGCACGAGCAGGCCGGTTTCGCCGTTCGCGACGACCTCCGGAATACCGCCGGTGGCCGTCGCGACAACGGCGGTTTCGCACGCCATCGCCTCGAGATTGACGATTCCCATCGGCTCGTAGACCGACGGGCACACGAACACGGTGCTGTGCGAGAGCACCTGGATGACGTCGGGTTTCGGCAGCATCGCGGGCACCCACACGACACCCTTGCGGGTCGCGCGCAGTTCGGCGATGAGCGTCTCGACCTCCGCGGCGATCTCCGGCGTGTCGGGTGCGCCGGCGAGGAAGACGAGTTGCACGTCGGCCGGCAGTTGCCGCGCCGCCCGCAACAGGTACGGCAGGCCCTTCTGGCGCGTGATCCGGCCGACGAACGTCGCGCTCGGTGCCGCCGGATCGATACCGAGCCGGCCGAGGACGTCGGTTTCCGGGTCGGGTGTGTATTGATCTGTGTCGATTCCGTTGTGAACCACCCGGATCCGGTCGGGATCGACCGCCGGATATGCGGTGAGGACGTCGCTCTTCATTCCGGCCGACACCGCGATGACGGCGTCGGCCGCCTCCAGCGCGGTGCGCTCCACCCATGAGGACAGCGCGTAGCCGCCCCCCAGCTGCTCGGCCTTCCACGGCCGCAGCGGCTCCAGGCTGTGCGTTGTGACCACGTGCGGCACGCCGTGCAGCAGCTTCGCGACGTGCCCCGCGAGGTTCGCGTACCAGGTGTGGCTGTGCACCACGTCCGTTCCGGCGCACCCGACGACCATCTCCAGGTCGACGCCGAGCGTGCGCAGGGCGGCGTTGGCGCTCGCGAGGCCGGGCGGGTCGGCGTAGGCGGTGACGCCCGGCTCGGAGCGCGGGGCGCCGAAGCAGTGCACCCGCACGTCGGCAAGGTCGCGCAGGCTGCTGGACAGATACTCGAGGTGGACCCCGGCGCCGCCGTACACCTCCGGCGGATATTCGCGGGTGATCAGGTCGACGCGCGTCATACGGTGACCCTAGACCCAAGAGGAACCCGGACCGCCACGTAAGAGGTGTGGGGGACATTGCCGCCCACACCGCCGTAGATCACGCCCGATCCGAGCGCCGGGCCCGCCCACTAACCACGGGGGAGGCAGTGGGCGGGTTCGTGCGAACATACCGCCGCGCCGAGCGCCCGGTCGGCCCGTCGCCGGCTCACGTCGTCGGGGATAGGGGTCTTCAAAGGGTTTGACCGCAACTTGCGTCGTCTGGCTGGTGCGGCACGGCGGGTGTCGTTAGCGTCGTTTCATGGCTCCGAAGGTGCTGTCGATCGTGCTCGCCGGTGGCGAAGGCAAACGCCTGATGCCGCTCACCGCAGACCGGGCCAAGCCCGGCGTCCCGTTCGGCGGTATCTACCGCATGATCGACTTCGTGCTGTCCAACCTGGCCAACGCCGGGTACCTCAAGATCGTTGTGCTGACCCAGTACAAGTCGCACTCGCTGGACCGGCACATCACCAAGACCTGGCGGATGTCGACGCTGCTCGGCAACTACGTGGCGCCGGTGCCTGCTCAGCAGCGCCTCGGCCCGCGCTGGTTCGCCGGGTCGGCCGACGCCATCTACCAGAGCTTCAACCTGATCCAGGACGAACGGCCGGACTACGTCATCGTGTTCGGCGCCGACCACATCTACCGGATGGACCCGGCCCAGATGGTCGCCGATCACATCGCGTCCGGGGCCGGGGTGACGGTGGCCGGCATCCGGCAGCCGGTCTCGATGGCCGACCAGTTCGGCGTGATCGAGGTGGGCTCCGACGGTCGGCAGATCCGCGCGTTCCGCGAGAAGCCCACGGACGCGGTCGGGCTGCCCGACGCGGCGGACGAGATCTACGCGTCGATGGGCAACTATGTGTTCACCACCGACGTGCTGGTCGAAGCGGTGAGGGAGGACGCCAAGAACGCGGACAGCAAGCACGACATGGGCGGCAGCATCATCCCGATGCTCGTCGAGCGCGGCCAGGCCAACGTCTACGACTTCCGCAACAACATCCTCCCCGGCAGCACCGATCGCGACCGCGGCTACTGGCGCGACGTCGGGACGCTCGACTCCTTCTTCGACGCGCACATGGACCTGATCGACATCCACCCGGTCTTCAACCTCTACAACTTCGAGTGGCCGATCTACACCGACTACCGGCCGTGGCCGCCGGCGAAGTTCGTGCACGGCTGGGAGAACCGGGTCGGCCGCGCGATCAGCTCGATGGTGTCGCCGGGTGTGGTCATCAGCGGCGCGCTGGTGGAGAACTCGGTGGTCTCACCGAACGTGCGCGTCCACTCGTGGGCCACCGTCGACAGGTCGGTGCTGATGGAGGGCGTCGACGTCGGCCGCAACGCCGTCGTGCGCAACGCCATCCTGGACAAGAACGTGGTGGTGCCGGAGGGCGCGCAGATCGGCGTGGACCTCGAACGCGACAGGGAGCGGTTCACGGTGTCCGGCAACGGCATCGTCGTGGTCGGTAAGAACCAGAAGGTCGAGGTCTGACGGGCGGTGCGGACCGCCGTTCACTCGAGCATCCCGCCGACCCGCTCAAGCAGGTTGCGGACCGTTACGGTGCCGAGCACCTTGCGCTGCCGCTTCTCCGACGGGTGGGCCAGGTGCACCTGCCCGTCGGACTGCCACAGCACATAACTCTCCTCGGGCTCCTGCGGCCCCCATGCCGTCTGGTCCGACAGGAACCACAACGTGCCCAGCCCGCCCAGCGCGTAGCCGCCCACGAACAGGTCGGTCAGGTCGGCCCCGTAGTCCTCGAACTCGTCGGGCCGCAGCCAGCCCGAGACGTCCAGCCGCAGGTCGTCGCCCGCGAACGACACCCGGCACTCGCAGTCGGGCAGCGCGCGCAGGGCCTTGAGCATCTCCGACCGGGTGGGCGCCACCACGGGCCCGCGCGGGCGCAGTTCGCCCAGCCAGCCGTCGAAGTTCCACGGATCGGGCGGATCGCCCATGAGCTCGACCCAGGCGTCCTCGCCGATGTCCAGCCGACCGACCACGAGCATTGTGCCGTGCTCCCCTGCTAACCCCGCTGCGCCGGCCCGAACAGGCGCTGTTCGAGCGCCGTCGGGCCGAGCCACAGCTGCCGGTACCTTCCGAAGCCGAGCAGCAGCGCCGCGTCGTCCGGCAGCGCGACCGCCGCCCGCGCCGCGGCATCGTCGACGCGCAGCGCCGACGCGACGTACGCCGCCTGCTCCGCCCACATCCGCTGCACGAGCACGTGGTCGGCCGCCCGCAGTGCCGCGGCGGCCGGCTCGGTGAGCTGGTCGGCCACCGTGAGCAGAGTCTGCCAGGCGGCCCCGGTCGGCAGATCACCGCCGGTCCGGCCGCCCAGGTCGGCCACGTGCAGCACCGGTTCGCCGGCGTGTCCCGGCGCGGAATCCGGCCCGCTCACCACGGTCACCCGGTCGGGCGCGTTGGCCGCGGCCGCGCCCAGCCCGTCCCAGCGCTGCGGTTCGGTGGTGCGCACCAGCACGCGGGCGCCGAGCGCGAGACAGCGGAACACCACGATCCGGGTCAGCCAGGCGCCGCCGATGAGCAGCACCCGGGTCGGCTCCGGCCGCAGCAGCGGCACCAGCACCGGCGCCCGCTCGGCGTCGCGGCCGAGGAGCAGCCCGGTGGCACCCGCCCGCGGCGAGAGCCGAGCCAGCCCGGCCGCATCCAGCCGCGTCGGCGTGCCGGTCACCATCGGCTGCCGCCGGTGGGCGCGCAGAAGTAACCGGCCGGCGCCTGTTCTCCGTCGAGTCGGCGCAGCCGCAGCCCGGCCTGCTGCGCGCGGGCGGTGAGCTGCGCGGCCGCGTCGGCAAGTCGCGAAGGTGCGGCGCCGAGCCGCACCGCGGCCCGCACCGCGACGGCGCCTTCCGCGCCGTCCCGCCTGAGCTCGATCGACTGGACGACCTGAGCCGCCGGAACCTGGCACAGTTCGCGCAGCGTTTCCGCGGTAGCGGTGGCCGGCCAGCGCACCACCTCGAACGCGGCGTGGGCGAGGCCGCCCGCCGCCCAGGTGGACCAGTTCTCGACCGGCTGGTCGGCGCCGCGGTCCAGGCCCACGCAGGTGGCGACGGCGGCGGTGAGCCGGCCCGGGTCGAGCACGTCGTGGCCGCCCCCGGCAGTGGTCAGCGACCGGCCGAGTCGGCGCAATGCACCGGCGAGGACCCGCCGGGCCGTCTCGTCGGTGCCGTCGGTGCGGTCGACCGCGTCGGCGTCGTCGAGGCGCAGCGCCACCCAGGTGCGGCCGGTGATGGCGGCCGGTGCGGCGGCGAACAGCTGCCGGTACGACTCGGCGCACGCCACGTTCGGCGGCAGCAGGTGGTGCGGCGCCGGGACCAGCCAGGTCACCACCTGGACGGCCGAGACCGGCACCGACCCGTCGACGAGCAGCGCGGCCAACCGGTCCAGCGGCACCGTCGTGGCGCGGCCGGCCGGCGGCAGCACCTCGGCAGCGACGAACCAGCCGTCGTCGTCGGCCCCGGCGCCGATGGTGAGACCGTCGGCCTCGTACGCGGTGACTTCGAACCCAGGGGCGAGCACCTGCACCTGCTGCCGCCGCCGACGCAGCCGGCGGCGGGCCGCCACCACGGCGGTGTACCACTGACCGCGCACCCGCAGGAGCAGGGGAACCAGGCCGAGCAGGGCGATCGCGGTGACGGCGATGATCAGGGCCGGCCGGCGGGAACCGACGGCGAGCAGCACCGCGACGACAGCGAGCTGGACCAGCACCAACCGACCCACGCCCACCCGCCGGGCCAGGCGCGGCGCGGGCGTGCCGGCGGCGGCCGCTTCGGCCGGTGGCGGACCGACGGGGACGCAAGCCCGACCGGTGATCGGTGCCGGCAAGACAGGCCTCCCCATCGGTGCGCCGGATCGGGGGCAAGTATCGCAGGAACGCTCCAGTCCCGGGGCCCGCGGTTACGTCGGGCTGACTACTCTCGTGTTCCGTGAGCGAGGCGCAGCCGTGAGCGAGACCCGGGCATACCCGTCCACCGCGGGCGCGCTGCTCGTCAACGGTCAGCTCCACACCCACTCGTCGGTGCACGGCGACCTGCGTCCCGAACTGCACCCGATGATCAATCGGGCATTGATGACGCTGCCCGTCGCCCGGCGCGAACGCTACCTGGGCTGGTGCGCCGAACCGGTGCTGCTCTCCGACCGGCTGTTCACCGCCGCGGCCGACCTGCCGCCCGGCGCCGCCCTCACCCCGGCGCAGGCGCGCGCGGCGCTGCGGGGCGCCCGGATCACCGTCGTCCGGGTGCGCGAACCCGGCGACCCGGAGCACGGCGCCCCGCAGCCGCCCTGCCGCTCGTGCGCGGTGCTGCTGGAGCTGTTCGGCGTCGAGGTGGTCCTGGCACCCGATCCGGAGCTCGGGTGAAGCCGCTCCCCCGCGACGTCGAGGCCGCGCTGCGGGCGGCCGGCTGGGACCCGGAGGTCCGCGACGACGCCCGCGCCCGCCGTTGGACCCTGGACGTCGCCGCGTACGCCACCCCGGACGGCCGCATGCACACCGTCGTCCCGGCGGCCGTCGAGGTGTTCGCCAGGTACGGCGGCGTCGAGCTTCCGCCGAGCGACGAGGGCCGCGACGTCGCGCCGGCCGGATTCCGGCTCGACCCGACCCGGGGGCTGGCCAGCGTCGCCACGCTGATCGCGTTCGGCGGGATCGTGCACTCGAAGCTCACCCCGATCGGCGACGAGGGTGCCGGCACCGGCCTGCTCGCGGTCGACGGCGACGGGCGCGTGTTCGTGCTCGACCACACCGGCGAGTGGTTCCTCGGCGACACGATCGAGGACGCGCTCACCACGCTGGTGCTCGGCCTGCAGCCGCCAAGGGTGCGCCGCGACGGCACCTGGTAGGTCCGGCGATCGTGGTTCCCGAACGGGCGCCCTGGCGCCCGTTCGAGCGGTCATCCGTACGGGGTCAACGGGCCGCCGCGCACCAGCCACCCAAGCGCCGCCTCGATGCTGTCGCCGAGCACGAAGTCGTCGGCCCAGTGCAGCAGGAACACCCGCCCGTCCGGGTCGATCACCAGGTCGGCCGGGCCGTCCTCGTGATCGCCGATGGGCGCCACCGAGATCCCGGTGCGTGCCGTGAACGCGCGCAGCGAGTCGGTCGCCAAGGCGTCCGGTATCGGAAAGAACCGGGTCGGAAAGCCGCCGCCCGGGGTCCGGTTCGGCCCGAACTGTTGCAGCCGCAGGCCGCCGAACTCGGTCAGCGCGGTCCGCGCCGGGCCGGAGAACTCGATGCCCTGCACCGCCGCCAGCACGCCAGGCCGGTTGAGCCAGGCGACCACCGCCGCCTCCCGGTTGCGGCCCGGCCACCAGCCGGCCTCCTCGAGCGCCGCCCGCACGTCCGGCGGGAAGCGCGTCGCGGCGGCCCGGTGGGCGGTGTACTGGGCGGCGACCATCTCGGTGGGCAGCGACCCCCACGGGGTCAGCTCGCCCGTCTCCTTGTCGATGACGGCCGTCGGCCGCCCGATCGTCGGCGGCGGTAGAGCCGGATCGGCCTCGGTGCGCCACACGATGTACCCGCTGTCGAACTCGGCCACCCTGATCTCGCCGCCGGTCCCGAGGTGTTCCCGGGCGGCGGCCTCAGCACGCGCTCTGTCAATCACGGGCTGCCCCTGGCTGGCTTCGGCTCAGTATGGTTACCGGGTCGAAAGGCTAGCGTGTTGACTGTCGATCCGTCGTCGTTCCAGCGCTCGGCCGGGCTCACCGGGGGCGGCACGGTCAGCTGGCAGTGCGCGCCGGCTGCGGTGCCGTACGGCGTCGACGCCGACGTGGCGCTGGTCGCCGCCGCCCGCGTGCTGGCCGGCGTGGCGCAGGGTCCACGGATCACCGAGGATTCCCGGGCGATCCCGCTGCGCAGCCACGGCGCGGCGGCGGCGCTGCTGATGGCCGACGGAGCGCTCACCACCGACACGAGCCTGCGCGAGCCGCTGGGCCGGCACGGGCTGGTGCGCGACCTGCTCGCCGAGGCGAAGACCGGGCTCGCCGCCGCCGGCCGCAGCGCCGGGCTCGGCGAGTGCGTCGAGGTGTCCGTGATCTCCACCCGCATGTACGACCTCGACCAGAAATGGGTCGCGGCGGGCCGCCCCGGTGACCTGCGCGCGTTCGCCGTCGACGGCTTCCGCGGCGCGGCCCTCGCGGTGCGGCAGATCGGCGACGTCAACGGGCGACGGCACGGCGAGCGGCGCGCGCCGTGCCGGGCGTGCTCGCGGCTGCTGGCGGCGCTGGGCATCGAGGTCGCGGCGCCGGTTCCGCGCGTCGCCGAGACGCCGGAGCCGACCCCGCCGGCCGTCGAGCCGCCGGGCGACATGGCCGCCAACTCCACCGCCGCGCGGGAGTGGTTGCTGGGTGCCCGGTTCCGGTACGAGGGCCGGGGTGCGGCGGGCCTGGCCGCCGTCGGGGGCAAGCTTGTCGCGGCCGGCCCCGGTTCCGCCGCCCTGGTTCTGGCGACGTGGTCAGCGGCCGACAACGGCCATTACGCGTGGACGGCGGCCAACCGCGACGGGACCGTCTGGTGGCTCGACGAGCCGTCCAACGAGGCGTCCCGCGCCGAGCCGCTCTATTCGTCCATTGTGGACAGTGTGTGGTCGATAGTACTGGCGCCGGACGGGCGGCCGCCGGACGCCGGTCCGCACGTCCCGGCGCTCGACGCCGCTGTCCGGTTCGACCCGGGCCGGCCGAGCGCCACCGACGCCGCCCGGCTCGCCGAGGTGCGCGCGCTCGTCGCCGAGTACGCCGGCGCCGACCCGGACGGCCGGGTGGCGATCCGCATCGAGATCTCCACCCTCGTCGACGACCTCGGCGTGCGGCCCGGCACGGTGGAGTCCAACGTCCGCTGGGCCGCCCTGCCCGCCGACATCGCGGCGCACCTGCTGACCCTGGCCACTCCGGCGCCGACGCCGCGGGCGGTGGCCACCGTGCTCGCCGCCGACCCGGCCCGGCTCAACCCGCCGCAGCGGGCCTGGCGGTCGGACTTCGAGCGGCACCTCGGCGGCGCGTTCCTCGGCTCGACGCCGGCCTCCGCCGACGCGGTGGCGGCCGACCTGGCCGAGCGCATGCACCGGATGGCCGTCGCCGGCGAGACCGGCCCGGCGAGCGTGCCACGCATCCCCGCGTACGCCGGCCAGGTCATCGGGCTGCCGCCCGACCGGCTCGCCGTGTTGCGCGCGGCCGACCCCGAGTTGGCCGAACGGGCGGCGTCGATGGGGATCTACGTCGACCTGACCGGGCGGCCCGACCTCTCCCCGTATGCGGCCGGCGGCCTGGACCCGGTGCCGCTCGACGACCCGCCCGACGACCTCGACCTGTCCACCGACGGGGGCCGTGCCGACCTGTGCGCCGAGGACCGGACCCGGGCGCGGGCGGCGTTCCGGGCGTCGCACGGCTCGGATCCACGAGCGTTGGCGGTGCTCTCGACGCACGAGTTCCACTACGTCGGCGGCCTGCGGACGATGGCGCTGGTGCCCGACCTGGTCACCGCCGCGGTGCGCGCGATCGTCCCGGTGCGGCCGGCGCCCGTCGGGCGAAAGCCGAACCTGCGCAAGCGCCGCAAGCCGCCGCCGGCCGAGCCCGCCGCGGTGGCCGAGCCCGCCGCGGTGGCCGAGCCCGCCGCGGTGGCCGAGCCCGCCGCGGTGGCCGAGGCCGAGCCGGCTCCGCAGAGTGTGGCAGCGGCGCTGGGCGGGGCGCCCGTTTCCGCGCCGCCGGCCGAAACCGCGGCGGCGCTGCGGACCGTTCGGGCGAGCGCCTCGGTTCCGGTCCAGCGGCCCGCGCCCGCCGACGGTGCGACGCCGGCCGTCGACGTCGCCTACTACGCGCTCGCGGACAGCGCCGATCATCCGACCGGCCTCCTCGTGGTGGCGATGCTGCCGCGCGGTCCGCAGACGCTGCGCTGGGAGGCGCCCGGCGCGCGGACGGCCGGCTCGCCGACTCCGGTGAGCCGCCAGCGTGCCGAGGAGATCAGCCGGCAGGCGCTCGGGTTCGAGCTGCCCGCCGAGCCGCGGTTGCCGGAGTTGCTCAATGGCTGACCGGCCGGACATCCGCCCGTACGGAGCGCTCGACGGGACGCGGGTGGCCGGCCTGGAGACCACGCTCGGGCGGCGGCTCTCGCCCGGGTACCGGGCCTGGCTCGCGGCGACGAACGGCGCCTACCTGAAGGGCGAGCACGGCGTGCCCGGGCTGCCGTTCGTGCTGTTCGAGGAGCGGCCGCTGCTCGGCGTCCACCCGGAGTACCAGCCGTTCGACCTGGCCGCGGCCGAGACGCTGCACCGCCGCCCCTGGCTGCCCGCCGACTACCTGGTGGTCGCGGTTCCGTCCGGCGGGCTGCTGGCGGTGCGGCTCACCGCACCCGCCGCCGACGCCGTGGTGTTCCTGCCCGAAGACGCCATGACCGGCCAGCCCGGCCCCGCCGCCGACGCGGCGCGCGAACGCCACCTGGTTCCGGTGGCCCCGAACATCGGCGACTTCGGCGCCCGCCTGGTCCCCTTCTCGGGAGGCTGATTTGTGGATCGTGGACTCCTTTGGGCGTTATGCGCCCATTCGAGACCAAGATCGGGGCGGTGTCAGAGCTGAGCGGCGATGCTCCAGTAGGTGTCGCGCACGGCCTCCAGGCGCGGGCGGCGGAAGCGGCCGGGTTCCTTGGCGTACGCCGCCCGGCCCCGGTCGGTCACGAACGCGGCCTCGGGCACCCGGTCGGTGCCGGCGGGGATGAACTTGAGCACCTCGTCGACGGCGGCGGTCGCATGCACGAGCATCGAGCGCGCGGCGGCGTGGCCGTCGCCAGCGAGGCTGGCGGGGTCGGCCGGCACGCTGCGGGCAAACGCGTCGGCGACGCTCAGCCACTCACCCGGATCGATCAGCTCGGACGGCTCCGGCCCGCCGTACTCCACCGCGCCGTCCGGGGGCGGGGGCAGCACCCGATCGGGGAGGCGGAAGGTGAACTCCCGCTCGGCGCCGTCCTGCGGGCAGGTGCCCGCGTAGCGGCTGGCCAGTTCGCCCTCCGGCGTGGTCACCACCGAACCGGCCCGCGGAAAGCGGATCTCGCCACACGCGCACGGGTGCAGGTCCATGTAGAGATGGGCCTCGGCGTTCGTCCGGGCGGGGGGCAGCACCATGGGGCAACCCTAGCGACGCTGCGTCAACCGGCCAGCGCTGCGAGTCGCTCGTCGAAGGCGGTGCTGTCCAGCCAGCCCTGGTGCACGACGGCCCCACCCGCATCGAGGAAGACGTACACGCTCTGCTGGGTGATGCCGAACTTCCGCCAGATCGCGCCGGCCTGGTCGTTGACGTGCTGGACGGAGCCGACGTCCAGGTCGGAGACGAACTGCTTCATCGCCTTGAGGTCGCCCAGGCCCGCGATCCCGACCACCGAAACCTTGCCGTCGTACCTGGCGCGCGCGTCCGCCACGGACGCGGCCTGCCCGGCGCACGTGCCGCACCAGGGTGCCCAGAACCACAGGACGACCGGACGGCCGGCGAGCGCGGCTGCGTCGAACCGCTTGCCGTCGACGGTGGTCCCGGTGAAGGCAAGCGTCGCCGGCACGGCGGCCGCCGGCGAACTACCGGCCGCCGGCGAACTACCGGCCGCCGGCGAACTACCGGCCGCCGGCGAACTACCGGCCGCCGGCGAGGCGGTCGCGGCTGTGGATGCCTGCTGGCCCACGCTGCCGGTGCACCCGGCGAGCGCGGCCGCCAGCAACCCGCACACGAGAACCCGTCGAGCCCGCATCGCCGAGAAGTACGCCGCCCGCCCGCTCCCGGTTCCGCCGCTATCCTCAGCCATGGCCAACGGCTCGACCCGGCGGATCACCTGTAGGCGGCGACGTCGGCGTCCTTCTTGTCGCCGTAGTAGACCTCCTCGAAGAAGCGGCTGGCGTCCGGGCGCGATCCGTCGACGTCGGTGAACCCGTACTCGCGCGCGAGCTGGCCCGCGGACAGCGCGCGCCCCGACCATCGCGCCACGTCCGGGTCGGACGCCAGGGCCACGACGGCCCGGCCGATGTAGTACGGCGTCTCCGAGATCGCGAAGTACCGATCCTTGGCGATGCCGTCGCGCCAGTTCTCCTCGGTGACGCCGAAGATCTCGAGCATCGCCTCCGAGCGCAGGAATCCCGGCGTCAGCGACACCGACGTGATCCCGTGCTTGGACACCTCGTCGTGCAGCATCTTGCCCAGCCGGGTCAGCGCCACCTTGATGACGTCATAGAACATCGAGCCGCGGTAGCGGTCGTTGAACATGTCGTCGCCGTCGGTGACCTCGACGACCAGCCCGGCGCCGCGCCGCACCAGCAGCGGCAGCACGGTGTGCAGCGTGATCAGGTGCGTCTCCAGGCCGTTGCGCAGCGCTTTCAGACCGTTGTCGAGATCGTGCTCCCAGAACGGCTTGTCCCACTCGATCCACCGGTCGCCGCCCCACGTGTCGTCGACGAGGATGTCGAGCCGGCCGTCCTGCTCCGCCTCGATGCGCGCCACCAGCGCCGCCACGTCGGCGGGCACCATGTGGTCGCAGCGCACGGCGATGCCGCGTCCGCCCGCCTTCGTCACCAGGTCGGCGGTGTCCTCGATGGTCTCGCCCCGGCCGACGGCGCTGCGCCCCGCGCGCGTCGTGCGGCCGGTGACGTACACGGTGGCGCCGGCGGCGCCGAGTTCGATCGCCATCCCGCGGCCAGCGCCGCGGGTGGCGCCGGTGACCAGCGCGATCTTGTCGGTCAGGCTCATGTCCGCGTTCCCTTCGATTTGTGCCGCCGCCAGCCGTCGACCACGGCACCCACGTCCGTCCGCAGCCGGTCGCGGAGGCTGCCGACCGGACGGGCCGACCAGTGGATCGCCGTTCCGTCGGCGATGGCGGCGAGGATGCGCGCGGCGACGGCGGGGTCGGGCGCGCCGGGCAGGTGCTGGTTTGCGAGCGTCGTCTCGAGGCGGTGCTCGAGCGCGGCGTAGAACTCGGCCATCAGCGCCCGCAGGTCGGGGTCGGTGAGGTCGGCGGCGAGCTGGGCCAGGTTGTTCGCGGCCGCCGCGGGGTCGTCCAGGTCGGCGTAGCTGTCCACGATCAGGTCGACAACATCGACGTGGCTGCCATCGGCGGCGCGCACCCCCGCGACGGCCGACCGGGTCATCGCCACCAGCAGGCCGTGCTTGGACCCGAACCGGTGCACGAGCGTGCCCGCGGCGACCCCGGCCTCGGCCGCCACCTCGGCCAGGGTGAACCCGGGACCGCTGCGCCCGATCACCCGCCCGGCCGCGGCGATGATCGCCTCATCGGTGTGCTTCCGCGGCCGCGCCATGGGAGTTATTGAACCACAATTCAATAACGCGCCGCCAGGACCGCGGCGATCTTGCAGTTGTGGTGCCTACCAAACACGGACAGAACAGCAGTAACTCTGGCACCACAACTGCAAGATCAACGCGGTCCTGGGGTCAGGGTGCTCGGCTAGAACGTGTACTTCGTGGGTGAGCCGGCGAAGTCGTCGTGGCGCAGGGCGAAGGCCCACTCCGGGGTGAGCTTGACAGTCGCGTTGGCGGCCGGGTCCAGGAACTCCTCGGAGTAGTAGCCGCCCTCGTACTTGGCGTTCGCCACCTCGACGAAGGTGCGGATGTCGGCCCGGTCGGTGGTGATCGACGCGACGCCGCTCAGGATCACCGGGCTCAGTGCGTCCTCGATCGAGATCGTGCATCGCGGCGCCGCCGCGATGTTACGGACCTTGCGCGACCGACCGCCGCTGCTGAACCACAGCAGGCCGCCGTGCCACACGCCCCAGACCGGCATGAGGTGCGGCGCACCGTCGGCGGACACCGTCGCGACCCAATAGTTGGTGGACGCGATCAGCCGCTGCTCGGCTTCCGCCCACGGGATGAGGCCCTTCTCCGACGTCTCGGTGCCATAGCCCGGCATGTGCGGCCGGCTCGCGATCGGTTCCGTCATGCGCGACAGCGTACGAGTCAGTGCAGTTCAGCAGTTCGATCCGCAGCGGCCGGGAAGCGCGGTCATACTGCTCGCGTGACGGACAGCCGCGACACGCTCAGCGAGTGACCATTCTCGCGATTCCGGACGCGAAGCGACGCAAGCGTGTGAGGACCGGGCCCGTTGGGAATGCCTCTGGTCACCTCGACCGATCCCGGAACCTGTGAGGATCCCGCGTGCAGGAGGAGCATGCAGTGGCCGGTAACGCACCGGCCGACAACGGCGAATCGCCCGGCCGCTTCGGCGGCCGGGAGCGCGATGAGAACAGTTCGGAGGCGATGCTCGCCCGGCTGAGCGAGCTCGATCCGGACTCGGACGAGTTCGCCCGTCTCCGGGCCCGAATCATCGAGGACCTGCTGCCGCTGGCCACCCACCTGGCGGCCCGGTTCCGCAACCGGGGCGAGCCGTTCGACGATCTCGTCCAGGTCGCCAACCTGGCGCTCATCAAGGCGGTCGACGGTTTCGACCCGCACCGCGGCGTCAGCTTCTCCAGCTATGCGGTGCCCTTCATCGCCGGCGAACTGAAGCGCCACTTCCGCGACAAGACCTGGCACGTGCGGGTACCGCGCCGGCTGCAGGAGCTCAGCCTCCAGATCAACCGCGCCACCGACGAGCTGACCCAGCAGTTGGGCCGCTCTCCGACGGTCGCGGACCTGGCCACGAATCTCGGGATCGGCGAGGAAGAAACGATCGAGGCGCTGGAGGCCGCGGGCGCCTACCACAGCCTCTCGCTGGACGCCCCGGCCGGCGGCGAAGACGGCGCGAGCACGCTCGTCGACCTCATCGGCACCGAAGACAGCGAACTCGCCGAGGTGGACGCCCGGGTGGCGCTGCCGCCCCTGCTGGCGACGCTGCCGTCGCGCGAGCAGCGCATCCTGGCGATGCGGTTCTTCGGCAACCTGACGCAGTCGCAGATCGCCGCCGAACTGGGCATCTCGCAGATGCACGTGAGCCGCCTCATCACCAAGGCGCTCACCACACTGCGCCACGCCCTGCTGGACGAGTGATCAGGCGGCGGCGCGGCGGCCCCGGCGCGCCCTGATGTAGTCGCTGACCACGTACCGGCCGAGATCCTCCACGTCCGGAGTGAAGACGCGACCGCCGTTGCGCCTGGCAACCGCGTCGACGAAACGACGCAACCCGGGATCCTCGCCGAGCATGAACACGTTCAGCGTCGCCCCGTACCGGGTCAACTGGTCGACCTCGCGGATCGTGAGGGTGATCGTCTCCCGGGTGGTCGGCCACTGGAAGTACGGCGTGCCGTCTTCCTCAAGATGGGCAGTGGGCTCGCCGTCGGTGACCACGAGCACCACCGGCTCCGCGTCGGAGTGCCGGCGCAGGTGCCGGCCGGCCAGCTTGAGCGCGTGGTGCAGGTTCGTGCCCTGCACCATGTCCGGCTCGACGGCGGCCAACTCCCGCTGCGTGAGCCCCATCGCATACCTTCCGAACCCGATGATCTGCAACGCATCCTGCGGAAACCTCGTCGCCACCAAATGCGAGAGCGCCAGGGCCGTCTGCTTCATCGGGCCCCACCGCCCCTCCGCCACCATCGAATACGAAAGATCAACACA
>Ga0070675_100001406_pt1 | contig 17668 bp, 15 predicted proteins | sample KBSM43metaG_FD_65343 | JGI IMG/M metagenome (GOLD analysis project Ga0070675, IMG submission 65343) | Miscanthus rhizosphere microbial communities from Kellogg Biological Station, Michigan, USA - KBS M4-3 metaG | ecosystem: Host-associated > Plants > Roots > Rhizosphere > Soil ...
GAGGAGCGTCGGCCCGCACCTTGCTGAGAACCACGGCCAGTTCAACGGAGGACAACGTGAGCCCACGACCAGACGTCACTGAGCAGAACCGACTGAACGACGCCAGAGAGACGGGGACTCCCTGGAAGAAGTGGGGACCGTACCTCAGTGAGCGTCAATGGGGCACCGTTCGCGAGGACTACAGCGACAACGGCGACGCGTGGAACTACTTCACTCACGATCAATCGCGGTCCCGCACCTACCGGTGGGGCGAGGATGGGCTCGGGGGGCTGTGCGACGACAAGCAGCAACTGTGCTTTGCCGTGGCGTTGTGGAACGAGCGTGATCCGATCCTGAAAGAGCGCCTGTTCGGGCTCACCAACAACGAGGCCAACCACGGCGAAGACGTCAAGGAGTACTACTTCTACGTCGACAGCACGCCCACACACTCGTACATGAAGTATCTGTACAAGTACCCGCAGCGGGAATATCCCTACCAGGATCTCGTCGACACGAACCGGGGCCGATCACGGCACGAGTTCGAGTACGAGCTGCTCGATACCGGCATCTTCAACGAGGACCGCTATTTCGACGTGTTCGTGGAATACGCGAAGGCGGGCCCCGAGGACGTCCTCGTCCGGATCACCGTGCACAATCGTGGCCCCGAAGCGGCCAGGCTGCGCGTCCTGCCGACGCTCTGGTTCCGCAATACCTGGTCCTGGGACGCCGATCAGCCGAGGCCGTCGCTCCGCGAGGTGCGCCCCGGCGTCATTCAGGCCACGCATCCGCAACTCGGCGAGTACTCGCTGTCATGCGACGGCGCGCCGGAGCTGCTCTTCACCGAGAACGAGAGCAACGCCTCCCGCCTCTGGGGTCAGCCCAATCCATCTCCCTACGTCAAGGACGCGTTCCACGAGTACGTCGTGGGGGGTCGCCACGAGGCGGTCAACCCGGCAAAGCTCGGCACCAAAGCCGCGGCCCATTACGTCCTCGACGTTCCCGCTGGCGGCAGCAAGACGGTCAGCCTGCGCCTCGAGAGCACGGCGGCGGCAAAGGCGGTTGGCGGCACCAAGACCGGCGATGCCTTCCGCGGGTTCGAGCGGATACTCAAGGACCGCCTTGCGGATGCGGACGAGTTCTATACGCGGATTGCGCCGCAGTCTCTGAGCGACGACGAGCGGCGTGTGCATCGCCAGGCGCTGGCGGGCATGCTCTGGAGCAAGCAGTTCTACCACTACGACCTCGAGCGATGGCTGCGCGACAAGAAAGCCCACCCGCTGGTCGATTCCCCCCGGGAGGGCGTGCGGAACACCGAGTGGTTTCACATGCTCAATGCCGACGTGATTTCCATGCCGGACAAGTGGGAGTATCCCTGGTACGCGGCCTGGGACCTGGCGTTTCACACCATCTCACTCGCGCTGGTCGACTTCGATTTCGCCAAAGAGCAGCTGCTGCTGATGCTGCGCAGCCTTTATGCCCATCCCAATGGGCAGATTCCTGCCTACGAGTGGAACTTTGGCGACGTCAATCCCCCCGTCCACGCCTGGGCGACGCTGCAGCTGTTCAAGATGGAACGGAACCTCGGACGGGAGGACCGCAGCTTCCTGGAACAGGCGTTTCAGGGCTTGATACTGAACTTCAACTGGTGGGTGAACCGGAAGGACCCGTCCGGGAAGAACGTGTTCGCCGGGGGATTTCTCGGTCTCGACAACATCGGCGTGTTCGATCGCAGCGCGCCGCTTCCGACGGGCGGCTCGCTCGAGCAGGCGGACGGCACGGCGTGGATGGCGTTCTACTGCCAGAACATGCTCGAGATCGCCCTCATTCTGGCCGATACCGACGACGCCTACGACCAGTCCGCCTTCAAGTTCGTGCAGCATTACCTGTGGATCGCCTACGCGATGGACCGCCGGGGCGAGCATCACGACGAGATGTGGGATGAACAGGACGGGTTCTTCTACGACCTGCTGCGGTTGCCCGACGGGCAGGCGATGCGCTTGAAGATCCGGTCGATGGTGGGGCTCTTGCCGCTGTGCGCGTCAACCGTCTTCCCCGCCGACGTTGGAACAAAACACCCGAAGCTGCTGGGCATGATCGCCCAGTTCCGCGACCGGCATCCCGAGCTGATGGAGCAGGTCGCTCCGACCAGTGAAGGGTTTACCGGCTACAAGGGACGGCGCCTGCTCTCGATCCTCAACAAACGCAAATTGCAGCGGGTGCTGGCCTACCTGCTCGACGAGAACGAGTTTCTCGGGCCGCACGGGATCCGCGCCCTCTCGCGCTACCACCTCGACCATCCGTTCGTGTTCAATGTCGGGGGGCAGGACCTCAAAGTCCAGTACCTGCCCGGCGAGTCGGACAGCGGCATGTTCGGCGGCAACTCGAACTGGCGAGGGCCGGTCTGGATGCCCGTCAATGTGCTCATCATCCGCGCACTCCTGAACCTCTATAGCTTCTACGGGACCGAGTTCACGGTGGAGTGCCCGACCGGCTCGGGCCGGCAGATGAACCTGTTCGAGGTGGCCCACGAGATCGCAGGCCGGCTGGCAGCGACGTTCCTGCGCGACGCGAACGGCCGGCGGCCGGTCTACGGCGGCACGGCGAAGTTTCAGCAGGATCCGCACTGGCGCGATCTGATCCTGTTCTACGAATATTTCCACGGCGACAACGGCGCCGGCCTCGGCGCCAGCCATCAGACGGGGTGGACCGGGACGGTCGCGGCTCTTCTCGATCTGTTTGGGCGCGTGGAGGCCAAGGACATAGAGCTGGAGCGTGATCAGATTGCTGCAGCCATGCTCGCGCGGAGGTAGATCACCCGCCCGCCAGCTGCGGGGCAACCAGCGGATTGGCGAGGGACGTACCGGTGGCTTCGAGGATGTCCATGACGCCGAGCAGCAGGTCCTCCTGGATGGCCAGGAACACCGGCTGCTCGGTCTCGAGGATGTAGGCGAAGATCTCCAGGTCCAGCGACACGGTGCTGAACCGGATGAACCGGACCCGGGCGGACTCGGGTTCCACCTTGGGATGCCGGCGGAGCAGGCCGCGGATCTGCTCCAACACGAGACGCATCTGCTCTGCCGTCGTCTGACGTCCCAATGCGACGGTGTGCTGAAGCAGGATCCGGTCACGCAGGGAGAAGTTTTCGAGGCTCATCGCCGACACGAGACCGTTGGGCACCGACACCACCGTGCGATTCAACGTCCGGATCCGGGTGGAGCGAATGCCGATGTCCTCGACCGTGCCGAAGAACTCGCCCGCCCGGCACACCTCGCCGACGTTGACCGGCTTGTCCGAGATCACCATGATGCCGCCGAACAGGTTCTCGATGGTTTTCTGGGCACCGAAGCCGATGGCGATACCGCCGACGCCCAGACCGGTGAGCGCGGCCGTGAGATCGACATCCGCGAGATACAGCAGCACCAGCACCGCCACGATCAGCGTCGCCGCTTTCGCGAGGCGATTGATCAGGAGTATGAGCGCTCTGTCGGCCGACCGGTTGACTCGTTCCAGGCGATCGAGGCTCAGCTCCACGACGAAATCCAAGAGACGCAGGCAGAGCCAGCACAGCGCCACCACCATCACGGTGTCCGCCACCCGATGCCAGAAGTACCTCGTGGCCAGGCTGAAGCCCCAGAACGACGCGGCGTAGAAGAACAGCGCGAGCACGAGGAGGCGCAGCGGGCCCACGCTCCCCGGCTCGCGCTCGCGCGATCCGCCAGCGAGCCGGCGGAGCGTCGGACTCGCCACCCTGCTCAGCGCACGCGTCGACACCGCGGCAAGCAGGAAGATCAGCGGGACGAGCAGCAGTAGGATGATCCATCGATACAGCGGCAGCGACAGCCATTGAACGGCCCGGAGCCACTCCGGCAGATACTGTTCGATCCACGGCGGCTGGATTTCGTCGTAGAGCCGGGGGATCTCCCGCAGCGCGCTGGAGGAGACCAGCCAGATCGGGTCGCCCTGACCTCGCTGTACGCGGTCCAGAAACAGGTCGACGCTGCCGGACTCGCTGGCCACCGCGCCGATGCGATCACGGTTGGTGAGCCCGTCGTCGAGATCTCCGTCCGGCTTGTTACTCAGGTGACTCAGGCCGCCGACGAGTCTCCGATCGAGCACGGTCCACAGCTTCCGAGCCAGTTCGCCTCGCTCTGAACGCGAGAGCCTGGAGTCGAGGTATTCAGCCGCGCGATCGAGGTTGCGCTGTTCAACCGCTTGCGTCAAACCGACGGCTGATCCGTGCGGGGTGCTGCGTCCCAGGGGATCTTCGGCCGACGGTTTCTCGCCCGGCGGCGTGGCTTGCAGACGCTCGGTCAGCGTCGACTGCGCTTCCACTCGGTGCAGCGGCAGCACACTGAGCAGCAGCAGATATATAGCGATCGACTTCTTCATGGTTCGACCAGTCCGAGAGCCAGCGATGGCTTCCCTTCCGACCACACGCGAGCCGGCGACGAGCCACGATGCGCGGGCTCATTTACCAGCCGAGAGCTCGATCCTGGCAGCCTCGAGACGCTCACGGTCCTTGTCGGACACGGTGGGAAATTCCAGCCCCATCCCTTCGATCGAGCGGGTGATGATCCCGGCCACCAGCGTCCGGGTCACCCATTTGTTGTCCGCGGGAATGACCCACCACGGCGCATGATCCGTGCTCGTGTTCTGGAGCATCTGTTCGAACGCCTTCTGATAGTCCGACCAGTACTTGCGCTCCTCGAGATCGCTGATCGAAAACTTCCAGTGCTTCTCGGGGCGCTCGAGCCGCTCCAGAAACCGCTGCCGCTGCACCTTTTTCGAGACGTTCAGGAGGAACTTCAACACCAGCGTGCCGCTGCGCGTGAGGTGCTGCTCGAACGCGTTGATGTCGTCGTAGCGACCCTGCCAGAAGTCCTTGGCGCGATCGCTGCCTGGCAGCCGGCCGACGAGCTCGGGATGAACCCGGACGACGAGCACGTCTTCGTAGTAGGAACGGTTGAAGATGCCGATGCGGCCGCGCTCCGGCAGCGCCTTCATGTAGCGCCAGAGAAAATTGTGATCGAGCTCTTCGCTCGACGGCTTCTTGAAGGCGTAGATCTGGCAGCCCTGAGGATTCACCCCGGACATGACGTGTTTGATCGTGCCGTCCTTGCCGGCGGCGTCCGACGCCTGCAGCACGATGAGGACCGAATGCGTGTCGGACGCATAGAGCCGCTCCTGCGCCTTGGCCAGATCGGCCTTGTTCTTCTCGAGAAGGCCGGCCGCATGCGCCTTGAGCTCGTCCTTCGTCAGCTCCTTGAATTCCTCGTCCGCGGCCCAGCCCGGGTCGTAGTCGCTCAATCGAACCCGACCTCGGCTCGGCACCTGGAACAAGCGCCGCACTTCTTTGAACGTGAGGGCCACACGGAACTCCGGGTTAAGGGAAACGACGCGCGCTCTGTCCTCCGCAAAACCAGCGCCACCTCACGGGTGGGGCCCACCGGCCCAGGGACGTGCCTTTCGTCGGCCTTTCCAGCAGCTGTGGGGCGGCGAGGCCGGCGGTCACCGCATGTTGTGAGGCACGTCCCGGCAGGCCACAACCGGCGTGCGAATCGCGAACATGCCCAAGGATCTCGACGGCGCCGCACGTTCCGGCCGGGTCCGGGTCTTGCAATTTGACCAACCGAACGATGATCGCCGCGCGCTCGCTGCTTGGCGCCGTCCGAGGTCACGAACCGGCGGCTTGGCTCGCCACTGTGGCACTGCTGTGCGCGCTGGCGCTGCCGGCGCACCCACTGGCTCAGGCGGCCCAGGCGCCGTCGGTCGGGGCGCTCTTCCGAGAGGTGCCGCTCGATCTGTGGCGATATGTCTCCGTGGACACGGCGATCGTGCTGGCGGCCGGAGGCGGCGCCGCGGCTCTGGCTCACGTGTGGGACGACGATCTCGTGTCCGAGCTGCAGGTCAACGCGCAGCTGAATAATGCGCTCGAACCCGGCAGCAAGTACGGCGCGTTTGCGGTGGTGCTCGGAGGTTCGTTCGCCGTCTACGGCGTCGGGCGGTTCTCAGGACATCGGAAGCTCGCCGTGGTCGGTGCCGACCTGGTACGTGCGCAGATGGTCTCGCAGCTTTGGGTCCAGGCGCTCAAATACACCGTACAGCGCGAGCGTCCGGACCAGAGCAACAACGTGTCGTTCCCGTCGGGGCATGCGGCGGGAGGCTTTGCCGTGGCCGGAGTCCTGACGCGCCACTACGGCTGGAAGGCCGCGATCCCCGCGTACGCCGGCGCTACCTACATCGCGGCGGCCCGGGTCCACGACAACAAGCACTACCTGAGCGACGTGACGTTTGGCGCGGCGATGGGGGTCGCTGGAGCCCGAACGGTGCTCCGGACAGGGCGGTACGGCATACGCGTGACACCGGCGCTGGCGCCGGGGCGCGTCGGGCTGAGCGCGACGCTGGTCGCGACGGGCAATGAGGACTAGGGAATTTCACCATGACGAAGGAGGACGCATGAAGACGCTGAGAACGACCGTGTTGATGGGGGCTCTAGCTGGTTCCGTGCTGCTGCTGACGGGCGGCACCGCCAGCGCCCAGTCGAAGACGCTCCAGGGAGACTCGGAGACGGTCACGGTGACGATCGAGGCGATCGACCTGACCAGCAGGACGATGACCGTCAAGGACAGCAAAGGCATCTACGAAACGGTGGACGTGCCGCCCGAGATCACGCGGTTCTCGGAGCTCAAGGTCGGCGACAAGATCACGGCGCGCTATTACGAGAACGTCGTGGTCCGTTTGAAGAAGCCGGGCGAGGCCGCCGTCGACGTCGATTCGGACGCGGTCACGCGCGGCCAGGGCCGGCCCGGGGGAACGGCCGCCACCCAACGAACGATCACGGTCACAGTGACGGCGATGGATCCCAAAGCCAAGTCGGTCACGGTCAAAGGACCCAACGGCTATACCTACAGCCGGCGGGTGCAGGACAAGAAGGTGTTCGACCAGCTGAAAGTCGGCGACCGCCTCGACATGACCTGGACCAACGCGCTGCTCTTGTCGGTCGACGCGCCGAAGAAGTAGCGCGGCCGTGTTCCGGAACGCAACGATCGCGGTGGATCAGCGCCGGCTCGACGAGCCCGGCCGGTTCACCGCGCTCGTCGGCGCGGCCCGCCAACGTGTTGAGAGCAAATGACCACAGGTGGTGAGCGGGGCGAGGATGGGTGTCAGACACGGGTGTTTCCGCGTCTCCGGCCCGTTTTGGCTGGCTTGCGTCTTGCCTCTCACTGACACGTGGACTGCTGGATCGGGGTGGTGGATGAGGCCGATCGACGCCTCGTGCGATTGGCTGGGCGTTTGAGCGTCGCGCAAGTGCCGGAGCTGCTGGAAGCCTGTGCGGATAGCGCGCCCCTCCAGGTCGATCTGACCGACCTGGTGTCGGTCGACGTGATGGGCATCGAGGCGCTGCAACGGCTCCGGAGCAAGGGTGCACTGCTGGTTGGGGCGCCCGGATATCTTCAGTTGAAGCTCGACTCGCACATCGGCGAGACTGCTGGCTCCCCCTCACCGAAAACCGGTCGCAAGGAATTCAATCGATAAACCTGGAGCTCGCCGGACCCGGGCATTGCCGGATCCGGCGGCGGTGCGCTGCTCAGGCCGAAGGCGACGGCTGCTGATGGCGCCCGCGGCCGTCGGGACACACGACTCCCAGCTTCTTCATCCGGAATCGCAGCGTATTGGGATGAATGCCGAGGCGCTCGGCCGTGTTGCCGATCCCATTGATGCGCCAGCCGCAGCGTTCGAGCACGTTCTCGATATGGGCGCGTTGCACCGCGTCGAGATTGTCGCCGGCTTCGGCCTTCTCTCGCCGGGCCGGGCTGAACGCCAGCGGCGCGTCGAGCTGCAGCGTGTCGCCGTTCGAGGCGATCATGGCGCGCTCGACCACGTTCTCGAGCTCCCGCACGTTGCCCGGCCACGCGTAGCGCTGCAAGCTGTCCATCAGCGATTGCGGCACCTTGGTAATCTGCCGCCCGAGATCGCGCTGGTGCCGATGGATGAAGAACCACACGAGCCTTGGGATGTCATCGACGCGCTCCCGCAGCGAAGGCAGGTGAATCGGATAGACGCTCAGGCGGTAATACAGGTCGGCCCGAAACCGGCCCTCGGCCACGGCGGCCTCGAGGTTGTGGTGCGTCGCGGCGATGACGCGCACGTCCACCTTCTTCGAACGGGAGGATCCGACGCGCTCGAATTCTCCCTCCTGCAGCACGCGGAGAAACTTCACCTGAATCTCCATCGGCAGGTCGCCGATCTCGTCCAGGAAGATCGTGCCGCCGTCGGCCAGCTCGAAGCGGCCCTGCCGCATCCCGACGGCCCCGGTGAAGGCGCCCTTCTCGTGGCCGAACAGCTCGCTTTCCACGAGGGTGGGCGGCAGCGCTGCGCAGTTGACCCGCACCAGCGGTCGCGCATGACGCCGGCTGCGCTCGTGCAGCGCCCGGGCGAACAGTTCCTTGCCGGTTCCAGTCGGCCCCAGCAGCAACACGCTTGAATTTGTCGGGGCGACCTGGCTCAGACGCGTCAGCGCGAGCCGAAGCGCGACGCTTTCGCCGACGATGTCGTCGAAATCGTGGTAGTTCTTGATTTCCTCTTTCAGATACACGTTGTCGGCCTCGAGCCGGGCGTTCAGTCGCTCGATCTCGGCGACGCTGGAGCGTAGCAGGCTCTCGTGACGGTGGCGCTGCAACGCGGCGCCGAGGATTTCCGATACGAGCTGGAGGCGCTCGACCACCGGCTGCGGCCACCGCCGCGTCACCTGGACCCCGTCGATGACGAGCGCGCACACCACGCGCCCGGCGACCGATGCCGGCACTCCCAGGATCGAAGACCTGCCGGCCTGACCTGTCTCGTGCCGGAGGCTCATCGCCTCCCGGGGCAGATCTTCCGGCGCCGACACGGCCACCACTTCGCCACGCGCGAGGCGCGTGAGCAGCCATTCGTCGGGCAGCGCTGATCGGTCCGGATCGTTCGCCGCGGCCGTTCGTGTTGGCGCGTGCGTGGACGCCACGGTCCCCGTCTCGCTGAACTCGATGAGCTGACAGGTGTCGAGGCCCGTCGCGACGGCCACCTGCTGCAGCGCGGCAGCGATCGCAAACTCGAGCTCATGGGTATGAACGCGAGTCAATTGTGCCGAAAGCGACACCGCGAGCTGGGTGATCTGCTCGAACTCTGCTTCTGAAGAACGTGGTGACGGCATGCTCAGAACTGACATAAGACCCCTCTTCAGTGCGTTCCGGTGATGCGTCTGGACTGGACTGGTGACTGGCTGACGTGACGTTCGCCGCGCAGCGCCGAATGGACGGCCAGAACCAGTTCCTCGGCCGCCGCGCGCTTCAACACGTAACCCAGGGCGCCGGCTTGAAGGCCTCGTTCCACCAGGATCGGATCGCCATGCACCGTCACGAGGACGATGCGAGCGGCCGGGTTCTGGCGGAGGATGGCGGCCGCGGCCGAAATCCCGTCCATACCAGGCATCGTGATGTCGCTGACGATCACGTCGGGCGACAGCCGCTCGGCGGCGCTGACGAGCGCCAGGCCGTCTTCGACCTGGCCGATCACGTCGAACTCCTGCTCCAGCAGATCGCGCAGAAGGGCGGCGGTTTCCCGGTGGTCGTCGGCGAGCAGCAGGCGCGGGTGAGACATGGCCATTTCGGTGAATGGCCAGAGTCTATGAAGGCGCTTATGCGCGGTAGAGGAGAGCTACGCGTTTTCGCCCGGGAAGACTACTGGTTTCTCTCCGAAAAACTACTGAGACCTTACCTCACGTCACGACACGGCAGGGTCACCGTCACTCGGTAATCAGCCGATGCTCGATGGCATACTTCACGAGCTCCGCGGTACTGGCGACGCCAAGGATCTGCATCATCTGATACTTGTGCGTTTCGACCGTGCGGGCCGACAGGTTGAGGGCCGCCGCGATCTCCTTCATGCGCCGGCCTTCCAGAATCAGGCGCAAAACCTCGCGGTGCCGCGCCGTCAACTGTGGTTCGGGCTCACTCGAAGACACCGCCATCCGCTCGATGACCTCCCTGGTCATCGCCGGCGTGAGGTAGACCCGGCCTTCGACGGCCTGGTTGATGGCGGTCAAGAGCTCCTCGCCGGCCGAGTGTTTGAGCAGAAAGCCGGAAGCGCCCGCCCGCATCACCCTCGTGGCCAGTTCCGCATCGTGGTGCATCGTGAGCACGATGATCTTGCTGTCGGTGTGCTCGGCCTTCAACCGGGTGAGTGCATCGAGCCCGCTCTGCCCTGGCATCGAAATGTCGGTGACGATCACGTCCGGCCGAAGCCGTCTGGCGGCGTCCAGGAGCTCGTCGCCATCCGCCACCGCACCCACGACGTCGAAGCCGTGCCCCTTGAGCAGGCTGACCAGCCCCTCCTTGACGATCGCGTGGTCGTCGGCGATGAGTACGGTGTAAGGACGCATGGGCAACAGCAGTCAGGTGACGCTGCCATTCTGACAGCGTTCAGGCTAACGCATCTGTATGACCTATGCGATACCAAGATTGAGCTGCGGGCGAGAGCTCGGCTATATCTGGGCGCGGATGGCCGTCCGCCGGCACGACATACCGTGAGGCCTGACGGCCCGCGGTGGCCCGGATGGGGTGGAACCGATGAAACGGCTTCAGCGCTTCGACCGCGGGGGGTATTTCTCGAACATCTGCTTGATGATGCCGTTGACCGTGGCCTCGTTGGTGGCCGTATTCAACTCGATCGGCGTATCCATCCTGACCCGGAAGAGCGTCTGGCGATTCGGGTCGCTGAGGTCGACGAGGAGCGTCCCCACGGCAATTTCAGCCGAGGCGCCATCCTTGGGCTTCTGCTTCAAGTCCACATCGGTTCGGCTGAGAGACGCATAGGTCACCACCACGTCGCTCGACCCGGACGCGACCTTCGAGAAGCCACGCTCGCTCAGCTCACGGTCCACCGCGGCGACGATCAGCGCGTCGATCTTCTTGTCGAACGACTGGCGGTTCACGCCCCAGACGTAGGTTTTGGCCGGGGCCAGCGCCGCCGGTTTGACGGTGTTGACGGTGACGCCGTACTTCTGGGCCACGGCGGCGTGACTGGCACCGAGCAGCACACACGACAGGATGAAGACACGGCGGGTGATCGACATGCCAGACGATCCCGCAAAGATCAGGCCAGTCACTGCTTCCCCACTTCTGCTTTGGCCGCCTGGCGTCGCGCGTTCTGTTCGGTCAACAAGCGGTAGGCGACGTAGTACTTGAAGATGTTGCTGACGTAGGTGACCGTTTCACGGCCGATCCGCTCCGAGGCGACGCGCTCGACGTTGCCGAACCACACGTTGGGATTGAGGCCGCGCTTCTCCGTCTCTCGCCGCAGTTGCCTGACGCGCCCGGGGCCGGCGTTGTAGGAGGCAAACGTCATCAGCGCCTTGTTCAGATCGTCCATCGGTTCGTTCGCGAAGTACTGGTCCATCATGAACCGCATGTACTTCACGCCGGCGTGGACGTTCGGTTCAAGCTGGGTGATGTCGCCCACCTTCAGCTCCCTGCCGGTCGGCGGCATCACCTGCATGACGCCAATCGCGCCCACCGGGCTTCTGACTGAGTGATCCAGGGTTGATTCCTGGTAGCCCTGCGCCGCCATCAGCAGGTAATCGAGTTTGTACTCGGCCCCATATTTCTTGAACAGCTCGATCACTGCCGCCAGCTTCTTCCGCTCGGACTCGGCCGCGGCGTTCTTCGCGTATTTCACGTTCTGGAGATAGCGGCGTTCGACGGTGTTGCGAAACCCGTCGCCCTTGCCATGCTTGGCGATCCAGGCGTCGACCGTGGCCCGGAGTTTGGGGTTCTCTTTGCGGAATGCCACGGCCAGGTTGCCGCCGGTGCGTACCGCCAGGTCCTTGCGAACCGTGATCTGGGGCAACACCTTGCCCCAGAACTCGGCCATGTAGTCGTCCACCACAGTGATGGGCGCCAGCCCGGCGTTGACCATCTCGAGCACGTCCTCGTCTTCGAGGACGTCCGGGGCGACGTCGATCACGACCGGCGGTTTGCCGCTCGCTTTCAAACGCGCGTTCAGGCTGGCCAGGCTGTCGTCGTAGATGCTCCCCTTGCGGACAAACACCTCCTTGCCGGACAGATCGTCGAGCGTGGCGATTGGCGGCGCTCCCGGGCCGGTCACGACCACTTCGCTCACGTCGGTGCGCGTCGGGGTCGAGAAGGCCACCAGCTTCTCGCGCTCCGGTGTGACGGTGACCATCGCCGCGACCAGGTCAATCTTGCCGCTCACGAGCGCGGGATACAGCTGCTCTCGCGACATCGGGATCATGACCACGTTGATCTTCAGGTTCCCCGTCTTCAAGTCTGTGTTGAGGTCGTTCTCGAAGGCCTTGAGCGACTCGAACGCCAGCCCACGTTCCTGCCCCTGATCGACGAAGTAGTGCGTGCGAGTGAAGGTCACCCCGGCGCGAATCGCCCGCTTCTTCACCAGTTCGTCGAAGTCGCCCGTGAACGGCTTGTCCAACCCCGCCCTCACGCTCTCGGGGAGGCCGTCGAACGGAGAGGGGGTGGGCGGGATGGGAGCCTCGTCGGCCGGCGGAAGCGCCGCCGTCGGTGCCGGCACTTCCTCTTTCGGGGCGGAACATCCGATCGCGGCCGCGACAACCAGTATCCCGGCGAGATACCTCAATGCGGACACTGTGTTCATTGGTGTGACACCGTTGGAGCAATCTTTGTACCGCACAGCTGCAACGCGGCGGTAGGCTAGGGTCGCGTGCCGTTGGGGAGACTACCTCTCTTGAGGCACGGCTGAGATGGGTAAGGGCCTTGTATTCCCGCGACAACCGGCTGAAGATGACGAGCAACCTGGCACAGATGCCAAAACTAGGGGGTCGAGCGCTGCTCTGCGCCATCGGGCTGATGCTCGTCTGGGCATTCGTGCGCTCGACAGAAGGCTGGCCCCCCTACACGGCGCAGATCATCGCTGGCGACCTGCTGTTATTGCTCCTGCCCACAGCGCTGCTGGTCTCGCTTCTACTCCAGCGCTCCCGGCAACGCCAGACCGAAGGCCGGAACAACGCGCTCCTGCGTGCTGTGCCCGATCTCATGTTCCTCCAGACGAAGAGCGGGGTGTACCTCGACTACCACGCGTCCGATCCCAGCTGGCTGCTCGTGGCTCCAGAGCAGTTCGTCGGCAGGAACATGCGCGACGTGCTACCACCTGCCCTGCTCGGCGTCATCGAGCCCGCGTTCGTGCGGGCTGCCAGCGCGACGGAGCCTGTGCTCGTCGAATACGACATGGACCTGCGGGAAGGGAATCGGCGATTCGAGGCGCGGCTGGTGCGGTGCAATGACGACCAGATCCTCACGTTGGTACGCGACATCACCGAGCGCAGACACGCCGAAGCCGCGCTTCGGGAGAGTTCGACTCGATACCGGCTGGCCGCGACCGCCGGCGCCGTCGGCGTCTGGGACTGGGACTTCGCCGGCAACGAGCTCTACGTCGATCCCGGCCTGAAAGCGCTCCTGGGGTTCGAAGACGCCGAAATCTCGAACCGTCCGGACGATTGGGGATCGCGCGTGCATCCTGACGACCTCGCCCTCGCATCGGCGCGGGTGAAAGCGTGTCTCGATGGCGAGACCGATGTCTACGAGGTCGAGCATCGGATGCTGCACAAGGATGGCAGCGCCCGGTGGTTCCTCTCCCGCGGATCGGCAATCAGAGGCGCGGATGGCGCCCTCCAGCGCCTGGTGGGTACCAAGGTGGACATCACCGAGCGCAAGCGATCGGCGGATCAGTTCCGTCTGGCGCTGGAAGCAACGACGACGGGCATGCTGATGGTCAGTCGCGAGGGCCAGATCGTGCTGGTCAACGCCCACGTCGAGCGGCTGTTCGGGTACCGGCGTGAAGACCTGATCGATGCGCCGGTCGACATGCTCCTTCCGCAGTGGTCGTCTACGGCCTGTGAACAGCGCGAGCTCGACGGGCTGCGAAAGGACGGCACCACCATTCCTCTCGAGATCGGGTTCAGTCCGCTTCAGACTCCCGAGGGTAAGTTCGTCCTGTGCTCCATCAACGACGTCACCGAAAGGCGAAGCTCCGAGGGCGAGCGGGAAGAGCTGACGACGCATCTTCGGGACATGGCCGGCCGGCTGATCGCCGCCCAGGAAGTGGAACGGGCGCGGCTCGCCCGCGACCTCCACGACGACATAAGCCAGCAGATTGCGGCGCTGTCCATTTCCCTCAGCGGACTCAAGCGGCACGTGGCCAAAGCGCCGGGCGGCACCGATTTCGAGGCCGAGATAGTACTGCTCCAGAACCGCGCGGAGACGCTCGCGGAGAGTGTCAGGCGGCTCTCGCACGACTTGCATCCAGACGTGCTCCGCCACGCCGGCCTGGCCGCGTCCTTGCGCGCCTACTGCAGCGGTCTCGTCTCGCCCTCGCACGACCTCTCGGTGACCTGCGACGCGCGGGGAAACTTCGACACGCTCGAGCAGGACGCCGCAATCTGTCTGTACCGGATTGCCCAGGAAGCGCTGCACAACGTGGTCAAGCATGCGGAAGCCCGTCACGCCGAGGTGCTGCTGGTGTGGACACCCGAGGGCGCGGAGCTCACGGTCTCCGACGATGGCAAGGGATTCGACATCCAGGTCCGCCGGAACGGCGTGGGCCTCGGGCTGGTCAGCATCACGGAGAGGGCGCGTCTGGCAGGGGGAACTCTCAGTATCGTGACTTCGGCGAACAAGGGCACCAAGGTGCGGGTTCTGGTGCCGATCGCGATCCCGAGCGCGGCCGAAGCCTCCGCGACGCCCGCGCGATTCGCCGGCCTGGCGTGACCCGCGTCATTCACGGCCACTCGTGATACCTGGACCTGCTCACGGCATCCTGTGATCCCCTCGTCGCTCCCGGCGGGTCGCCCCGCAGCGTCATCGATTCCTTCGGCATTTCCCAGAGCGCTCACGATCGCTCTGCAACGGCGACTGGCCCGGTCCTTGCCAAGCGTATGATCAGACTTGGCGACGAAAGGATCATCGATGAAGACGTGGAGACTGGTGGTGCTGCTCGTAGCGGCGACCGTCTGTGTCGGGGCGGCGAGTCAAAAGCCTGCCGACAAGGTCGCGCCACCCGCCGGATCGCTCACCGCGGCACGCAAATACCTGGAAGGGCGCTGGGGTCTTGAGTCGTTCGAGGTACGGCCGCCCGGCAAGCCGCCGATCATGGTGAAAGGCTCGGGGGTGCTGAACTACGACGACTTCGGCAACCTCACCATGGAGATTCGCGCCCCCCAGGAGACGACGGATCTCCTCCGCGCCGCGGGCCTGAACATTCGCGACGGCGTCGTCTCCACGAAGGGGCGCACGGTCATCGACGTCCCGAACAAGACGCTGACCTACTTCATCGAAGGCCAGCGGTCCTCGTTTGAAACCGGCGGGGGGCCGCTCGCCCTGAACCGGAAGCGCCACTGGGAAGTCACCCAGGACGTGCTCACGCTGACGACCAAGGACGACGACGGCACGCCGCTGTCGATCAGCCGCTGGAAGAGGGCCAAGTGACAGGAGGGGCCATGCGCTCTGTGATTGCCCTGATGACCGTTCTGTTCCTTGGTGCGTCCACCAGGACCGGCGCCCAGGCGGCGCGTCCTGCAACCACTCCGGAGGTGTTCACCGGGACGGCACAGGCCAAGAACGCATCCAGCGCCGTGTCGGGCACGCTCGAGCTGCGGATCAGCCGCTATATGCCGGACTTCGACCGCAAGACTCTGGAGGACGCGCTCAAGTTCGGGGGCTACCCGAAGTTCGTCATCGCCCTTCGCAACGCGCCCGAATTCGGCCAGCTCACGCTGGCCGGCGGCCAGCCGTTCGCGATCCGCTACGCGCGTGAGAAGGTGGACGGCACCGGCCGGACGATCGTGGTGGTGACCGACCGCCCTGTGTTCTTCGTCGGGTCCCAGCGCGCCGACGCCAAGCCGAAAGCCGGATTCGAAGTTGCCATCGTGCAGATTCAAGTAGACGCAGCCGGCAAAGGGCGCGGCACGATGGCCGCCGCCGCGCGCGTGCGCCCCGACGGCGACGGCGGCGTGCTGCTCGACGACTACGCCGAGGAGCCGATGGCGGTGATCAACGTCACACGCAGCGCCGCCGCGCCCCGCTGACGGCGGCTGCTCGAGGACACGGACGCTCACGGTCCTTGCCCTCGCCGCCTGCGTTGGCTGCGGAGGCGCGCCCGCAACCGCTCCTCTCGTCACCCCGCCCGACCCGGTGCAGTTGCTTCAGCAGATGTTCGACACGCTGGCGCAGGCACGCCAGCTGACCTTCAAGGCCACGCGTCAACTCGACCCTGCGCTCGTGCCCGGTGGCACGGGGGCGGAGTCGGCCGACATCGAGCTCTGGGTCTCGCGTCCGCAGATGCTACGCGCGCGAGCGGTCTCGGATGCCGGAATTCGGGTCTTCTACGCCGACGGTCAGCGTGTCTCGCTGATCGATGAAGCAATCAACGTCTATGCGACAACGCCGCTGGCCGCGCTCGTGGATCATCTCCCGCGGAAGTTCGTGACCACGTTCAAGGACCGCGAGGGAGGTCCGCAACTACGGTGGTCCGGGCGGCCAGCCGCACCGTTTACGGCGTAGCCCCGCGAACAACGGTTGTCGTCGCGCCGACGCCGCGGGCTGTCGTCGTCGTGCCAGCTCCTCGACCGGCACGCGTGCGCGCCTGTGAGAGCGCTCGATTGATCGCCTACCGGGCGAGGGGACGATGCCCGGAATTCTCGATCACGACCCGGATGTTCTTGGCTTTGGCGTCCAGCGTGGTCTGTGCCGTGTAGCTGGTGCCGTCGGCGAGGGTCGCGAAGCGGACGTTCAGCGTCACCGCGTCCTCCGGCTTCTCGAGATAGGTTGCGACGCTGAGCGCGGAGAGCAGCGCCGCCTTCGCATCCATGTCGATGGTCAGCTGGTCATTGGGCTGTACATAGTCCCGGAACTCGACGCGCATCTTTCCCTCCGGCTGGGGATGCAGCTGCATTTTCCCCGCGTCCTTGACCTTCTGGATCTGCGCCGGATTGGGCGGGACGTACTGCTGAATCAAGGCGGCGGCCTTCTCCATGTATTCCTGCATGTCGCTCTTCTTGTTCTCGATGACCCGCTCCTTCACCCGTCCGCCACGGGCGCCTCGGCCCTGCGCGGCCGGCGCGGCCGGCGCCGCCGGCTCGCCGAGCGGCAGTTTCGTCAGCGTTCCGTCGGCGCCGTAATAGACACGCTGCTGCTTGCGTGACTTCTCTTCGCCTTTGAGGCTGATGGCCGTCGTCTCCGTCCACTCGTACTGACGCAGGCGCTTCTGGCTCTCGGCCAGGTTCTGCTTCAATGCAGACACCATCTGATCTGGCGTGGGCGGCGCCTGGGCCAGGGCCCGGGTAACCGGCAGCGACGTGAGAATGCCGACGGCGATGACTGCGAGCGACGCGGTGCGGTTCGTTTTCATGATGCGCACTGGAGGGCAAAGCGCGGGCCAATGCGGTTCTCAGGATCGTTCGACGCTTGGCCTGACACTCAGCGACCTGACAAGGGGCGGTAAGGGCCGTTACTGAGCGTGGGGAGACAATCGCTGTTGCAGCCCCGCGATTCTTCTTTGCGTCGCGTTCGAGCATGGCGTGATTCTTGCCCCATGCACGGCATTCAACGGCCACCCAGAGGAGAGTGATGATGACGAGACTCGTGACGGCGTTCGCGATTGTAGT
>Ga0070675_100001407_pt1 | contig 17668 bp, 12 predicted proteins | sample KBSM43metaG_FD_65343 | JGI IMG/M metagenome (GOLD analysis project Ga0070675, IMG submission 65343) | Miscanthus rhizosphere microbial communities from Kellogg Biological Station, Michigan, USA - KBS M4-3 metaG | ecosystem: Host-associated > Plants > Roots > Rhizosphere > Soil ...
ATGAAGACGGCCACCATCGTCGCCAGCAGCGGAACCCGGCGTTCCGCCGCAGGGGCGGCCTGACGTCGAGCGCGCTGCCCGAACGCGATCACGAATGTGGCGAGGTACAGCGCCAACGGAACGACCCATATCAGCGGCACCGCCGCGATGTCCGTGGAGATGTACGTCGTCACACCGAGCATCAGGCTCGATGGGATGAACGCAAGCGTTATCCATCGAACGCGTTGCGCTGGAGCGATCGCGGTCGGCAATGAGATGTCGTCGGCGGCCAACGGATGCTGGCTGTATCGTCGAGTGATGACGACGCACGCGCCCACCAGGACCGCGAGAACGACGAACCCTTCGGCCCACACCCGCGCCTGCGGCTGGAGGCCGAGGCTCGGCTCGATGATCGTGGGGTACGCCAGCAGGGCCAAGAGACTGCCAGCGTTACTTGCCGCGTACAGGAAGTACGGGTCTTCTGCACCGTGAAGGCGCGTCCGCGAGTACCAGGCCTGAAGCGCCGGCGCACTCATCGACAGCGCGATCGTTGGAATCGCAGCGACGCGAACCAGCTCGCCCAGCAGCCATACTGCGGGCGGATCGTCAGCCGCCGGGAGGCGCGGGAACGAGAGCGGCAAGAAGATCATCGCGCCCACAATCAAGGCTGGGTACAACCATCCGACGGATCGCGGCAGACCGGGGCGTGTGGTGAGATGGGCGGCGAAATAGCCAACGAGCAGCGCTGCTTGAAAGAACACCACGCAGGTGTTCCACACCATCGGGGTGCCGCCGAGCCTCGGAAGCATGCTCTTGGCCACGAACGGCTCGAGCGCGAAGAGCAGGAAGGCACTGACGAACAGCGCGAATGCGAAGAGCGCGGCGTCAACTCTTCGCACGGGCGCCGTTTCGGAGCGGACCGCAGCGACACTATGACCGACCATCGATTGGGCTCACCCGATTATCGGTGCAAGCACGAAAAGACTTCGGCTTTCTCCACCGTTTGCTCCGCATCAGCGACGGCAATGACGAGCACCGGCGAGCTTGCTGATGGGTCTCGCGGCATCAGACCGCCATTGATGAACGCACGATCCTGCGGCATGCCGTGCTCGTCGGTCGGCCCGGTGTGGACGAGGACGTAATTGCCCACCTCTGCTCCGAGCTGATTCAGCTTCCCCCCGAAGTTGCCGCTGTAGAACTTCTTCGCGCGTTCGAGGTTCTCAGCAGGTATCTCGAAATGGACGACTCTATCCATGCGTTGATTCCTCCGCTTTCTTCATGAGCCCCTATTGTCATCGGAGCCATCAGCGCGTTGCCATGCCGTGGCGGCCGTGCAGGACTGGCGCGTACGTACAGAACTTCGAACCGGGCAGATTTCTTGCGCGTTCTCCCGCGAAGGCAGCGTGCGCGACGCTGTCGACGTGGGGGTTTTATGAAACGACTCGACCGGACACTGATCGGCTTGGCTGTCACGATGCTGCTTACCGTTCCGGCTGCAGCTCAAAAGGTCAGCCACGACGTCGCCGAAGCGGACTTCAGGGGCATGAAGACTTTCGCCTTCAAGGACAGCCGGGTTACCGACAGCACAGCGGACAAGAGCGCCTATGACAATGCGCTCATCACCGAGCAGACCCATGCCGCTATCGCTGCGCAGCTCGAAGCACGAGGTCTGCGACAAGTCGGCCGAAACCCCGACGTCTATGTGAGTACGCGAAGAGTCGTCAAGACTGAGTACACCGTGACCGGCAGTCCATATTGGAACGGCAATCCGTATTGGTGGGGCGGACTGGGCTACGCCTTTGCCTGGAATTACGACCCGTACTACACCGGTTGGGGGCCGTCGCACGGCGCCAGATGGTCCACGATTGACGTGAAAACCATCGGAACACTGATTGTCGACGTCGAGGACGCGGCGACCGGCGAGCTGATGTGGCGCGGCGCGGCGGAGAAGCATGTTCACGAACACGCATCACCTGAGCACCGTAGCAAACGGGTGAACAAAGAGGTGAACAAGATGTTCGAGACGTTCCCGAGGTGATCGACCGCACGAACCGACGGCGGTGGCTTTTGCACGCAATGGGAGGTGACGTGAAAATAGTGTGCAAACGTTGATCTGGGTCAGCGTGCAGAACATACTGCGGCCTTTCTGCGAGAGCCTACGTGGGTCGCATCTCCGCGCTCGGTCTGCTTCTGCTCAGTTGCACAGCTCTGGTCCACGCTCAAACGGTGGCGGCGCTACAGGGTCGTGTCCTCGATACCTCCGGAGCGGCCCTTCGACAGGCATCAATCACCATCCTGAATCACGCGACTGGTTTCCGCACGGTCATCGCGACCGACGCGGAAGGCCGATACTACGTCCCTGCGATTCCTGCGGGCTCGTATGAAGTCACCGCAGCGGCAGACGGCTTCAGGCCAGAAATCATCGAGGGGCTGAGGTTTGAGGTCGGCCGCACCTTAGTACGCGACTTCCGCCTGAACATCGGTAGCCAGAGCGAAGCGATTACCGTCACAGCGGAGTTGCCGCTGCTCGACCGGGTCTCGAGCACCGTCGGCTATGTGGTGTCGCCCGAGACGGTCCATCAGATGCCTCTCAACGGCCGCCACTTCGTCGATCTTGGACTGCTTGTGCCGGGATCCGTAGCGCCGTCGCAGAACGGGTTCTCGACGACGCCAATCCGCGGGACGGGGGCGCTCGCCTTCAACACCGCCGGTAATCGCGAAGAGGCGGTCGCCTACGTCATCAACGGTGTCACCACCAACAACATGACGTTCGGATCGATCGGCTTTCCATCGCCTGTCGGCAGCATCGAAGAATTCAAGGTCGACAACTCGACATTCCGCGCGGAATACGGGCATGTGTCGGGCGCTATCGTCAATCTGATTACCCGCTCGGGCACGGACCGGTTTCGCGGGGAGGCGTACGAGTTCTTCCGCAACAATGCGCTCGACGCGCGAAATTTCTTCGAGTTCACCTCACCGGATCCGCATCCGTTCAACCGAAATCAGTTCGGAGCGACGCTTGGCGGCCCCGTCATTCGCGGCCGCACATTTTTCTTTGCGACCTACGAAGGATTGCGGCAACGGCAGGGACTCGATCTGCAGGCCGTCGTTCCCAGCGACGCGCAACGTGCGGCGGTCAACGAGGCGACCATCGCGCGCCTTCTTCCATTGATCCCCCACGCCAACTACTTCGATGCCGACGGTGTACCTCGGTTTGTCGGTGCCGGTGACGCGGTCGTGGATGAAAACACCTGGACCGCCGACGTGAAACACAATGCGGGGACGAGCGACCGCATTCAGATGTTCATCGGCCGGCAGCAGATCTCCGGCCGGGAGCCCGCCGGCTCGGGCACGAACATTCCAGGGTTCGGACAGGTACGTAGTATCTGGAAGAGCACCCTGACCGTCAACGAGACGCACACGTTCGGCGCCACGCTGCTGAACGAGGTGCGCTTCGGCGAGACTGCGCAGGACGGCCACAGCCTGCCCGCGACGGGTCTCAATCCAGTGGATTTCGGCATCGCGAACGGTGTCGACCGTCCGATCGGGTTGCCGCAGATGATCGTCGCCGGCGCGTTGAACTTCGGCGGACCGGCCATCCTGCCGCAAGGGCGCAAAGATACGCTCTACGTCTTCAACGACACCATGACCCGCGTGGTCGACCGCCATTCGATGCGGTTCGGTGGCGAATATCGACGCTTCCTCAACAACAATTTCGCGGAGGGCACCGGCCAATTCAACTTCCCCAGCATGGCTGCGTTTCTGGCGGGGACGGCGAACGCATTCAACATCACGCTTGGCAGACGAACGAGCCACATCACCCAGGACGCTGTGTCGCTCTTCGCCCAGGACGGCGTTCGGATCGGTTCGAACCTGACGCTCGATCTCGGCTTGCGTTACGAATGGCATGTCACGCCTACCGAGCGTGACAACCAGTTCGTGGTCTTCGACGCAGCCACCGCTTCACTGGTCCGTGTGGGCGTCAACGTGAAGAGCATCTACCAGCAAAACAACCGTAACGTTGAGCCGCGTCTCGGCCTCGCGTGGACCCCGTCGGCGGACGGTCTCACCGTGATTCGGGCGGCGTTCGGATCGGCCGTCGACCAGCCGGGCACCACGGCCGTGCGCGACACGCCTGGGAATCCGCCGTTTGCGATGCCGTTGACGGCAACCGGTTCGATCTCACCGCGCGCCGCTGTTACCGCGACGCAGCCAGGACGTCTGGCGCCAGTAACGATTGATCCGCGGTTTGAGAACGCGTCGATGCGCTCGTGGAACATCAACGTGCAGCGGCAGATCGCGCGCGATCTCTCCGCGATGGTCGGTTACTTCGGCTCCCGCGGCGAGAACCTGCGGATTTCGCGCAACATCAACCAGCCGGTGAACGGCGTCCTTCCGTTCCCGTCAGTCAGTATCGTCAGCCCGATCCGTCCGGGCGAACCGCTCGGTACGATCACCCAGGTGGAAAGCACAGGGTTTTCCAGCTACAACGGCCTCTGGATGTCAGCGACCAAGCGCCTCTCGCGCGGGCTGGTGTTCGATACCTCATACACGCTCTCCAAGTCGCTCGACACCAATTCGCTGAACTCGTCGGGCTTCGCGGTGCAGAACGGGTACGACATTGCCGGCGAGTACGGTTTGTCGGATTTCGACGCGCGCCATCGATTCGTGGTCAGCGCGATCTACGACCTCCCGTTCACCGGCCATGCGTTCACGCGCGGATGGCAGCTGGCCACGATCGTCCAGGCCCAGAGCGGCAATCCAGTCAACATCGTCACCAACAACAGCACGCTCAACGGTGTGGCCAATACCGTGCGTCCAGACCTGGTCGCTCCGGTTCGAATCACAGGATCGGTGGATCGCTGGTTCGATCCATCGTCGTTTGCCGCCGCCAACGGCTTCGGCAATCTCCGCCGCAACGCCGTGATCGGCCCGGGGTTCGTCAACAGCGACTTGTCCGTGGTCAAAACGGTGACCGCAGGACCAGATCGTGTTCTGCAGCTCCGCGTCGACGCGTTCGATCTCTTCAACCACGCGAACTTCGGCCCACCCGGAAACGTGGTCGGCAGCCCGATGTTCGGCAAGATCTCGCGCACGCGCCTTCCGACCGGCGAAGCCGGATCGTCGCGGCAGATTCAGCTCGCAGTAAAGCTGTCCTATTAGATGCGGCTCGACAAATTTTCGCGATGTCTGACGGCGCCTGCGATCGCCGTCGTCGCAGCAGGCTGCCTGTCCACCGCGGCCTGGGCCGAGGGTCAACCACCACAATCACCCCGAACTGTGTTGGCGATTCACGGGGGGCCCGAATTCTACCCAGGCAGCGAAGCCATGGACAAAGCCATCCGTGACGTCCTGCTGTCGTCTGCCAGCACGCCGGTGAACTACTTCACCGAGTATCTCGAGTCAGAGGAGTTCTCGGCGGAACTGGCGTCGGCCGCGCTGCGGGATTACATCGGCCGAAAGTTCGCGGGTCGCCACATCGATGTGCTCATCGCGAACACCGTGCCGGCGCTGGAGTTCGCGACCCGCCTCCGGGACGAGCTGTACCCGGGAGTGCCGATCGTATTCATCGCGGCCACTGCGCCGGACGCCGTCATTCGTGGTACAGCAGGGGGCATCACTGGAGTGGTGCGCGGTGTCGCGCTGAGCGAGACGCTGGAACTGGCGCTGAAACTACACCCGTCGGTCAGAGAGGTCTTCGTCATCGCGTACGCACCGGCGGTCGCGGGATACACAGAGCGAGTTCAGGCAACGCTGCGCGGATTCGCGCAGCGAGTGCGGCTTACCTATATCGGCGAGCGGACGGCCGCCGACATGGTCGCCGTTGTTGGATCCCTGCCTCCGCAGACCCTGCTCTTCTACGCCCGCTACTCTCCTGTTGACACAGGTCGTGTCGTCTATCCAGACGAGCTGCTGAGCAGCATCGCCCACGCGGCTTCCGTGCCCGTCTACGCTGGCGCCGAGATTTACATGGGCAAAGGGATCGTCGGCGGCATGATGCAGAGCGACGAGGTGGACGGAACGCGTATTGGCGAGATCACGCTTCGGATCCTCGAGGGCACGCGGCCCGAGGCGATACCAATTACCCCCCGGTCACTCGCGCCGATCTTCGACTGGCGTCAGATCAAACGTTGGGGCATCGATCCGTCAAGGCTTCCGGCCGGATCCCAAGTTCTATTCAGGCCGACCACGATGTGGGAAGCGTACCGACGCTACGTCGTCGGCACGATTGCGGTGGTCGCCCTGCAACTGGCGCTCATCGCGGGACTGTTGACACAGCGGGCCCGACGACGCCGTGCCGAGCACATCGTCCGCACGCGCGAGGCATCGCTTCAAAAAAGCTATGACCGGATTCGGCTGCTGGCCGGACGGCTCATCAATGCGCAGGAGACCGCGCGCGCGAGCCTCGCGCAGGACCTGCACGACGACATCTGCCAGCGGCTCGCCATGGTCTCGACGGCGATCGACCGGCTCAAAACTTCGTCCGGCGATATCCAGAACGCCAAAACGCAACAGCTCTTGGCCATGCTCGCGCGCGATGCGCACGGGACGTTCGATGTGGTTCGCACGCTGTCTCACGACCTGCATCCGGCCACGCTGCGCGTCCTGGGCCTCCTTCCGGCAATCAAAACGCACTGCGTGGAAGTGGCGAAGCGGCACAACGTGCGGGTGATCTTCACGACGCAAGGCGATTTCCCGTACGTGCCCGACGACGTTGCCGTCTGTTTTTTCCGGGTCGCTCAAGAGTCGCTGCGAAACGGAGTCGAACATGGTTCAGCTAGTCGACTAACTGTTTCGCTAACCAGGTCTGGAGATGACCTCGCGATGACAGTCACTGACGACGGGCGCGGCTTCAATCTCGACGCCGCGATTCGCGACGGCAGCGGCGTCGGCGTCATCAGTATGGAAGAGCGGGCGCGCGCGATTGGCGGGACTCTGTATATAGTGTCCGATGTGCAGCGCGGAACCACGATTCGTATCAACGCTCCGCTCAACCCGCACCGTGCCGTCAGCGTCACCGACGTCAGCCGACCGCCCGAAGCGATGCCGGTCGCCGCACGATCTCCCGTCACGAGTTGAAGCGATCGTGGCCGTTCTCTTCCGGGCAATCGCGACGGAGTGAAGGCACATGCGGCTCCGAACATTCCCGCGAGATCTGACCGTGCTGGTGGCCACGGTCATCGCGCCGGGGATGCTGTGCGCGCCGGCGTCGGCCCAGGTCCAGGCTTCTCGAACCGTACTGGCCATTCAATGGGGTTCGGAAAGCGCTCCGCCAACTGGACGTCTGGATGCGTCCATCCAAAAGGTCCTGCTGTCGAGGACCGACTTGCATGTCAATTATTTCGCGGAGTATCTCGAATCAGAGGAGTTTCCCCCTGAAACGGCTTCCATCGCGTTACGCGATTACATCCACCGGAAGTTCGAGGGCCGCCATATCGACGTCGTGATTACGGTCGCATCCGCGGCGCTCCAGTTCGCGCTTCGCTATCGCGAGGAGTTGTTTCCAGGCGCACCGATTGTCTTTCTCGCCGTGGCCGTGCCGCAGGTGGTCGTCGATCGAACCGCCACCGGCATCACCGGCGTACTGAACGATACGCCGTTCGCGGAAACGCTGGAGCTCGCCCTGAAGCTACACCCATTAGCAAAGCGGGTCTTCGTGGTCGCGCAGGCGCCCTCAGTCGACGGGTTCGACAAGCGTATCCAGTCGGCGCTGAACCGCTTCTCGAATCGCGTCGAACTCACCTACGTAAAGGAGCGAACCGTCCCGGCCCTCCTCGCAACCGTCAAAACCGTCCCGTCGCAAAGCCTGATTCTCTATACGCGATACTCCCCCGACGAGCCAGTGCCCAACATCTATCCTGACGAAATTGCTCGCCTCATCGCTCAGGCATCACCGGTGCCGGTCTACACGGTGTCCGACCTCTATCTTGGGAGCGGCGTCGTCGGCGGCATGATGCGAGCCGCCGAAGCCGCCGGCACACGCGTCGGGGAAATTGCGGGCCGGATTCTCGACGGCACGCCGCCGGACCAGATTCCGATTACCGCCGTAGCAACGGTGCCAATGTTCGATTGGCGCGCCGTGAAGCGTTGGGGCGTCGATCAGGCAAAGCTTCCGCCGGAATCGCAAATTCTCTTCAGGACCCCGACGGTGTGGGAATCGTACGGCTGGTACATCGGCGGTACCAGCGTCGTCGTGGCATTGCAACTAATGCTCATCGCGGGACTCCTGGCACAACGAGGGCGACGACGCCGTGCCGAGCAAGTCATCCGCGCGCGTGAGTCGTCGCTTCAAAAGAGTTACGAGCGGATTCGGCTGCTCGCCGGACGACTCATCAATGCGCAGGAGACGGCGCGTGCGAGCATCGCGCAGGACCTGCACGACGACATCTGCCAGCGGCTGGCGATGGTTTCGACGGCGATCGATCGTCTTGGCAACTTGTCAGGACGCATCCAGGACGCCGACACGCAACGGGCGTTCGCGGCGCTCGCGCGCGATACGCGCGGGACGTTTGAATCCGTTCGGCGACTGTCGCACGACCTGCATCCCGCCACCCTTCGGGTGCTGGGCCTCGTTCCCGCGATCAAGACGCACAGCGCCGAAGTGGCGAACCGGCACAACGTGCAGGTGACCTTTACGTCCGAAGGCGATCTCCAACACATGCCCGACGATATCGCCGTGTGTTTTTTTCGCATCGCTCAGGAGTCGCTTCGCAACGGCGTCGTCCATGGTGCGGCGCATCGCTTCACCGTGTCGCTCGCCAGGTCTGGCGACGACATCGAGATGACCGTGACCGACGATGGAAAGGGATTCAGCCTTGACGCCCTCAATGTCGACACCAGCGGCGTCGGCGTCATCAGCATGGAGGACCGGGCGCGCGCGGTCGGCGGCAGTCTATACATTGCTTCCGGCACAGATCGCGGAACCACCATTCGCATCAGAGCTCCGCTGAAGCCTGAATCTCGAGGTAGCGCTCTCAACCAAAGCGATCAACTGAACGAGATCAGAACGTGACCCTGGCGCGCTCTACAGGTCCATGAGCCAGATGTCCCCGGTGAAGTCGCCGAGCACCAGGATGATCCGATCCGGCGTGGCGATTGGGGCGGTACCCGGAAGGTACGCAGGCATCATCATTTCAATTGACGCATAGACCGCGATCGGTTCGCCTTCGACCGATCCTGCCGTGGAATCGAAACAGCGGCCGCGGACGGCGCTGCGCACCATCGGGCTGGTGCCAACGGGCGTGTAATAGATGAAACGGCCATCGGCGGACCAGAACGGATGGCTTGCGCGCTGATCCACCACGACCCAATCCGACTCGATGACGGGAGATTCGCGGAACGGAGAGATAAACACGCTCGGCATTTCGCCCGGACGCGACGCATCGAACGTAATCCATCTGCGATCGGGCGATAACCGTGGATTTCTGATCGACTGCTCGCCGCTTCGCAGCAGCTCGCGCTGCTCCCCGGTTTCGGTGTCGATGACGGCAACCGAATTCAGCCTCGCGAACCGCTCAATCACCAGAGCACGCTCGTCAACCCACTCCCGCGGACGACCGCCGCAGTCGCCTCCAAGCTCTCTCCAGGTCCCGTCCCTCAGGGAAGCGATGAAAATCGGCCGTGGCGCCTGCTCGCCGCCCGGCATCCTCGTGCCGTACGCCAGAAGATTTCCTCCGGGTGAGATCGCGGGATATCCCTTGTCGCCTGCAGGTGCTTCGACAAGCGCGCGCTCCGAACCGGTTTGAAGGTTTCGCAGGAACACCTCGCCGCGTCCAAGCCGATACGAGAAATACGCGAGCGTTCGAAAGTCGCTCGTCAACGATAGATAACCCAGAGGAAATGGGCCCCGTGTCATGCGACGGGGTGAGCCGTGCGCGACCCTTGTGGCTTGGTCCAACGAGATAGACCACAGATTCGAGTCTGCACGGCTGCTGACAAACGCGACACACCCACCGGCTGCGCTCGGAAGCCAGGCCGACTCGATACCTAACGACAGCTGCTCCGCGGCGCCCGTGGGTTGAAACCCGGACGGGGTGAGCCGCTGCCGATAAAGACAGACACCGCGAGGCGGACCTGCGGCCGAGAACACAATCGAGTCCTCGATCCACGCAACGCCAGTCGGTATGGTGAACATTCGTCTTTCCCGAAACAGTCGGACCAGGCCGGTGTTAATCGGCGAACCGCCGTCCACTGGCACAATCCACCAATCAGGTTCGAGTACCGCTCCGGGGCGGGCGTGGACGACCACCGCGTTGCTGTCCGGCGCCCACGTCGCACACGCCACATCGACCAGTTCAGCCGCGACCGTTCGAAAACCGATGCCGTCGCGAGCGGCAACGCGTATCCCGATCGCATTGCGCGGGACGCACGCCAGCCATCGCCCGTCCGGAGAGACTTGGCCGCAACTTGCATCTCGCTGCAAAAGCCGCGGTTCGCCGCCGAGTGCCGGAACCTCATACACGTTCTGACCGGCGTGGTCACTGGCGGTGAAGACGATGCTGGTGTCATCCGGCGAGAACGAGAGCCGAGAGTATTCGCGCTCGGCATTGGTCAAGCGCAGCGCCGAGCCGCCAATCTGCTGAATCCAGATTTGGGGCGTCGTCCCATCCTGCCCGGCGTCCGATACGTACGCGATCAGGCGCGCATCGGAGGAAAGCGCGGGCCAGGAGGTCATCGAGGCCGTGTGCGTGATGCGCTCGAGGCGAGGTGAAACGCGCGGGGCATCCGAACTCGCGTCATCAGATGGTTGCCCCGCAAGCGTGACACGCCGACTGTCCCACCAGGCCGCCAACTCGTCTCGCTGCGCGTACACGCTCCCGCGCTTGTCATGCGCGAGACGATGAACGGGTAGTCCCTCCTCGCGCTCCCATCGCTGCACGGTACGGACGCCGCGGCCCAGATAGGCAGCGATCTCCTTCCATGAATCCAATCGGTCGGTCGGAGGCTGGCCGGACCTCGACGGTTTTGAACCCGGGGAGTCGCTCACTGCACGCGAAGCTTAGCGCACAGGCACGCCAGAACGCGCCATCGCCGATCTGGCGCGTCGTTGCGCTTGAGCCGCGTGAATGGTTGCCGCAACGTTGGAGTTGTTCACCGTGCGTCTCTTCAAGGAGGGTGTGATGACCAAGAAGCTGCTGCTCGTGCTCGTCGGTGCCGAATTGCTGCTCGCCCCGGGGGTCGGGGCACAAATCAAGACCGGATCGATTCAAGGAGTCTGGCAGGTCGTGGAGGTCACGATGCCTGGCTCGACTCCCGCGACGATTACCATCCCCGAACCGCGACCGAACCTCACGATCATCACGGCCAAGCACTACAGCCGCGTCCAGGTCGAAGCCGAAGGACCACGGCCGGCGATCGCCGACGTCGCCAAGGCCAGCGCGGATCAACTGCGCGCCACGTGGGGACCGTTCGTCGGCGAGGCGGGCACCTACGAAATCAAGGGCAACCTGATCACGATGCGGCCAATTGCGTCGAAGAACCCCGCCGCGATGATACACGGCGCCTTTACAACGTGGTCGTTCAAGCTGACCGGCGACACGCTGCTCGTCACCGCCGAGGGAAATCAAAACGGCCCGATTTCCAACCCCGTGACGGTCAAAGCTGTGAGGGTCGAATGAAACGCCGTGCCTCACTTCTCGTCGTCTTCGCTCATCCCGATGACGAGATCTTGCATAGCGGCATCCTCGCGCACCTCGCTGATCGAGGTGCGCGCGTCACGCTCGTCTGCGCCACTAATGGTGAGGCTGGCAAACCACACCCGTCGGTCGGACCGGTCGAGGATCTCGGTGCGTTGCGGGTGCAGGAGCTCGAACTGTCGTGCGCGCGGCTTGGAATCGAACCGCCGGTCCTCCTTGGCTTTCACGATTCGGCGCGCAAGGAGCGGCAGCGGCACGACGACCCTCATGCGCTGGCGAACGTCGACATGCTCGACGTCGAGGCAGCCATCCGCGGCGTCATCGCGGACGTGAAGCCGCACGTGGTCATGACGTTCGAGCCACACGGTGGCTACTATCATCCCGATCACGTCGCGATTCAGCGGGCCACCACAGCGGCGTTCTTTTCGAGCAGCGCGATGGGTGCAGAGGCGCCGGAGCGTCTCTTCTACGGAGCGATGCTTCGAGACGTCTTCCGGACGTTCGCCGAGGCCAGTCGCGGGAGGGGCATCCTCGACGACCTCGACCCCGACGTCTTCGCGATCGCGCCCGAGATGATCGCGGCCTCGTTCGACGCGAGCTCCTATCTGCAGCGAAAGCTGGAGGCAATGACCGCTCATCGTTCACAGTTCGGGTTGACGCTCGAGATGTTGAAGAACCCGCCGCCCGGCGCCGCACGCATGCTGCACGCGTTTGGACCAGTGCTGGAGCGGGAAGTGTTCATGCTCGGCGGAGCGCGCGGACCGGTTTCACGATGGCCGTTGCACGACTTCTTCGACGGATTGGCGACGGCAGAATTCGACGCGGCTTATCGAATGGCGACGCGCGCCTCGTGAAGAACCACACCCTCTGCGGTTACCGCTTCCACACGCCAGTCTCCGCTGTCGAGCCGCTGGCGGCTGTAGGTGCGGTAACCCGCGGCAGGGTTCGCTTGAATCGCGAGTTCAACATCCTGCCGCAACGTGCCGTTTCGGTACCAACGGTGATGCACACGGGTGCTCGTCGCCGCGGCGATCCGCGTATAGAAATACAGTGAGCCGGCTGCGGCGCGGTCAGAGGCTGCCGCGCATTCCCACTGAGCGCCGCTCGTTGAAAGACTCTCGCAGAGCGACGCCTCGACGATCCGAGGCCGCTCGTCCGTGGATGTCGGGACGACGGGCCTCGCGGGCGTGCCGCTCGGCGGCGAGGACGCGACTCGCACGTTCTTCTCGGTTGGCTGCGCACGCGGCGCGGGTGGTACGGGCGACGTTTCCTGTACGGCTTTCGGTTCTTCGACGGCTTTCGGAGCCGAGCGTGTCCCCCTCATCATCGCGAACGCACCGAGCAGCACGATCCCCGCAACGACCCCGATCACGAGCGGAAGGCGACGGCCTGGCGTTGCCGGCACCGCGAGCGTGCTCGCGCTGGGGAATGGCTCCGCCGTTGTATCGGGCAACGGCGACGTAGCGGCCGGCTTCAGCCGGCTCGTCACGGCCTCGTCGACCGTGGGAACCGATGGCGACGTAGGGGCCGGCTTCAACCGGCTCGTCACGGCCTCGTCGACCGTGGGAACCGATGGCGACGTAGGGGCCGGCTTCAGCCGGCCCGCTACCGCCTCGTCGAGTCTTCCGTGAACGCGGTGGAACTCGTCGAGGTTTTGGCGGCTAGTGAGAACAAGCGGGTGGTCTGAATCGAGCGACGCGGATGCGATTGCGAACGCACGGCGATAGAACTCCCCGGCGTCCGTCAACTTGTGTTCCTTCTCGCAGACGATGGCGAGGTTGTTGAACGTGCTCGCCAGATCCGGGTGCTCCGAACCAAGGCTCGATTCCTGGAGGCGTGCCGCTTCCCGCAGCAGCGATTCAGCCGACGCGTAGTCGTCAGACGAGGCTGCTCGTGCGGCCGAATCGAGGAACTGTTGCACGGTAGACGCGTCCATCACGAGGCTCGCGTTTCTTATCGGACTTCGGGCGAAAGTGCAGTAATCCCGCGGGAATAAAAGGAAGTCCCAAATCCCACGTCCCAAATCCCAAGCCCCAAGTGCGAGGTAGGACTCGATGTTGACCGTCCGAGTCGTTCCTTCGCGGCCTCCAAGCTCGACGACGCGGCAAAACCTCCATGATGAAGGCCGGCGTGGTTCCGGATCGTTCGAGGCCGTAGATGTGTGCGATGTTCGGATGGTTCAGCGCGGCGAGCGTCTTGGCTTCGCGCTCAAAGCGAGCAAGGCGCTCTGGATCGGTGGCGAATGCATCAGGGACCACCTTAATGGCCACCTGTCGACCAAGGCTCGTATCTGTCGCACGATAGACCTCCCCCATGCCGCCGGCGCCAATCGCGGCTTGGATCTCATACGGCCCGAGGCGAGTACCGGGACCGAGCGACATCGGCTGTGTGGAAGTGCGCGATTCTAGCGCGAAATCAACGCCCGTCGTCGGCGCTGGTTCCTTCTATAATTCGGCAACCTCGAACAGTTCGCCGCGCTGGAATAAGCCCCTGGTTTCGTATCGTTGAATGAAAGCGAGACGCCCATGAAACGGAAGGCATTGACCGTCTGTCTGAGCCTGACGACGCTGGCTCTCCTCTGCGTGTGTGGCTTCGGATTCTCCTCGCGCACGGCCGCGCAATCGAGAGCCGCCGCGAAGGACGTGAACTGGGCGCTCCACAACCTGGACCTGGCGGGCACCCGTTATTCCGCCATGGACCAAATCAACCGATCGAACGTGAAGTCGCTGACGCCCCGATGGCTCTTTCAGCATGGCGTGATCGACGGCGTCAGCAACCAGACGACTCCGATCATCGCCGACGGGACGATGTATGTCACCGATTCGCGCGGCAGCGTGTACGCGCTCGATGCGGCGGACGGACATCTGTTGTGGACCTACGACGTCACCGATCTGATCGGCGGAGGAGCTCGGGAGGGCTACATCTTCCGCAATCGCGGCGTCGTCTACGCCGACGGCGTCGTCTACACGGCCGGCGGCTCGTTCCTCTTCGCGCTTGACGCCAAGAGCGGCAAACCCATTCAGACCTTTGGCAAGAACGGCCAGGCGAGCGTCATCATGGACGTGCTCGCCCCACGATACGAGGACGTGAAGACTGCCATCAGCGTTGGCTACTGGTTCACGACCGCCCCGCAGTATTACAACGGCACGCTCTACATCGGCAGCACGCGAAGCGAGAGTCACATTCCTGGTGGCTATGTGCTGGCCGTCGATGCAAAGACGGGCAAGGTCAAGTGGAGTTTCAACACCGTTCCCCAAAATGAAATGGATCAAGGCTGGGAGATTGCCGGCCCGACGTGGGTCGGAGGCGAGAGAAACGGAGGCGGCATCTGGGAAACGGCCGCCATCGATCCACAGCTCGGCCTGCTCTACATGCCGGTCGGAAACCCGTTTGGCGACAGCACGAAGCGAGCGGGGATCAATCTCTTCACCGACTCAATCATCGCGCTCACGCTCGACACCGGCACGCTGAAGTGGTACTTCCAGCAGACGCACCACGACGTCTGGGATTACGACTCGGGCGCTCCGCCGATTCTCTTCGACATGCAGGTGCGCGGACAGCGCGTCCGAGCGCTGGCCCACGCGAGCAAGAACGGATATCTCTACATCCTCAATCGCGAAAACGGACAGCCCGTTCATCCGATCAAGGAAATGCCGGTGCCGACGACAGGTGCTCGTCCCGGAGAGCAGCCGTGGCCGACGCAGCCGATTCCATTTACCGCGAGCGGAAAGCCGATGGAGCCGGTGTGTCCGATCGTCCCGCTGGAGATCCCGCCTTCGCAGCTCGAGAAGTACAAGATCGTGCCGCAGTTCGCGCCAGTCAATCCAAATCAAATTCAGGCGCCTGGAACTGGCGGCGGATCGAACTACAGTCCGATCTCTTACAGTCCTCAGACAGGGCTGCTCTACGTTGCGGCCATTGATAGTCCGACCAATCCAGGACGCGGCGCCAAGGGCTACTTCTCTGCCTACGATCCGACGACTGGAGAACTGGTCTGGCGGAACATTTTTGAAGGCTACGGCCAGGCGGGCTCCGTTGTCACCGCTGGCGGCATCGTGTTCGTCGGGGCGGGCAGCAACATCGCCGGCTACTTCTACGCCTACGACGCCAAGACTGGCAATCTGCTCTGGAAGTTCAACACCGGCGCAGGAGTCTTTTCATCGCCGTCGGTTTATATGGTCAACGGCGAAGAATTCGTGACCGTCGCCTCCGGTGGCGGCGACAGAGGCCGGAGAGGCGGGGACTTGATCCTCAGCTTCGCGCTGCCGAAGCCGTAGCGGCGTTGCTATTTCCCGCCACGGCTCTTGATGCCCTGCGCAAGCATCTGGACCTTGAAGACCGTCCCGCCACCGACGATATACAGCGTCTTCATATCAGGACCGGCGAAGGCAAGGTTCTGCGGTCTTCTCGATGGCGTGATAGAGCCTAAATACTTACCCTGCGGGGTGAAGACCTGAATCTTCCCGGCGGCCGCCGTATACAGCCGGCCCTGAGTATCGACTGTGAAACCGTCTCCTCCGCCAACAACTTTCCCGTCGGTGACGGGGAGGCCTTCGTACTTCGCGAAGTTGCGACGATTGGTCAGCGTGCCGTCGTTCCGGACATCAAACGCAAGCACGTAACCGGTGCCACCGTTGTTGACGTAGAGAATCTTCTCGTCAGGGCTGAGCGACACCCCATTTGGATTCACGTTGTCGACTACTTTGATTACGTTGCCTCCGCCCGAGGGAACGTAGTAGACGGCTGGCGGCAAGGAAGGGTTCGGTCCGGGGGCAGGATCGGTGAAATAGACACCGCCTTTCTTGTCGGCGATGAGATCGTTCGGGCGAACGAACGGCTTGCCTTCGAAATTTTCGGCAAGCATCGCTTCACTGCCTTTCGGATACACCACTCTGACGCCCACCTTACCCGCCGCCGTCGTTGCACCAATGAGCCGGCCCCTCGGGCCCCAGGTCAAGCCATTCGGACCGCCGGCAGAAGCGGCATCCACGAAGACGGATTCCTTCCCGTCCTTGTCGACCTTGCCAACGCGGGCCAAGATGGTTTCGCAGAACACCATCGTGCCGTCTGGTAAGGCGATCGGCCCTTCCGTACCTTGCAACGTCACCCCGGGGTCGCCATGTCCAGGAACGTTCGCGATGACGACTTCGATCTTTGTCCCAGCTCTGATGACGCCAGGGATACCTTCCGCAATCGTGTCGGTCGGCGGCACCTCTGGAGTGCTCACCTGGCCTTGTCCCTGGCTCAACGCTGCTGAAGAACCGAACAGGGATACGGCCGCAACGATCGTCAGTGTCCATCTCATGGACTGCGCCCTCCAGTGCCTCACGGACCGCGAGGCATAGTGTGGTGTTGGTGGCGGGACGGATTTTAACGAAATTGAGGTGCGGCAACGAGAGTGGTCGTTACCGATCTAATCTATCCGTCGACTCCTTCAAATGACAGCCGACTCCCCTCGCAATGCGGAAATCGGGGGGCGCCGATAAACAGGTCATACGCCATGGCATTCAAAGAATTCGTCAAGGCAAACCTGGTTCTCGTCGTCGGTCTGGCCCTCCCCATTGTGCTGATGGCCGGGTTCCTGGTGGCGAGCGGCCTTCCGCAGCGAATGGCCGATCCGCCGAAGTACAACCTCGTGTTCACGGTCACGGACTTCTCGCAGGGCGTCTCCGGGATCCCCGTGAGCGTCAGCTTCGTCGTCCAGGACGGCGTCCTGAAGGCTCAGTACGTCAAGCTGCCTCCGCAACCGACCGGGTACGTGAACAACGCCTGGAAAAAGTTGTACCTCTACGACGCGGCAACCCAGAAGGTGCAGCAGCTGTCGTTCGGCTTCCCCGCGAACATGGATGCCATTGAGGGGACGGTCGTCGAGGTCGTGGACGCGACACGTACGATGCGGCTCAACACGACGCTCCAATCGCCGGACGGCTACGAGCTCTCTCGCGACAACGGCAGCCGCAGCGGGTTGATCAACGAGATCTTCTGGGGCGGCGGCTATTCGAACGACTACCGATTGCGCAAGGGCAGTTCCAGCCTCCGATTGCCCCTTGCTG
>Ga0070675_100001415_pt1 | contig 17626 bp, 11 predicted proteins | sample KBSM43metaG_FD_65343 | JGI IMG/M metagenome (GOLD analysis project Ga0070675, IMG submission 65343) | Miscanthus rhizosphere microbial communities from Kellogg Biological Station, Michigan, USA - KBS M4-3 metaG | ecosystem: Host-associated > Plants > Roots > Rhizosphere > Soil ...
TCCGCCCGCGTCCCGAAGCCGTCGAGATGGTGCACGATCGCGAGTCCCGGCTGCGGCGTCACCGCGGCGATGTCGGGGATCATCGCGACCTTGAACTGGTGCAGCAGGAACAGCTTCTGTGGCAGGTTCTTCTCGGCGATCAGGCCCGACACGTACGTGGCCACCGCGTTGATCTCGGCAGCGCCCACCGACCCGGTCACCTTTCCGGGGACCTGGCCGGGCGCCATCCGCCACTCCGGGTCCAGGGCGAGGCCCACGTGCGGCTGCTCGAGGAACGGCCGCAGCCGCTTGACCTGGCTGAGGAAGTCGCCGCGGCCGGGCTGCACGTCGAGCACCAGCAGCGCCTGGTTGCGGCGGGCCGCGTCGACGTACTGCTGGATCTTCGCGGCGTCGATCATCTTGCTGTAGGTGCCGTCGGCGCCGGGCTTGCTCTGCGCCACCGACACGATCAGCTCGAACGCGATCTGCAGCTTGCGGTCCGGGCTGGCGAACCCGGCGGCCGCGGAGCGCAGGCGGGGCACGATGCCGTCCGGGCTGCTCTCGCCGAGCACGCCGAGGCCGGGCGTGCCGGCCGTGCCGTAGAAGGCGACGACGCGGTAGTCGGGAAAGATCGTCCGGCCGCCGAGCGGCAGTTCGGCCGGGCCGGTGGGGCTCGGGCTGGCGCTCGGGCTGGCCGCCGTCGCACTCGCGGCCGGCGGCGTGCCGGCCGGCGGCGTGCCGGCCGCGCCGGGCGCTTTGTCCGCGCGCCCGTCACCGCCGCCCCCGCATCCCGTCGGGGCCAACAACATCGCGACGACGAGAGCGCCGCCCGTTGCCCGTCGCATCGGCCCGACACTAACCCTCGTCCATCGATCCCGCTTCTCGACAACGGCCGACGCCCCGTGCGAGTGTCCTCCGTATGAGAGCGGGCACCGTAACGGCCGCACTACTCCTCGCCGTCCTCACCACCGGCGCCGCCGCGACCCCGGCTGCGGCATCGACCCCCGACGACCGTTCCAGCCCGCACCGGATCGCCCTGGAGGTGCTGTCGAGCCGGCCCGACCAGGTCACCGGCGACGACGCGCTCGTCCGGGTGAGCGTCGGCGAGCGGGTCGAGCCGTCGCGCGTCACGATCTCGCTCAACGGCTCGGACGTCACTTCGGCCTTCACCACCGACCCGGGCGGCCGCTCCCGCACCGGCCTGGTCACCGGGCTGCGCGCGGGCCTCAACCTGCTGCACGCCGGCGCCCCGCCGCGGCCCGGCGCGTTCCTGCTGCTGCGCAACCACGGCGCCGGCCCGGTGTTCTCCGGTCCGCGCCAGTACCCGTTCGTGTGCCGCACGGAGCAGGCCGGGCTCGGCCAGCCGACCGTCGACAACCACGACGGGCAGGGCATGAAGGTGTACGCCGTCGACGCGAACGGCGCGAAGACCGGTCAGGTGATCGGCTGGAGCCGCGACTGCGCCGCGCCGACCGTCGTCGACTACGTGTACCGCGCGACAAACGGCCAGTTCAAGCCGATGCCCACCGACGGCTCGCGGCCCGCCGACCTGACCACCACCACGACCATCGAGGGGCGCACGGTCGACTACGTGGTGCGCCGCGAGCGCGGCGTCAACAACCGGTTCGTCTACGCGATCACCGTGCTGCGCGACGCCTGGAACGGGCGCGTCGTCTACCGCTTCGACGGCGGCGTCGGCATCGGCCACGACCAGGGCCGGCTGCCGGGCGGCCACCTGTACCCCGACGGGCTCGGGCGCGGATACGCCGTGCTCTACTCCACCGGCACCCGCACCGACACCCACTACAACCTGGTGCTCGGCGGCGAGACCGCGCTGATGCTCAAGGAGCACTTCATCGAGCGGTACGGCGTGCCGCTGTACACCGTCGGCGTCGGTGGCTCCGGTGGCGGCATCCAGCAGTACGTCTACGGGCAGAACCACCCCGGACTGATCGACGCGGCGATCCCGCAGTACTCGTACCCGGACATGGTCACCCAGACGATCCACGTCGGCGACTGCGAACTGCTCGAGTACTACATGGACGTCACCGACGCGGCCAACCCCAAGTGGCAGAACTGGGACAACCGCACGTGGCTGATCGGGATGAACGGCAGCGCCACCGTGCCCAACCCGTACCGCAGCGGCGCGCCCGGTTCCGACGAGTGCGTCGCGGGCTGGCGCGGCCTGACCCCGCTGGCGCTGAACCCGACCTGGCAGCAGCCCGACCCGCTGTGGGCCGAGATGGACCCGCCGGGCGTCATGCTCACCGTGAAGTGGACGCACTGGGACGATCTCAAGACCATCTACGGCGTGGGGCCGGCCGGGTACGCGCGCTCGGCCTGGGACAACGTGGGCGTGCAGTACGGGCTGACCGCGCTGCGCGACGGGCACCTCACGCCGGCCGAGTTCCTCGACCTCAACGCGCGCGTCGGCTCGTGGAAGGCGGCCCGCGACATGGTCACCGAGGGCTGCCCGTTCGTGCCGGCGGCCTGCGCCGACCCGGCGCAGTTCGACCCGTGGAGCGCGCGCAACATGCGGCTGTCCCCCGACGGCGGCGTGACCCCGGCCCCGCGCACCACCGGCGACCGGCAGGCGATCGCCGCGTCGTACCGGTCCGGGCTGGTGTTCACCGGGGACATCGACATCCCGGTCATCGACTGGCGGCACTACCTCGAGGACCAGTTGAACATGCACAACTCGCACCAGTCCTTCGCCAGCCGCAAGCGGATGCTCGACCACGACGGGCGCGCCGGCAACCAGGTCATCTGGTTCACCGACGCGCGGCCGGCCGTGGCCTTCGACCAGACGCCCGAGGCGCTCGCGGTGATGGACCAGTGGATGGCCAACATCCGCGCCAACCCGGCGCGCGGCGTGGTGGGCAACAAGCCGGCTCTCGCGGTGGACCGGTGCTTCGACACGTCGGGCGCGCAGATCGCCGCCGGGCCGGACGTGTGGGCCGGCATCCTGGACCACCGGCCGGCGGGCGCGTGCACGCAGAAGTTCCCGCTGTACGGCACGTCGCGGACCGTCGCCGGCGGCCCGATCGAGGGCGGCGTGTTCGCCTGCGACCGGCAGAGCGTGGCAGCCGCGATCGCGCGCGGCCTCTACGGCTCCTGGCGTCCGAGCGCGCAGGAACGGGCGAGGCTGCAGCAGATCTTCCCGACGGGCGTCTGCCGCTACTGAGGCGGTCAGCTTCCGCGATCTTGGAAAGCTGTGCACCGATTTCGGTGCACAGCTTTCCAAGATCCGGCTGAAGGCCCCGACCGGCCCGCTCAGTAGCGTTCGCGCCGCACCGTTGCCCGCTTGCCCTTGAACGTCGCGGTGCGCAGGGCGGCGATCACGTCCTCGGCCGCCTGGTCGGGGACCTCGACGAGGGAGAACCGGTCGGCGATCTCGATGGCGCCGATGTCGCGCCCGGCCAGCCTCGACTCACCGGTGATCGCGCCGACCAGGTCGCCGGGCCGGATGCCGGCGCGCCGGCCGAGGCCGATGAACAGCCGGGTCGTCCCGCCGGTGCCGCCGCGCGGGCGCCGGTCGCCCCGCCCGGGGTAGCCGCCGGGCCCGTCCCGGCCATCCCGGCCGTCCCGCCCGGGCCGGCGCGAGTCGCGGCCGTCGCGGCCGTCGCGAGCATCCCGGCGCAGCTGGCGCTCGGCCAGATCCGGGATCTCCTCGTCGTCGTCGGTCATCCCGTTCGCCTCGTGCACGAGCTTGACCGCAGCGAGCGCCACCTCGACGATGTCGAACTCGTCGGTCAGCGACTCGACCACCACCCGGAACCGGTCCAGCCCGTCCTCGCCGTCCTCCAGCAGGGCCTCCCGCAGGGCGGCCCGGGTCAGCTCCAGCTGCCGGGCCCGCAGGTCGGCGACGGTGGGCACCTTCTCGACGGTGATCCGCTGCCGGGTGACCCGCTCGATCGTCTTGAGCATCCGGTGCTCGCGCGGCTCGGCCAGCGTGATCGCCACGCCCTCCCGGCCGGCCCGGCCCACCCGCCCGATGCGGTGCACGTACGCCTCGGGCGCCGACGGCACGTCGTAGTTGACCACGTGGGTCAGCTGCTCGATGTCCAGCCCACGCGCCGCGACGTCGGTGGCCACGATCAGGTCGGCGGTGCCGCCGCGCAGCCGTCCCATCACCCGGTCGCGGGCCTCCTGGCCCATGCCGCCGTGCAGCGCCTCGGCCCGGTAGCCGCGCCCGTTCAGCGTTTCGGTGAGGTGGTCGACCTCGTCGCGTGTCCGGCAGAACACGAGTGCGGCGTTGGGCGCCTCGATGTCGAGGATCCGCCCGAGCGCGGCGGGCTTGTGCGAGCGGGGCACCACGTACGCGCTCTGCCGCACCAGCGGCGCCTCGCCGGGCTCGGTCGCGGCCCGGCCCATGCGGATGCGTACGGGCTCGCGCAGGTGCGCGCCGGCGATCGACTCGATGCGCGGCGGCATCGTGGCCGAGAACAGCACGGTCTGCCGCCCGGCCGGCGTCTGCTCCAGGATCGCCTCGATGTCCTCGGCGAAGCCCATGTCGAGCATCTCGTCGGCCTCGTCCAGCACCACGATCTTGAGGCCGCTCAGCTTCAGCGTGTCGCGGCCGATGTGGTCGAGCGCCCGGCCGGGCGTGGCGACGACGACGTCGACGCCGTACTCCAGCGCCCGCAGTTGCCGGCCGATGGGCTGCCCGCCGTAGATCGGCACCACCCGCGCGCCGAGGTCGCGGCCGTACTTGTGGATCGCCTCGGACACCTGCACGGCCAGCTCCCGCGTCGGCACCAGCACCAGCGCCATCGGTGCGCGTGCCCCGTCGGCCGGCTGCACGCCGCGGTCGGCCGCCAGCCGTTCGAGGATCGGCAGCGCGAACGCCGCCGTCTTGCCGGTACCGGTGGCGGCCTGCCCGAGCAGGTCGTGGCCGGCCATCATCGGCGGGATCGCCTCGCGCTGGATCGGCGTCGGCTCCTCGTAGCCGAGCCCGCCGATCGCGTTCAACAGCTCCGGACGCAGGTTGAGGTCGGCGAAGCTGGTGGCGTCGTCGTCGGGGGTCGGGGACATGCGGGGGCTCCTCGTAAAAACGCTCGCATACAGCGGATGTACCGCTACAACCCTTCCACAGCGCTCTCGACCAACTCGACGTGGTCCGGCCGTAACTCGTCCGGTCCGCCGACGGCCTGTTCGATGAGCAGCCGGGCGGTGTGCCCCAGGTGCGCGCGCACGGCGGCCGCCGCGGCGTCGGCGTCGCGGGCGGCGAGGGCGGCGAGGATCGGCTCGTGCTCGTCGGCGATGTCGGACAGGGTCCGGGACTTCTCCGTGGTCGACGCGCCGAGGGTCGTGGTGATGTCGCGCAGGTTGTCGACGACGTCGACGAGCTTGCGGTTGCCGGCGGCCGCCAGCATCCGGGCGTGGAACCGCTGGTCGTGGCGCATGAACCGGGTGGTGTCGCCCTCGACGGCGGCGGTGCGCATCGCGGCCAGCTCCTCGTGCAGGCCGGCCAGCAGGGCGTCGTCGACCCGGCGGGCGGCCCGTCGCACGGCCGGGATCTCGAGCAGCAGCCGCAGGTGGAACACCTCGGCGACGTCGATGTGGTCGCGGTCGAGCACCCGGAAGCCGCGGTTGCGGGCGATCTCGATCATGCCCGCCTCGGCCAGCCGCAGCAGGCCCTCGCGGACCGGGGTGCGGGAGATCTGCAACTGGTCGGCCAGTTGGTAGACCGAGTACAGCTGGCCGGGCCGCAACTGGCCGGCGCGGATCGCCTCCCGCACGGCGTCGACGACCTGATCGGTGAGGCTCGAGGCCGCCCGGACCCGCATGACACCCCCACGCGATCTTGGACGTTTGCCATCGCTCAGGCGATGGCAAACGTCCAAGATCGGCAAGAACGACGACCATTGACATGTCGCATGTTACATGTGAGTTTGCGAGGACGGGACCCGGACGAAGACCCGAGGAGGCCACCCATGACGGCGACCAAACTGCACGTCCTCGACTGCGGCTCGATGAGCTGCGACCTCACCTGGCTGCTGCTCAAGCCGGGCCGGAGCATCCGGTCGCGGCAGGAGCGCGAGATCCCGGCCGAGTGGTACCCCTGCACGACCCACTGCGTCCTGGTGGAGACCGACGACGGCCTGCTCCTCTGGGACACCAGCTGCCCGCGCGACTGGGAGACCCGCTGGGCGCCGACCGGCCTGCAGGACTTCTTCCCGTACGACCGCGTCACCGAGGAGCAGTACCTCGACGCCCGCCTCGGCCAGCTCGGCGTCTCGCCGGAGAACCTCACGTACGTCGTGTTCTCGCATCTGCACTTCGACCACGCCGGCAACGCCAAGATGTTCGGCAGCACCGGCGCCAAACTGATCGTCAACGACAAGGAGAAGGAGTTCGCGTTCGGCTTCGACGGCCTGTTCACCGGCGCCCACCTGAAGAGCGACTACGACGGGCTGGATTTCCAGACCGTCTCCGGCGACACCGAACTGCTGCCCGGCGTCACGCTGATCGAGGCGCCCGGCCACACGCCCGGCACGATGTCGATGAAGGTCGACCTGCCCGAGACGGGTTCGATGATCTTCACCTCCGACGCGATCTACATGGGCGACTCGTACGGCCCGCCGGCGACGCCGGCCGCGATCGTCAACGACCTGGGCGCCTGGTACGCGAGCGTCGAGAAGATCCGCGTCCTCGCGGAGAAGACGAACTCGCAGGTGATCTTCGGTCACGACGCCGACCAGCTGTGGTCGATGCGCCGCTCGCCGGACGGCTACTACTCATGAGCGAGCGAAGCGAGCGAATCAGCAGCGCAGCGCCGTGCGAATGCATCGCCGAGCGGAGCGAGGCGATCGCATGAGCACGGAAACCGTCTTCACGTACGGCTCCCCCGCGCTGAAGTTCGGCGCCGGCGCGGCCGACGAGATCGGCTACGACCTCGCCCAGCTCGGCGTCACGAGGGTCCTGGTGGTGACCGACACAGGCGTCGCGGCCACCGGCAACCCGCAGCGGGTCGCCGAGGCGATGGCGAAGTTCGGCATCGACGCGAAGACCTACGACGGCGTCCACGTCGAGCCGACGGACGTGAGCCTGCGAGCCGCGATCGAGCACGCCAAGGAGAACGGCCCGTTCGACGCGTACGTCGCCGTCGGCGGGGGCTCCAGCATCGACACCGCCAAGGCGATCAACCTGCTCACCACCAACCCGGGCGAGCTGATGGACTACATCAACGCGCCGGTCGGCAAGGCCCGCGCGCCGGTCAACCCGTTGAAGCCGCTGGTCGCCGTGCCCACCACCACCGGCACCGGGTCGGAGAGCACCACGATCTGCGTCCTCGACGTGCTGGCCCTCAAGGTCAAGACGGGGATCAGCCACCCCCGGCTGCGCCCGACGCTCGCCGTGGTCGACCCCGCGCTGACGCTGACCCAGCCGGCCGGTGTCACCGCGTCCAGCGGCATGGACATCCTGTGTCACGCGCTGGAGAGCTACACCGCCCGCCCGTACACCAGCTACGACCGCAAGGCGCCCGAGCAGCGGGTGCCCTACTGCGGCTCGAACCCGGTCTCCGACATGTGGTCCGAGCGGGCGCTCGGGCTGATGGCCCGCTCGTTCGTCCCGGCCGTGCGGGGCGAGGCCGCGGACGAACTGGCGGTGCGCACCGACATGGCGCTGGCCGCGACGTTCGCCGGGCTCGGCTTCGGCAACGCCGGCGTGCACATCCCGCACGCCAACGCGTACCCGATCGCCGGACGGGTCAAGGACTTCCGCCCGGACGGCTACCCGCAGGACGAGCCGATGGTGCCGCACGGCATGTCGGTGGCGCTCACCGCACCGGAGGCGTTCCGGTTCACCTTCGAGGCCCAGCCCGAGCGCCACGTCCGGGCCGCCCAACTGCTCGCGCCCGACCTGGACCGGCCGACCGACGACGCCGAGTACCTGCCGGCGGCGCTGCAACACATCATGCGGGCTGTCGGGATGCCCAACGGAGTCGGCGGCGTCGGCTACCACGAGGGCGACATCCCGGACCTCGTCGACGGGACGATGAAGCAGCAGCGGCTGCTGGCCACCGCGCCGCGGCCGGTGACCGAGGACGACGTCGCCGGCATCTACCGGCGTTCCATCAATCTCTGGTGAGGCGGAGAAAGAGATGGCGATCTACGAACTGGCCTGCGGCGGCGGGCACCGCTTCGAGGTGATCCAGTCGTTCACCGCGCCGCTGCCGGCGTGTGCGTGCGGCGAGCCCACCCGCAAGATCCCGGCGCGGGTCGGCCTCACCGGAGCCAGCGCGAGCCAGCCGCCACGCGCCGAGCACATGCCGCAGACCTGGCGCGGCACCTACAACGGCGACCGCGACTACGTGACCCACCTGCGCCGCACCGCCGAGGAGCGCACGCGCCTCGAACAGAAGCATCCGGAACTCGCCGGCGACCGGCGGCCGATCGTCGCGCACGAGGGCCGCTTCGAGCACGCGCCGCTGCGCGCCGGCGACCCGCTGCCGAAGACCCGTTGAGCCGAACACCCGTTGATCACTCCCGGGCAGCTCGCAACCGAACTGCGGCGCGCCGGCGTGCGGGACGTCGACACGTCCACCCGCCGGCGCGCCGAGTACTCCACCGACGCGTCGCTCTACCGCGTCGTGCCCGCGGCGGTGATCTACCCGCGCGACGCCGACGAGGTCGCCGCGGCCCTGCGGACCTGCCGCGAGACCGGGATCCCGTTCACCGCACGCGGCGCCGGCACGTCGATCGCCGGCAACGCGATCGGGCCGGGCGTGGTGGCCGACTTCTCGAAACACCTCAAAACGGTCAGCCAGATCGATGCGGAAGCGCGCACGGCGACCGTCGAACCCGGCGTCGTCCTCGGCTCGCTCCAGAACCACGCCCGGCCGCACGGCCTGCGGTTCGGCCCCGACCCGTCGACCCACAACCGCTGCACGATCGGGGGAATGGTCGGCAACAACGCGTGCGGCGCCCATGCGCTGGCGTACGGACGCACCGCCGACAATGTGATCGCCCTCGACGTGCTCACCGGCGCCGGCGAGCGGATCACCGCCGCCAGAGGTGCCGCGCCAACGCCGGTAGGAGCGATCGTCGCGGCCAACCTGGCCACGATCCGCACCGAGTTGGGCCGCTTCCGCCGTCAGGTGTCGGGCTACTCGCTGGAGCACCTGCTGCCCGAGAACGGCACCGACCTCGCCAAGGCGTTCGTGGGCACCGAGGGCACCTGGGGCGTCGTGCTCGCCGCCACGCTGCGGTTGGTGCCGCTGCCCGCGTCGACCGCTCTGGTCGTCCTCGGCTACCCGGACATGGCCGCGGCGGCCGACGCGGCCCCGGCGCTGCTGCCGCACGCGCCGATCGCGGTCGAGGGCATGGACCACCGCATCGTCGACGTGGTCCGGCGCCGGCGCGGTGCGGCGGCCGTGCCGCCGCTGCCGGCCGGCCGCGGCTGGCTGTTCGTCGAGGTCGGCGGCGGCAGCGCCGCCGAGGTCGAGGCCGCCGCGCGCGCTCTCGTCGCGGACGCCGACGCCGACGATGTCCGCATCGTTCCCGACGCGGGACAGGCGGCGATCCTGTGGCGGATCCGCGAAGACGGTTCGGGGCTGTCGGGCCGATCACCGGCCGGGTTGCCCGCGCACGCCGGCTGGGAGGACGCTGCGGTGCCGCCCCAGCGGCTCGGCGCCTACCTGCGCGACTTCGACGCGCTGCTGGCCGAGCGCGGCCTGACCGGGATGCCGTACGGGCACTTCGGCGACGGGTGCGTGCACGTGCGCATCGACTTCCCGCTGGACCGTGCCGGCGGTGTCGAGATGTTTCAGGGCTTCCTGGTCGACGCGGCGAAACTCGTCGCCGGCTACGGCGGCTCGATGTCCGGGGAACACGGCGACGGGCGGGCCCGCGGCGAACTGCTGCCACTCATGTACTCCCCCGCGGTGCTCGACGCGTTCGCGGCCGTCAAGCACGCCTTCGACCCCGGCGACGTCCTCAACCCGGGCGTGATCGTGCGGCCCCGCCCGCTCGCCGCCGACCTGCGCCGCCCGGCCGCGCGCGGGCCGCTCGCCGTGCGGCTGGCCTACCCCGACGACGGCGGCGACTTCACCACCGCCGTGCACCGCTGCACCGGCGTCGGCAAGTGCGTCACCGACTCCGGCGGCGTCATGTGCCCGTCGTACCTCGCCACCCGCGACGAGAAGGACTCCACCCGCGGCCGGGCCCGGGTGCTGCAGGAGATGGTCAACGGCGCGCTGGTGCGGGGCGGCTGGCGGGCGCCGGAACTGCGCGAGTCGCTGGAGCTGTGCCTGGCCTGCAAGGGCTGCCTGTCCGACTGCCCGACCGGCGTCGACATGGCCACCTACAAGGCGGAGGTCCTGCACCACCGCTACGCCGGGCGGCTGCGCCCGCGCACGCACTACGGCCTCGGCTGGCTGCCGCGCTGGGCGCGGCTCGCCGCGGTCGCTCCCGGGCTGGCGAACCGGGCCGCGAACGGGGCGGGGCCGGTCGCCAAGCGGCTGGCCGGGATCGACGGGCGCCGCCCGCTGCCGGCGTTCGCCGCGCGCACGTTCCGCGGCTGGTTCCGCCGCCGCTCTCCGCGCCCGGCGCCGGGCGGCGACCCGGTCCTGCTCTGGGTCGACACCTTCACCAACCACTTCAGCCCGGAGGTCGGCGTCGCGGCGGTGCGCGTGCTGGAGGCGGCCGGGTACGCGGTGCGCATCCCGTCGCGTCCGGTCTGTTGCGGCCTGACCTGGCACGCGACGGGCCAGTTCGGGCCGGCGCGGCGCGTCCTGCGCCGCGGCCTCGCCGCCGTGTCCGGCGCGGTCGCCGCCGGGGTCCCGGTGGTCGCGCTGGAGCCGTCGTGCGCGGCCAGCCTGCGCGGCGACGCCGCCGAGCTGCTCCCCGCCGGCGACCTCCTGCGCGCGGTTCCGCCGGCCGTGCGGACGCTCGCCGAGCTGCTCACCGAGCGGGGTTGGGAACCGCCGTCGCTGGCGGGCCTGGCCGCGGTCGCGCAACCGCACTGCCACCAGCACGCGGTGCTGGGCTGGGGCGCGGACGCGGCGCTGCTCGCCGCCGGCGGCGCCGACGTGACGACCGTCGCCGGCTGCTGCGGCCTCGCCGGATCGTTCGGGATGGAACGCGGCCACTACGAGGTGTCGGTGGCCGTCGCGGAGAACGCACTGCTCCCGGCCGTGCGCGCGGCCGGCCCGGACGCCGTGCTGCTCGCCGACGGATTCTCGTGCCGCACCCAGCTCGCCCACCTCGCCGGCCGGCCAGGGCGGCACCTGGCGGAGGTGCTGGCGGCCGCGCTGGACAGGTAACCCTCAGGACCGGTTGCGCGGCAACCCTCAGGACCGGTTGCGCGGCAACCCTCAGGAGGGGTGACGCGGCGCCGAAGGTCAGTGGACCGGAAAACCCCGGCCCGACCCCCGCACCTGAAGGCGATCATGAGCTCACCCGTGTCACCCGGACCCGCCGTGTGGTCCCGCGACCGTGGGCTCCTGGCGGTCGTGACGACCGCCGCGCTCGTCGTGCCGCTGCACGCCGCCGACCTGGTCCCGCACGCCGTGCTGGGCGCGACGTCGTGGGCGTTGATGCTGGTGCTTCAGGTCTGGATCGCGCTGCAGGCCCGGCTCATCGCCGGGTTGCCCAGCACCCCCCGGCCGGTCGCCCGGTTCTGGCACTTCGTGTCGGCGGCCTCGGCGGCGTTCGGCGCGGGCAGCCTCACCGCGCTGGTCGTCGCCGTGCGCGACACCGACGCGATCAACGAGCCGATCACGGCCGTCCACACGGCGCTGCTCGGCGTGGGCGCGCTGTTCCTGGTCCTTGGAATGATCACGACGCCGCTGGGCATCCCGGCGCGGCGCGCGCAGGCCCGGTTCTGGCTGGACGCGGCAACGGTGATGGTCGGCGTCGGCCTGTTCGCCTGGCAGCTCAGCGGCCTGGCACACCCGGGCGGTGGCGATGCCGGCCAGGGCGTCGTGGTCCAGCTGGTCGGGCCGGCGGCGCTCGTGGTGGTGGCCTTCGGCGTCGTCAAGATCGCCCTCGGCGGGACGACCCCGATGACCCGCCTCACCGCCGGCTTCGGCGTCCTGACGGCGTGCATGCAGAGCCTGAACTCCACCTTGGAGATGGCGATGGTCGCGGCCGGGCACCCGTCGTGGCGGTCCGGACTGGCGGTGCTCACCATCCTGACCTTCGCGGCCGGGGTGCGCATCCAGCTGCTCCAGTCGCGGTCGGCGACCGCGCGCAGGCGCCGGTCGGGGCGCTCGTACAGCCGGCTGCCGTACATCGCGGTCGCCGCGAGCTACGGGCTGCTCATCTGGGTGCTGCAGGGCAACGCGCTCGTCGACACGCGCGCCTGGGTGGTGCTCGGCGGCGCGATCGTCAGCTCCGCGCTGGTGGTGGCCCGGCAGCTGGCCGCGTTCGCCGACAACGCCGACCTGCTGGGCCGGCTGAACGCCAAGGTGCGCGAGCTGGCCGAGGCCAAGGAGGTGCTGCAGCACGCCGTCCACGAGCGCGACGCCCTCGCCGACCGGCTGCGCCACCTGGCCTACCACGACAACCTCACCGGCCTCGCGAACCGCGCGCTGTTCCTGGAACGGCTCGAGGAGTCACTCGCGGCGGGCGGGGAGCCCACCGTCGTCATGATCGATCTGGACGACTTCAAGCCGGTCAACGACAGGCACGGCCACCACGCCGGCGACACGCTGCTGAAGGCGGTGGCCGACCGGCTGCGGCGCTGCGTCCGCGACGCCGACACCGTCGCCCGGCTCGGCGGCGACGAGTTCGCGATCCTGCTCGCCACGCCCGGGCCGGCGGAGCTCGCGAACCTGGTGCGCCGCATCCACGCGTCGGTGCGCGAGCCGGTGCCCGTGGGCACCGAGCCGGTCGAGGTCAGCGTGCGGGCCAGCATCGGAACGGCGTCCGCGGCGGCGCTGGCTGCCGCGCCGGCTGCCGCCCCGGTCGACGTCGCGGCGCGGGTCACCGCGCTGCTGCACCACGCCGACCTCGAGATGTACGCGGACAAGCAGCTCAGCAAGCCGGTGTCCCGGTGACCGCGGTGCCATGGCACCGCGACCGCGGCATGCTCGCCATCGGCGGGTTGGGCGTCGTCGTGCTCGTCGGATACGGGTTCGACCTCGTTCCGCCCGTCGCGCGGGCCGCGGTCTGCTGGGGGCTGGTCTCCGTGGTCCAGTCGGTCGAGGTGTGGGTGGGGCTGCGGATCGCGCGGCTGGCCACCACATCCCGCGCGGGCACCCGGTTCTTCCGGCTCATCGCGGCGGGCGCCGGGATGTTCGCGGCGGGCAGCGTCGCGCAGACGGTCCACGTGCTCGCCGATCCGGCGTCGCCGGTCGCCACCACCGGCTCGCCGCCGCAGCTCCTGCTGCTGGCGGTCGGCGCGGTGTTCCTGATCCTGGCGATGCTCACGTCGCCGCTGGGGTTGACGTCCAAGCGGGAGCGGATCCGGTTCTGGCTGGACGCGGCGACGGTGATGGTGGGCGTCGCGCTGTTCGCCTGGCAGCTCACCGGCGCGGCCCGGCCGGGCACCGGTCCGCCGGAGGCGGCTGGCCTGGTCCTGGCGCTGATCGGCCCGGCGGCGTTCGTGGTGGTGGCGTTCGGCGTCCTCAAGATCACGCTTGGCGGCACGGCGGTGTTCACCCGCGCCGCGGCCGGTCTCGGGATGGTCGCCGCCGTGCTGGAGAGCGTGAACATGGCGCTCACCCAGCCGCTCGCCGCCTCGGGTCACGAGTCCTGGCAGCTGGCCCTCGGCATGCTCGCGAACGTCGCGTTCGTCGGCGGGCTGCGGGCGCAGTACCTGCGGTCGCGGACGCTGGCCGGGACGGCGCGCGAGCGCCGCGGCTCGGCGCACAGCCGCCTGCCGTACGTGGCTGTCGCCGCGAGCTACGGCCTGCTGATCCGGGTGCTGCTCGACCGCGAGCTGAGCCTGCAGTCCTGGGTGGTGCTCGGCGGGGCGATCGTGAGCTCGGCGCTCGTCGTGGTGCGGCAGCTGGCCGCGTTCGCCGACAACGACGAGCTGCTGGGCCGGCTGAACGCGAAGGTCGGCGAGCTGGCCGACGCCAAGGAGGTGCTGCAACGGGCGCTGGGCGAGCGGGACATGCTCGCCGAGCGGCTGCGCCACCTCGCGTACCACGACAACCTCACGGGGCTCGCGAACCGCGCGCTGTTCCTGGAGCGGCTCACCGCCGCGCTGGCTGTGGGTGCGCCGACCGTCATGATCATCGACCTGGACGACTTCAAGCCCGTCAACGACGCCCACGGGCACCACGCCGGGGACACGTTGCTCCGGGCGGCCGCCGAGCGGCTGACCCGGTGCGTCCGCGACGCCGGCACCGTGGCCCGCCTCGGCGGCGACGAATTCGCGGTGCTGCTGCCCGCCGCCGGCCCGGCCGAGGTGGCGGCGCTCGTCGAGCGGGTCGCGACCGCGGTCGGCGAACCGGTGCCGGTCGGCGGCACCGAGGTCCGGGTGCGGGCCAGCATCGGCGCGGCGAGCGCACCGGCGGGCGGCCCGACCGATCCAACGGTGGCGCTCACCGAGCTGCTGCACCGGGCCGACCTGGCGATGTACGCCGAGAAGCAGCGCAAGCCGCCGGTCCGGGTCCCATGATCACGTTGATCTTGCAGTTGTGTACGCGATAGCGCCCTGCTTCGTCCGCTTTTGTTCCGCCGCAACTGCAAGATCACGGAGGTGTCCGCCCAGCGGTCAGGCCGCGAGTGGGACCGGTAACGCGAGCGCGTTGGTGCGCGCGAGCCGGCTCTGCAGCGTCCCCCGCTCGGCGATCTGCTGGTAGTACGCCTCGCGGCGGCGGGCGACGCAGCCGCTGGCCCGGCCGCCGGGACCGGTCAGCTCCGGGTCGAGGTGGGTGTTGAGCCCCTCGCGCAGCAGCACGAGGGCCTCGGCCCGCAGCTGCGACACCCGCGACTCGGTGACGCCCAGCTCGGCGGCTATCTCCGCCATCGGACGCTCCTGGAAGAAATAGCCGGCGACGACGTGCCGCAGCCGGTCGGGCAGCGCCTCGATCGCGTGGTGCAGGTAGCCCACCCGTTCCCGCTGGAGGAGCAGCTCCTCGGGTCCCGGCGTGCGCTCGCGCACCATGTCGTCGGCCGTGCCGGGCGCGAAGCCCTGCAGGCTCAGGACCACCGCGCGCTGCACGTCCTCGTCGACGGCGGTGATCTCGTCGACGGCGACGCCGAGCGCCTCGGCGAGCTCGGCCGGCGTCGCGGCCCGACCCAGCGCGGCGGTCAGCTGCTGCTGCGCGGTCTCGATCCGGCGCGCCCGGCTGCGCACCGAGCGGCTGGCCCAGTCGAGGCCGCGCAGCTCGTCGAGCAGCGCACCCCGGATGCGTACCGTCGCGAAGCTGCCGAACGGCGTGCCGCGGTCGGGGTCGTAGCCCTTCGCCGCCGCGGCGAGCGCCGCCATCCCGGCCGACACGAGGTCCTCGCGGTTGACGTGGGCCGGCAGGCGACTTGCTAGCTCGCGGACGAGGTGCCCGACCAGGGGCAGGTGAGCACGGACCAGATCCTCGACTTCACGATCCGTGGCACGGTCGTTGACGACGCGCGACGGAGCAGTGGTGACGGTAGGAGCGGTCATCGGATCCCCTCGTGTGAGCTGGCCCCAAGATCTCGGGACAACGTGCTGACACGAGGAACTCTCGACTACTTAAGGTGCTCTTACAGTCACCTTTGGTTGCTACTCGGTTGCCATTCGCCAGAAGTTCTCAGGATCCACGACCCCTCGGCGAGGCGGCAGCATACCCGCCCGAGGAGCGCCACAAACCCTTGTTACGCAAGGAGACCCGGGTAAAGCAGGGCCAGTTCGCGCGGGTGGGCCGCGATGAGGCGCAACTCGTCGTCGGTGAGCGGCCGTCCAGTCGACGCGTTGCACAACTGCACCAGCTTGAACGACAGCTCCTCGTCGGCGACCTCGACGCCGAGGGAGTCCATGACGTGCCGGAAGCCGGCCTTGCCGCCGTACTCGCCGGTGAGGACGACCCGCCCCCGGGTCGCGTGCCAGTCGTCGGGGAACGGGCCGAGCGCGTCCTCGTCGTAGAGCTCGTAGTTGCGGTGGTCCTTGAGCGCGCCGTCGGCGTGGATGCCCGACTCGTGCGCGAACGCGTTCGCGCCGACGCCGGGCTGGTTGTTCGGCACCGGCTGGCCGAACGCGTACGCGGCCCACCCGCTGAACCGGCGGGCCCAGCGCAGGTCGAGCCGGTCGCCGATCTCCACCCGGTCGGCGACGCCGAAGCCGTTGCGCAGCGCGAGGATGCAGGAGAGCAGGTCGGCGTTGCCGGAGCGCTCGCCGATGCCGTTGACGCAGGTGTTGATCCAGGCGTCCTGGCCGGCGTCGAGGTCGCCGAGCGCGCCGGCCACCGAGTTCGCGACGGCCATGCCGAGGTCGTTGTGGCAGTGCGTCTCGATCGGCAGGCCGGTGGCGGTGGCCAGCTTGGCGAACCGCTCGCCGATGCGGCCCGGGGTGTCGCCGCCGATGGTGTCGCAGTAGCGCACCCGGTCGGCGCCGGCCTCCTTGGCGGCGAGCGCGAACTCGACGAGGAAGCCGTCGTCGGTGCGCGAGCCGTCCTCGGCGTTCACGCCGACCGTCTCCGCGCCGCCGGCCTTCGCGGCGCGCACGGCCGCCTGGGTCTCCCGGATGATCGCCGCGCGGTCGAGCCGGCCCTTGAACTTGTTCTGCAGCATCTGGTCGGACGTCGAGATGGACAGGTTGTAGTGCTTGAGGCCCAACGGGGTGGACGCCTCGACGTCGGCCACCACGGCCCGGCACCAGCCGGACAGCCGCAGGTCGCCGAGCGCGCCGGCGTCGGCGAGCGCCACCTGCGCGCGGACGTAGGGCACCTCGTGGAACAGGAACGGGAAGCCGATCTCGGACTGCGCGACCCCGAGCCGCGCCAGGTACACGTTGACCATCGTCTTGCCGAACTTGGACAGGCCGGTCCGGGCCGTCTGGACCCCGTCACGGTTGGTGACGTCCAGGAAGTGGATGCGTGGCATGGGATCAGGTTGACTCGGTCGCATCCATGTCGTCAACGTTGACGAAAATCAAGTACTATTCGTGCCCATGACCGACGGCACCGTCGATGACCAGGAACTACTCGCCGGCTGGATCTCTGCGGAGGCGGCTGCGAAGCGGCTGGGTGTGAAGACGGCCACGCTGTACGCCTACGTCAGCCGCGGCGTGCTGTTGCGCCGGCGCTCGGCCGTCGGGCACAGCCTGTTCGACCCGGTGGAGGTCGACCGCCTGGCCCGCCGTGGCCGCCCGCGCCGCCGGTCCGGCAGTTCCGAGGTGACGATCGAGTCGCGCATCACCGCGCTCGGCGCCGACCGGCCGTACTTCCGCGGCCGCGACGCGCTCGCGCTGGCCCGGTCGCACCGCCTCGAGGAGGTGGCCGAACTGCTGTGGACCGGCGCGCTGCCCACCGAACCGGCTCCCGCCTGGATGGCGGCGCCCGCGGCGGTGGCCGCCGGCCGGGCCGCGCAGGCCGGGCTGCCGGCCGAGGTGCTGCCGATCGAGCGGCTGCAGGTGATCGTCCCGACGGTCGCCGCCCTCGATCCGCTGCGCCACACGCTCGACCCCGACGCGGTGACGGTGATCGGCCGCACCCTGGTGCCGACGCTCGTCGAGTGCCTGCCGCTCGCGACCGAAGGCGGGTCCGCGCGCA
>Ga0070675_100001418_pt1 | contig 17601 bp, 15 predicted proteins | sample KBSM43metaG_FD_65343 | JGI IMG/M metagenome (GOLD analysis project Ga0070675, IMG submission 65343) | Miscanthus rhizosphere microbial communities from Kellogg Biological Station, Michigan, USA - KBS M4-3 metaG | ecosystem: Host-associated > Plants > Roots > Rhizosphere > Soil ...
GTCGGCTGCCGAGGCCCACGAGGCGCTCTACGGCGCGCTGCCCGCCGGCGTGGTCGGCGAGGCGGCCGTCGAGGCTGCGCCGGTCAGCGGCGAGAAGACGCTGATGCCGCTCGGTCAGTTTCGCGACACCTTCATCGTCGCCGTGGACGACGAAGGCATTGCCATCATCGACCAGCACGTCGCGCACGAGCGCATCCTCTTCGAGCGCATCACCGAGCGACTGACGAGCGGGCGGCTCGAAAGCCAGCGGCTGCTCGAGCCGCTGCTGGTGGAGCTGTCGGCGAGCGGGCGGCAGACGCTCCTGTCCCACGCGGCGGACCTCGATCGCCTGGGGTTCGAGATCGAGGATTTTGGGGGAGAATCACTCCGGCTCACGGCGTGCCCGGCGCTCCTGCCGCGTGACGAGTGGCAGCGGGCGGTGCGGGCGCTCGCCGACGATCTCGACGGGCTCGATCGCGGAGCCACGGTGGCCGACGCGTTGAAGCGCATCGCGGCGACGATGGCGTGCCACGCTGCGGTGAAGGCGAACTATCCGCTGACGCTCGAGAAGATGGTGCACATCCTCGACGGTCTGCGACGGACGGCGTACTCGACGATCTGCCCGCACGGCCGGCCGGTGATGCTGCGGCTGACCCGGCGCGAGCTCGAGAAGCGCTTCGAACGGATCTAGGTCGTATGTAGAGGGCGGTCTTGAGACCGCCCTGGGCGACGTACGTTGAGGCGGACCTTCAGGTCCGCCTGGAGGATGGACATGCGCAAGCTGATCGTCGTTGCCGTACTTGGCGCCAGTGTGGGCGTCGCCCTTCACGGTCAGGCGCAGGCGCCGCGCTTCCTCCCGGCCACACCCCCGACGCCGCTCTTCTTCCGCGAGCCGTGGCGGCAGTCGGCGCCGATGGACGCCAGCACGAACTTCCGCCCCGAAGGCGGCGTCACGGCGGCGGCGGTGACGAATGCAGCGCTCGAGCTGAAGATCTACGATCCGATGGCGGCCAACGTGCCGGCCTATCTGAAGAATCCGCCGGCGGGTTCAATCCCGGTCGACTGGCATGGGCCTTCGTGCGTCCAACTCGCCGGCTACAACCAGAACCCGGCGCCCGAGAAGGTCGTCGCGGGTGCCTCCAGCGATCCGCCGAACCTGTGGACCGGCGTATGCCAGACGGCGGTGGCGGTGACGCTCCGGCACAAGGAGAGCTTCGTCAACTTCACGACCGCCGGCGCGCGCATCAAGTGGGTGACGCGCACATCCGGATTCCATGTGGTGCGCCCGGTGCTGAAGCTGGCCGACGGCTCGTTCGTCGTCGGCGATTCTGCCGACGGCGCCCACGCCGCGAACTCGCAGCTGTTCCTCGAATCCGAGCTCGCCATCGCCAACGTGCGCTGGCTGTCGCTCGACATCGCGCGCGTGATCACGCGCGGCGACAAGTGGGTGCAGCCGGACTTGAGCAAGGTGGACGAGGTCGGGTTCGCCGACCTGCATCCCGGCAGCGGCCATGGGTGGGGTGGCTTCGTGAACGTCAGTCGTATCGAGGTCTACGGCACCCCGGTCAAGCGATGATCCGTCACGCGTGGGCCGGCGAGCGTGCCGCCGTCGTTCGATTTCTCGCCCCGCGCCGTTCTGTTGATCGGCCATCCCGATGACAGGACCTGATCTGTCGCCCGACCGGATCGTTCGACGGCGAGATCGACGAGGCCGGCACGACAATCAAGGGGTCGTGCAATGTGGGCGATCAGTTCGGCAGCTTCGGGATGACAAAGAAGCAGTAGGTCTTCGCTGGTTCGGGCCACCTGAAGGTGGCCCCCACGACCGCGCCCCCATGTACGCCAGCCCTACGTACGATCGCGGCGTTTGCGTTTGATCTCTTCCCAGCCGTCGAGCCGCCGCTTGATCTCCTTTTCGAAGCCGCGCTCCGTGGGGCGGTAATACTTCGTCCCCGCCAGCGACTCCGGCAGGCAGTCCATGGCGGCGGTGCCGTCGGGATCGTCGTGCGCGTACTCGTAGCCCTTGCCGTATTCGAGCTGCTTCATCAGCTTGGTCGGGGCATTTCGCAGGTGCAGCGGCACCGGGTCGGCGGCCTGGGTGTGGGCGTCGGACGCCGCGGCGCCATACGCGGCGTAGACCGCATTGCTCTTCGGCGCCGTGGCCAGGTAGATCGCGGCCTGCGCGAGCGCGGTGTTGCCCTCGGGCATGCCCATGAAGTGCGTCGCCTCTTTGGCGGCGACCGCCACGACCAAGGCCTGCGGATCGGCGTTGCCGATGTCCTCCGACGCGAACCGCACCAGCCGGCGTGCGACGTAGAGCGGATCCTCGCCGGCCTCGAGCATGCGCGCTACCCAATAGACCGCGGCGTCGGGGTCGCTGTTGCGCATCGACTTGTGCAGCGCGGAGATGAGGTTGTAGTGCTCCTCGCCCCCTTTGTCGTAGAGCAGCGCGCGGCGCTGAATCGACTGTTCCAGCTGCGGCATGTCGAGCCGCCGTACCATCGTGGCCGGGTCCATCGGCGCGGTCGCGACCGAAAACTCGAGCAGGTTGAGCGCCGAGCGCGCGTCGCCGTTGGCGAAACCGGCAATGGCGGCACGCGCTTCGGGCGTCACCTCGAGGTCCATCGTGCCCAGCCCGCGCTCGCGCTCCTCGAGCGCCCGCTGCAGGATGCGCTCGACGGCGTCCTGTGTCAGGCCGCGCAGGACGAACACCTTCGATCGCGAGAGCAGCGCCGCATTGACCTCGAAGGACGGGTTCTCGGTGGTGGCGCCGATGAGGACGATGTCGCCGGCCTCGACGCGCGGCAGAAAGGCGTCCTGCTGGGCCTTGTTGAAGCGGTGGATTTCGTCCACGAAGACGATGGTGCGGCGGCCGGTCCGCCGCCGCCGGTCCTCGGCCGCGGCCATGACCTCTTTGATCTCCTTGATACCGGAGAGCACCGCGCTGAACGGGACGAATCGCGACTGGGTGAAGTCGGCGATGACCCGGGCCAGCGTCGTCTTGCCGGTGCCGGGTGGACCCCAGAGGATGATCGACTGCAGCACGTCGCGCTCGATGGCCAGGCGCAGCGGCGTGCCGGGCGCCAGGATGTGCTCCTGGCCGACGATGTCGTCGAGGGTGCGCGGGCGCATCCGCTCCGCCAGCGGGGTGCCGCTGCCGGCGGCGCGCGCCGCGGGCGCGAACCCTTCGTCCTCGGGATCGCCGAACAGTCCGCTCATGTGCGTTGCCGCCGGGCAGCGTAGACCAGGAGCGCTCCGGCGACGGCGGCGTTGAGCGACTCGACCTGCGGTGCCATCGGGATCGTGACGCGCTCGTCGCAGCGCTCGACGATGCCGTCGGCGAGGCCCTGACCTTCGCCGCCGATCCACAGACCGACCCGGCCTCTCCAGCTCGCGGCATCGGGATCGGATCCTCCGCGCGCCACCGACGCGATGGTGCGCATGCCCGCCTGACGCATCTCGGACATGATGCGGTCCGCGGCCACACCGGTCACGGTGGGGAGACGGAGCGCGCTGCCCATGCTGCCTCGCAGCGCCTTCCACGAAAACGGATTGGCCGACGCGCCGGTGACGAATGCCCCGGTCACCCCGCCGGCTTCGGCCGATCGCAAGAGCGCGCCGACGTTGCCCGGGTCCTGCACGTCGGCGACGACCAGGACGAAGGCGTCGGGGCGCTCGCATAGCGAGGCGGGCTCCGTGGCCGTGCGGAGGGCAATCGCCGCGATGCCCGACGGTGACCGTACCGGGCTGATGGCGTCGAAGGCGCGTTCGTCGGCCTCGACGAGCGGCAGGCCGCGCTGCTCGATCTCGCGAGCCAACCGGCCGGCCTCGTTGTGCGCGGCACTCCGCGACGCCGAGACGAGAATCACTTCGAAGCCGAGGCCGGCATCGAGCGCTTCGCCCACCAGATGCGCGCCGTCGAGCAGCACGCGATGCCCCGACGGATCGGGCGTAGCGGCCAGAGCGCGGAACGCGGCGACGACGGGATTGTGGCGGCTCGAGATGGTGCGCACGACGGAATGGCCGGCTCAGCGCCGGCGGCAACATGGCGTCGGGAGACGCCGGAGGTGAGCATAACAGACTGTGCTACAGTCTGAATCCGGCCGATGAAAGAGCGAATTCTCAAGCGTTTCTACGACGAAATCGCGGTACTGGAACGCGAGGTGAAGGTCGAACTTCCGAAAGAGATCCAGCGCGCGCGCGAGCTGGGCGACCTGCGTGAGAACGCCGAATACAAGGCCGCCAAGGAACGCCAGGATATCGTCAACGTCCGCATTTCCATGCTGAAGAAGCGCGTTGGCGAGATCTCGATGATGAACCTCGACCGCATCCCGCACGACAAAGCCGGATTCGGCTCAACCGTCCACCTCAAGGCGGACACCGGCGACACGATCATCTACCAGCTGGTGATGCCGGAAGAGGCGGACGTGGAGAAGGGCATGATCTCCACCTCGTCGCCGATCGGGCGCGCCATCCTCAACAAGGAGGAGGGCGACGAGATCAAGGTCGTGGCGCCGAACGGCAACAAGACCTTCGAGCTGATCAAGCTCATCACCATTCACGACGAGGCGTGACGTCCGTCTACTCGCCCGAGCGCCGGACAGCGGTGGTTTTCGCTGGCACGGGCGCTCATGGCGCGTATCACGCCGGTGTCCTGCGCGCGCTCGAAGAAGCAGGCGTCAAGCTCGATCTGTGTGCCGGCCACGGAGTGGGTGCCGCCAACGCGGTGCTGGCGGCGATTGGCGGTCAGGCGAGCTTGTGGGACGCGTCGGGCGTGTGGCGCGCTGCGCGCACCCGCGAGTGGTACGGCTGGAAGGCGCCGGTCCGGTGGGCCGGCTGGCTCCTGGTCGCGCTGCTGGCGGCACTCGTCGCGCCGGCGCTGCTGGTCGTGGTGACGGGCATCGTCGTCTACCCGCTCGGATTCCTCCTCGAAACGGCCGGTAGCGGCTTCGGCACGTCGCTGCTCGCCGCCTATGCCGGCTGGCTGCAGACCGCCTTTGCCGGACCCCGCCTGCCGACTTTCGTGCCGCGCCTCGGGATGATCCTCGTCAGTGCGCTCGTGCTGCTCGTGCTGGCAGCCGCCGCGCGCGCCGCGCGCGACGGCTGGGCGCGCCGCGGGCGCGGCGCGGCCTGGTGGTGGGTCTTCGGAGCGCCATTCGACGCCTCGTCGGCCCGGCGGGCGTTCACGACCGCGGTCTGGCAGCTCATTCGCGGCGCCGAGCCGGTGACCCCGCCGCCGGTCGAACGCATCGGCCGCCGCTACGCGGAGGTGCTGATCGAGAGCCTGGGGCAGCCCGGGTTTCGCGAGCTGATCGTTGTCGCCACCGACGTGGACAGCCGCCGGGACCTGATCGGGGCGCTCGTCAGCGAGCCGTACGCGCGGCCGTTCCTGGCCGCCCGGGCCGATCGTGATCGACGGGCGGAGGTGCTGGACCTGGCCGGCGCGGGCCGCGATCGTGCGCTCGACTTCGTCGCCGCCGCGTTGACGCCGGCCGTCGCGTTCGACCCGTGGCTGGTGACGTTCGCCCCCGACAGCCATTGGCGGGGCGAGACCCACCGCCTGATCGATCGGCCCGGCACGGTGCATCGCCTGCTCGAGGAGGTGGCCGCTGCCGGCGTAACGCAGATTATCGTGGTGAGCGCCTGCGCGCTGGAGAGCGATCCGCACCGGCTGCGTGCGGCGCCGCTCGACCCGCGACACCGGCTGGGGGAGTTCATCATCGCCGCCGAGGCGGCCGCGCTCCGCGACGCGCTGGAGATGGCGCGCCTGCGCTTCGACGCCGTCTTCACCATCCGGCCGTCGCACAACGCACTCGGCCCGTTCGATTTCGCCGGCGCCTACGATCAGGCCTCCGATCGCCACCAGGAGCTCGTCGAGCTGATCGACCAGGGCTACGAGGACGCGGGCCGCCAGTTCATCGAACCGGTGGTCGGCGCCAGCGGGGAGTATCTGGCGCAGACGCACGCCGCAGGCCAGATGTAGGGGCCGCCTTCAGGCGGCCCTGGGCCGGCTAAAGCGGCCCCTACGTCAGTTCTGTTCTCCGGCTTTCGATTCCGCCTCGAGCAAGAGCGGCAGCGCGGTGTCGTGTCCCGGCGCCAGCAGGCCGGCGGCAGTATAAGTGAGCAGTTTGTCGCGCGTGTCGGAGATATCCAGATTCCGCATCGTCAGCTGGCCGATGCGATCCTGCGGTGTGAACGGCGACGCGCCCTTCTCCATGGTCAGCCGCTCCGGCTTGTACGTCAGGTTGGCGCTGCGTGTGTCGAGCAGCGAGTAGTCGTTGCCTCGGCGCAGCTCCACGGCCACTTCCCCGGTAATCGCCTTGGCGACCCAGCGCTGCGCCATCTCGCGGAACATCAGCGCCTGCGGATCGAACCACCGTCCCTGGTAGAGCAGCCGGCCGAGACGGCGTCCGCTGTCGCGATACTGCTCGATGGTGTCCTCGTTATGAATGCCGGTCACGAGCCGCTCATAGGCGATGAACAGGAGCGCCATGCCGGGCGCCTCGTAAATGCCCCGGCTCTTGGCCTCGATGATGCGGTTCTCGATCTGGTCGCTCATCCCGAGGCCGTGCCGGCCGCCGATGCGGTTGGCTTCGAGCATCAGCGCGACCGGATCGCCGAACGTGTGGCCGTTGAGGGCCACCGGCACGCCCTCTTCGAAGCGGACCGAGACTTCTTCCGGCTTCACCGGCACGTCCTCGCGCCACGAGGCGACGCCCATGATCGGTTCGACGATCGCAATGCCGGAGTCGAGCTGCTCGAGGTCCTTGGCCTCGTGCGTGGCGCCGAGGATGTTGGAGTCGGTGGAGTAGGCCTTCTCCGTGCTCATCTTGTAGGAGAGGCCCGCACGCTCCATGTACTCGGACATCTCCTTGCGGCCGCCGAGCTCGTCGATGAACGCCTGATCGAGCCAGGGCTTGTAGATACGCAGCGCCGGGTTGGCCAGCAACCCGTAGCGGTAGAAGCGTTCGATGTCGTTGCCCTTGAACGTGCTCCCGTCGCCCCAGATGTGCACCTGGTCGTCGCGCATCGCCAGCACCAGCATCGTGCCGGTGACGGCGCGGCCGAGCGGCGTGGTGTTGAAGTAGGGCACGCCGGCGGTGGTGATATGGAAGGCGCCGCACTGCAGCGCGGCAATGCCCTCGTTGACCATCTGGGCGCGGCAGTCGATGAGGCGCGCCTTCTCGGCCCCGTAGGCGAGCGCCTTGCGCGGAATCTCGTCGTAGTCCGGTTCGTCGGGCTGACCGAGGTTGGCCGTGTAGGCGTAGGGAATCGCGCCTTTCGCGCGCATCCAGTGCAGCGCGGCGCTGGTGTCGAGGCCTCCCGAGAACGCGATACCGACGCGCTCGCCGGCCGGAACTTTCTGAAGAATCGTCGCCATGAACTTCTGATGATAATTCGGGGCCGCGGTAAAATGACGGCCCATGAGGACGAAGGCTTCCGGCTTCCGGCTCCCGGCGGGCGGCCTGGCACTCTTCGTCGTGCTCTCGGTGGCGCTCGGCGCGCAGCAGGCGAACCAGCGCGCCGAGTGGAACCAGCCGCAGAAGCCGTTCAAGGTGTTCGGCAACACCTACTGGGTGGGCACGAAGGGGCTGGGGGCGGTGCTCATCACCTCGGACCGCGGCCACATCCTGATCGACGGCGCGCTGCCCGAATCGGTGCCGCAGATCCGGGATCACATCCGTGAGCTCGGGTTCAAGGTCGAAGACGTGCGGCTGCTCCTCAACTCGCACGTCCACTACGACCATGCCGGCGGACTCGGCGAGCTGCAGCGGATCACCGGCGCCCGTGCCGCGGCGAGCGCCAGCAGTGAGAAAGTGCTGACCTCCGGCGAGTCAGGACGGGACGATCCGCAGTACGGAATCCTGCCACCGATCGGTCGGCTTCAAAAAGTAGACGTCGTCCGCGAAGGGGAGGTCGTGAAGGTCGGCTCGCTGCTCGCCAGGCCGCACATGACGCCGGGTCACACGCCGGGCGGCACCACCTGGACGTGGAAGTCGTGCGAGGGCGCCCGCTGCCTCGACATCGTCTACGCCGACAGCGTGAGCCCTGTGTCGGCCGACGGGTTCAAGTACGCGTCGAGCCCGTTGCTGAAGGGGTTCGAGCATACCTATACCGCGCTCGAGACCATGCGATGCGACATCCTCCTCACACCGCACCCCGGATTCTCGCGCGTCTTTGAAAGATTGGCGGCGCGTGAAAAGGGAAGCGCGGACGCCTTCATCGAACCTGACGCTTGCAAGAAATACGTGGCGTCCGCACGAGAAAACTTGGCGCGCCGCTTGGCCGACGAACGCGCGAAGTAGGCTTAAGCCTTCACGAGCTTCTTGTCTTCGTGCAGGAACTCGAGCGCGAGGCCGAGCACCTTGTCGGTGAATTCGTCGGCCTGCAGGTTGCCGAACTTGTCTCGGAACGCGCGCAGCGGCACCACCGCTTTGGCGAGCGCACGATGGCCGCCGGCGCTGCCGATGGCATTGAAGTACTTGCGGACGAACTCGCCTGCATTCTTGGAGTAGCCGAGGTTGCGCACCGAGATCACGATCGAGTCGTGGACGATACCGGCGACGATGGTCCACTCGACGTCCTCGAGCTGCAGGAAGAAGTCGGCGACGTAGGGGATGAAGTCCTCGCGCGGCAGCACGCCGAGGAAGGCGCAGAACACTTTCTCCTGCAGCTTGCCCTGCTCGCGTGCCTTCACCACGTAGTCGAGCCGCTCCATCGTGATCTCGGCGCCCTCCATCTTTCGGATCATCGTCGCGTCGGCAAGCGGGTAGAGGTAGGAGAAGGCCTCGATGTCCACCCGGTTGGTGTGACGGTTGAAGAACAGCGTGTCCGACTTGATGGCGTAGAGCATGGCCGTGGCCGTGCGCTCCGAGATGTTGGCGTCCACGGCGCGCAGATGCTCGGTCAGGATGGTGGACGTCGATCCGTAGTCGGTGCGGATGTCCTTGTAGACGGCGGTGTAGCCCGTCTGTTCCGGATGGTGGTCGATCACCAGATCCACGCGGTCGATGGAGCCGGAAAAGTAGTGCGGTTGCACGTCCACCATCGCCACGCGGTCGTAGTTGCTCACCTGCTCGGGCGTGATCGGCTCGATGTGAATCTCGAGCATGTTCATCATCCGCTGGTTCTCGGGCCTGGTGACACCATGAATGGCGCCGAGGACGGCGGTCTGCTTGGTCCGTTTCAGCACCGTGCGCAGCGCCAGACCGCTGGCCATGGCGTCCGGGTCCGGATCGTTGTGCATCAGGATCAGGACGCGGTCGGCATCGCTGAAGAAGCGCTGGTACTGCTGGACCTTGAGCCGGGTGAGCGAGCGGCTGAACTCGGTGAGCAGCGGGCCGCCGAAGAGCTCGGAGAGCGCGATGTAGTTGATCTCGGGGAACTGCGCCTTCAACTCCTCCTCACGCTCGCGCGTGTGCACGGCGCCGACGCCCAGCACGTAGACGAGCGTTCCGCCGGCGTTGAAGATGGCTTCGACGATCTTCTTGAGGCTGTGGCGTCCGTCGTCTTCGACGACGACGCAGGTGCCGGGCGTGATGTCGGCTTTGAGGTAGGTGTCGGTCCGCCGGGGGTCTCCGGCGGTGACGCTCAGACCACTGTCATGAAGCCGCTTCGCCAGCGGCTTCCGTTCGACGATGAAATCCATCTCGAAGCTGGGCAACAGGATCTCGTCGAGCATCCTGATGGCCAACTCGGTCTGGCAAACGGCGAGACACCTCATCGTGCCGGCGCCCCGGAACACACCCTGCGCATAGGGAAAACTCTCCGATTATACGCCCCCGAGCGTCCGCCGCGGCTCGGGGGCGGCGCGTTGTAGGATCCGCGCATGCGTGCGTCGCGGGCGTGGTGGCTCGGGACGGCCCTGGCGGCCGTGACGGCCGCCACCTGGCCGATCGAGGCGCAGCAGCCGGTTTTCCGTGCGGAAACCGACCTCGTCACGGTGGGCGTCACGGTGCGCGATCGCGCCGGCGCACCAGTTACGGAATTGAACCAGGCCGACTTCACGGTGCTCGAGGACGGCCGCCCGCAGCGGGTCACCTATTTCGCGCGCGGGGATCAGGAGAACGGCGCCGTCGAGACCCATATCGGCCTGCTCCTCGACACCAGCGGCAGCATGGGCGCCGACATCGATCTGGCGCGCAAGGCGGCGGTGCGCTTCCTCAACACCATCCGCGACGCCGTCGACATGACGCTCGTGGACTTCGATGCCGAAGTGCGCATCGCGCGCTACACCCAGCAGGATTTCCCGCGCATGGTCGAGCGCATCCGCTCGCGGAAGCTCGGTGGCGAGACGGCGTTCTACGACGCCCTCGGCGTGTATCTGGACGGGTCGGCCGAGGCCGACGGCCGGACGATTCTGGTCATCTTCACCGACGGCGGTGACACGCGCAGCGCGATTCCGTTCAAGGACGTGATGAACCTGTTGCGGGCGACCGACGTGACCGTCTACGCCGTCGGGTTCCTGGAGCATCAGCCGTCCTCGGTCCGCACCGAGCAGCGGCTGCGGCTGACGCAGATGGCACAGGAAACCGGCGGCGAGGCCATCTTTCCGCTGGCGATGAAAGAGATCGAGGACGCCTACGACCGCGTGGTGGCAGGCATCCGCGCGCAGTACACGCTCGGGTACACGTCGAGCAATCCCGCGCGCGACGGGCGCTGGCGCCGCGTCGAGGTGAAGGTGGCGCGCGCCGGCGACTCACGGGCGCGCGACCTGCGGGTGCAGACGCGCAAGGGCTACTTCGCGCCGCTCGTCCGTCCCTGACGCACCAGACGTGGGGGCCGCCTTCAGGCGGCCCGGGGCCGGCTCGAGCCGGCCCCCACGTACGACCCGTGGTACGATTCAGGATTGGCCCAGCCCGCACGGGCCGCGCTGTATATGCCCACGACGGAAGAACGATTCAAGCTGGTCAGCGACTTCACCGTGCGCGGCGATCAGGTGCACGCCATTCCCGAGCTCGTGGATGGTCTGCGCCGCGGCGACCGCCATCAGGTGCTGCTGGGTGTGACGGGCTCTGGCAAGACGTACACGATGGCGCAGGTCGTCGCCGAGGTGAACCGGCCGACGATCGTGATGGCCCACAACAAAACGCTGGCCGCGCAGCTCTTCCAGGAGTTCCGGCGATTCTTCCCGCAGAACGCGGTCGAGTACTTCGTCAGCTACTACGACTACTACCAGCCCGAGGCCTACGTGCCGGCCACCGACTCGTACATCGAGAAGGAGGCCACCGTGAACGACGAGATCGATCGGATGCGGCTCTCGGCCACGCGGTCGCTCTTCGAGCGGCGCGACGTCATCATCGTCGCCAGCGTGTCGTGCATTTACGGCCTGGGCTCACCCGAGGCCTACTACGGCATGATGCTGCCGCTCGAAAAGGGGCAGCGCATCGAGCGGGATGACATCCTGCGCAAGCTGGTGGAGATCCAGTACGAGCGCAACGACGTCGAGTTCGGCCGCGGTACCTTCCGGGTGCGCGGCGACATCGTCGAGGTCGTGCCCTCCTACGAGGAGCACGCGCTCCGCATCGGCCTCTTTGGAGACGAGGTCGACGAGCTGGCCTGGTTCGACCCGCTCACCGGCAAGGTGCTCCGCCGAGTCGAGAGGGTGTCGGTGTTCCCGAAGTCGCACTTCGTGGCCTCGCGGGACCGTACCCGTCAGGCCGTCGAGGCGATCAAGACCGAGCTCGCTCAGCGCCGCGGCGATCTCGAGTCGGAAGGAAAGCTGCTGGAGGCCCAGCGCCTGCATCAGCGCACGATGTTCGACCTCGAGATGATGCGCGAGATTGGCTATTGCCACGGCATCGAGAACTATTCGCGGCACCTGACGGGGCGCGCGGCCGGCGAACCGCCACCGACGCTGTTCGACTATCTCCCGGACGATGCCCTCCTGATCGTGGACGAGAGCCACCAGACGGTGCCCCAGATCCGGGGCATGTATTTCGGCGACCGGTCGCGCAAGGAAGTGCTGGTGTCGTACGGTTTCCGTCTGCCGTCAGCGCTCGACAACCGCCCGCTCAATTTCGAGGAATGGGAAAAACGCGCGCCGCAGATGGTGTTCGTGTCGGCGACGCCGGGCCCCTACGAGCTGGTGAAGTCGCAAGGCGTGGTGGTCGAGCAGGTGATCCGGCCGACGGGATTGATGGACCCGCCGATCGAAGTGCGGCCGGTGAAGGGGCAGGTGGACGACCTGCTGCAGGAGATCCGCGCCCGTGTCGACAAGCGCGAGCGGATTCTCGTCACGACGCTGACGAAGCGGATGTCCGAGGATCTGACCACCTACTACCAGGAGCTGGGGGTCAAGGTGCGCTACCTGCACTCGGATATCGAGACCCTCGAGCGCGTCGAGATCCTGCGCGACCTGCGGCGGGGGGTCTTCGACGTGCTCGTCGGTATCAACCTCCTCCGCGAGGGGCTGGACCTGCCCGAGGTGTCGCTGGTGGCGATTCTCGATGCCGACAAAGAAGGCTTCCTCCGCTCGGCCGGCTCGCTGATCCAGACCTCCGGCCGCGCGGCGCGCAACGTGAACGGCCGCGTCATCATGTATGCGGATACGATCACAGCATCCATGAAGGCGGCACTGGCCGAGACGGAACGGCGGCGGGCCCGGCAGGGGGCGTACAACATCGAGCACGGCATCACGCCCGAATCGGTGGTACGTGACATCGACGACGTCATGTCGAGCGTCTACGAACGCGACTACGGATCGGTGCCCGAACCACGCGAGACCCGGCGCACGTTCCGCAGCATGGCCGAACGTGACGCCGAGATCCGCCGGCTCGAAGCCGAAATGAAGTCGGCCGCGCGCAACCTCGACTTCGAGCGCGCCGCCACGCTGCGCGACACGATCAAGGGCCTTCGCACCAGCGAGCTCGGGCTGAGCGACCTTCCGGCGGCCGGATAGCCCGTGCTGGATTTCGTCGACCAAAGGCTCAAGGCGGCGGTGCAGGAGGTGCAGGACTACGTGCGCCTGCAGATCGCCGTCGTGCGGGCCATCTTTTCGCGCCCGTTCTACATGCACGATGTGATCGAGCAGCTCGACCAGATCGGCATCGGATCGCTCACCGTCGTGACCCTCGCCGGCTTCTTCACCGGCGCGGTGCTGGCGCTCCAGACCGGCATCACCCTGGACCAGTTCGGCGCGCGCCCCTTCGTCGGCCGGCTGATCAGCGCGTCGATGGTCAAGGAGCTGGGGCCGGTGCTGACCGGCTTGATGCTGGCCGGCCGGGTCGGGTCGGGCATTGCCGCCGAGCTCGGCTCGATGGTGGTCACCGATCAGATCAACGCGCTGCGCGCGCTGGGGACCGATCCCATCCGCAAGCTGGTGGTGCCGCGCGTGCTCGCCGGCGTCATCATGGCGCCGCTGCTGACGATCATCGCCGACACGCTCGGCATCGTCGGCGGCTGGCTGATTGCCGTGTTTCAGCTGCGCGTCTCGTCGGGCATCTACTGGACGTCGGTGACCGACGGCCTCTACCTGCAGGACGCCTGGATGGGCCTCATCAAGCCGTTCGTGCTCGGCTTCGCCATCGTCACGATCGGCTGCCACGTCGGCATGCGGACGAGCGGCGGCACCCAAGGCGTCGGCCGATCCACGACGCAGGCCGTCGTGGCCGCATCGGTGGCCGTGATTGCCGTCGATCTCTTCATCACCCAGCTCCTCATCGACCTCCTGTACTGATGGCGACAGACTTTTCCGGTGACGCGCGCTCAATGCCCCGCGGCCACGGACAGGCGCCGTCGTCGGCGGCCGAGCCGCCGGACGTGGAGCTGCGCCACGTGTCGCTGGCCTTCGACGACAAGGTCGTGCTCCGGGACGTCAGCTTCACGCTGCTGCCGGGGCATACGAAGCTGATTCTCGGCGCCAGCGGCTCGGGCAAGTCCACCATACTGAAGCTCATCCTCGGGCTGCTCAAGCCGGACGAGGGCGAGGTGCGGGTGCACGGTGAGCGCATCGATGGGATGGTCGAGCGCGACCTGCTGCGCATGCGCAGCGACTTCGGCATGGTGTTCCAGGAAGGCGCGCTCTTCGACTCCCTCACCGTGGGCGAGAACGTCGGCTTCAAGTTCTACGAGGACACGGACATGCCGCTTGCCGACGTGCGGCGGCGGGTCGAAGAGGTGCTGGGCTTCGTCCGGCTGGGCGACTACGTGGATCGACGTACGTCGGAGCTCTCGGGCGGCCAGCGCCGGCGCGTCGCCATTGCCCGGGCCATGGCCTCGAAACCCGGGATCCTCCTGTACGATGAGGCGACGACCGGCCTCGACCCGATCACGGCGATCACCGTGGACGAGGAGATCGTCAAACTGCGGGATCTCGAGGGCGTCAGCTCGATCGTCGTCACGCACCAGCTCCGAGACGCGTTCTTCGTCGCCACGCACGGCGCGCGCCGTGCCGGCGACGGGATCGAGGTTGTGCCGGCCGACGCCGCCAAGGCGGACGAGGCGGAGTTCATCATGCTGAAGGAAGGCCTGGTGGCGTTCGAAGGCAACGCCGCCGAGCTGCGCGCGTCCACGGATTCGTACATTCGAACGTTTCTGTCTTAGAGGATTCGAGTCATGCCCCGCACCCGTTCCCTGGCCTGGGCCGAGCTGAAGATCGGTCTGGTGGCCATCTTCGCCCTGGCGATGGCCGGGCTGCTCATCTTCCTCCTCAGCGGCGAAGGCGGCTTCTTCTGGCAGCGCTTCGGCATCAAAACGGTCTTCGCCAACGTGGCCGGCCTGAAGTCGGGTGCGCCGGTGCGCGTGGCCGGCGTCGAGGTGGGCTCGGTCACGGAAGTCGAGTTCGCCGGCGACCGAGTCGAGGTGCTGATGGAGGTCAGCAAGGAGATGCAGCCGAGGATCACCTCGTCGTCGGTGGCGTCGCTCGGGTCGGTCTCGCTGCTCGGCGAGTCGGCGGTGGACATCACGGCATCGAGCCAGGGCACGCCCGTGCCCGAGTGGGGTTACGTGCGCTCGGGGCCGGCGGTCGGCTCGCTGACCGATGTCGCGGCCAAGGCGTCGGACGGGATCGACAATTTGAGCGCCCTGCTGTCCGACGTGCGCAACGGGAAGGGCACCGTCGGCCGGCTGTTCGCCGAGGATACGCTGCACGACGAGCTCGACGCCTTCCTGGTGTCGGCCGAGCGCGTGGTGCGAAACCTCGACAATGTCAACGGGAGCATCGGGCGCCTCACGAAGGACCCGACGATGGCGAAGGCGCTCGAGGGGTCGCTGCAGAACCTCGAGGCGGTGACGGCGCGCATCCGCTCGGGCGAGGGCAGCCTGGGGAAGCTCTTGAACGACGACGCGATGGCGAAGTCGGTGACCTCGCTCACCGCCAACCTCGATGCCGCGACCGCCCGCATGAACCGGGGCGACAACACCATGGGCAAGCTGTTCACGGAGAAGGAGCTCTACGACAAGCTCAACTCGATGAGCGATCGCTTCGACAAGGTGGCGGCGTCATTGCAGCAGAAGGACGGCACCGTGGGCCTGCTCCTGAACGACAAGGCGATGTACGAGAAGTTCAACGGCACGCTCGACGAGGCACGCTCGCTCATTGCGGCCATCAAGGCGGACCCGAAGAAGTACCTCAACATCAAGGTCAGTCTGTTCTGATGACGGACGTCTATCTCGGCCTCATCGCGCTCGGCGTTCTCGTGATGGCCACCCTCCAGGTGGTCGCCATGGTGGCGGCCCTTCGTGCCGCGCGGCGCCTGGGCGAGATGGCTGGCCGCTTCGAGCGGGATGTGCGGCCGATCCTCGCCAACCTCCAGAAGGTGTCCGAGGAAGCCGCCAGGGCCTCGGCCCAGGCCGCCGCGCAGATCGATCGGCTCGACGCGCTGGTGGCCGGCGTCGCCCGCCGCGTCGAGGAGACCGCCGCTGCCGTGCAGGAGACGATCCTGCAGCCGGCCCGCGACGGGCTGGCGCTCCTGAGCGGCTTGAAGAGCATCATCGCCAGTTTCCGCGAGCCCCGCCAGGCCCGGGAGCCTCGGGACGGTCGGGAAGGTCGGGACAAAACGCCCGCTGCCCCGGACGACGAGCTGTTCATCGGTTGAAAGAAAGGCTTCGGGCTTCGGGCTTCGGGCTTCAGGTGCTACCCTCATCGCCGGATTGACGGGCAGTCGTGGTTTTGTTACAAGCCACGCCGGGAGGAACGGTTGTGAAGAGAACCCTGTTGCCATCGGTGCTTGGCGTCCTGATGCTGTGTCCCAGCCTCGCGCTCGCCCAGGCGCCGTCGTCGAAGTCGGCGGCGCTGGCCACCGAGCTCGTGAAGCTGCTCGATACGATGAAGCTCGATTCGGTCGCGGGGAGCCGTGGCGCCAACAACGAGTTCGTGGCCGCCATGTACTTTCCCGGCAGCCAGCTCGTGGTCGTGAACGCCAGGACGACGGTTCCCGATCGGATGAAGTACTTGATCCTGCAGAAATCGTACAAGGACCTGTACGTCGAGCTGAACGGCGCCGTCGATCAGGCGTCGAAGACGTTCATCTCCGACCTCGGCGCCAACGGGTTGCAGTTCAAGCGCGAGAAAAACCTGCCGTTCGACACCGTGGACGTCACGGGGAAGACCACCGCCTTCGACGGCGACTGGCGCAAGGCCAAGCTGTCGGAGCAGGAGTACACCAAGATTTACGTCTCGAACGACGAGGCCTACAGCCAGATGCTGCAGGCGCTCATCGACACGCTCAAGAAGCCGTCCTGAAGACATGGGGCCGGCTTTCGCCGGCCCTGGCCCGCCGCCCCGCGTCCCGCCCTGCCCATTACCAGCCGGTTCATCCTGAACGTCCTCGTACGCCTCGTCGCGGGAAAGGTCCGGAAGTTGCTAACTAACGCTGTACGAGCTGTTTAGAGGGCTGAGGACGCGGGATTGTCCGCACGGATGGGGAATTTCCCCCAAGGATGGACGCGCGACGTGGCCAAGGCGACGCTGCTAATCGTTGACGATGAGGATCTGATCCGCTGGTCGTTGCGCGAGCGCTTCACCCGCGAGGGCTACACGGTGACCGAGGCCGCGACCGCCGCGGGCGGCATGGAGCAGGCCCTGGGCGCCGATCTCGTGCTGCTCGACTTCCGTCTGCCGGACGGCGACGGGCTGACGGTGCTGCGCCGGATCAAGGAGACGGCGCCCGACACACTCGTCATCCTGATGACGGCGTTCTCCACCGTTGAGAACGCGGTAGATGCGATGCGCCACGGCGCCTACGACTATCTGAACAAGCCGTTCGACCTCGACGAGGTGGCGCTCTGCGTCGGGAAGGCGCTGGAGACGAGCCGGCTGCGCAGCGAGGTGCGGGCGTTTCGCACCACGCAGGCGCGCGCCTACAGCTTCGAGACGATCATCGGGCAGTCCGCGGCGATGCATGCGGTCAAGACGCTGCTCGGTCGCATTGCCGGGAGCCCCGCCTCCACGGTGCTGCTCACCGGCGAGACGGGGACGGGGAAGGACCTGGCCGCCAAGGCGATCCACTACAACAGCGATCGGGCGGCGAAGCCGTTTGTGAACATTACGTGCTCCGCACTCCCCGAGCAGCTCCTCGAAAGCGAACTCTTCGGGCACGAGCGCGGCGCGTTCACCGATGCGCGCCAGCAGAAGCGCGGCCTGTTCGAGACCGCCGACGGCGGCACGGTGTTCCTCGACGA
>Ga0070675_100001420_pt1 | contig 17590 bp, 11 predicted proteins | sample KBSM43metaG_FD_65343 | JGI IMG/M metagenome (GOLD analysis project Ga0070675, IMG submission 65343) | Miscanthus rhizosphere microbial communities from Kellogg Biological Station, Michigan, USA - KBS M4-3 metaG | ecosystem: Host-associated > Plants > Roots > Rhizosphere > Soil ...
GGCGTTGGCGAGTTCGCAACCAGCGACCACGGGACGATTACCGTCGGATAACCAGGCTTCGCCGCTATCGCCGCGCCGCCCGCGCCCGGAAACAGCAGCGCGTCGAGCCGTTCGGCTTTCATGATTTCGTCGATGCCGTGCGTTCCGCCGAGCCGAATGTCTTTAGCGCGGTCGGCGTCGTAACGCGCGCGATCGCGTTCGACGTCCATCTCGTCGGAAATCTCGAGCTGTGACTGGCCGTACTTGATCGCACCGGCCTTTTCGTGCGCCTTGTTCCACGCGATCAGCTCGCCGAGCGTCTTCACTGGCGCGGCCGGCCCGAGCGATTTCAGCCAGGCGTTGAAGTCGCGCTTCATGCCGTACTTGAAATCGATCGAGCAGTTTTCGTCCTTGCCACGCGCGTTGGTTACTCCAGAGCAGGTGTTGAAGGCGTTGAGATTGTTTTTGGGATCCGGATCGACAACGCTCGGGATGTTCGCTGGATCGACAATGATTGCGCCTTCCTTTTTCAGAACGGCGATGGCCTCTTCCATTGCTTGCTTCTGATCGGCAGCCAATCCGCCGCGATTGCCGCCGGTGCTGTTGGGCGCGGCGAACTCGTCGTAGAAGAATGCGCGCGGAATGCCGATGCGCGCGCCTTTCAAACCATCTCGCCTCAGGAACTTCGTGTAGTCGCGGTCCGGCGGCGCCGTGCAGGTACGAGTCGCCGGATCATTCGCATCGGGCGATGCGCTTTCGAGTACTCCGAGCATGATCGCGACGTCGCTGACGCTCTTCGCCATCGGTCCGGGAGTGTCCTGATCCGCAGTAATCGGAATCACGCCGTAGCGACTGATCCGGCCGACCGTTGGTTTGATGCCGGCCAGCATGTTCTGATTCGACGGGCTGAGCACCGAGCCGGACGTTTCGGTGCCGACGTTGCCGGCCCAGAGGTTTGCCGACGTTCCGACGCCCGAGCTCGAGCCGCCGGTGCCGAGTGCCGGCCGGCCGTCGAACGTCGCATCGCGCGGATCCTTTCGCGGGTCGAACGGGTTGTATCCCTGCCCGCCGACCGCATTGTAGTTGCCCGGCATTGGCGTCGGCGCACCCGCTACCCAGTTTGCCAGCTCGGTCATTCCGGTCTTCGCGATGATGATGGCGCCGGCGTCGCGCAGGTTTCTGGTCAGGGTCGCTTCATACGGCACCATCAACGTTTCGAATGCCAGCGCTCCACCGGTCGTCCGCATGTCGGTCGTGTGAATGTTGTCTTTCAAGGCGATCGGAATGCCATGCAGTGGTCCGCGAATTTTGCCCTGGGCCCGTTCGCGGTCGCGTTCGTCCGCGATCTCCATCGCCTTGGGATTCACCGTGATCGCCGCGTGCAGCAGGTCCTCATAGGTCGCAATCCGCAACAAGTACTGGCGGACGATCTCCTTCGAGGTGACGCGCCGCTGCTCGAGCGCGGTTTTCATCCCCGGAATCGTCGCTTCCACGACGGTGAAGGGCCGGCTGGTGACTGGCGCCGTGGTCCTCTTCGTTTGCGCGCGCGCAAACACAGTGGTTACACAGACGCTGACGGCGATGACGATCGCAAACTGTTTCATGGCGCGCAAATTATATGCCCGGCCGGCGCGCGACGACGGCGGTATCACCTGGCAGCAGCTGATAATCGCCAATCGCGCGGCTCGTGGATACTCGAAAGCCGATCCGATTAAGGGTTGAGACAATCTCTCGGACTTGATAAATCCGAACGCGGTGAGTCTCGCGCGAACGCGCGACCCGCGAACCAATCCGCCGCATCAGCACGATGCGTCGCTCCAGGATTCGGGTACGCCAATTGTAATCGGCCCGCACCGCCATGCTCCAGTCCTTCGCGCCAATGGTTCGCGCCGGATACGTTCGTTGGCGCGCCGAGTGCATGAAATCGAACACCAGTAGTCCGCCGGGCGGCAGCGCATCGTAGACGCGTTGGAAGAACCGGCGTAAGACTCGGAGACCGCCAGGCACATAGGTAACGACTTCGCCGACACAAATGACGGCGTCGCACAACGGCAGCCGCAGCGACTGCAGATCGGCAACGCGAAATCTGGCGAGCGGTGCGTGGCGTCTTGCCAGCGTGATCATCGCCGGCGAGACGTCAAAACCGAGCACCTCGTAACCGGCAACCGATAGATGTTTGGCTAGCAAGCCCGAGCCGCAGCCGAGTTCGACGATTCGCCCCGATCGCACGCTAGCAGAGCGGAGGATGGCGAGAATCCCGGGCGCGACACGCCGGCTGAAATCGCCGAATGCCGAGTCGTGCACGAAGGCGAGGTCGCGTGAGTACAACGAGCGTATTATCGATGAGGATGTCCCTTGATCCGACCCTGCTGATGCTCTCGCTCATTCCAGGAGCGATCGGCTTCGTGATGTTCGTCTATGGAAAGAAACTCGGGCGATGGCCGCACCTCACGGCCGGTCTCGCCTTTATCGTCTACCCCTACTTCACGCCAACCGTTCCGTCACTGCTCGGCGTCGGCGCGCTGATCGGCGCAGCGTTCTGGCTCGCCGTTCGCCAGGGCTGGTAGCAGTCTGGTAACGGAGGGTACGGAGGAACGGGGGTTCAACACGGAGCAACGGAGCAACGGAGAAGAAAGAGAAGAGAAGAGAGTTGTTTTGTGTTCTCTGCTGCTCCGTTGCTCCGTGTTGATCCTGTGTCTCCGTTTCCTCCGTTGCTTGTCGCCCGAGTCGCGCTACTCCGAGCGCAACGCGCTCGACGGATCCACAACTGCGGCACGGCGCGCCGGCACCGCGTTCGCCACCGCCGCTACGGCAAACAACGTAATCGTTGCGCCAATCCACGTAATCGGATCGGCCGCGCTGATTCCGTAAAGCGCGCCGGATACGGCCTTGGCCGCGCCCGCCGACAGAAACGCACCGACCACGACGCCGACTGCGGTCAGACCGAGTCCCTGCTTCATCACCAGCGCCACCACCATACTGCGCTTCGCGCCGAGCGCCATCCGGATGCCGATTTCGCGAGTTCGGCGCGCAACCGAATACGCGATCACTCCATACAGCCCGACCGCGGCGAGAACCATCGCCACCACACCAACGCCGCTGATGCTTACCGCCCCCATCCGCGCCGGCATCAACGTCATGTCGACCTGCGAATCCATCGTCTGGTTGTCGAGCAGGACGGCGTTCGGTTCGAGAGTCATCAGCTCGCGGCGCATGGCGGCGAGCAGCTCGCCGGCGTCGCCGCGGCCTCGCGCCATGATTGCTTCGCCAGCGGTCGGGTTCTGCGAGTACGCGTAATGCACGTACGGCGTCGGCTTCTCACCCACCGTGCTCACCTTGTAGTCGGCGCAGACGCCGATCACTTCGAACCGCGGACCGTCGAGCGATCGGTTGTGGAATACCTTGCCGACGGCGTTTTCATTCGGCCAGTGCGTCTTCGCGAACGCTTCGTTGACGATGGCGACTCGCGGCGAGTTCCTGGTGTCGACCGCGCCGAAGTTGCGACCCTGCACGATGGGCACGCCGAGCGTTGGAAAGTATTCCGGTGCGACTCGCGTGGCGTCGGTGACGAACCCCTTCAGATCTCCAGGCTGGTGACGGCCGGGAATGAAAATGTTGTTGCGGTTGTAGTTGATCGAAAACGGTGTACGTTCCGCGATTGCCGCCCCCTCGACACCCGGGATGGCGCGAATTCGGCCGAGCGCCTGCTCGAACAACCGTTCGGCCCGCGCATCGTCGTAACCGATCAAGCCGAGTTCGGTCGAGATAATCGCTATGTGCCGCGGTTGAAAGCCGACACCGATGGCCTGCGCTGCGATCAGGCTTCGCGTCAACAGTCCCGATGTGATCAGCAAAACCATCGTGACCGCGATCTGCGCCGCAACCAGACCATCGCGCAGCGTCCAGCGACGCGAGCCGACGGAGGCAGCCGTGGTGTCGCCTTTCAACTCGTTCACCAGGTTTGGCCGCGTCGCCTTGAGCGCCGGCGCCAGTCCGGCGATGATCGCGGCGACCAGCGTCACGGCAATGGTGAACATCAGCACGCGTCCGTCGATTCTCAACGCAAAGGCGACCGGGAACGGAATCGGCAGTTTGATCGACATCGCCAGCTGCGTCAGCGCCCACGCCAGCGCAATGCCGGCAGCGGCGCCAAGCAGGGCCATCACGCAGCTCTCGGTCAACAACTGCGCGGTAAGACGGCTGCGGCTCGCACCGATTGCGAGGCGGATGCCAATTTCCTTCTGACGACCGGACGCACGGGCCAGCAGCATGCTCGCAACGTTCGCGCAGGCGACCAGCAACACCAAACCGACCACCAGCATCAAGCCGAACGCAATCGGCAGCAGCGCGCGGTCCGCATCGGGATGGATATGAACGTTCTGGCTGGCGACGACCGCGATTTTTCGATCTTTGTTGGTTTGCGGGTAGGTGGTCATCAGATTCTGCGCGACGACCTGTAAATCGGCTTGCGCCTGCGCGCCGGTCACACCGTCCTTCAGACGTCCTTTCAAGAACATCCAGCGGGTGCCGCGGCGTTCGTTGCGCGAATTTCCGGTCGGCGAAGGTACGACGCTGATCATTCCACCGGGTTCACCGTCTTCGACGTAGACCATTGGCATCCACATCGCGGCGGATACCATCGGGATCATGCCGCTGTATGAGCGACTGGCGACGCCAACGATCGTGTACGGCTGTCCGTGAATCCGCATCGTCTGTCCGACGACCGAAGGATTCGACCCGTAGTCGCGGCTCCACGTTCCGTACGAGAGGACCACGGTGCGCGGCGCACCCGGCTTGTCGTCGTCAGGCATCAGCGTGCGGCCGATTTCGGCGCGGATGCCCAGCATCTGAAAGAAATTCCCGGTCACCACCTCGCCAAGCGCCATCCGCGACCGGTCGCCGCTCGACACGGCGGCGATGATCATGCTGTGGCCAACCATGTCGCTGAACACATGGTTTTGCGTTTTCAAATCGAGGTAGTCGGGATACGAACTCGTAGCATAGGTATCGCCATCAGGGCTGGTGGTATACACCTCGGCGAGACGATCCGGCCGATCGACCGGCAGCGGCCGGAACAGCACCGCGTCGACGATGGTGAAGAGTGCGGTATTGAAGCCGATGCCGATCGCCAACGAAAGAATGGCAACCGCTGTGAAGCCGGGACTTCGACGGAGCCAGCGAAGAGCGAACTTGATGTCGGCGAACAGATGCTCGAACACTCGTACCTCTTTCGATAGGAGACGAGCGGGTCTAAACGAACGTTCCCACTTTTGAACAGGTTCCTGGCGGTTTGGCTAGAGCGCCATCCAGGCGGCGGTGGCTGCTGCCTTTTCTTCGCCCCGCCACGGGCTGCCGACGGTCTCCCCGAACGCCGCCAGCGTTTTGCGGATTTCGGCATCCGTGCGGCGCAGGCGCTTCCGGGCGGCTTCCGCAAGATGCTTGTCGACGACGACGGAACAAGCGACGCCGCGCGCGGCAAGGGCGCGTTCGAGAACGGTTCGAAACAAACGGCCCTCGTTGGCATGCGCGCGAATGTGCTGGTTCCCAACCTTGGCCGGATCAATCACGCTGCCGACCACCAGGCTGGCACGCGTGGCGCCCGGCGATGCTGCGAGCAGCGCCTTGATCGATTGGGCCGCGGCCTTCTCGATCAATGCCGTCCGCTTCGCGATCTTCTTTTGATCTTCTTCGGCCTCGCCACGCGCCGAGTGATACGGCTGCCTGGTTTCTTTAACCTCTGGATCGCACAGTTCGACAACGTGTCGGGCAACCGCCGTCGGCGACCCGGCCGGGCCGTCGACGACAACCGCAATGGCGAATCCTGATTTGACGCGAAATCCAATCGCTCGCATGCGCTAAGAGACTAACCCGTTCGCCTCATCCGGGCGAAGCGCATGATTGGTGAACGCGTCATATATCCCCTGGGTCTTCAACTGCCGCGCGATATCTCGGGTCAGCGCCAGGGTTGCTCGGTGCGGTCCCGACCCGACACTGACACGGGCGACGCCCAGGGCTTGCAGTTCGGCGATCGAGGGCACACCTTTCGTCGCCAGAATGTTGATCGGTCCAATTCCCTGGACGAGCGCACGGATGATGTCGGGATCCATGGCGTACGGAACGAACACGCAGTCGGCACCAGCCGCGAGGAAGGCCTTACCGCGCTGGATCGCCATCGCGATGCGTCCCTCCGGCGGGCCGATTTGCCGCAGAAACACGTCGGTGCGGGCGTTGATGACGATCTTCACGCCAGAGGTTTGCGCCGCTTTCGCGATCGTCGATATTTTGTCGCTCTGAAGCGTCAGTTCTTCAAGTTCCGTCGCACCGGGAAGAATGTCCTCAATATTGATCCCGACGGCTCCCGCCGCAATCACTCTCAGGACGTTGTCGGCGACAGCGCTCGGCGTCGCACCATATGCGTGCTCGATGTCGGCGGTGACCGGCACCTTAACCGCGCGAGTAATGCGAGCGACGGCTTCAATCATTTCCCGCGGCGGCACCGCACCACCGTCCGCATAGCCGAGAGCATTGGCCACTCCGGCACTGGTCGTGGCGATCGCCGGAAAGCCTTCGGCCTCGAAAATCCGGGCGCTGATCGCGTCCCAGGCATTGGGCAGGACGAGGATGTCGGGACCCTTATGGAGGGCCCGCAGTTGCGCCGCCTTGTCGGTCACGGCCAAAAGTGTAGCCGGAAATCAGCGGGTTTGCAGGTCTTGCCTCGTCAAGCGAGGCGAAGGTTGCAGATTCTGCGGCACCGGGACGCGCGATTCGCGCAGGGACGTTGAAACAGGCCGAAAAATGGATTTGCGCCGAGGATTCAGGTTGGCGCGCCCCGTGCTAGTCGCAGCACGCATGCGTATCAAAGTTCATGGCGGAACCGAATCGAGCCATGGTCACGCGATGTGTCAGTCGTGTCGTCACGCGCGGATTACCCGCGGCCGAAAATTGGATGAAGAACTGGTGATCTGCAGCGAATCGCCAACCGCGCCGATTGTGATCACTTTCAAGGTGACGTCGTGTTCGGGTTACATGGACGATCGGGTACCAACCTATTTCGAGCTGATGCAGCAAGCCTGGGTGCTGCAACCAGCGACGAGCAAACGCGGCGCCGGCTTCGTCCGCGCCAGCGACCTGCGGGATCGCGATTTCGCCGCGTATCTCGCATCGCTGGAGACCGAAGAAGAATCCTGACCCGGCGTCAGTTCTCGCGCAGCGCGACCAGCGCTTCGACATTCGTCGCACGGCGGGCCGGCATGTACGACGCCGCGAACGCCGACGCCAGCAGTACGGCCGGCACAAGGACGAAAGTGAGCGGATCGATTGCGGCGATACCAAACAGCAGGCTTGATAACACCCGAGCGACCGCTGCCGACGCCGCGAATCCAAGCACGACGCCGATCATCGCCAGCGTCATCCCCTGGACGACGATCAACCGGCGGACGTCGGCGCGCTGCGCCCCAAGTGCGATGCGAACACCGATTTCGCGAGTACGCTGGCTGACAGCGTAGGAAATCACGCCGTACAGGCCAATCGCCGCCAGCACCAGCGCGACGCCCGCGAACAGCGTCAGCAGCACCACGCTGAAGCGACGGCCGGCAAGCGATTGCCCGATCCGATCATCCATCGTCCTCACGTCAGCAATCGGCTGATCGGCGTCCAGTTCAGCGATCTCCTGGCGCACCAAAGTCGCCGCCGCGAGCGGATCGCCTATCGTACGGACGACGACGTACATCGGCCGGACGGTCCAATTATCGAACAACGGTTGCTTGTACGGTACGTAGAGCTCAGGCCGATCGGCGGCGTCGAGCGCGCGATGTTTGACGTTGCCGACGATGCCCACGATCGAGTACCAGTGCGGTTCGGACTTGCTGAAGGTGATGCGTGCGCCAAGCGCCGAGCCTGCCGGAAAGTGCTTATGCGCAAATGCCTCGTTGATCACCGCGACACGAGGAGCCTCCAGCGTGTCGCGCGTCACGAATTCTCGGCCGGTGCGGATCGGGATCTGCATCGCGGCGAAATAGCCGTCGCTGACAATCCGCAGCTGCTCTTCAGTTTGATCCTCAGGCCGGCGCGCTTCGCGTCCCTCGATGTCGAACGATCGGCTTCCACCGTTACCACTGAATGGCATCGCATGAATCGCCGCGACACTGTGAACCACCGGACTGCCTTTCAATGCGGTCGACAGGCCGTCGAAGAACCGATCGCCTTGCGCGAACGACGTGTATCGGGCCGGCGGCAGCGACAGGCGAAACGTCAGCAGGCTGTCCGCCGCAAAGCCCGGTTGAACTGTTTGCAGCCGGGCGAAGCTGTGCACCAGCAGACCCGCGGCCGAGAGCAGAACAAACGAGAGCGCCACCTCGGCAACGACCAGGACATTGACTGGTGAGATTGGTCCGCTGAGCCTGGTGCGGACGCTGCTTCCGGCCGACGCACGAATTGCGGGCACAATTCCGAAGATCAAACCGGTTCCGAGCGACAGCACTATCGTGAACAGCAGGACGCGATAGTCGAGATTGAGTTCGTCGAGGCGTGGAATGTCGCTCGGCGAAGCCGCAACGATCGCTCGGACACTCCAGGCGGCCAACACGATGCCGGCAATGCCGCCGAGAAGCGCGAGGATGGTGCTTTCCGTCAGCAGCTGGCGAACCAACCTGCCGCGGGTTGCGCCAAGCGCAATGCGAAGTGCAATTTCTTGCGTTCGGGCCGCCGACCGGGCGAGCAACAGGTTAGCAACGTTCGCACACCCAATCAGCAGGACCAAACCGACCGCGCCGAGCAACAGCAGCAACGGCCGATCGGTCGAACCGACAATTTCATCTCGCCATGGGCGGAGCGTCACGGCGAAGCCGTTGCGGTAATTACCCGGGTGCTCGCGCTTGAAACCGCCGGCCACCGCGTTGAGGTCGCCTTGCGCCTGACCGATCGTGAGGCCCTTCTTGATCGAGGCGAGAACCATGTAGCCGTGCGAACCGCGGTTGTTGTCGCTCAGCGCGTCGGCGTCGAGCAGAATCGGCTTCCAGATTTCGGTCGTCGCATCAGGAAAGTGAAATCCCCGCGGCATGACGCCAGCCACCAGGAATGGCTTGCCGTCGACCGCAATGGTCCTTCCAGCGATCGAAGGATCCCGCTTGAATCGGCGGGTCCACAGAGAGTCGCTGAGCACGACCACCTGATCTCGCCCGGGCCGCTCTTCATCCGCCACAAACGCCCGGCCAACCGCCGCCGACACACCAATCAGCGGGAATAGCGACGGCGTCACGAGGGCGCCTTCGACCCGTTCCGGATGCCCATCGCCGGTCAGATTGAATCCGTCGGTATCGTAGGCAGCGATGTGGTCGAAGACGTGGCTCCGATTGCGGTAGTCGACGTACTCGCCTGCAGAGGCCGGAATCTCGTTCGCTCCCGGACGCTTCAAGTCGCCCCAGACGACGACCACGCGCCCGTCACGGTCGTAGGGCAACGGCCGCAGCACGACGGCGTTGACGATCGAGAACATTGCGCTATTGGCGCCAATCCCCAACGCCAGCGTCGACACGATCACCATCGCAAAGATCGGACTCCGCCGCAGGCCGCGCAAGGTGTACTGGGTATCGGGCAAGACATCAGCGAGAATCGATGGCGCCGGCCGCAGCGCCGACAGTTCCCTCGCCAGGTCGTCATCGATCTCGCTCATCGCCTCGGCGCGCGCGTCGCCGTGCGAACGGCCTTGAGCGCGCAGATCGCGGTACCGATCGTCGACGTGCTGCGCGATTTCCTCTTGGAGATCTTTCCAGCGAGACATGATCCTTAGAAGTCTGAAGTCTGAAGTCTGAAGTCTGAAGTCTAGAGAGTCTCCCGGTTCGCCGACCGCGCTATTCGGCGCGCAACGCCACGATCGGGCTGACGCGCGTCGCCCGAAGGGCCGGCAGCGTACTGGCGACAAACGCAATACTCGCCAGCGCCGCGCTCAGAACGACGAAGGTTGCCGGATCGCGCGGTGAAATCTGGTAGAGCATCGATCCAATGACGCGGCTGCCGGCCATCGCGGCCGCGAGACCGAGCGCCAGGCCGATCGCCGTCAACAACATCCCCTGGCCGATCACCAGCCTCAGCACATCACCGCGCGATGCGCCGAGCGCCATGCGAATGCCGAGTTCCCGCGTTCGCTGCGTAACGGTGTAAGACAGCACGCCGTAGATGCCGATCACCGCCAGCGTCAGCGCCAGGGCGCCAAAGCCGGAGAGCAAAACCACGCTCAGCCGCTGTTGTTCGCTTTCCTGTTCGCGATACCACTCCATCGTTTGAACGTTGTAGAGTGGAATGTCGCGGTCGACTGCGGCGAGCTCGCGCCGGATTGCCGTCGCGAGCGATTCCTGCGGCAACGACGTTCGCGCGACCAGCGCCATCGACGGTCGTCGCTGCAGCATGTAACCCGGCATCTGTTCGTAGGGCACGTACAGCTGTACAAACGGCGGTTCGCTGGCAACGCCGTAATGACGAACGTGCCGGACGACGCCGATCACCTCGCGCCACGCCGGTTCCATGTGCGGACCATGCCCGCCGTTGAATTCGAACGCGACCCGCTTCCCAATCGGATTGGCGCCGTGAAACACCTTCGCGACCAGCGATTCGTCGACAATCGCCACTCTGCTGGTGTCGGTGTTGTCGCGCTCAGTGAAGTCGCGGCCGGCGAGCATCTGAATGCCCATCGCCGTGAAATAACCGCTGCTGGCCGTTTGAAATAATGTCGTATTGGCCGGCCGTTCCGATGTCGGCATCGCATCGCCTTCGGCGATTACGGGGGCTTCGGAACCGCTGCCTTCGAGCGGAACCGCGCTGTTCAACGCGGCTGCCTCCACGCCGCTGATGGAACGGATGCGGCGCAGCAATTCACGATGAAACGCCGTCCACTGGGCAAGCTCCGGGTAGCGGCGTTCGGGTAGCGTCAGCCGGGCGGTGACGACGTGTTCGGGATCGAAGCCGAGGTCGACGGACATCAGACGACCGAAGCTGCGGACCATCAACCCGGCGCCGACGAGCAACATCAGCGCCATCGCCACTTCGGCCACAACGAGTACCGAGCGCACTCTGCTGCCGCGCCGGCCGGTTCCGCGGCTCGAATCCTTAATCGTCGACAGCAGATCCGCTGCCGACGAGCGAATCGCCGGCATCAGCCCGAACAACAGGCCAGTGGCGACCGAGATGACCGCCGTGAACGCGAGGACTCGCCCATCCACCGCAATCAAGTCGATGCGAGGCACGGTGGCGGGCTGGGACGCGACGAACAGTTTCACCGCCCAGGTCGCCAGGCCTGCGCCGACGACGCCTCCAGCCCCAGCCAGGATGACGCTCTCCACGAGCAACTGTTGCAGAATCCGTCGACGCCCTGCGCCGAGCGCAGCGCGAATGGCGATTTCTCGATGGCGAGCCTCGGCCTTCGACAGCATCAGGTTCGCGAGGTTCGCGCAGGCAATCAGCAGCACGACGATCACTGCGCCCAGCAAGGCAATCAACGCCGGCCTGATGTTGCCGACCAGGCTCTCGTAGTACGGAAGGATCGACACCCGAGTGTTCTTGTTCGACGAGGGATACTGTGTCGCCAGGCGCTGCGCAATTGTGTCCATCTCCGCGTCAACTTGGGCGGCGGTCACTCCCGGCTTCATCCGCCCAATGGCCGTCAGCCCGGGATGGGCACCGCGCGGTGGAAAGCTTCGGACGAACAGTCCAAGGGGCAGCCACACATCGGTTAGACGCGACGGATATCGCATACCGGCGGGCATGACGCCGACCACGGTGTGGGCATCGCCGTTCAACGCGATCGTCCGTCCGACCAGGCTTGGATCGGAATTGAAATGGCTGCGCCACAGTCGCTCGCTGATCACGACGACGCGATCGGTTCCAGGCTGGTCTTCCGCAGCAACGAATCCACGCCCCGCAAGCGGCGCAATCCCCATCGTCGGAAACAGGTCCGACGAGGCGAGCGATGCAGTCAGGCGTTCGGCATCGCCACCGCCGGTCAGGTTCACGTTCATCGGCCGGAAAACCGCGAAGTGCTCGAACACTCGATTCTGCGCGCGCCAATCGACGAAGTCCGGCCAGGATACCGAAATCACATTGAAGCTGGCTGCAGCGACCGAGCGTTCGCGAATGATGACGAGGCGGTCGACATCAGGGTATGGCAGCGGACGCAACAACACGCCGTCGAGCACGCTGAAGATCGCGGTGGTGGCGCCAATGCCCAGCGCCAGCGTGACGACGACGATCGACGTGAAAGCGGCGTCTTTGGTCAACGATCGCAGGGCGTAGCGGGCATCCTGCCAAATCGATCCGATCATCGTCATCGCTCCGTGATGTTCGACCAGAGAGGCCGGTCTCGCTTCCACCGCCTCGAGCTCTCGTGTGAGATGTTTGATTTGCCGCGACGCGTCGCGCCGCGCCGACGCGTCTGAAAGACCACGCGCCCGCAGCTCGGCGTAACGGTCTTCCAGGTGCTGCGCAATTTCTTCCTCGATATCGTCCCAATCCGGCATGTGAAATTCACACTCCCGGGGCCTGTCCCGGGGCCTGTCCCGGGGCCTGTCCCGGGGCCTGTCCCCAAGCCTGTCCCTAGGGGACAGCCTAGGGGACGTGTTCCCGGACCTGCCCTCTGCGTTGCACTCTTAGCTGTTCACGCCGTCTCCGTGATTCGGTTGATCGCTTCGACGAATTCCCGCCAGGTGCCGCGCTGCGAGGCAAGTACGTTGGCCCCGGTCTGGGTCAGCCGGTAATAGCGACGGCGCCGCTGTCCGGCCTTTTCCACCCAGCGGCCGAGAATCCAGCCGCGTCTTTCGAGGCGGTAGAGCAGCGGATACAAGGAGGCGACGCGGAACGTGATCGTCCCACCAGATCGCGCGTCGATTAACTTGCTCAACTCGTAGCCGTGGCGCGGTTGAGCTTCGAGGAGCGACAGAATCAGCAGCTCGGCACTCCCCTTCTTCAGCTCGCGATCGAGCATCGCCGACTTGATATACGTCATAGCGACATATTGCTTGAAAGCATAAGACGGGACAAGAGGGCCAAAAGGTTGCACGCCGGCAGCTAACATTTCGGCCGTCCGGCCCGTCCTTGGCTATAGCGGACCGAAATGGCCCATGCTGTCGAACTTAGCTGCCCGTTCGCGATGCTGACGGTGGCCCGCCAGAGCGATGCTGAATCCATCGCCGCCGATGTGAAGGCGGTCGCGCGCGGCGATCGCGAGGCCTTCACGCGCGTCTACGCAGCGTACGGGCGGATGGTCCGGGGCATATTGCTCGGGCGAGTGCCGCGGCGCGACGTCGATGATTTGCTCCAGGATGTGTTCGTCACCGCCTATCTGCGCATTGGTGAATTGCGCGAGCCGGCAGCGTTCGGAGGCTGGATCGCCACCATCGCACGCAACCGCGCGACAGATCATTTGCGGCGGTCGCGGGACCATGATCAGCTGCCGCCCGAATTGCCAGGCGGTGACGCGGTCGAGGCCGACACCTTGATCGTGCTCGACGCTATTCGAAAGCTGCCGGACGCGTATCGCGACACGCTGTTGATGCGCCTGGTCGAGGGCATGAGCGGCGCCGAGATTGCCGACCGCAGCGGGCTCTCCGCTGGCTCGGTGCGCGTGAACCTGCACCGCGGGATGAAGTTGTTGCGAGAGAAGCTAGGATGGCACGCCGATGAGTGACGACTACCTCTGGGACGGCGGCGGATCGCCAGGTCCTGACGATCAGGATGTCGTGAAGCTCGAGCAGATGCTTGGCCAGCTGCGCGCACCCTTGCCGGCAGCACCCGACCTGAATCGGCTGACGCAGTTGCGCTCTTCGCACGCAGCCGACGCAACCACTACTCATATTGCCTACGCTACTGTTCGGTTCTGGGCGCCGGCGCTGGCAATGGCCGCGGCGATCGCGCTGATGATTGCCGGCACTTACCGCACCCTCACGACCGGCGATCCCGGTCCGACGTGGGAAGTGGAACGGATGGACGGCCAGCCACGCATCGAGAGCGCCTCGCAATCAGCGCGGCTCGAGGGAATCGGACGGCTGGGAGTCGGACAGACTCTCGCCACCGATCACGAGTCGCGCGCGCGTCTCGACGTCAGCACGATCGGACAAGTCACCGTTGACCCGAACACGCGCGTTCGTCTGGTGTCGACGCGCGAAGGCCGCCACGAACTGGCGCTGGCGCGAGGGACGCTGCACGCGTTCATTGCGGCGCCGCCTGGCCAGTTCGTTGTCAACACTCCGTCGTCGACGGCGATCGACCTTGGTTGCGTCTACACGCTGCACATCGATGAGGACGGCTCCGGGCTGCTCAGCGTGGCGGCCGGCTGGGTCGCGTTCGAATACAAAGGCCGCGAGTCGTTCGTGCCGGCGCGCGCTTCGTCTCGAACCGATCCGGCGTTGGGGCCAGGCACGCCGCGGTACGACGATACGGACGAAACGTTTCAGCGCGCGCTCGAGCGATTCGACTACGACCGCAGTCGCACGGCGAGAAGCGCCGGACTCGCTTACGTGCTCGAGCATGCGCGATCGAACGATGCGATGACTCTGTGGCATTTGCTCTCGCGCACCGACGAAACCGAGCGTAATGCGGTGATCGACGCGCTGGAGAAGCGCTCGCCGATGCCGCTCGGCGTCACGCGCGACGCGGTCATGAACTTGAACCGCGCCGCGCTCGATTTCTGGTGGGATTCCCTGGGCCTCCAGGACGCCTCGTGGTGGCGGAAATGGAAAGGGCCGTATCCCGCGAAACCGTAATTGCTTTACCGCAGCGCTGCCTCTGCCTCCGTTTTCAACGGCGTCCATTCCTTCATCAAATCGTTGAGGCGCTCGTATGCACTCGCTCCCACTTTTTGATCGGCCTGTCCGATTTCGCGGCCGACGTTCGACAACTGATCGATGAACATCTGATCCTCGTAGGGACCGGATTTCGTCGTCAGCTTTTCCCAGACCGCCTGCAGCTTCGCCTGGTCGCCGCGCTTGCCGTCGATTGCCTGTCGCACACGTTGTTGAACGCTGCGGGCTTCGGCCAGCAGGTCGCGGACTTTCAGCGCGAATTTAGTTTGCTCGGCGAGATCGGCAACCGTGACGCCGTCTTTCGCCACGCGCGGATCGATCTTGACGCTGAACGATTCGGTCTTCGTCTGGCCGCCCGAGGTCAGGCGCGCTCGATACGCACCAGGCGCGGCCATCGGACCCTGCCCGCCAAAACCGCCGCCTTCCATGTCGCCGCCGCTGCTGGCCGGCCCACCGGCGTATCGGAGATCCCACACGAAACGATTCATCCCGATTTTGGTCGGCAGCGCCGACGGTAATCCGCTGCCACGACGTCCGCCGCCGCGGCCACCAGTGGGGGCCGCTGGCGCAGCGTTCGAATAGGTGCGGACAACCGTTCCCGTCGCATCGAGAATCTCGAGCTTGAGGTCTGACGGCTGCGACGCCAGGAAGTAATCGATGCGTGCGCCCACTGGCGGGTACTCCGGCAAATCCGGGCGCCCAGCCGACGTGACATAGCGCGTCCGATAGGTTGGCGCCGGCGTGAACAAGAACATGGCGGACGAGTCGAACGGCTTGATCACCGGCTTCGCGCTGGCAGGCGATGTCGCTGGCTTCGCGGTTGATGGTGCTGGCGCCGGCGCGGGCGTTTGCATCGAAGCGCGCAGCACGTCGCTCGGTCCGACCTGGCCTGCCTGCGCTGCAGGCGCCGGATTGGTGGTCGGCCGGGCACGAAGTTTGGTCACGCTCGCCGCGATCTGGCGCAGCGGCGCGATGTCGTCCATGATCCAGAACGATCGCCCCATCGTCGACGCCAACAGATCACCGTGGTGAACTTTTAGATCGGTGACGGGCGTAGCCGGCAGATTCTGCTGTAACGACTGCCAGTGCGCGCCTTGATCGAACGACACGTACGCGCCTTCGAGCGTACCTGCGTAGAGCAGTCCTTCTTGTTCTGGATCCTCACGAACGATGTGCATCGGTTGATCGGCCGGGATGCCGTTGGTTCCGTCGGTAAGCAGCTTCCAGTGCTCGCCGAAATCGTTCGTCATGTAGAGGTACGGTTTGAAATCGTTCAAGTACATCCGATACACCGAGACGTAAGCCGAGCCGCGACGATGCGGTGAATCCTCGATCGTGTGCACCCGGCCGCCCGGCGGCAGCTCCCTGGGCGTTACGTTCTTCCACGTCTTGCCGTTGTCCTTGGTCACCCACACCGGGCCGTCGTTCGAACCAGTCCAGAAAACGTTCGCATCCAGACGAGAAGCCCGCATCGAGTAGAGCGCCGCGTAAACCTCTTCACCGGTCATGTCGCGCGTGATCGGTTCGCCGGAAATCACCTGACCTTCCGCCCCGTTCGCGGTGACATCGGGACTGAAGCGCGTCCAGTGCACGCCGCCGTCAACCGTCTTATGCACGTACTGCGAGCCGTGGTAGACGATGTTCGGATTGAGCGGCGAGATTTCGATCGGCGCCTGGCGCACAAATCGGTAGCGCTGCTCCTGCGGAAGCTTGCCGTAACGCTGTTGTGGATAGATCCAGTAGTGCTGCTCCTGTCCGGTCTCGGTGTTGTAGCGTCCGAATTCGCCTTTGCAGTCACCGTAGATGATCTTGCCGCTCGGCACGGTGCGAATCTGTCCACTCTCACAGCCGGACGCCTGTCCCCAGGTCTGCGTCGGATCGTCCGATGGCCACGAATACGGCGGCACGTTGGCCACTACGACAGTGCTGTTGTCTTGTTGCGGCGCGACCATCCGATAGGGAAACTGTTCATCGGCGTCGAGCATGTAGAGCTCGGCGGTCGGCTGATTCATCTGCGTTGACCAGCTGCGCCCGTTGTCGACCGTGATGTTCGCGCCGCCGTCGTTCGTCTCGATGAAAATCTTCGGATTGTCTGGATTGATCCACATCACGTGATTGTCGCCGTGCGGCGTATTCACGTTGACGAACGTCTTGCCGCCGTCAGTGGATCGATGGAAAGACAACTCGGTCACATAGACTTCGTTCTCGTCCTTGGGATTGGCGTAGACCTTATTGAAGTAAAACGGACGCGCGCGCAATGCCTGGGTGCTGTTGACCAGCGTCCAGGTGGCTCCGCTGTCATCGCTGCGATAGAGGCCGCCTTTCGCGCCTTTCGCCTCAACCTGTGCGTAGACGACCTTCGGATTCGATTGCGCGATGTCGACCCAGACTTTGCCGATCAGATCCTCGGGGAAGCCGTTCGACACGCGCGTCCAGTGATCGCCGCCGTCGGTGCTCTTGTAGACGCCGCCTTCCGCTGCCGGCCCGCCGCTGATGATCGTCCACGGCCGCCGCTGGCCGCGCCACGCGCCGGCATACAGTTCATTGGGATTCTGCCAATTGATTGCAACCGACACGACGCCGGTTTGATCGTTGATGAACAACACCTTTTGCCAGGTCTTGCCGCCGTCCTTCGTCCGGTACACACCGCGGTCGGGCCCCCAGCCAAACGGCTGGCCAATGGCGGCGACGTAGGCGACGTCGGGATTCTTGGGATGAATCTTCAGTTGGCCGATCTGTCCCACCTCACGCAAGCCGACCTGCTGCCAGGTCCGACCCGCGTCGGTCGACTTGTAAACGCCGCGACCGACGATGACGTTCGAGCG
>Ga0070675_100001421_pt1 | contig 17587 bp, 16 predicted proteins | sample KBSM43metaG_FD_65343 | JGI IMG/M metagenome (GOLD analysis project Ga0070675, IMG submission 65343) | Miscanthus rhizosphere microbial communities from Kellogg Biological Station, Michigan, USA - KBS M4-3 metaG | ecosystem: Host-associated > Plants > Roots > Rhizosphere > Soil ...
GCCGACGGCCCCGGCACCGCGGCCGAGAAGCTCGAGATCTGGGTTGCCACGATCATCGAGGAGGCGGCCGCGCGTCCGTGGTTCCCGCCCATCATGCTGCGCGAGCTGGCCTCGGGCGCGCCGCGCTTCGATCCCGAGACCTTCGCGATGATGAACGCCGTCTTCGCCGGCGTGCGCGACATCATCGTCCAGGGCCAGCGCGAAGGCAGGTTCGGCGACGTCGATCCGCTGCTCACCCATCTCACCATCATGCCGCCCATCCTCACCTTCTTTGCGCGCCAGCGGGTGCTGGCGGCCAAGGGCGTGTCGATGGGCGTGCTCGAGCCGCGCCAGCTCGACGCCTTCGTCGCGCACATGCAGCGCACCGCGCTGCGCCTCGTTCACCAGGAAGGACCGCAGCTGACATGAGGACCATCGTCCGCCTGCTTCTTGCCCCGTTTGCAGCCGTCTTCGCCATCGCCTGCGAGGCCCCGCCGCCCTCGAATGCGCTCACCGCGTCGGGCAACGTCGAAGCCACCGAGGTGCAGGTGGCGCCCGAAGTCGGCGGCCGCATCGTGGAGCTGCGAGTCGACGAAGGCGATCGGGTCAAGGCCGGCGACGTGATCGCCACGCTCGACACCAAGGACATCGAGCTGCAGATCGATCGCGCGCGCGCCGAACGGGCGGCGGCCGTCGCGCAGCTCCGCCTGCTCGAGGCGGGCGCACGCGCGGAGGACGTGCGCCAGGCCGAGGCGCAGGTCGTCGCGGCGACGAGCGAGATCGCCGCCATCGACGTCGAGATCGGCAACGCGCAGACCGACCTCGACCGCTTCGAGGCGCTGCTCAGCGCCAACGCCGGGTCGCAGAAGCAGCGCGACGACGCCAAGGCCCGCACCGACCTGGCACGCGAGCGGAAGCGCAGCGCCGAGGAACGCGTGCGCGTGGCGCGAGCCTCGCTCGACCGGGTGCGCGCGGGCGCCCGCCAGGAGGAGCTCGAAGGTGCGCGGGCGCGGGTGGCCACCGTGGACGCGCAACTGGCCGTGCTCGAAAAAGGCCTGCGCGACGCCCAGGTCGTGTCCTCGGTGCCCGGCCTGGTGACGCAGAAGATCGTCGACGCCGGCGAGCTGGTGCCGCCCCGGGCGCCGCTCGTCGTGGTCACCGATCTCGATCACGCGTGGGCCAACGTGTTCGTGCCCGAGCCCGTGGTGCCGCGGATCGCGCTCGGGCAGGCAGCGACCGTCCGGACCGATGCCGGGACCAGCCTGCCCGGCAAGGTTACCTACATCTCTCCCCGCGCCGAGTTCACCCCGCGCAACGTCCAGACCGCCGACGAGCGCTCGAAGCTGGTGTATCGCGTGAAGGTGTCGGTGGACAACTCGGCCGGCACGCTGAAGCAGGGCATGCCGGTGGACGCGGACTTCGTGCTGCGATGAGCGAGTCGTCCCGGCTCCCGGCTCCCGGCTCCCGCCTTCCGCTGGAAGGGGCGCGTGGCCGCGGGTCTTCAGACCCGCCCGAGGGGGATATGGCGGTGCGGTTCGACGCCGTCGAGAAGCGCTTCGACGGCACGGCCGCGCTGACCGGGCTCACGCTCGACATCCGACGCGGCGAGATGTTCGGGCTGATCGGTCCCGATGGCGCCGGCAAGACCACCGCCATCCGGCTGCTGTGCGGCCTGTTGCACGCCGACGCCGGCACCGTGCGGGTGTTCGGCCGTGACCCGGTGCGCGACCACGCCTGGGTCACCGAGCACGTCGGCTACCTGTCGCAGCGCTTCAGCCTCTACGGCGATCTCACCATCGACGAGAACATCGAGTTCTTTGCGGAAATTCACGGCGTGCGCCACTTCAAGACGCGCCGCGACACGCTGCTCGACCTCACGCAGCTCACGCCGTTTCGTACCCGGCTGGCCGATCGCCTGTCGGGCGGGATGAAACAGAAGCTGGCGCTCGCCTGCACGCTCGTCCACGAGCCCGATCTCATCGTGCTCGACGAGCCCACGACCGGCGTCGATCCCGTTTCGCGCCGGGAGTTCTGGAAGCTCCTGTCCGAGTTCCTGTCGCGCGGCATCACCATCGTGATGTCTACGCCCTATCTCGACGAAGCGGAGCGGTGTGCCCGGGTGGCGCTGTTGCACGATGGCCGCACGCTCGCGATGGACGCCCCGGAGAATTTGCGCGGCGGCATCCAGGGCGGCATCGTCGAGGTGATGGCGCCCGGGCACGCCGATGCCGCGGCCCTCATCGCCGGGCTGCCGGGTGTGAGCGATGTGCAGGTGTTCGGCGAACGGCTGCACCTCACGATCGAGGATTCGTCCGACGACGCCGTAGCGGCTCTGGCCAGCCGGATCGAAGCGTCGCCGCTGCGCGGCGCCAGCGTCCGAGCCGTGCCGCCCTCGCTCGAGGACGTCTTCATCGCTACCCTCGCACGAAAGGAGCAGGCCGGTGCGTAACCCCGGGATCTGGATCGCAATGGCGCTGACCGCGGCGGCCACCGCTCCGCCGGCGCGCGCGCAACAGGTGCCGCCCGCCGTCGTGCGGCTCACGCTCGACGAGGCGCGGGCGCGCGCCCTGGAAGCCAGCCATCGCCTGGCGGAGGCGCGCGCGCGGGAGAGCGTGGCGCTTGGCGCCCTCGCCGCGCGCGAGGCCGCGCTACTGCCGACCGTGTCGGCGTCGGCGGGATATACGCGCACCAATCACGTGCTCGAGTTCGTCGTGCCGGGTCCGCTCGGGCCGCTGGTGGTGTATCCCGATGTGCCCGACAACTACCGATCGCGTGTCGACCTGCAATGGGCGGTCTACACCGGCGGCCGCACCGATGTGCTGGAGCAGGCCGCGCGCGCCGAGGCGTCGGCTTCAGCGGCCGACATCCAGACCGCCCGCGCCGATCTCCGCCTGGAGGTGTCACGAACATTCTGGGCCGTCGTCACGGCACGGGCGGCGGTGGCGGTCGTCGAACAGGCGCTGGAGCGCTCGGGCGTCAACGTCGCCGACGCTCGCCAGCGCCTCAACGCCGGCTTGGTGGCGCCCAACGAGGTGGCGTCGGCCGAGGCGCAGCAGGCGCGGCAGCGGATGCTGCTGGTCGAGGCCCGCAACCAGCGCGACGTGGCCGCCGCCGAACTGGCGCGGCTCGTCGGTCTCGACCCGTCGCAGCCGATCGAACCGGTCGCCGACCTCCAGCCCGACGACGCGGCGCCGCCCTCGTTCGACGTGTTGACCCGTGAAGGTCTGGCCCAGCGTCCGGAACGGAAGGCCCTCGAGCTGCGCATCACCGCCGCGGACCTGCAGCGTGCCGCCGCGGAAGCCGGAAAACGCCCGGTGATTACGGTGGGCGGTGGGATCGACTACGCACGGCCGAATCCCAGGATCTTCCCGCGCATCGACCGCTGGGACGACTCGTGGGACGCCGGGGTGGCCGTCACCTGGTCGGTGTGGGACGGCGGCCGCGTGGACGCCGAGGTGGCGCAGGCCGCCGGAGCCGCCACGGCCGTGCGCGCGCGGCTGCGCGAGTTCGACTCGGTGCTCGCCGTGGAAGTGCGCCAGCGCTCGCTCGAGATCGCGTCGGGCGCCGCCGCGGTGGCCGCGGCCGACGAAGCCGTGCGCGCGGCCGCCGAGGCGCGTCGGGTCGTGGGCGAACGCTACCGAGCCGGCGTGATCGCGCAAGGCGATGTCCTCGACGCCGAGCTCGTGCTCTTGCAGAGCCAGCTCGATCGCACCCGCGCGCTCGCGTCGGTGCGTCTGGCCGAGGCCCGGCTCGATCGGGCGGTGGGGCGATGAACGCCATCGAGGTGCGGGGCCTGACGCGAAGGTTCGGCGCCTTCGTCGCCGTCAACGACGTTTCCTTCGATGTCCGCGCCGGCGAGATCTTCGGCTTCCTCGGCAGCAACGGCGCCGGCAAATCCACGACCATTCGCATGCTCTGCGGCCTGCTTCGGCCGACGTCGGGCACCGCCACGGTTGGCGGCATCGACGTGGGCAAGGATCCCGAGGCCGTGAAGCGGCGCATCGGCTACATGTCGCAGCGCTTCTCGCTCTATGAGAGTTTGACCGTGGACGAGAACATCCGGTTCTTCGGCGGCGTCTACGGCCTCGACCGCGAGCGCCTGGCCGCGCGCCGCGAATTCGTGCTGGAGATGGCCGGGTTGCGCGGGCGCGAATCGACGCTGACCCGGACGCTGTCCGGTGGGTGGCGGCAGCGGCTCGCGCTCGGCTGCGCCATCCTCCACGAGCCGCCGATCGTGTTCCTCGACGAGCCGACCGGCGGCGTCGATCCGCTGTCGCGGCGCCGGTTCTGGCGCCTCATCGACCAGCTGTCGAAGGCGGGAGTGGCGGTGCTCGTCACCACCCACTATCTCGACGAGGCGGAGCACTGCCATCGCATCGCCATCATCCAGGCGGGCCGGCTGGCCGCGCTGGGTACCGTGGCCGAACTGAAGCAGACCTTTGCCGGCCGGCCGATCGTCGAACTGCATGCCGCGCCGCCGGTGGAGGCGATGAAGGCGCTCGACGCGATGCCCGAAGTGGAGAAGACCAGCATCTTCGGCACCGCCGTGCACGCCGTGCTGCGGACGGCGCTCGACCCGGCGGTGCTGGCTTCGCGCCTTCGCGACCGCGGCCTCGAGGTCTCGTCGTGCGCGCTGGTCGAACCCTCGCTCGAGGACGTGTTCCTCGACGTGGCCGAGCGGAGCGCGGCCGCCTGATGCGGAAAGTACTGGCCGTCGCCCACAAGGAATTGCGCCAGATCCGGCGCGACCGGCGGAGCCTGCTCATCCTGCTCTTCGTGCCGGCGTTCTTCCTGCTCGTCTACGGCTATGCGCTCAACTTCGACATCCGCAACATCCGTCTCGCCGTCCAGGACGACGACCGCAGCACCGCCAGCCGCGAGGTGATCTCCGCCTTCGTCAACTCGGGCTACTTCGATCTGGTGGCCACCATCGTCGACGGCCACGACGTCACCGGCATCCTCAACCGCGGCGACGCGCGCGCCGTGCTGGTGATCCCGGCGCGGTTCGGCGCCGACGCGGCGTCGGGCCGTCTCACCAGCCTGCAGGTGCTCATCAACGGCGACAACGCCAACACCGCCACCACCGTCATGGGCTACGCCGTCGGCCTGGTGAGCGCCATCTCGGCGCGCTACGAGGTGCAGGCGCGCATCGGCTCGCCGCGCGGGCCGCTGCTCACGCTCGAGCCGCGCGTCTGGTACAACCCGGAGCTGCGGAGCACGCTGTTTCTCGTCCCAGGCCTCATCGCCTACATCGCGATGCTCACGGCCGTGGTGTCCACGTCGCTCTCGGTCGTGCGCGAGAAGGAAGCGGGGACGATGGAGCAGATCCGCATGTCGCCCATCGGCGCCCCAGCCTACGTGGTGGGGAAGACGGCGCCGTATTTCGTCATCTCGCTCCTCTCCTCGATGGGGATCGTCGGAGTCTCGATGCTGCTCTTCGACCTTCCGGTGCGGGGCTCGTGGCTGGCGCTCCTCGGGTGCGTGTCGCTCTTCCTGGTGGGCGCGCTGGCGTTCGGCGTGCTCATTTCGACGATTGCGCCGTCGCAGCAGGTGGCGTTCCAGATTGCGCTGCTCACCTCGTTCCTGCCCACGTTCATGCTCTCGGGGTTCATCTTCCCGATCAGCAGCATGCCCGTGTTCCTGCAGGCCATCACCCACGTCGTCCCGGCCCGCTACTTCCTCGTGATCCTGCGCGGCCTGCTGCTCAAGGGCGTGGAGCTGCGGCTGTTGTGGGTGGACGTGGCCTCGCTCGCGCTCTTCTCGGTGGTCACGCTGGCGCTGGCGTCGATCCGCCTCAAGCGGGAGTGGGCGTAGTGCAGCGCCTGGTGAGCCTGATGCGCAAGGAGCTGATCGAGCTGCGGCGCGATCCGCGGCTGTTCGGGATCGTCATCGTCGCGCCGCTCGTGCAGCTCACCCTGCTCGGCTACGCGGCCACCACCGACGTGCACGACGTGCCGCTGGTGGTGGCCGACGAGGACCGCTCGACCGAGAGCCGCGCGCTCGTCAGCCGGTTCGACGCCTCGCAGAACTTCGTTATCGCCGACTCGGTGGAGTCGGCGAGCCAGATCGATGCCTACCTCGACTCCGGACGCGCGTGGATGGCGCTCGACATCCCCGCGCGCTACGGCGAGCGCCTGCGCTCCGGCGTACCGGTGCAGGTGCAGGTGGTCGCCGACGGCACCGACGCCAACTCCACCAACGTCGCGCTCGGGTATGCCGGGTCGCTCATCGCCGCCTACAGCCGCGAACTGGGGGCGTCCGCGGGCCGCAGCCAGGCCGATCCGCTGGTCACCGCGCAAGTGCGGGTGTGGTTCAACCCGCAGCTCGAGAGCCGCTTCTTCATCATTCCGGGTGTGCTGGCGCTGCTGCTGCTGGTGGTTACCACCAACCTGTCGTCGATGGCCATCGTCCGCGAGAAGGAGCTCGGCACACTCGAGCAGCTCAACGTGACGCCGCTCGCGCGGTGGGAGCTGATCGTCGGCAAGCTCCTGCCCTACGCGCTCATCGGCGCCCTCGACGTGCTGCTGGTGGTCGGCGTGGCGATCTTCTGGTTCGAGGTGCCGCTGCGCGGCAGCCTCGTGCTGCTGATCTCGATGTGCCTGGTCTACCTGCTGACGACGCTCGGCCTCGGCCTCTTCGTCTCGACCATCTCGAAGACGCAGCAGCAGGCGATGATGACGTCGTCGTTCTTCTTCATGATCCCGATGGTGTTCCTGTCCGGGTTCATTTTCCCGATCGAGAACATGCCCCCGGTGGTGCAGCAGGTCACGCTGCTCATCCCGCTGCGCTACTTCCTGGTGATCGTGCGCGGCATCTTCCTCAAGGGCGTCGGCCTGGAGACGCTGTGGCCGCAGGCGCTGGCGCTCGCCGGGTGGGGCCTGGCGATCCTCATGCTGGCCACGCTGCGCTCGAGCAAGAGACTTTCGTGATCGACGTGGGGCCGGCTTTAGCCGGCCTTGGGCCGCCTGAAGGCGGCCCCCACGTTACTTCGTGACCGCCGGCGCGTCCGCGAACGGCGTGATGCCGAACTCCGGGTAGATCTCGCTCGGGAAGTAGACGACGCCGTCCTTGACCACCATGCGAATTGTCTTGATCGCCTTGAAGTCGCGGGTGGGATCGCCGGGCACGAGAAAGAAGTCGGCGAGCTTGCCCTTCTCGATCGAGCCGAGCCTCTGGTCCTGCCCGAGATAGCGGGCCATCTCCAGCGTGGCCCAGGCCAGGATGTCCGCGGGCGACATGCCGACCCGTTGATACAGCTCCAGCTCGCGGTGATAGGTGAACGAGCCGCCGAGGTCGGTGCCTGGAATCAACGTTACGCCACGCGCGCGCAGCTCCTTGACGGTGGCGATGATCGCCTCGAAGGCGCGGCGGTAGGCCTCGTCGTCGCCAGCCGCCGACGTGTCGGTCCTTGCGGCTTTGGCCGAGCGCTGGTAGCCCACCGGCATGTGTTCGAGATAGTCCACGGCACCGGGGGGCATGACGCCGTTGCGATTGAGGGTCAGTTCCTCGTGGATCGCCAGCGTTGGATCGATGGCGAGCTTCCGTTGCGCCATCGCGTCGATGGTGCGCCGGGGGACGGGGCTGGCGAGATCCACCGTCGGGAAGCGCCTCATCGCCGTGAGCCGCAGCAGCGTCCGCGTATCCTCGCCCGGCTCGAGTACCCAGCCCAGCATGAACTGGTTGATGTGCGTGAGCTCGTCGTAGCCGGCGGCGATCACGTCGTCCGCGGTGGCGAACGCCGGCACGTGGCCGGCGACACGCATGCCGAGGCGGTGGGCCTCCTGCACCATGGCCGGTACCCATGCTGGATTGATGCTGTTGTAGATCTTGACCTGCCAGTAGCCGCGCGCGCCGTACCAGCGCACCGCGTCCAGCGCCGCGGCCTCGCTCTCGACGACGATGCCGTTGTTGGCGTTGAACGGGCTCTTGCCTTCGATGAAACCGCTGCGGGTGACGCGCGGCCCGGCGAGGGTCCCGGCCTCGATGCGGGCGATCAGCCCGTCCAGCACCTCGTTGGTGTTGCCCATGTCCCGGACCGAGGTCGTGCCGCTGAGGAGGTTGAGCAGCGCGTCTTCCTGATCGAGATGGGCGTGCATCTCGAACATCCCCGGCACCAGCGTGCCGTTGCCGCCGTCAATCGTCACCTCGCCGGGCGTGGCGGGACTCGAGAGCGGTTCGACGCCGGCGATGGTGCTGCCGCTGACGACGACGGCGACCGGCTCGGTCAACGCCTTCGTCACGGGATTGAAGAGCCTGACGTTCGTGATCCGGACCGGCGCCCCGTAGCGGTGCGCCGCCGCCTTCTGGATCGCGATCAGCCGATCCGACGACATCGTCGCCGCGAGCGTCCGCAGCCGGGCGTGTTCCTTCTCGTAGCCGTCACGGACGACCAGGAACGTCGGCGAGATGACCGCGAACAACCCTCCCCTCGCGTCGAGCAGGAGGAAGTCGGGCGAGAGACTGGTTCCACCCAGCGTATAGGCAGTGACCCTGACGGGACCCGGTGTGCCGGCCACGGTAAGGTCGCTGCCCCTTTTCAACGTCAGCGTGCCCGACGGCAGCACCGGCATGCGCTTGCTGGTGGTCTTGTTGAGGAGGCGCGCGAACAGGCCGAGCGACCACGGACTCGCTGTCTGCGGTACGTAGACCTGCTCGCCGTCGCTCACCGCCGAGCCGTCCCCGGTCGAGTCGCGCCACTCGGCGCGGTCCGCGGCGAGCGTGAACCGCTCGTCGACCTTGTTGCCAAACGTCGTTGCGCCAGTGACCGTCCACGCCGACGGGAGCCCTTTGGCCGAGAGCGTGATCGTTTCGGTGAGCGTGGGGCCGCGGCCGTTGTTCTTGTAGTCGTAGTCGATGACGACGCGATTGCCCTCGGTCGTCGCGTTCAAGTGGCCGATGACCCGGCCCCCGAAGATGACGACCAGCCGCTCGGTCTGGGCCAGGGCCGTGCCCGGAGCGACGAGCAGCGCCGCGCAGACGGCGGCGGCGACGACGAGGCATCGTGCCGGCGTCACACTCACCTGAGGCGTTTCAGGATCGCCTTCTGGTTGGCCAGGATTTTCGACTGGTTGCCGACGATCTTCTTCTGGTTGGCGAGGATCTTGGCCTGGTTGGCCAGGATCGTCTTCTGGTTCTTCGCGGTCGCGTCTGCTGCCATTCTTTGCTCCTTGCCGGCAGAGTTTAGCGTGAATTCATCGCCGGCTCGCGGCGGGCGGCCGCTTCGCCCGCCTCGACGTCCACGAACCAGAGCACGATGGCGCCGGCGACGAAGAACAGGATGATCGACAGCACCGCGGCTCGGCTCGACTGGAACAGGCTGACCGAGGCGGCGAACAGGGCCGGACCGAAGATGCCGGCGAACTTCTCGAAGACCGCAAAGAACGAGAAATACTCCGACGACTTCGCCGGCGGCGTCATGCGCGCGAAGAGCGAGCGGCTCAGCGCCTGGCTGCCGCCCTGAACCATGCCGACGAGAAACGCCAGCACGAAGAACTGCCACGCTGCGGTCATGAAGTAGCCGAGCACGCTGATGCTCATGTAGACCGCGAGCGCGAAGAAGACGGCGGTCTTGGCGCCGACGCGCCCCGCGATCGCGCCGAACAGGAACGAACACGGCACGCCCACGAACTGCACCAGCACGAACGCCGCGATCTGCGCGTTCTGGTCGATGCCGACTTCGGCGCCGTAAATCGACGACATCCGGATGATGGTCTGGATGCCGTCGTTGTAGAGGAGAAACGCCAGGAGCATCAGGAAGGCGTTGCGGTTGCCGCGCAGCTCGCGAAACGTCTTCCACGACGCGGCGGTTGCCGCCAGCACGAGGCGCGCCCCCGAGGCCTTGAGCGACTCCAGCCGGACCGGAGGCTCGGGCACGGTACGGAAGAGCGGCAGCGAAAACACCAGCCACCAGACGCCGACGCTGACGAACGAGAGCCGCACCGCGGCGGTCGTGTCCGGCAGGCCGAACGTCGTGGGGCTGAGAATCCAGGCCAGGTTGATCAGCAGCAGGATGCCGCCGCCGATGAACCCCATCGCGAAGCCAGCGGTCGAGACCCGGTCGATGTCGCGCGGCGGGGCGATGTGGGGCAGCAGTGAGTCGTAGAAGACCAGCGTGGAGGCGACCCCGATGTTGGCGGCCATGAAGAGGCCGAGGGCGTAGATCCACTCGCCACGGCCGATCGTGGCCATGAGCAGCGTCGCGGCCACGCCGAAGAGCATGAAGACCAGGAGCAGGCGTTTCTTCAGGGGGCGATGATCGGCGAGCGCGCCGAGCACCGGGGCCACCAACGCGACGATCGTGAGCGCGATCGTCGTCCCCCAGGCAAAGCGCGAGGTGGCATCGAGAGGCGCGAGCCCCGCGGCGGCGTAGCTGGCGAAGAACGCCGGAAAGACGGCGGTGACGATCGTCGACCAGAAGGCCGAATTGGCCCAGTCGTACATCGCCCAGGCGCGGAGCTCCGGTGTGCCCAGGCCGACTCGTGCGAGCAGGCGCGTCATCGGCCCTCGCCTTCGCGATCAGAACGTCTTCCGCGCCACCCACTCGCGGAGCAGTGAGTCCACCACCACGTACCGCGGACCCTCTTTCAGCAGCAGGTCCTGCTTGACCAGAGCCGCCAGCGACGTCTGGATGCTGGAGGGGCCGCCGAGCCGGTGGCGGCTCCTGGCCTCCGCCGACAGCAGCTCGCGTCCGCCCTGCAACACCACCGCCCGCAGCACCGCGCGCTGCGCCAGCGTGAGCCGCTGCCAGATCGCCTCGAAGACGGTCTGCTGCTCGTTGAGCAGGCGGCCGAGCGTGGCGTGCAGGTGTTCGAGTCCGGCCCGCTTTCCCCCCACGCCCCGTACGTCGTCCCAGGTTTCGTGCGCGAGACGCTGCACGTCGTAGGGGAGGTTGCCGGCGAGGTCCACGATCGCGGCGCCCAACCCCGGCTCGGGCTTGATGCCGCTCTTGGTGAACCGGCGCTCGAGGAAGTCGGCAAACACCTCGGGAGGAATCTTTTCCAGCCGGATGACGGGCCCGGCCTTGTAGAACGGCCGCCTCGGCCCGATCATCTTTTCCATCAGGCTGGGCTCGGAGCCGGCGAAGACGTAGCCCACCTGGCGCTGGTGCTGCGCCGCCGCCCGCAAGGCGTGCTCGACGCTGCCGCCGTTGAACGCCTCGATGGCCTGGAATTCGTCGAGCGCCACCACCACTGGCCGCTTGCGGGCCGCCGCGACCTGCCCCGGGAGCGCGTAGATCTCGTTGGCGAGCCGGTTGATGTCGCGATCGTTGCGCACCGACGGAAACGCTACCGACACGCGGCCCAGCCCGGTGTCTTTCGGCTCGTAGCGCAGCTCGGGGCGCGTGGACTGGATGGCGCCGGTCAGCCACATCCTGGCCCGGTCCCACTTGGTTTCGAGCGCCGCCAACGCCCGGGCGTAGCCCTCGAGGAACGCCAGGTAGGAGCTGTAACTGCTGACGGTGACCTCGACGGTGAGCGCGCCGCGCCGCGCCAGCCCCTCGAAGGCCTGGCGAACGAGCGACGACTTGCCGTAGCGCCGCGGCGAGATCAGGAACACCTTCTGGCCCCCCGCCAGGTCGCCGATCAGCCGATCGAGCTCGACCTCGCGGCCGACGAAGGCGTCGCCGGGCACGACCTCACCGTAGACGAAAGGGTTGGGCATCGTGGACTCGAGGCGGCTCACCGACCGCCAAGCCGCCCGCCCGGAGGGCGGGCCATCAAACACTGCCCCGGCGAGGCGAAGCCGTTCACATCGGGGCGAAGCCTCGCCGGCGTTACGCTGATGAACGTAATGGGTACGTCACTTAACGTAACAGAGCCGGGCGGGCGGCCGCAACCGCGGCCCGGGCCCGGTCGGCCAGCGGACCCGGCGCCTCGGGCGGCAAAGCCGCGAGCACCGACCGCCAGCTGGCGAGCGCGCCCTCCTGGTCGCCGGCCGCCTCCTGCAGGCGCGCCAGCCAGGCGTACGCGGCCGCGGTGCGATCAGGGCGCCGATCGGCAGCGTCGATGAAGAGCGTGCGGACCAGCGCGATCTGCGCCGCGGCCGGCAGCGCCGCCGTCAACTGCGCAAACGCCGCCTCGCCCTCGAACCCGAACGCGTAGAGCGCATACACGCGGTCGCGCACCGCCGCGTCCACCGCCTCGCCGTTCCGGATCATGTCGGCGACGGCGGCGATGTAGGCGGTGCCGGAGGCCGGAGCGGTATGGAGCAGCAACGCCGCAAGCTGCACCGCCCGCACGTAGGGGCGCGCGCGGCCGGACGCGAGGGCGGCATCGAAGCGCGAACTCGCCTCACCGAGCTTCTGCTGCCACGCGAGCCAGTAGCCCCAGTGCGCGTGCGCGTACGGGTTGGAAGGATCCGCCTCGACCGCCTGGCGGAAGAAGGACTCCGGCGCGGCGTCGCTGGTGTCCTCGCCGCCGGGGCCGCCGCGAAGTGCGGCCTCCCACCCGAGGTGCGCGAGCAGGTCGGCCTTGCGCGCGCCGGAGGCGGCCGCCGCACCGGCCGTCAGCGTCGGAACCAAGGTCTCCGGGAGAGGAGCCGGCGGTTGGCCAGGAGGCTGCCAGTTCTGGAGCCACGCCATTGCCAGATCTTCCTGTGCGGTCCGTATCGAGAGTCGTGCACGTCCGTCGCTGGACCGCCCGGCGAGACGGGCGATGGAGCCGCCGCGATCGACCACTGCCGCGGCGCGCTCGAGGCTGGCCCAGGCGGCGGGGAAGTCGCCGGCCCGCCGCTGCCGATCCGCCGCTGCCTGGAGCTCGCCCGCCTCTCGATCCCGATCGCGAATCTCGAGAAACACCTTCGACGCCTGGCCGAGGCCGGCGAGAACGGCAAACAGGATCACCAGGATGCCAGCCCACTTGAGGGGTCTGTCGCGGGACGTGCGCGTCGGCTCGGCGGGCTGGCTCATGCGGAACGGCGCGGCTGCGCCGTTCGCATTCTAGCGAGGCGGTGGGCAGAGGGGAATGCGCGTCCCTGCGCAAGAAAATCGCTCGCGCCGTCGCTCTTCCATCGAGAGGCGCGACAAAGGGAGTGGCCGGCCTCTACCGCTGGTAGGGACCGGCTCAGCGGTCCAGCGGCAGTTGGCCCGTGTAGACCGCCATGCCGACGACGGCATCGACGCTGGCCGCGTCGAGCTCGTCGATCTCCTTCCACGTGGTGATGCCCCCGGCCGCGGTCACTCGCCGCGTCGTGGCCTCGCGCACCGCCATGATCGCCGGCATGCTGGTGCCCTGCATCAGGCCTTCGAGATCGACATGGGTGTAGAGGAACTCGCTGCAGTACGGCTCGAGCGCCTTCACCGCTTCGACCGCGGTGATCGGTAGCGACGTCTTCCAGCCGTGGATCACGACCTGGCCGCCCTTGCTGTCGACGGCGGCAATCACGCGATCCGGCCCGACCGCGTCAGCCAGCGTCTTCGCGAACGCGACGTCCACGCCGCCGTCACGAAAGAGCGCGGAGCTGGCGATGACCGCGTGGGCGCCGGCATCGAGCACGGCACGCGCACGCTCGACTGATCGGATACCGCCGCCGACGCGGCAGGGGAGGCGGCCGCAGATCGAGGCCACGATGGCCGCGTTGTCGCCCTTGCCCATCGCGGCGTCGAGGTCGATGAGCTGCACGCGGGGGAAGCGCGAGAACTTCTGAATCCACGGCTCGGCGTCGGCGGCGCGGATGGCGAGCTTGTCGCCTTGCACGAGTTGCACGACGGCGCCGCTCTGAAGGTCGATCGACGGAATCAGCATGGGCGTGGATGCGAGGCGGCTACAGCCGGACGGGAATGCCGTGCTGGCGGAGGTGGCGCTTGAGATCGGTGACGCTCGACTCGGCGTAGTGGAAGATCGAGGCCGCGAGGGCCGCGTCCGCGTGGCCGGCCGTGAACACGTCGGCGAAGTGGTCGAACGTGCCGGCGCCGCCCGAGGCGATCACCGGGATATTCACCGCGTCCGAGACGGCCGCGGTCATCTCGTTGTCGAACCCGGCTCGCGTGCCGTCGCGGTCCATCGACGTCAGCAGGATCTCGCCGGCGCCGTACTCCTCGGCCTGTCGCGCCCACTCCACGGCGTCGCGATCGGCGTCGGACGTGCCGCTGCGCACGAACACCGCGAAATGGTCGCCTCGGCGCTTGGCGTCGATCGCCACGATCACCGCCTGGCTGCCATAGCGCCTGGCCAGGGTCGTGATGAGCGACGGGTCCTTCAGCGCCGCGGTGTTCAGGCTCACTTTGTCCGCACCGGCTTCGACCGCCGCGTCGGCGTCCTCTTCCGAACGGATGCCGCCGCCGACGGTGAGCGGCAGGAAGATCTCCTTGGCCACGGCGCCGATCGTCCGCGCCAGGGCCTGGCGCTTCTCGAGGGTAGCGGTGATGTCGAGAATCACCACCTCGTCGATGCCTTCCACGTTGTAGCGGCGGGCCAGCTCGCCGGGGTCTCCGGCGTGGCGCAGTTCCTGGAACTGCACGCCCTTCACCACCTGGCCGTCGCGCACGTCGAGGCAGGCGATGATACGTTTGGTGAGCATCAGGCCGCCCCCGCGGCTCGTGGCGCCGGACCTTCCGACCCGGCTGCGCCCGTACGTAGGGCCGGGTCTTTAGACCCGGCCACGACGTTCAGGAAGTTCCTCAGGATCTGCAGCCCGGCGTCGCTCGACTTCTCAGGGTGGAACTGCACGCCGAAGACGTTGCCTTCCTCGACCGCCGACGCGAAGGTGTTGGCGTGCGTGGTGGCGGCGGCGCACGCGCCTGTCACCGGGGCCGCGAACGAGTGCGTGAAATAGACCTGCGCGCCGGAGTCGAGCCCCGCGAGCAGACGTGCCGGCTTACGGAACTCGAGCGCGTTCCAGCCGACGTGCGGGATCTTGAGACGCCGCTCGGCGTCGCCGTCGAGCCGCTGGATTTGCCCGGGCAACACGCCCAGGCCGCGCACGCCTGGCGCCTCGTCGCTGCCCTCGAACAGCCACTGCATGCCGACGCAGATGCCGAGGAGGGGCGTGCCGTCGCGGACGGCTTCCGCGATGGCGTCGCGCCACGGGCCTTCGAGCACCGCGGTCGCGGCGAAATTGCCGACGCCCGGCACGATGAGCGCCGCGGCCTTCTTGCACTCCGCCGGTTCACGGGGGGTCTCGAACTCCGCCCCCAGGGTCGTCAGCGCCTTGCGTACCGAGGTCAAGTTGCCGGCGCCGTAGTCCACGAGCGCGATCACCGCAGCCTCCTCATAACAGGCCCTTCGTGCTCGGCAGCATCTTCGCCAGCCGCGCGTCTTTCGCGCAGGCGACCCGCAGCGCGCGGGCAAATGCCTTGAACACCGCCTCGATGTGGTGGTGGCTGGAACGTCCGTACAGCACCTTGGCGTGGACGTTGGCCCGGGCGCCGATGGCGAAGCCGTCGAAGAAGTCGTGTACGAGCTCCGACTGCAGGTCGCCGACCAGCCGCACTTTCACCTTCAGATTCACCTTGGCGTGCGGTCGTCCGCCGAGGTCGATGGCCACCACCGCCAGCGTCTCGTCCATCGGCATCACGAAGTAGCCGGCGCGGTTGATGCCCTTGCGGTCGCCCAGCGCCTTCAGGACGCTCTCGCCGAGCACGATGCCCACGTCCTCGACGGTGTGGTGCTGATCGACGTCGAGGTCGCCTTTGGCCTTGAGCGTCAGGTCGAACCCGCCATGCCGCGTGAACAGCTCCAGCATGTGGTCGAAGAAGCGGATGCCGGTCGAGACGTCGTAGCGCCCCTGGCCGTCGATGGTGAGGCGGCCGCGGATGTCGGTTTCGGCTGTCCGGCGGTCGAATGCGGCAGCGCGGGCCGTGCCGGCCTTGGCCGCTGTCGTGCGTGTCATCGCCGTGCGCCTGCCTTTCGCAGCCGTGTCGCCACCGATTCCGCGTGAGCGTTCAGTCCTTCCGCGCGCGCCAGCGTGATGACGCTCGGCCCGATGCGGGCGAGGCCGGCCTTGGTGACGCGTTGGACGGTCACCTGCTTCACGAAGTCGGCCGCCGACAGGCCGCCGCGCACACGCGCGGTGCCAGCCGTGGGCAGCACGTGGTTCGAGCCAATGGCGTAGTCGCCCGCGACCTGCGCTGACCACGGGCCGACGAAAAGCGAGCCGGCGCTGCGCACGCGGGCCGCGACACGATCGTCGTCCACCACCAGGTGCTCGGCCGCGCCCTGGTTGGCGAGGTCGATGGCCTCCTGAAGTGAGCTGGTGACGATGACACCGCCGTGCGCGCGGATCGACGCGCGAGCCGGACCGTCCCCGGGCATGCGTGCTACGACCGCCCGCGCCACCCGCTCGGCCAGCGTCCGGCTGGGCGTGATCAGCACCGCACGCGCGTCCGGATCGTGCTCGGCCTGCGCAATGAGGTCGGCGGCAATCCAGTCGGCCGGCCCCTTGGCCGCGACGATGACGATCTCGGTCGGCCCGGCGTAGAAGTCGATGCCGCAGTCGGCCGCGACGAGCGCCTTGGCGGCCGCGACGTAGCGGTTGCCAGGGCCGACGATCTTGTCGACGCGCGGCACTGTCGCGGTGCCGTACGCGAGCGCCGCCACGGCATGTGCGCCGCCGAGGCGGAACAGGCGCGACACGCCGGCTTCCAGTGCCGCCGCCATCACCACCGGTTCGGGCCGGGGGCACACCGCCACGACGTCTTCGACACCCGCGGCAATCGCCGGGATCGCGGTCATCAGCAGCGACGAGGGCAAGGGATAGCGCCCGCCAGGCACGTAGCAGCCGACGCGGTCGAGCGGGATGATGCGCTGCTCGACGGTGACACCCGGCGCGACGCGCACGCGCCAGCCGCGCGGCACCTGCCGCTTCGCGACGGTCCGGATGTTGCGGGCCGCGTCGCGGATGGCGGCACGCACCGGGCGCGGTACCGTCGCCGCGCCACGGCGCATCTCGTCGCGCGTCACCTCGATCGACCCGTCAAGGCCATCGAACCGGCGCGCGTAGCGCAGCAGTGCGGCGTCGCCCCCCCTGCGCACGTCGCCGACGATTGCCGCCACGCGCCGATCCGTAGCGGCGTCGCGCAGGCGCTCCGGTGCCAGCAGCGCCTGCACGGCGCGCCGGTTTCCCGAATCCACGATCCTCAACATCTGGGGCTCGTCACACGACGATCTTGTTGAGCGGGTACTCGACGATGCCCTGTCCGCCCGCCGCCTTGACCTTGGGGATGAGGTCGCGGACCGTGCGCTCCTCGATGATCGTGTTCACCGCCACCCACTCGGCGTCGCTCAACGACGACACGGTGGGCCGCTGCAACGCCGGCAACAGCGCCAGGATCTTGTCGAGGTCGGCCTTGCGCACGTTGAGCATGATGCCGACCCGGCCCTGTGCCTCGATGGCGGCCTTGAGCAGCACCGACAGATTCTCGATCTTCGTCTTCTTCCACTCGTCGGCCAGCGCGGTCTCGTTGGCGATGAGCTGCGTGTTCGACTCCATCACCGTGTCGAGGATGCGCAGGCGGTTGGCCCGCAGCGTCGATCCGGTCTCGGTGGCTTCGACGATGGCGTCGGCCAGTACCGGCGGTTTTACCTCGGTAGCGCCCCACGAGAACTCGACGCGCTTCACCTTGATGCCGCGCTGGTCGAAGTAGTGCTTCGTCATGTGCACGAACTCGGTG
>Ga0070675_100001422_pt1 | contig 17585 bp, 15 predicted proteins | sample KBSM43metaG_FD_65343 | JGI IMG/M metagenome (GOLD analysis project Ga0070675, IMG submission 65343) | Miscanthus rhizosphere microbial communities from Kellogg Biological Station, Michigan, USA - KBS M4-3 metaG | ecosystem: Host-associated > Plants > Roots > Rhizosphere > Soil ...
GGCGCCGATGGTCTCATCGGGCGAGGAAGGAATGCAGGACATGCGCCTGATCCTCGCCATCCTCGAATCCGTTGCCAAGGACGGCGCGCCGGTCAAGACCGACTGGGGCTACAAGCGTGCGGTCGATCCGGCCGCGGTCGTGGATATCGTGGCCTAAGACGTTCGTGCTGAGCTTGTCGAAGCACTGCCCTTCTTCAAAAGAAAAGCAGCCGCCTGCGGCGTCGCTCAGGACGGGCTTCGACAGGCTCAGGGCGAACGGGCGGCTATGCGCTCTCGCCGGTCGTCTTCGCGCCCCAGAGCGCGTAGAACAGCACGTAGAGCTCGCATGCCGCGGTAAGCAGGAACGACCATTGCAGGCCGTACGCGTCGGCGATCTTGCCCTGGACGATCACCAGCGCGCCGCCGGCAATCGCCATGATCAGCAGGCCCGATCCTTCCTCGGTCAGCGGGCCGAGGCCCTTGATGCCGAGCGTGAAGATGGTCGGGAACATGATCGAGTGGAACAGGCCGACCAGGATCAGCGACCACATCGCGACCGGCCCGTGCGCGAAGACGGTGATCATCATCACCACAAACGCACCGATCGAGAAAGCCGCGAGTACGGTTTCGGCGCGGACCTTCTGCATGATCGCGGAGCCGACGAAGCGGCCGACCATCATGCCGCCCCAGAGGAAGGTGAGATAACGTCCGGCAAGCTCATGCGTGAGGTTGGCGATGTTGGGCTGGCTCACGAAATTGACGAACAGGTTGGCGACGCCGATCTCGGCGATCAGGTAGATGAAGATCGCGGGCACGCCGAACACGAGGTTACGGTGGCGCCAGAGCGAGTGATTCTTGCGCTCCTCCTTGGCGACACGGCTCGTGGCATTGCCCATGGCCGGCAACGGGAAGCGCGCGATCACCACCGCCAGGATGGCCAGCACGACCGCGACCAGCACATAGGGCAGGACCACCGAATGCGCGTCGGCAAGCCGCTGCGCAGGCGTCAGGATCGTCCCTTCCTTGACCGTGCCGCCGACCGAACGGCCGAGGATCAGATAGGCGCCGAACAGGGGGGCGAGCATCGTGCCCGCCGAATTGAGCGCCTGGACCAGGTTGAGCCGCGACGACGCGGTCGCGGGCGGGCCGACCACCGCGACATAAGGGTTGGCCGCGACCTGCAGCAAAGTGATTCCGCTCGCGATCACGAACAGCATGACCAGCGTCACGCCATAGGATGGCAGGCTCGCCGCGAGCACCATGCCAAGTGCGCCCGCCGCCATGATCAAGAGGCCGATCACCAGCGACTTCTGATAGCCGATCCGCTCGATCAGGAAGGCAGAAGGCAGCGACGCGACGAAATAAGCGATGAACCATACGCTCTCGATCAGCGTGGTCTGCGTGTAATTGAGGTCGAACACGCTCTTCAGATGCGGCAGCAGCGTGTTGTTGATGACCGTGATGAAGCCCCACATGAAGAACAGCGTGGCCAGCAGGGTCAGCGCGGGCCGATAGTTGAAACCCTCCGGAACCTCGGCCCCGGCCGTCGAAGCGCCTGCAATGGGTCCTGCCATGATTTTCCTCTCTTTGGGCCGGTTGATCCATTGCCCTTTCCCGATTTGTATGAGTATTGGGCGCACCCGATCCCGTCAACCGCGCGCCCACGGCGCCCCATCAGAAAACTTCAAGCAGGCGACATAGATGTCTAAACTCCGCTCCCGCGCCTGGTTCGATAATCCAGAAAATATCGATATGACCGCGCTCTACCTCGAGCGCTATCTGAACTACGGCCTCAGCCTGGAGGAGCTGCAGTCGGGCAAGCCGATCATCGGCATCGCCCAGACGGGTTCCGATCTTAGCCCCTGCAACCGTCACCACCTCGTCCTCGCCGAGCGCATCCGCGAAGGGATTCGCGAGGCGGGCGGGATCGCGCTCGAATTCCCGGTTCATCCGATCCAGGAAACCGGCAAGCGGCCGACCGCGGGCCTCGACCGCAACCTGGCCTATCTTGGGCTGGTCGAGGCTTTGTACGGCTATCCGATCGACGGCGTCGTGCTGACCACCGGCTGCGACAAGACCACGCCCGCGATGCTGATGGCGGCGGCGACGGTGAACATTCCTTCGATCGCCCTGTCGGTCGGGCCGATGCTCAACGGCTGGTTCAAGGGCGAGCGCACCGGATCGGGCACGATCGTGTGGAAGGCGCGCGAACTGCTCGCGACCGGCGAAATCGACGCGCAGGGCTTCATCAAGCTCGTTGCCTCCTCCGCCCCCTCGACCGGCTTCTGCAACACGATGGGCACGGCGAGCACAATGAACTCGCTTGCCGAGGCGCTCGGCATGATGCTCCCCGGCACCGCCGCCATCCCCGCCCCCTATCGCGACCGGCAGGAAGCGGCCTACCATACCGGCAAGCGCATCGTCGAAATGGTCGCGGAAGATCTGAAGCCGTCCGACATCATGACGCGCGACGCCTTCCTCAACGCGATCGTCGTCAATTCGGCGATCGGCGGCTCGACCAACGCGCCGATCCACCTCGCCGCGATCGCGCGCCATGTCGGCGCCGAGCTCAAGCTCAAGGACTGGCAGGATTATGGGCATAAGGTGCCTTTGCTGGTCAATCTCCAGCCCGCCGGCGAATATCTGGGCGAGGATTATTATCGTGCGGGCTCCGTTCCTGCGATCGTCGCCGAGCTGATGAAGCAGGGGTTGATCCGCGAGGGCGCGATCACCGCCAACGGCCGCACGATCGGCGACAATTGCCGCGACGCGACGATCGAGGACACCAACGTGATCCGCTCGTTCGACAATCCGTTGGTGGCGGAGGCCGGCTTCATCGTGCTGAGCGGCAACCTGTTCGATGCCGCGATCATGAAGACCAGCGTGATCTCGCCCGAATTCCGCGCGCGTTATCTGTCCAATCCCGACGACCCCGACGCATTCGAGGGTCCGGCGGTCGTGTTCGACGGGCCGGAAGATTATCACCACCGCATCGACGACCCGGCGACGGGCATAACGACCGACTCCGTATTGTTCATGCGCGGCGCCGGGCCGGTCGGCTACCCCGGCGCGGCTGAGGTCGTGAACATGCGTCCGCCGGCTTACCTGATCGAGGACGGCGTCCATGCTTTGCCCTGCATCGGCGACGGACGCCAATCGGGCACGAGCGGCAGTCCCTCGATCCTCAATGCTTCGCCCGAGGCGGCGGCGATGGGCGGCCTTGCGTTGATCCGGACCGGCGACCGCGTGCGGATCGACCTGCGCACGGGCCGGGCCGACATGCTGGTCGACGAGGCCGAGCTCGCCAGCCGCCGCGCCGCGCTCGAAGCAGCGGGGGGTTATTCCTACCCTGCCTCGCAGACGCCCTGGCAGGAAATCCAGCGCGCGTTGGTGGGCCAGATGGATACGGGCGCGATCCTGGAAGGCAGCGACAAGTATCAGCGCATCGCCCAGACCAAGGGACTGCCACGGGACAATCACTGAGGGCTTATCCAATCACCGTCATTGCGAGCGCAGCGGAGCAATCCAGCTTTCACGCGGTGGACTGGATTGCTTCTCCCGGCTGCGCCGGGCTCGCAATGACGGCGGGATTGAAGGCCTAGCCGCGTAGCGACAATTCCGTATCTTCCAGCGCGAGGCGGACCAGTTCCACCATCCGCACGCGCGCGCCAGCCGGATCGCCCGCGACCACGGCCTCATACAATGCCTCGTGCTCGGGCAGCGGGTCGCGCGGGAGGCCGCGCTTGCGCTGCTTGTAGATCGTGGTCCAGCTCACCGCCGCGCCGATCGAGCTTGCCAGCGTGATCAGCGGCGCATTGCGCGCGGCGGAGAGGATCGCGGTGTGGAAACGCTGGTCGGCGGCCTGCCCCTCGGCCGTGGCGAGGCCGTAGCGACGCATTCCTTCGACCGCTTCGTGCAGACGTTGAAGATCCGCGTCGTCGCGGCGTAGCGCCGCAAGCTCGGCGGCGGCGGGTTCAACGATCATGCGCAGTTCGAACAGGTCGCGCACGAAGGTCTCGCTCGGCTCGCTCTCGAACGACCAGGCGAGCACGTCCGGATCGAGCAGGTTCCAGCGTTCGCGCGGACTGACGCGCGTGCCGGTGCGCGTGCGGCTTTCGACCAGCCCCTTGGCGATCAGGATGCGCACCGCCTCGCGATAGGCGCTGCGCGACACGCCGAGCGAGTGCGCGAATTCGATCTCGCCGGGCAGCGTCTCGCCGGGCTCATAGCGACCCGTGACGATGTCGACACCGAGATCGTGCGCGATCGTGCCGTGGATGCGGCGCGCAGCCGGCTGCATATGCGGCACCGGAACCATCGTGTTGCCGCGCTCCGCCATCCATTCCTCTCCCTGCCGTACTGGTGACCAGGTACGGTGGCTTTTCGACGAGCCTAAAGCGCGCGCACCAGCACGAGATCCGGCGACGCGATTTCGATCGGATTGCGCAACGGCAGACGGAAAGCGTCCGCTTCGATCTCGAACGTATCGCCCTCTTCGGTCACGATGCCGTCGGCGAATGAGGCGGTGGCCGTGCCGAAGAAATGGACGTGCAGATCGCCCGGACGACGGAACAGCCGATATTTGAAATGATGATGTTCGAGATTGGCGATGCTGTGCGACATGTTCGCTTCGCCCGACAGGAAAGGCTTCTCCCACAAGACCGCGCCGTCGCGCAGGATGCGGCTGGAGCCACGCACATCCTGCGGCAGGTCGCCAAGCCGCAGTTCGGGGCCCAGCGCCGCCTGGCGCAGCTTCGAATGGGCGAGCCACAGATAATTGCCACGCTCGGTTACATGATCGGAGAATTCATTGCCGAGCGCGAAGCCCAGCCGTACCGGCATGCCGTCGCGATCAATCAGATAGATTCCGGCGATTTCAGGCTCTTCGCCCGCATCCAGCGCGAATGCCGGCGAAAGCAGCGGGTCGCCCGTGCCGACGATGGTGCTGCCGTCACCCTTGTAGAACCATTCGGGCTGGGCGCCGGTCGTTCCGGGTGTGGGCTTGCCGCCTTCGACCCCCATCAGGAACATCTTCATCGAATCGGTCGGCTCGGGGTTCGCGGCCGCGGCGCGATGCATCTTGTCGCGCCCCTCGGCCGAACCGAGATGGGTAAGGCCGGTGCCGGTCACGATCAGGTGCGCGGGATCCGGATGATCGATCGGCGCGAGCAAGGCGACCTGGTCCAGATCGACCGGGCCGCCCAGGCCGTCCGCCTCGATCACCTCGGCCATGGTATGGCCCAGATCGAGCGCGCGTGTGGCAAGCGCGAGAACGTTATCGGCGCCGAGCACAGCGCGCGCCTGACCGTCCGCGCCCAGCAGCGCGACGCCCCTTTTTCCCTCGTGACGATATTGAATCAGCGACGTCATGATAGCCTTTTCCAGATTACTCAGACAAATTGCCGGAAGCCGGGCACAAAGGCAAGTCCGCGAACCGTACGACACGGCCCTCTGATCTCGACCCTAGTCAATGGTCCTGCAGGATACCCGACGTCGAGGTGAAGGGCACTGACAGGGAAATCTCGAAACCCCCACCCGAAAGATTACGGGCTTCGATCGTCCCGCCATGCGCCACGACCGCCCGCTTGGCGATAGCAAGGCCGAGACCGAACCCTGCCTGGTCCGCCTTGATGAAGGGCTCGAACAGGGTCGATAGATCGATGCTTGCCACCCCGGGGCCCCGATCGCGAATATGAAAGCTATAGCGCTCTGCTTTTGCGTCCATCTCTACCGAAACGGCAACCGCGCTTCCGCCGGGTGCAAAACGAAGGGCATTGCGGATGATGTTGTCCAGCGCCCGCCGGAACAGTTCGGCGCTTCCGCGCAAGTTGGGACGCTGCTCCTCTGCGACATCCGGCTGAGCCAGCGTGACCGCGACTTTGAGGCTTTCCGCTTCGAAGCGGGCGTCCTCCACCACGAATTCGAGCATCGCGATTGGATCGAAATACTCCTCGATCGTCCCCAAGCCACTCTCCGCGCGCGCCAGCACCAACAACTCGCGCACCAGCCCGTCAAGCCGCACCATCTCGCGCTCGAGCCGGTCCATCGACGTGTCGAATTGGGCAGAATCCTGCCGCGCCAGGCCGATTGCTAGCTGCATGCGGCTCAGTGGCGAGCGCAGCTCATGCGACACGTCATGCAGCAACCGGTCGCGGGTCGTCACCAATTGGGCCAGACGCCCAGCCATGATGTCGAAGTCGCGCGCGAGACTGCCAATCTCGTCGCGGCGCCTGCCGATCAGCGGTTGGAGCCGCACGTCGAGCCGGCCTTGGGCGAGCTGATCGAAGCCCTTGCGAATGAGGTTGATCGGGTGCGTGAGATACCAGGCGAGCACGATGCTGAAGGCCAAACCCGCGATCGCGGCGGCGATCAGGACCGGCCGCGGCAAGGCAAACGGCCCGGGGCGCCGGGCCGGTACGCGATAGGTCAGAAGATAATGGCGGCCGTCGGGCGCGGCCACGTCCCGGTTGAGGCTCTTGTCCCAAGTCCGCTCATGCGGACTCATCGCATGGATCGCGATCTGGCGCGCATCTTCCACCGGCAGGTCGCGCCGCGCCGCCTCGAACGCCGCCGGTCCATCACGCGCCACTTCGCGCGCCAGCTGCGACAATAGGGCCGGCGCGATCCTGCGCGAAACCCATTCCTCGGGTGACGGCCCTGCCCTGCCCACCACGAACAACAGCCACAGGCCGACGATGATGCAGTAGAGGGTCAGCCAGAAGCCGAGCAGGATCTTCAGGAAGAGCCCACCCTTCATCGGCTGGTGCCGATCCGATAACCGACCCCGCGCACTGTCTCGATCTCGATGTCGGGCGCCGTTTCCGCCAATTTCTGCCGCAGATTGCTGACGTGAACATCCACGCTGCGATCATAACTGGCGCGGCTGCGGCCTAGAACTTTGAGCGACAGTTCGTCCTTGGTCGTGACGCGTTCGCCAGCCTGAAGGAGTACCGCCAGCAGATTGAATTCCGACGCGGTCAGTTCCACGGGCTGGGACCCCGCCAGCACGCGTCGCGTCGGCACGTCCACCTGCAGGCTGCCGAGATCATAGTTGGCGGCTGCCTGAACCGCATGGGCCGCCGGCCGCCGGCGGAGCACCGCCCTGAGGCGCGCCACGAGTTCGCGAGGGAAATAGGGTTTGGGCACATAATCGTCGGCGCCGAGCTCAAGCCCGATAACGCGGTCGATGTCGTCGCCTTTGGCAGTGAGCATGATTATCGGGATCGCGCTGTCTGCCCGGATGCGGCGCAACGCCTCGGTCCCCGACAGACGCGGCATCATCACATCGAGGATCACCACATCATAGTCGCCAGACAGGGCTTGGCTTACCCCCGCCTCGGCATCGTGCACAGCGGCGACCTGAAAGCCTTCGGCCTTCAGATAATCGCTCAACATCAGCGTGAGGTATGTGTCGTCATCCACGACGAGCACGCGTGGCGCCTGTGCATCCGTCATGATGAAGGCATGATGCGCACAGGGGTCCCTGTCATCCGTCTTTTCGAAACATTTACACGACACTTGCGATCACTTTACCCCCCAGGCCCGCCAAGCTTGCTAATCAGACCGGATGGGCATGCAGCGATACTGCCAACCCGCCATATGCGACGAATGAAAAGGCAAGGGCAGCAAAGTGGATAATTTGATCATTTCGCTCACGAAAAGTTGCGATACACTGTAACACGATGCTCGGCGCTTCCCTCCTCCTCGCGCTGCGCGAAATCCGACGCCACCTCCTCCGTTCGATCCTGACCGTGCTCGGCATCGTGATCGGCGTCGCCGCCGTGATCACGATGGTGACGGTCGGCAACGGCGTGACCGCATCGGTACGCGGGCAGATCGCCTCGCTCGGCGCGAACACCTTGATGGTGGTGACCGACAGCCAGGCGCGTCAGGCGGGCGGCGGCGCGCCGCGCAACTTCACTCGCGAGGATGTCGATGCGATCCGCGAACAGATTGGCGGGATCGACCGAGTGGCCGGCCAGGTCAATTCGAGCGTCGCCGCGACGGCCGACGGCATCAACTGGCAAACCAGCGTGATTGGCACGACGCGCGACGGGATCGCGATCCAGGCGATGGCGCTGACCGCGGGGCGCGTCTTCACGGCCGAGGAGGAGGCTTCCGGCAAAGCGGTGTGCATCATCGGCGAAACCGTGCGCAAGAATCTGTTCGCCAATGTCGATCCGCTCGGCCGCGAGCTGCGCCTCGGCAAGCTCACCTGCCCCGTGATCGGCGTGCTCAAGGCACGCGGCCAGGGCGGGCCCGGCAGCGACCAGGACGATTCCGTGCTGATGCCAGCGCGAGCAGTGCAGCGCCAGATCATCGGCACGACCAACATCTATTGGATCGTGATCGGCCTGAACCCGGCCTATGATAATGTTACGGTCAGCGCCGACCTGTCGCGCCTGATGCGCGAGCGGCGCCACATCACGCCAGGTCAGAGCGACGATTTCCGGCTGATCGACATGAAGCAGATCTCGGACACCGTATCCGGAGTCCTGCGCGTGATGACCGGTCTGGTCGCGGCGATCGCGTCGATATCGCTGATCGTCGGCGGGATCGGCATCGTCAACATCATGCTGGTGTCGGTCACCGAGCGCACGCGGGAGATCGGCATACGCCTTGCCATCGGCGCGCTCGCGCGCGAGGTGCGCCTGCAATTCCTGACCGAGGCGGTGGTGCTGTGCTCGCTCGGCGGCGCGATCGGGATCAGCCTGTCCTTCGGCCTGTCGATCTTGCTGTGCAAGATCATGGCGGTCGATTTCATATTCAGTCCGCTGATCAATCTCGGCAGCCTGCTTTTCTCCTCCTTCCTGGGGATCGTCTTCGGCTATGTTCCGGCACAACGCGCGGCCGCGCTCAACCCGATCGATGCATTGCGGCATGAATAAAAGCCCGGCGATCCTGGCCATCGCGGGCCTGCTCGGAGGATGCACGGTTGGGCCCAATTATCAGGCCCCCGCGCCCAACGCCTTGGGCGTGCCGGCGGCCTATGCCCCGCCCATCACCAAGCCGGCCGCGTCGGCGACCGCCGCGCCCGCCGGCGATCTGTCGGGCTGGTGGCGCCAGTTCGACGACCCGCTGTTGACCGACCTCATCGCCAGGGCGACCGCGTCGAACCTGCGGATCGCGGAATCGGTCGCGCGGCTCGCGCAGGCGCGCGAATCCTTGGTCCAGGCGCGCGGCGATCTGCTCCCCTCGTTAAGCGGGTCGGCCGGCGCGACGCGCAATTTCACGCGCGCATCCCACATCTCGACCGGCGATACACAGCTGTCGCTCGGGCTCGACGCGTCATGGCAGATCGATCTTTTCGGCGGCCTGACCCGCGGCGTGCAGGCGGCGCGCGCCGACGAGGCTGCCGCGCGGTTCGATCTTGAAGGCGTGCGCACATCGGTCGCGGGCGAAGTCGCCACCAATTATGTCGAGGCGCGGCTGGCGCAGGCCCGGCTCGAGATCGCGCGCAGCACGCTGCGCACGCAGGACGACAATCTGGAGATTGCGGGCTGGCGCGTACAGGCCGGGCTCGTGTCCAGCCTCGACGCGGAGCAGGCGCGCGCCCAGCGCGCTCAGACCGCCGCCACCATAGCCGGCATCGAGACGGCATATCTTCAATCGGTCAACCGGCTGAGCGTGCTCACCGGCCAGGCACCCGGCGCGCTGCGCACCGAGATGCAGGCGACGCAACCGATTCCGCACGGACCCGATCGCCTCGCGGTCGGCATCCCCGCGGACACTCTGCGGCGGCGCCCGGACGTTCGCAGCGCCGAGCAGCAGCTCGCCGCCGCGACCGCGCGCATCGGCATCGCAAAGGCAGCTTTGTTTCCCGCGCTCTCGATCACCGGCAATATCAACACGCCCGCTGCCCGCGTCGGAGGTCTCGGCGACCTGCTGACAGGCGGGCTGTTCGCGGGCATCACGCAGACGATCTTCGACGCGGGCAGGCGAAGCTCCCAGGTGCGGTCGGCGCGCGCGGGGGCGGATCTCGCGTTCGCCAGCTACCGCCAGACCGTTCTGTCAGGGCTCGAGGATGTCGAGAATGCGATCCAGTCGCTTGAGGCTGCGAAGGCGCGCCAGGCGGAACTGGAGGTGGCGCTCGACGCCTCGAACAATGCCGCCATTTATGCCCGCAGCCAATATCGGTCGGGACTGATCGATTTCCTGACCGTGCTGCAGAGCGAGCAAGCCTTGCTGTCGGCGCGCGACCAGCTCGCCTCCGCACAGGCCGACCAGACGCTCGCTCTGGTCCAACTCTATCTCGCGCTCGGCGGCGGCTGGCAGCCTGAGACGATCACTCCGGGGACCCCGTCATGACCCAAGCCGATACCGACATCGATGAATTCCTCGGCCAGCCGCCGCGCTCGCGCTGGCGGCGCTGGCGCAAATGGATCTTCATCGGCGTGCCGCTGCTGATCGTCCTGCTGCTGCTGTCGCGCTGCTTCCGTCCGGCGCCGCCAGTCCATTATGCGACCGCGCCGGTCGAAAAGCATGATCTGATGGTCACGATCACCGCGACCGGAAACCTCGCGCCCACGGTGCAGGTCACTGTCGGATCGGAAGAATCCGGGCTGATCGACAAGGTCTATGTCCGTAACAACGATCGGGTGGTGAAGGGTCAGCCGCTGGCGCGGCTCGATCTGTCGCGGCTGCGCGACTCACTGGTGCAGAGCAAGGCATCACTGGCCGCCGCGCTCGCCACGGTGGCGCAGAACCGGGCGACGATTGCGCAGGCCAAGGCCACGCTCGGCCGCCAGGAGCAGGTCTACAAATTGTCGGGCGGGAAAGTGCCGTCGCAGACCGAACTCGACACAGCGCGCGCCGATTATGCCCGCGCGGCCGCCAACCTCCTCCAGGCCCAGGCCCAGGTCGCGCAGGCGCGGGCCAGCGTGTCGACCAATGAGACGAGTCTGTCCAAAGGCACGATTTACGCGCCCGTCACGGGCGTAGTGCTGTCGCGCCTGGTCGAGCCGGGGCAGACGGTCGCCGCAACGTTCAACGTCGCCCCGCTCTTCACCATCGCGGAAGACCTTTCCAAGATGAAGTTGCAGGTTAAGGTCGACGAGGCCGATGTCGGCGAGTTGCACACGGGCGAGCCCGCCACCTTCACGGTTGACGCCTATCCCAACCAGACCTTTCCTGCGGCGGTGACCAGGGTCGATCTCGGCGCCAACGCGACGCCCATGGTCAACAGCACCGGGACCACGCCCACGTCCACGACCAACGTGGTGGCCTATACGGCGGAACTGACCGTCTCGAACCCGAAATTGCTGCTGAAGCCGGGGATGACCGCCACCGCGAGCATCGTCACGGATTCGGTCAAGAACGTGCTGCTGGTGCCCAATGCGGCGCTTCGCTTCACCCCTCCATCCGCGCAAGCCAAGAAGGGCATTTTCGGTGGTCCACCCGAACTGCCAAAGAATGCCGACGTGTCGCGCGGCGCGCGCCAACAAGTGTGGGTGGTCGGCGCCGACGGCAGTCCCAAGCCGATCACGGTCACCGTCGGGCATAGCAACGGCAGCCTGACCGAAGTACGCGGCGCAGGTCTGCACCCCGGCCTCCAGGTCATCACGGGGCAGCTGGCGGGACCGGGCAAGTAAGTGGACGCGCCTCTGATTTCACTGCGCGGCATCACGAAACGCTTCGGCGAAGGGCCGGCCGCGTTTCAGGCGCTCAAGGGTATCGACCTCGATATCACGAGCGGCGATTTCGTCGCGATCATGGGCGCATCGGGGTCGGGCAAGTCGACCACGATGAACATCCTCGGCTGCCTCGACGTGCCGACGTCGGGCACCTATCTGTTCCGCGGCGTGCACGTCGAAGGATTGAGCCGCGACCAGCGTTCGCTACTGCGGCGGCGTTATCTGGGCTTCGTGTTCCAGGGGTTCAATCTGCTCGCGCGCACCACTGCGCTGGAGAATGTCGAACTGCCTCTGCTGTACCGAGGCGAAGACCGCCGGCTGCGTCACGAAATGGGCATGGCTGCGCTCGAGAAGGTCGGCCTCGCCGCCTGGTCACACCATAATCCTTCGGAAATGTCGGGCGGGCAGCAGCAGCGTGTCGCGATCGCGCGCGCGTTGGTGACGCAGCCAGATGTGCTGCTTGCCGACGAGCCGACGGGCAACCTGGATTCGGAGCGGTCGGTCGAGATCATGGAATTGCTGGCGGACCTCAACAGGCAAGTCGGCCTGACCGTTTTGCTGGTGACCCACGAGCCCGACATGGCCGCCTATGCGCGCAAGATCGTCCACTTCAAGGACGGTCTGGTCGATAATGTAGACGACCGCGGGACGTCTCCGACACACGATAGCGGCCATCAGGTGGCCCCAGCCTAGACGGTTGAAACCGATACAAAAACGCCGCCAATCCCCCAAGATTGACGGCGTCTTTGCCCCCCAAAGGAAATGTCTTAGCTGAAGCTAAGGGTGGCCTTGCGGCGGCCGCGCATCGCCGAACCGATCGCACCGAAGCCGCCGAGCATCAGCGCCCAGGATGCGGGTTCGGGGACAGCCGCGGTCGTCACGTTCACATTGTCGAATTCGAACGCGTTGCCGGTCGAGCTGAACTGCAGACCCGTCACGTTCCAACGGTCTGCCCCGGTGAACGTCAACGTCACGAGGCGGTTGGAGTTCGGGTTGGTCTGATCGCCGTTCGAAGGGCTGACGCCCTGGTCGCCGCCACCGAAGCTCACGCCCGTCCCGAGAATGCCCAACGTATTGTACGTGTCGACCGAGCCCCAAAGGAAGGTGATGGAGCTGATCGCGCCAAAGGACGAGAGGTCGAGAACCGTGCTGGACTGATCGTTGGACGGACCGACCGCGCCATAGCCGCCAGTGCTGCCCGCAGGCTGAGCACGAACGCCGCCCACCGAATTGGTATAGATCGTGCCGCTATATTCCGGGGTCGCGCTGTCGAACTGAAAGGTTGCCGGCACCCCGTAAGGCGACGCACCATCGACGCTGCTGACCGTCACGCCGGCCAAAGCCGGGAAGGATCCGAGTGCGGCAATCGTCGCCGCGACTATGACTTTACGCATCTACCGCTCCCACACACTTAACCGGCGACTCGTGCCGCACCCCGTGGAATAGAATTTCCAAGGGCCAAGCGTGTAGCCCAGGCTACATTTTCACCGACTTTCTTGCCGTTAACCACTATTGTTTGAGGATCTCTCCCGGAAATGCTGAGCGAGTTAAGTAAGCATCAACCCATATTAACTATTGGTTCCTCCAGCTTGGACTTGAACAAGCGGAGGGCAAGTTGAACGGCGACGCTCAGACGTGGATCAATGCACTGCAGCTACGGTCCAGACGCGTGCTGTCCAGCGAGGAAGCTGCCGCGATTGCCAGCCTGCCGATCAGGCTACGGCAGCTCGCCGCCGACGAGCACCTTTCCCGGGAAGGAGATCCGTCGATCCGCTGCGCTTATGTGATAGACGGCGCCCTGTATCAGACGAAGCTCACACGAGGGGGAGACAGGCAGATCGTCGGTCTCCGGCTGAAACACGAATTTGTCGGCCTTCAGGACGTACTGCTTCGGACCGCCGCTCATGATGTCCAGGCGCTCACCTCCTGCCGACTGCTTCAGGTGGACGCCGACCAGTTGCGGGCCGTCATGCACCAGCATCCGGGCATCGCGGAGATTCTCATGGCAGACGTCATGATATCCTGCTCCATCGCACAGGATTGGATCGTGAACGTCGGCCGGCGCGACGCACTTTCGCGCGTGGCGCACCTCCTTTGTGAGCTCGCCCTACGTATGCAGGGGGGAGCACTGTCTCCCGGAGCGAGTTACGTGCTCCCGCTCACGCAACTACAGCTGGGCGATGCCGTTGGCCTCGGCAGAATAGCCGTCAACCGTGTCATGCGCGCTTTGACCCACCTCGGCGTGGCATCGTGCGACAAGAGTTGCATCACCATCCTGGATCCGGCCAGGTTGGAGGAAATAGGCGACTTCACGGCGCGATATTTGCACCTTGCCCAGTCGGAACGCGAACGTCGAAAGTCGGACAGAGATAGGTCAAATCGGCCATCCGCCGCTCCCGCCGCAGCAAACCCCTTGTGTGCGATGACGGGAACGTCGCCGGTATCCGTCATGCCCGACCGAACGCAAATAGCGACGGTGGATGTTGGCATGCGCGCGTTGCGGCGCGCCAGGTAGCCGCATTGGCTTTTTAAGCGACCGTTCTGCGGCGCGCTTTCAACCCGAAGAAAAATTTGCTGAACGATGTCGATTTCCGACAAGCTCGTTCGTCGTGCCGATGAGACGCCAAAAGGGGCTAGCTCGAACAAGGAGACCGACGATGCGCGTTATGGTGATGGTGAAAGCGACCGAGGACAGCGAAAAGGGCATGGCTCCCACCCCCGAGATGCTCGAGGCGTTCGCGGCGATGGACAGTTTCACCGAGGAACTGGTCCAGGCCGGCGTGCTGGTGGCGGCCGCCGGCCTCAAGCCCAGCGCCGAAGGCAAACGCATCCTCGTGGACGGTCGCAACCGGACCGTCATCGACGGACCCTTTGCCGAGGCGCGCGAAATGGTCGCGGGCTTCTCCATCTGGGAGGTCAAGGATATGGATGAGGCCGTGGCCTGGGCGAAGCGCAGCCCCAATCCGATGGCCGGGCCGAGCGAGATCGAGATACGGCCGTTCTACGAAGCGGCGGACCTGGCCGACTTCGTGACACCCGAAGAGCTCGCGGCATCCCGCGACGGGGACCGCGGAAAACTCGGCGTCGCCTGATACCGCCGGCTGGAGTTGGCCTGAGAGCCGGCTTGTCTCGCCCGCGGCCTTGGCCGAAAAGGCGGTGTGACCGCCGGCGAGACGCCCCCCACCGACGAGATATACCGCGCGATCGAAGCGACCTTTCGCATCGAACGGGCCAGGCTCATCGCGGGTCTGGCCCGCATCATGCGCAATATCGACCGCGCGGAGGAACTGGCGCAGGACGCGCTGGTCATCGCCCTTTCCGAATGGCCGAGAATCGGGATTCCGGCCAGACCGGGCGCCTGGCTGATGGCCACCGCCAAACGGCGCGCGATCGACGCAATTCGTCACGACAAGATGCGAACACGCAAGCACGAGGAGATCGCGCGGGAACTGGACGGCGCGCCCAGCCAGAGCTTTGGCGACGGCGAGGCCGCGGCGATCGAAGCGGCGATGGGGGACGATCTTGGGGACGAGTTGCTCGGCCTCATCTTCACGGCCTGCCATCCCATATTGCCGCCCGACGCCCGTGCGGCGCTCACGCTGCGCGTTGTCGGCGGGCTTACGACCGACGAGATCGCCCGGGCTTTCCTGTCGAACGAGGCGACAATCGCACAGCGTATCGTGCGCGCGAAGAAAACGGTCGCGAAGGCCGGTCTCGGTTTCGAGACGCCGCGCGGTGCCGAACGCGCGGCGCGGCTGCCGTCCGTACTGGAAGTCATCTACCTCATCTTCAACGAAGGCTATGCGGCCACGGCTGGCGACGATCTTGTCCGGCCTGGCCTGGCCCAGGAGGCGCTACGGCTCGGCCGCATGCTCGCCGGGCTGATGCCGGGAGATGCGCCGGAATATAAGGAGGTGCTCGGCCTCCTGGCCCTGATGGAGATCCAGGCTTCGCGCCTGCCTGCCCGCACCGGGCCAGACGGTGCCTTCGTCCCGCTTGACCAGCAGGATCGCGCATGCTGGGACCAGCTCCTGATCCATCGAGGCCTCGACGCGTTGGCCCGAGCCGAGGCGCTAGGCGGAGCCGCGGACAATGGCGGGCCCTATATGTTGCAAGCCGCGCTCGCCGCCTGTCACGCCCGCGCGCGCCGTGCCGCCGATACCGACTGGTCGCGCATCGCCGCGCTCTATGACCGGCTGCGCCTGGTGGCGCCGTCGCCGGTGATCGATCTCAATCGCGCGATCGCCCACAGCATCGCCTTCGGCCCGGAGGCAGGCCTCAGGCTGATCGAGGAGATTGCCGACGCCGACGCGCTGCGCAACTACGCGCCGCTGCCGGCGGCAAGGGGCGACTTTCTGTTCCGGGCCGGCAAACTGGCCGAAGCCCGTGCGGAATTCGTGGCCGCAGCGGCGCTTACCCGCAATGAGCGGGAAAAGGCCTTTCTCCTCGCACGGGCGGACACCTGCGGCAGCAAGAGCTTTGGGCGATGAAGCAGGACGACCTGGATTATGAACCCAGCAAGCTCTTCTTAAACAGCCTTTTGACCAGCCAATCCTCAAGAATTCGCCCGATGACGTAGAGTGTGGCGAAGATCGCCGCAAAGACATAAGCGGGCGTGGGCGAGGGCTTCTTGTTGCGCCGCCCGGGCTTCTCCTCGCCCTTTTTGGGCTTTTCAGGTTCGGGGGCGCCCAGGAATTTGTCGACAGGGTTCAGCGGCACGGGCGCGGCCTTGTCAGCCTCTGCTTTGTCGGCTGCCTTGGCCGCGGGCTTCTTCGCCGCGCCCGCCGATTTCCCGGACGTGGCCGCGACTTCGCTGGCCGGTTTCTGGAACTTGCCCATGACGATCGTGAACTGAGCGATCCCCAGGAACAGCGGCGCCAGCACGAAGCAGAACAACAAGGCCCGGCTGATCAGATGATAGCGCAGCACCGCGCCGTCCGCGCCTTTCTCGATCCGCAAGACGCCGCTGTCGAAGACGGACATCTTGTCCTGCGCGGGTTGATCCTTCTTGCTGAAAGTCAGCGTGTCGCCGGTGCGTTCGTGGCTGGTGCCATATTCGCGGAACAAGGGGTCGAGCCGATCGAAGGCGTCAAGGTTCGATTGGCCGGGCGCGAGGGGCACGCTGCCCCTGACGTGCCAGATCCAGTTGATGAAACGCATGCTTGGAAATTTTTCCGCGAAGGAGGTGTCGGTGGACGAGCCGTCGGCGGCTCCCCACGGCTGCGGCGCCCAAGGCTGCGCCAGCCTGACCGGAGAGGTCACTCGGCCGGAACCGCAACCGATGGACGGCCGAACTTTTCCCTGAGCGTCTTCCATCCCTCAGTGAAGGGATAAGTCATCTGTTCGCGGATCGACATGCGGCGACCGCCTTCCATGCCCAGCAGTTCGGCCTCGCCATCAATGCAGGTGCCGAACATCCGATCGATGAAGATGAAGGTCCCCGAATAATTGCTGCGGGTGGACTCGAAATCCTGTGAATGATGCAGGCTGTGATGTTCGGTCGTGTTGAACACGTACCGCCACCATCGCGGCGAATTGAAGCGGACGTTGATATGCTGGTAGCTGCCGACCGCGAGGCCGAGCGTGCCGGCGAGCAGAAAAGCGCGGGGCACGAAATCAAAGAAGCCGCCGATGCCGAGCCCGATCAGGAAGAGCTCCACCGGATTGCCGACCGCGCCCTTGTTGATGTTCAGCTGCGTGATGTAGTGATGCACCGAATGGGGCAGCCACAGCGGGTACCAGTTATGCATCCCGCGATGCATCCAATATTGCACGAAATCGAAGATGAACGCGATCAGGAAGGCCTGGACCAGCAGCGGCAGGCCGGTGAACCATTTGAAGGCCTCCAGGTGGAAATTGTGCTGGATCGCTTTGATCATCACGTCGCTGCCAATGTAACTGTCGACGAAGCGCAGCAAGGTATAGCCGAGCCCGACATAGAACAGGTCGGTGACCAGTTCCTTCCAGGTCAGG
>Ga0070675_100001423_pt1 | contig 17562 bp, 15 predicted proteins | sample KBSM43metaG_FD_65343 | JGI IMG/M metagenome (GOLD analysis project Ga0070675, IMG submission 65343) | Miscanthus rhizosphere microbial communities from Kellogg Biological Station, Michigan, USA - KBS M4-3 metaG | ecosystem: Host-associated > Plants > Roots > Rhizosphere > Soil ...
TCATCCGCGCACGCCGTCGACGTCCCTTGCCCCACCGCTGCCGACGCCGCTCGGCACGCAGGCCGAAGCGCAGGCGCGTTCGCATCCGGGTCTCTCGGGCGGACGCCTCCTCGCCCGTGGCGTGGACGGGCTCGTGCTGCGCACGCAGATGGTCCGCGCGGCCCAGAGGTCGCTCGAAGTCCAGTACTACATATTCGTCGAAGACTATACCGGCAGGGTGTTGCTCGACGCGGTCCTCGATGCAGCCCAGCGTGGCGTCCGGGTGCGCATCCTCATCGACGATCTCAATCTGCACGGACGTCCTCAAACGCGCGAGACGCTCGCGGCGCTCGATCATCACGACAACATCGAGATGCGCGTATTCAACCCGTTCGCCTATCGCGGCGACAATGCCGCCGTGCACGCGGTCGATGCGCTGCTCAACGCGCGGCGCGTGAATCACCGGATGCACAACAAGCTCATGGTCGCCGACAACGCGGTGGCGCTCGTCGGCGGCCGCAACATCTCGGACGATTACTTCGAGGTCGGCACCTCGCCCAAGCGGTTCGGGGACTTCGACCTCGCCGTCGTCGGCCCGGTCGTCCCGGGACTTTCCGAGAACTTCGATGCGTTCTGGAATTGCGCGCTTGCGGTCCCGCTGGCTGCCGTGGAAACGGTATCCGGCTATCGCGCTGCCGAGGCCAAGCGTGAGGTCGCCGAAGACAACGCCGCCCGCGACATGCCGGACCTCGCGCGCCGGATCGAAAGCGGCGAGCTCCTGTCCTCCCTGATGAGCGGACGGCTGGCGATGGCGTGGGGGCGTGCGCAGGTCGTAGCCGATTCGCCCGAGAAGGCGCAAAACAACGCGGGTGACGGATCCGACTCGCCGACAGCTAAGGCGCTCGCATCTCAGCTGCGCGCAGTCGAGCGCGAGCTAGTCGTGATTTCACCGTACGTCATCCCGGGCGACGACGGCCTCGCGACGATCCGTGCGCTGCGCGAGCGTAACGTGCGCGTCCGCGTGCTCACGAACTCGCTCGCGTCGACCGACGTACCGATCGTGCATACGGCCTATCGAAAGTACCGCGAGCCGCTCGTGACGGCCGGCGTCGAGCTCTTCGAGGTGCGGCCCGCGCCGGGACAGCTGCGCGGGGACCGCAAGGGCCTAGGCAGCGCCGCGAGCGGGAAGCCTTTCGCGCTCCACGCCAAGGCCTACGTCTTCGACGGCTCGACCGTCCTGATCGGGTCGGCCAACCTCGACCCGCGCTCGCTGGTGCTCAATACCGAGTCCGGGATCATGATCGAAAGCCCCGCGCTTGCATCGCAAATCGTCCGCCGCTTCGAGGACTTTTCCGCGGGCGCCAATAGTTACGCCGTGCGCAGCGATGGCGGCGGCCTGCAGTGGCGCGCGAATGTCGACGGCCAGGAGGTCGCGTGGTCCCACGAGCCGGAGACCACCACGCAACAGCGCCTCAAGGTCGACATGCTTTCCATCCTGCCGCTCGACTCGCTTCTTTGACCGCATCGGCGCCGCCGTCCCGACGGGGCGCTACACTGCGCGGTGTGAATGCCGTCACGACCACGCTGAACCAGGTGCTCGCGTCGTCGCCCTTGCGGCACGCGCCGTTTCGCACCTTCTACATGGCGTCGGTCGGCGTGGCCCTCGGCTACACGATGCAGGCCACGATGGCGGCGTGGCTGATGGCGGTGATGACGCCGTCCGAGATCATGGTGGCGCTGGTCCAGACCATGAGCACGGCGCCCGCGATCCTGTTCGGATTCGTCGCGGGAGCTCTCTCCGACATCGTCGAGCGGCGGCACGTCATCCTGGCGACGCAGATCGTGTTCCTGGTCGGCACGATCATCCTCGGCATCGCAACGCTGTTCGGAGTGATGGCGCCATGGGCACTCCTCGTGCTCACGTTCGTCGTCGGCATCGGCTTCACGTTCTACATGCCCGCGCAACAAGCGAGCATCAACGAGCTGGTCGAGAGATCCGACGTGCCCAAAGCCGTGGCGCTCGGCGCGGTGGCCATGAACGTGTCGCGCGCGATCGGCCCCGCCATCGCGGGAGCGCTGACGCTTTGGGTCGGATCCGGCAATGCGTTTCTCGCGAGCGCTGTCTTCTTCGTCGGCATGATATTCGTCGTGCGTACATGGCCGGCGCAGCAGCGCGCGCTTCCCGGCGTGCCCGAGTCGCTGCTGACGGGCATCGCCAGCGGCCTGCGCTACGTGCGCCACTCCTCGCCGATGCGCGCGATCGTGCTTCGCAACTTCACGTTCGCGCTGTGCGCGAGCTCGCTTTACGCGCTGCTGCCGGTGATTGCGCGCCAGCAGCTACATCTCGACGCGGGCGGCTTTGGCCTCCTGTTCGCGAGCTTCGGCGCTGGCGCCGTCGTCGCCGCGCTCAACATCCCGCGCGCGCTCAGCAAGCACACGCTGCAGCGCATGGTGCTCGCGGCGTCGCTCCTGTGGGTGATTTCGGCGACACTCGTCGCCGCTACCGAGCACATGCCGCTCGCCATGGTCGGCACCTTCGGCGCGGGCGCGTCTTGGGTGGGCGTGTTCGCGAGCCTGGGCGCGGGGATGCAAAGCGCGGCGCCCGCGTGGGTGCGTGCGCGTTCCGTTGCGATGGGATTCGTGACGGTGCAGACCGCGCTTGCCGTCGGCAGCGTGCTGTGGGGCGTGATTGCGTCCTGGCAGGGCACGCGCGTTACGCTTCTGGTGGCCGCCGCCACGTTCCTCGTGCTCCTAGCGCTGCATCGGCGCGTGCGCGTGCGCCTGGTGGGCGACAAGGACATCATGCTCTCCGATCAGCTACCTGCGCTCGGCATTTCCGACGAGCCGGAGCCTGAGGACGGCCCGGTGTTGATCCAGATCGAATATCGCATCGACGCTGCGAGCCGAGACGCGTTCCTGCGCGCCGTGCGGGCCATTGGCCCCGTCCGCAGGCGCAACGGCGCCAACAGCTGGCGCGTGTTCCGCGACCTGGCCGAGGAGGGCCTGTTCGTCGAGCGCTACATCATCAGCTCCTGGGCCGAATACGTGCGTCAGCGCTCTCGCATGACGATTGCCGATCGCAACATCCAGCAGGAGATCGAGAAGCACCAGCGCGAAGGCGTGCCGGTGCGCGTGTCGCGATTTCTGGGCGTCGACCTCCCCGCAGGGCGTCCACAGCATCTACGCAGCAAATAGACGCTTACCTGGCGAGGAGGCGCTTCATCTTCGCGGCCGCCTGCCCACTCTGGTCGGCGCATACGTCGACGTTGGCCTGCGCGAGGTGGCGAATGAGCTTGTCACGCTCGGCGGACGCGCGCTCGAGACGGACTTTGTCGGAGATCTCGGCGTAGCGTTGGCCGTCGGGCAGCGTGCTGATGTCCACGTCGTAGCCCTTCGCCCTATATACGCGATTGGCGATGGGACCGAGCGGACGCAGGTCCGAGGGCAGCGGCCACGCCTTCGCTACGTCGCGCAGGAAGCGCACTTGCGCTTCGCTCAGGAGCGTCGCGACGTCGACCTTGCCGGCGAGGAGGTCGCGCGCGACCGTCGCGTCGAGCGTGCGGGTGAGCGAAACCGCGCCATGGCTGGAATCGCCATAGACGTCGTACTCGCATTTGCCCTCGCCTTTCGGAATGGCGTTGCGCGGCAGGGTCGTGCAATCCTGCTTCGCGACTTTCAGCGTGAGCTCGCTCCCGTCGGGTTTCGCACGCAGGCGAAGGCGCAGGCCGCGATCGAGCAGCGCGAGCGCGTTGTCGTCGAACAGCCACGTCTCGTACGGCGCGCCGCGCGGGCGCAAGTCGAGCTTGCGTTCGAGCGAGGCGTCGGGCTCGCACAGCAGAATCTGGATCTCCGCGCGCGGCGAGGCAGCCTGTGCGGCGGCCGGAAGCAGGGCGATGGCAATGACGAGGAATTCGCGCATGAGTCTTCGATTTTAGCGGCTATCGTCGTTCGGAGGGCGGCCACGCCATAATGGCGAACCTCGCTGTACCGGACGACTCGACGGCAGGCTTCCGCCCGGTCCGCGGTCGCTCCGGTTAACTCACCGCTCACACTTCCCATGCGCATCTTCAACTTCAGTCCCGGTCCGGCCGTCCTGCCCGAGCCGGTCCTTCGTACCGCCGCCGCCGAGATGCTGGACTGGCACGGCACCGGCATGTGCGTCATGGAGATGAGCCATCGCGGCAAGGAATTCATCTCGATCGCCGACAAGGCCGAGTCCGATCTTCGCAACCTCCTCGCCATTCCCGACGACTACGAGGTCCTGTTCCTGCAGGGGGGCGCCATCGGCGAGAACGCGATCGTCCCGATGAACCTGATGGGCGGGGCCAGCAACGTCGCCGACTTCATTCACACGGGCGAGTGGTCGAAGAAGTCCATCAAGGAGGCGGGCAAGTACGGCAAGGCGAACGTCGCCGCGTCGTCGGAGGCCGAGGGATTCACGCGCATTCCGGATCGGGCGTCGTGGCGACTCACCCCCAACGCGGCCTACGTGCACATCTGCAGCAACGAGACGATCGGCGGCGTCGAATACCACTGGACGCCGGATGTGGGCAGCGTTCCGCTCGTGGCCGACATGTCGTCGCACATACTGTCGCGGCCCCTCGACGTGTCGAAGTACGGCGTGATCTACGGCGGAGCGCAGAAGAACATCGGTCCCGCCGGCCTCACCATCGTCATCGTGCGCAAGGAGCTCCTCGATCGAGCGCTTCCGATCACGCCGACGGCATTCCACTGGAAGGAGCAGGCCGCCGCCGACTCGATGGTGAACACGCCGCCCACCTACGCGATCTACATCGCGGGCCTCGTGTTCGAGTGGCTGCTCGCTCAGGGCGGCCTGCCGGCCGTCGAACGGAAGAACATCGAAAAGGCGGCGCTGCTCTACGACTACCTCGACCGGACGCCCTTCTACACGAACCCCGTCCGCAAGGAAGACCGCTCGCGCATGAACGTGCCCTTCAAGCTTCCCGATCCCGCGCTGGACGAGGCGTTCCTCAAGGGCGCCAAGGAGCGCGGCATGGTGCAGCTCAAGGGGCACCGGGCCGTCGGCGGCATGCGCGCGTCGATTTACAACGCGATGCCCCTCGAGGGCGTGCAGGCGTTGGTCGCGTGGATGAAGGAATTCGAAAAGACGCGTGGATGAAATACAACATCCTCACGCTCAACCAGATCGCAAGCCACGGCCTGCATCGCTTTCCGTCGGTCCGTTACAGCGTCGGCAAGAGTGTCGACCGACCCGACGCCATTCTCGTGCGCTCGCACGACATGCATGCGATGGAGATCGCGGCCAGCGTGAAAGCAATCGGCCGCGCGGGCGCGGGGACGAACAACATCCCCGTGGCCGCGATGTCGCAACGCGGAGTCCCGGTGTTCAACGCGCCCGGCGCGAACGCGAACGCGGTCAACGAGCTCGTGCTCGCGGCACTCCTGATGGCGGCGCGCAACGTGAGCCCGGCGCTCGCCTACGTGGCAGGCCTCGACGCGCAGGCGCCGGACCTCGAAGCGCGCGTGGAGGAGGGCAAGAAGCAGTTCGCGGGCGTTGAGCTCCCGCACCGCATGCTCGGCGTCGTCGGGCTCGGCGCGATCGGCGGGCTCGTCGCGGACACCGCGATCAAGCTCGGCATGAAGGTGATCGGCTTCGACCCCGAGATCACGGTCGACGCCGCATGGCGACTGCACTCGGGCGTGCGCCGTGCGCACGGCATCGAAGAGCTCCTCAAGCAGTCGGACTTCGTCACGCTCCACGTGCCGCTGCTTCCGGTGACGCGCAAGCTCATCGATGCGCCCCGCCTTGCCGTCATGAAGCCGACTGCGATCCTGCTGAACTTCGCGCGCGACGGCATCGTCGACGAAGACGCCGTGCTGGATGCCCTCGCGGCGCAGCGCCTGCGCGCGTACATCACCGACTTCCCGACCGCGAAGCTCGTGCACCAGCCGGGCGTGGTCGCCCTGCCTCACCTCGGCGCGTCGACCGCGGAAGCCGAGGAGAACTGCGCGGTCATGGTGGTCGATCAGGTGCGCGAGTATCTGGAGCACGGGAGCACCCGCAACGCCGTCAACTTTCCCGACGTCGAGATGACGCGCGAGTCGCCGTACCGCGTCGCGATCGCGAATGCGAACGTGCCGAACATGCTCGGGCAGATCTCGACGACCATGGCCCATTACGGGCTCAACATCCACAACATGGTGAACAAGTCGCGCGGCGAGATGGCCTACACGCTCGTCGACGTCGATAGCCCCGTGGACGACAGGCTCATCGCGGCGATCGCCGCCATCGAGGGCGTGCTCTCGGTGCGCGCGATTCCCGCCGAACCCTGATTTCCGCGATTCCTACGCCAATTTCCGGAGAGCGCCGGACTGCGCATCATCGCGAGAGCGCAGTAACGTCGGCGTCATGGATTCGCGCGCGCTGATCGGCTTTCTCGTCCTGGTAGCGTTCGATGCCGCAGCAGGCGGCATCTACAAGTGCGTCGACGGCGGCGCGACGTCGTATCAAGCGACACCCTGCGGGCGTGGGCAGGACGAGGTTCCGATCAGGATCGCGGGCGTGTCCGCGCAGGCGGCGCGGGATCAGCCCCTGGCCGCCCCGGTCCCCGCGGCGCAGCCTCGCAAACGTGGCCCATGGACGCATGCGACACCCGAGATCGGTGTTTCGGATGACGAAGTGCTGAACATGCCGGGCTGGGGACGCCCGACGCACATCTTCCGTGCGCGCGTTGGCCGCGCGTGGGAGGAAGTGTGGCGCTACGGGAACAGCTATAACGGCGAGCGCGAGCTGCGCTTCGTCAATGCGCGGCTGGCCGACATCGTCGAAGCGCCCGCGACCGTCGCCTACGCGCGGTAGGCGTCAGCGCTGTTGCGCGGCAGTAGCCGCGACGTACATGTTGGAAACCCGCGCGCCGATCGGGATGCAGCCCGCCACGAGCAGCGCGATTGCAAGACATACGAGTAGCTTCGACATGGCAGCTCTCCCCTAACGAACGACGGATAGCCTAGCGCAAATCGCGTAGCGCTGCTTGACCGTTACGTTGGTGTAAGCTTTCCAGCCGACTTTGAGCAGGAGCCCGTCATGTCCCTCATCAGTTTCGTCAAGGAAGCCGGAGAAAAGCTGTTCGGGCGCGGCAACGCGCAGGCCGCGATGAAGGAATCCGCGGCCAATCCCGACGATGCCGCGAAGTCGAAGGCCGCCAACGACGCGGCGGGAGACGCGATCCTCGATTACATCAAGGCGCAGAACCTCTCCGCGACGGGGTTGACGGTGACGTTCGACGGCGCGACGTCGACGGTGTCGCTCTTCGGCGTCGCACCCGACCAGGCAACGAAGGAGAAGATTGCTCTGGCCGCCGGCAACGTTGCGGGCGTCTCCGCCGTCAGGAACATGCTTTCCGTCGACCAGAGCGCGCCGGAGGCCAAGTATTACACCGTCGTTTCCGGCGACAACCTGTCGAAGATCTCGAAAGCGCAGTACGGCGACGCCAACAAGTACATGGCCATCTTCGAGGCGAACCGGCCGATGCTGCAGCACCCGGACAAGATCTATCCGGGACAGGTCTTAAGGATCCCGCCGCAGCCATGACATCGTCTTCCCGCGGCCCGGATGACGATCCGATTCCCATCGGGGAGCCGGACGACGACGAGGGTTACGACGATGACGACGACGACGACGAGGGTGAGGACGACGACGGCGACTACGACGACGAGTAGCCGCCAGCCGCGCATCCGCGGATGACGCTTAGGGGGGTTATTCGTATCGGCGGGGCGATCGCTGCCTTGCTGGCCGGTACGGCGGCCGCCGTACCGCGGTATGTCGCCGTTCAGCTGTCGGAACAAGGCAGGAGTTTCGGCGCCGGCATCAACAGCCAAGGCGATTCGGTCGGCTACGTGGCGGATCTCGAGGTGGGTTATTTCTCGTTCGTCAACACCGGCGGCGTGACCCGGCCCCTCACGTCGATGACCTTTGCCGCGGGCATCAACGACCTGCGGCAGATTGTTGGCTACGAAGAGCTCAACAGCCCTTTTCCGGGCCCCCGCGTGAGAGGGGTCATAGATTCAGGAGGAGAGCTGCGTTACATCGGTTTCGACCATTATCCGGCTGCGATTAACGCCGAAGGCCAGGTGACGGGTCAGATCTTTGGCCTGCAGACCTCCAACGATCCTCACTTCTTTCTCTATGCACGTGGAGCCGGAAAGGACCTGGGTCTGGGGGTCGGGCATGGGATCAACGATGCTGGACAGGGCACGGGAGAGTTCCTGTTTTCCGGTCAACGGTTTCGCCACGCCGCCATCTATTCCGTCGGCACTTTTGTCGACCTTGGCGTTGTAGGGTGGGGCTCGGGGATCAATCGCTTGGGGCAGGTTGCGGGAACGGGACTGTTCGGCGTCGTCGACAACAGGGCCTTCCTCTATGCCGACGGGATCGTGCACGAGCTCGGAACGCTCGGCGGACAGCACAGCGGGGGCTGGGGGATCAACGATCGTGGCCATGTGGTAGGCCAGGCGCATACGGACGGCAACGCAAGTGTGCATGCCTTCCTTTACGCCGAAGGCAAGATGCACGACCTGAACGATCTCGTCGTATCCGGCTCAGAACGCGAACGGCTCAAAACGCAGTGGCAATCAACAACCGTGGTCAGATCGTCGGTCATGCGTGTGCCGTTTTCGAAAGCACCTGCCGCGCGTTTCGATTCGATCCGCTCGCGGAGCCGCAACCCATCGTGGTAGTTCCAACGCTTTCCGATACCGCGATGCTCGCAACCATGCTTCTGGTGCTGGCGGTCGCGTTCGCCGTGCGCATGCGCGGGTAGTACGGCCCGAGGCTGGCACGTCCGCCACAAATGGTGACGCCCGGTACATGGCCGGGCGTCGCTCTTCTCCCCACCGCGAATATTAGATGTTCAAGCTGGTTCCTCCTGGAACGCTTCCTCGCGTTTCTTCCGGATATTCGGCAGAGTGATCACCAGTACCAGCAGAACCGCCGCGATCAGCATCGCAGCTGAGATCGGCCGCGTCAGGAATATCGTCGGGTCGCCGCGCGACAGGAGCATCGCGCGGCGCAGGTTTTCTTCCATCATCGGTCCCAGCACGAATCCCAGCAGGAGCGGCGCGGGCTCGCACCCGAGCTTCATGAAAACCACGCCGAGGAATCCGAAGAAAGCCGTCATGGAGACGTCGACGTCCGTATTGTTCACGGTGTACACGCCGATCGCGCAGAACAGCAGGATCGCCGGATACAGGAGCCGGTAGGGCACCATGAGCAGCTTCACCCACATGTGGATGAGCGGCAGGTTGAGCACGACGAGCATCAGGTTGCCGACCCACATCGAGGCAATGAGCCCCCAGAAGAGCTTGGGGTTCGACGTCATCACCTGCGGGCCAGGCTGGATGTTGTGGATGGTCATCGCGCCGACCATCATCGCCATCACCGCGTTTTCCGGTATGCCAAGCGTGAGCAGCGGAATGAACGACGTCTGTGCCCCGGCGTTGTTGGCGGACTCGGGCCCGGCGACCCCGGCGACCGCGCCCTTGCCGAACTCTTCGGGATGCTTCGAGATCTTTTTTTCGACCGTATAAGAAGCGAAGGAGGACAGCATTGCCCCGCCCCCGGGGAGGATGCCGAGGATGGAGCCCAAACCCGTGCCGCGTAGTACCGCAGGCCATGCCTGGCGGAACTGCTCCTTCGTTAACCAGAGGCCCTTCACCTTGTTGGTGACGAGCACGCGCTTTTCGGTGGACTCGAGATTGGTGATGATCTCGGCGAAGCCGAAAAGACCCATTGCAACCCCGACGACACCGATGCCGTCCGAGAGCTCGGGAATGCCGAACGCGAAGCGCTGCGTTCCCGAATTCACGTCGGTGCCGACGATGCCGAGCAGCAGTCCCGTGACGATCATCGCGATCGCCTTGAGGAGCGAGCCGCTCGCGAGCACGACGGCGCCGATGAGACCCAGCACCATGAGCGAGAAGTATTCCGCGGGCCCGAACTTGAGCGCGAGCTCCGACAGGGGCACCGCCACGCTGGCGATCAGCATCGTGGCCACCGTACCGGCGAAAAACGATCCCAGGGCCGCGATCGCAAGGGCCGCGCCGGCCTGTCCCTTGCGCGCCATCTGGTGGCCGTCGAGGCACGTGACGACGGAAGACGACTCCCCGGGCATGTTGAGCAGCACCGCGGTCGTCGACCCGCCGTACTGTGCGCCATAGTAGATGCCGGCGAGCATGATGAGTGCAGAGACGGGCTGCAGCGCGTACGTCGTGGGCAGCAGCATGGCGATGGTCGCGACGGGACCGATGCCGGGCAGGACGCCGATCAGGGTGCCAAGCATGCATCCGATGAACGCATACAGGAGATTGACCGGCGTGAACGCGACGCCGAAGCCCGTTGCAAGGTGGCTCAGGAGCTCCATGTCAGTGTGGGTAAGGCTTCAGCCTTGCCTGGCGTCGGTGTCGGGCTGAAGCCTGACCTACGGCCCCTTCGGGGGGCAGCGAGCAGGGCGAGCGTGGGGGTGGTCTCATCTCAGTGGCGGAGGAAGGTGGGCCAGATCGGCAGCTGCACGCTCAGGCCGACGACGAAGACGCCCACGGCAAGTCCGGAGAGCAGCAGCCCTGCGATCACGGACTCCTTGAACCGAAACTCGTGGCTCGCCGCCGAGGCCCCGACGATCAGCAGTACGGTCGAGATCGCGATGCCGAGCCATCCGATGAGGATGCCGTAGATCACGACCGAGGCGAGCACGACGATCGTCGGGCGCCAGCGAAACGCCGGGATCCGTTCGCCATCCCAGCGGATGCCGCGGAACGTGATGATCGCGCCCAGGCCGATCAGCATGATCCCCAGGATGCGCGGGAAGTAGCCCGGTCCCATGCGCGCGGCAGTCCCGAGCGCGTATCGCGAGCCGACCCAGATCGCGAGAATGCCGAGCGAGATGAACAGCAACCCCGCCCAGAAATCCTTCGGACTGCGAATGACCATTGCACACCGCGCTGCGTGTCCTGACGCCGCAAGCTTACGGACCGGACCTTTCAAATCCCTTTCAAAAGGAATGCTGCGGCGCAGCGCGTCGTTGCGCTAAAGTCGCGTCCGTGCAGATTCGCATCCTGGCGGTGGAGGACGATCCCGACATCGCGCGTCTACTTTCGCTCGAGCTCGGCCGCCTGGGCTACAGCCTGCGTACGGTCGGCACCGCGGCGCAGGCTGCCGCGGAGCTGCGAATGAGCGCGCCGAGTCTCGTTCTGCTCGACCTCGGGCTGCCGGACCGGGACGGCGCCGACCTCCTGCGCGAGCTCCGCGCGGGCGGCGCCGCGATCCCCGTGATCTGCCTCACGGCGCGCGACAAGCCCGTCGAGCGCGTGGGCGGATTGCGCGCCGGCGCCGACGACTACATCGTGAAGCCGTTCGACATCGCCGAGCTCGACGCGCGCATCCAGGCCGTGCTGCGGCGATCCGACCGGCCGGTCGAGCAGGCGCTCGCCGTCGGTGCGTTGCGCCTCACGCCCGACGGGACGCGAATCGCGGGGCGCGATAGCGCCATCGCGCTGACGCCGCGCGAGCTTCACGTCCTGCGGCGGCTCATGAAGAACGCGGGCCGCGTGGTGACCAAGGCGCAGCTCACGGAGACGCTCGCCGAGCGCAACGAGGACATCGGCGACAATTCGGTCGAGGTCTACGTGCACCGCATACGCCAGAAGATTCAGGGCAACGGTGTGGAGATCGTGACGGTGCGGGGCTTCGGATATCTGTTGCGAACGGTCGAATCATGAGCAGACCGAGCGCGTCTGCGAGCCTGCGCCGCAAGCTCATCGTGCAGCTTGCGTTGCCGCTCCTTGGGCTTTTCATCGTCGACGGCGCGCTCTCGTTCTGGGCCGCGCGCCGGTACGCGGATCGCGTCTACGACCGTTGGCTCGTGGACTCGGCGCAGACGCTCGCGCAACAGGTGCGGCTCACGGCAGGACAAGCCGCCTTCAACATTCCGCGGGTCGCGCAGGAGATGTTCGAGTACGACGCGGAGGACCGCGTGCTGTTTCGCGTCGAGGGTGCGCAGAGCGGCGTGATCGGGGGCCGCGACGTGCCTCGCCACGGCCGCCACGAGGAGCGCCTGCGCAACGTGCGCTTCTACGACGCCGACGTCGACGGCGCGGCGATGCGCTTCATCGAGCTCGCGACGCCGCTGCCGCCGGTCGGCGAGGAAGTCACCGTGACGGTTGGCGAAACCACGCGCAAGCGCGACCGCCTCGCGGAAGAAATACTGCTGTACGTCTGGGTGCCGCAGATCCTGCTCCTCGCGCTCGCGGGCGGCGTCGCTTACCGGGCCATCGTGGTGCAGACCGACAAGCTGCATGCGCTTTCGGTCTCGCTGCGCGACATGAGCGCGCGCAAGCTCTCACCGGTGCCGGGCCGAAACATGCCCGCGGAGATGATGCCGCTCATCGAGGCGGTGAATGCGCTCATCGCCAAGCTCGACGCTGCGGCGCTCGCGCACCGCACGTTCATCTCCAACGCCGCGCATCAGCTCCGCACGCCTCTGACGGCGCTGCAGCTCCAGGCGGAGCAGGCGCTGCACTGCGATTCGCTCGAAGAGATGCGTGACGCCGTCTCGAAGCTACAGGACGTCGTGCACCGCGCAGGACGCCTCGCCAATCAGCTTCTGCTGCTGTCTCGCGCCGAGCCCGAGGCGCAATCCGGCGCGAACCGCCATCGCACGGATCTGTACGAGCTCGCGTTCGAGACGGCGCGCGCCTGGGTGCCCGCCGCGATGGCGGCGTCGATCGATCTCGGTTTCGACGAAACCTCGGCGCATGCGGTGGTCGACGTCGACGAAGCACTCGTCGCCGAAGCGATCAACAATCTCCTCGACAATGCGCTCAAGTATTGCCCTTCGCGCACGCGCGTCACGGTGTCCGTGCGCTTGACGCCGCAGCCGACCGTCGTCGTCGAGGACACGGGCCGGGGCATTGCGCCCGCCGAGCGCAGCCGCGTCGTGCAGCGCTTCTATCGCGGCGACTACGCGACCGGCGGCGGTACGGGGCTCGGCCTCGCGATTGCCAACGAAATCGCGCTCGCGCACCAAGGCGCGTTCTCGATCACCGACGCGCCCGGCGGCGGCGCGCGCTTCGAGATGCGCTTCCCCTCTGCATAGCATGCATCTGCTGCAATTCATCGCCGCCTTCGCGCGGCGCCACTGGCGTAGCTATGTGCTGGCGGCGCTGATGCTGCTCGGCATCGCAGTGATGACGGTGATGATCCCGCGCCGCGTCGGTCACATCATCGACGAACTTGTAGCGGGCACGCTCGTCGGCAATGCGCTATGGTGGGAGATCGCGGTCCTGCTCGGGATGGGCGCGGGCATCTATCTGCTGCGCGTGGGCTGGCGGCTCGAGCTCTTCAGCGCGGCATTCAGGCTCGGCGTCGAGCTTCGCACGTCGCTCTACGCGCGACTGGCTCAGCAGGCGCCCCGGTACTTCCACGGCGAGCGCACGGGCGACCTCATGGCGCGCGCGACCAACGACGTCGATGCCGTGGAGATGGCGGCGGGCGAAGCGTTCCTCGCCGCGTTCGACGGCTCGCTGACGCTGGTGCTCGTCGTGGCGATGATGACGCTGGGCATCGACTGGCGCCTGGGCTTGGTCGCGCTCCTCCCGTTTCCGCTCATGGCAATCGCGTTCTTCGTGATCAGCAGCCACGTGCATGAAGCCTGGAGACGCTCGCTCGACCGCTTTTCCGACCTCAACGAGCACGTGCAGGAAACGATCGCCGCGGTGCGCACCTTGCGCGCGCTCGGGCTCACCGGGCGCGCGGCCGCGGAATTCGCCAAGCGCACCGGAGACGCTGCACGCGCGAGCTTCGAGACGATGAAGTGGGAGTCGGCGTACGAGCCCGCGGTTGGTCTCACGCTCACGGCCGCCACCGTGCTCACGCTTGCGCTCGGCGGATGGCTCGTCTGGCAGGGCGAGCTCACCATCGGCGGGTTGACCGCGTTCACGATGTACCTCACGCAGCTCATCTGGCCCATGTTCGCGGCGGGATGGGTCCTTTCGCTGATCGAGCGCGGCAAGGCCGCATGGACCCGCCTCGACCCCGTGCTGCGCGCGCCGCTGTCGATCGAGGATCGGGGGACGCGCGACGCACCGCCGCAAGGTGCACTGCATTTCGACGACGTGACGTTTGCGTATACGGCTGACGCCGCGCCCGCGGTCCGCGACATCCGGTTCGCGCTTCCGCGCGGACGTACGCTGGGTATCGTCGGGCCGACCGGCGCCGGGAAATCCACGCTGTTGCATTTGCTGCTCCGTCACGACGTTGCGCAATCGGGGACGATTCGCTTCGACGAAGTCCGCATCGAGGAGTACAGGCTCGCGGCCTTGCGCAGCATCCTTGCGTGGGTGCCGCAGGAGCCGTTCCTGTTCTCCGCGACGATCGCGGAGAACATCGCGCTCGCACGGCCGGATGCATCGCGCTCGGAGATCGAGCACGCGGCGCGGATGGCGGACCTCGACCGCGACGTGCTGCGTTTCGCGGAAGGCTTCGATACGCGCGTCGGCGAGCGCGGCGTCACGCTGTCGGGCGGGCAGCGTCAGCGCGTGGCGATTGCCCGCGCGTTGTTGGCGGACGCGCCGCTGCTGCTGCTCGACGATGCGTTGTCGGCCGTCGACACCGGCACCGAGTCGCGCATCCTCGCGCATCTGCGCGAGGAGCGCGCGAGCCGCAGCGCGGTCATCGTCAGCCACCGCCTGTCGGCGGTCGCCGACGCCGACGAAATCGTCGTGATGCGTGACGGCGCGATCGTCGAGCGCGGCGATCACGAGGCGTTGATCGCACTCGATGGCTGGTATGCGGCGCAGTGGCGGTATCAGCAGATCGAGGAAAGCCTGGAGAACGCATGACGGATATCGCCGACCATCCGGACCTGCGCCGCATTGGCAAGCAGGACCGCCGACGCGCGCTTTCGCTCCTTTATCGTGCCGCGCGCCCCGACCGGCGGGAGGTCGTCGTGGCCGCGCTGCTGCTCGGCGTAGCGGGCCTCCTGGAAGCGGCCGGCCCGATCTTCGGCAAGCGCTTCATCGACCACTACCTGCTACCGCGCAACGGCGACGTCGCGGCCATCGCGTTGCTGCTGGCGGGATGCCTCGCGTCGGGATGGGTGGCATCGATCATCCGATACTTCCAGCTCGTGCGCCTGGCCGGCCTGTCGACGCGCTCCGTGCAGCGCTTGCGGGAAAGCGTCTACGCGCACGCGCTTGCGCTGCCGATGAGCTTCTTCGACCGGGCAATCACCGGCCAGCTCGTGAGCCGCATCACCAACGACACCGAGGCGGTGAAGGATCTCTACGTCAAGGTGCTGTTCGAGATTCTGGTCGGGGTCACCGTGCTGTTCGGCGTCCTCGTGGCGATGCTGTGGCTCGACTGGCGGCTGATGCTGATCGTGCTGCTGCTGGTGCCCGCGACCATTGGCATCGTGCTGGGCTATCAGCGGCTGTCCGCGTCGGCCGTTACACGCGCACGCGAGCTCCGCAGCGACATCAACGCGCAGATGGCCGAGAGCATCGCCGGCATGGGCGTGCTGCAGGCGGCCGGGGCCGCGCAGCGATTCGGCCAGCGTTTCGCGCGTACCAACGATGCGCACTACCGGGCGCGCCTCGGCGAAGTGCGGGCCAACGCGTGGCTCCTGCGCCCCGCGCTCGATTTCGTGAACGTGCTGCTGATCGTCGCGCTGGTCGCGGCGATCGGCACGCAGAACCTGCAAGGGGTGGAGGTCGGCTTGCTGTACGCGTTCATCGCCTACGTGGCGCGTGTCGTCGAGCCCCTCATCCAGATCACCATGCAATTCTCGCTCTTGCAACAGTCGGTGATCGCAGCGTCGCGCGTGGACGCGCTGCTGCACGAGCCGGAAGCTCCGCGGTCGACGAACACGCGCCGGATCGGTGCCGGCCACGTCGAGTTTGCGAGCGTGAGCTTCGGCTACGACCCCGAGCGGCCGGTGCTCCACGACGTATCCCTCGACGTTCCTGCCGGAAGCTTCGTCGGCATCGTCGGACCGACGGGAAGTGGCAAGTCGACGCTCCTTTCGCTGCTGCTGCGGTTCTACGCGCCGCAAAGCGGCCGCATCGACGTCGACGGCATCCCGCTGGGCGACATCGACGCCAGGCACTTTCGCGAAGCGGTGGGCCTCGTGCCGCAGGAGCCGTTCCTGCTGGCGGCGAGCGTGCGCGAGAACATCGACATGGGGCGCGGCCTGCCGGACGCGACGATCGAGCGCGCGGCGCGCGCGGCCCACGCGCACGACTTCATCGAACGGCTTCCGGAAGGTTACGCAACCGAGCTCGGCGAAGGTGGCGCGCGGCTGTCGTCCGGCCAGAAGCAGCTCGTCGCAATCGCGCGCTCGCTCGCGGGGTCGCCGCGTGTACTGCTCCTCGACGAGGCGACCTCGCGCATCGACAGCGAGACCGAGCAGGCCGTGCGGGCGGCGCTCGCGGACGTCGCACGCTCCGCGACGGTCATCGCGATCGCGCACCGGTTGTCCACGATTCGCGCGGCCGATCACATTGTCGTGCTGCTGCACGGCCGCGTCGCCGAGTCGGGAACGCACGACGCGTTGATGGCGATCGAAGGCGGCATCTATCGCCGCCTCTATGAGCTCCAGCAGATCGCGGGCGAAGAAAGGGACAGTCCCTTTTGAGCGTCTCGCGGCAGTTAAAGGGGACTGTCCCTAAGACTGCTCGCCCAGCGCGATGTCGACCATCATCTCGTTGGCGAGCGCTTCGAGCGCGCGCCGGACGTCGTCGTTGCTGACCGATTTCGGCACCAGCAGCACGGCCTTGACCTTGAACAGATGCTCCGCGGTCATCGCGCCGCTGACGATCTCGGTATGCAGCTCCTCGATGCTGACGCCGCGCTGCGCCAGCGCGCTCGACAGGTCGCGCACGATGCCCGGCCGGTCGTGACCGACGAGCTCGAAGCGCACCACGCGGCGCCCCGCCGGCACTTGCGTGACATCGCTGCGCGCGATGTGGATCTTGAGCTCGGCCGACGCAAGCGCGAGGAGCGCCTCGGTGAGCGCGTCGGCATGTTCGGGCGGCACCTCGAAATGCACCATGCCCGCGAACTGTCCGGCAAGGCTCGCCATGCGGCTGCCGGCCCAGTTGGCGCCGAAGCCCTGCGCTTTCGCGGAGAGCAGACTCACGATGCCCGGGCGGTCGGGACCGACCACGGTGACGACGAGCGAAGTAATCATGGATCCGTTTTCCTCGGTGAGCGAGACCGTCCGCTTGATCATCGGCGCGCGCGTCGCGAAGCGCTCGTCCTGCTTGTGCTCCGGAATGCTGCCGGCGTCGCGCGCCTCGCGCACGACTTCGGTAAGCAGGCGCAGTCCCATCGGCGCAAGAGCGCGCTCCCACAATTCGCGCGCGCCTTCGCCCTTGCCGACGAAGCACCAGTCCTGTTTTGCGACCGCGCCTGCATCCCAGCCTTCCGCGAGGTGATAGACCGAGCCGCCGGCGATCGGATCGCCTTGCAATATCGTCCACTCGACGGCGGCAATGCCGCGATGGCGAGGCAGGAGCGACGGGTGATAGCCGATGCCGCGCAATCGCGAG
>Ga0070675_100001424_pt1 | contig 17562 bp, 20 predicted proteins | sample KBSM43metaG_FD_65343 | JGI IMG/M metagenome (GOLD analysis project Ga0070675, IMG submission 65343) | Miscanthus rhizosphere microbial communities from Kellogg Biological Station, Michigan, USA - KBS M4-3 metaG | ecosystem: Host-associated > Plants > Roots > Rhizosphere > Soil ...
CCCGGCCACGTCGGCTGCCCCGCCGGCTGCACGGTTTGCACCGGCCGGCCCTTCTCGTCGAAATGGCTCATCCAGTTCACCTTCACGAATGGATGGCCGGAGAGAAAGCGTCCCGTCGCGCGCTCGAGAACGTAGAAGTTGCCGTTGCGGTTCGCCCACAACATCGCCTTGACCGGCCCGCCGTTCCACGTGATGTCGGCGAGGATCGGCACCTGCACCGAGTCGTAGTCGTAGCGATCGTGCGGCGTGAACTGATAGTGCCAGCGCAGGCGGCCGGTGTCGGCGTCGAGCGCGACCACCGAATCGGTGTAGAGGTTGTCGCCGGGACGCTGATCCGCGTTCCAATCCGGACCAGCGTTGCCAACGCCCCAGTAGGTCAGGTTCAGCGCCGGATCGTACGAGCCGGTCACCCACACTGAACCGCCGCCGTGCTTCCAGGCTTCAGAATCGCAGAACACCGTCGCCGACGGCGCGCAGGGCTGCCACGTCTCGAACCCGGTTTCACCCGGTCCAGGAATCGTATAAAACCGCCATGCTTCTTTTCCGCTCTTCGCGTCGTAGGCTGCGATGAACCCGCGAATGCCGTATTCGCCGCCGCCGACGCCGATGATCACCTTGTCCTTGACGACGAGCGGCGCGAGCGTTACCGAATAGCCGGCCTTGTTATCGGCCACCTGCGTCGTCCACAAAGGGCGTCCGACCTTCGCGTCGATTGCCACCAGCCGCGCGTCGAGCGTTCCCATGAACAGTGTGTCGCCGAGGATCGCCAGGCCGCGATTGTTCGCGCCGCAACAGACGATCTGTGTCGGATCGAGCTGGTGGCGATACATCCAGAACACGCGTCCGGTCTTCGCATCGAGCGCGACCACGTCGTTGGGACGTTGCGTCAGGTACATCACCCCGTCGACGACCAGCGGCGTGGTTTGCCACGCACCGGACGCCGCCGCCTGATACATCCACTTCAGTTCGAGGTTCCTGGCGTTTGCGGGCGTGATTTGCGTCAGCGCGCTGTAACGATTGCTGAAATATCCGCCGGAATAAATCATCCAGTTGCGCGCTTCGCGCGCGGTGTTGAGTAGACGCTCGGCGGTCACCTGCCCGTGCAACGAAACGGACGCGGCCAGCACGAACCCGATCGATCCGCCGACGAGACGTCGCATCACTGTCACTGGGTTAACGTCCTTTCAGGGTGAGGAGGTAGGCGACCACGTCAGCGATCTCCTCGTCGGACAAGCGGCTCCGGTACGATGGCATCGGCGACGATGTGAGCACGGTCAATTCACGCAGGTCCGCTTTAGTCAGCGACACCAGACGTTCCTGATCGTCGATCAACTGGACGGTGTAAGTGTCTTCGTTCAGCCGGCGGCCGTTGATCACCTTTCCGTCGCGCGTGACCGCGCGCACCGGCCGATTGATTGGCATCATCTGACTGACGGGATCGATCACCGAACGCATCAACGATCCGGCGCCTCGAGTCGCGCCGATGTCGCTCAAATCCGGGGCGATGCGCGAGCCTTGACCGGCGATGCGATGACAGCGGAAGCAGTCGCCTTTGCCGGCCACAACGGCGCGGCCGCGCTCGGGGGTACCGGCCTTGACGGCTCCGCGGTCGAATACATTCATGTTGCGCAGATAGGCGACGATGCCGGCGATTTCCGACGGATCGAACTTGAACGCCTGCATGCCGGTTCCCTGGATGCCGTTGGTGATGACGCGAATCAAATCCTGATCGGTGACGGCGCTGCGGAACTTCCCACTCTTGAGGTCGACGCCGCCGACCCCGTCGCCGTTGGCGCCGTGGCAGGTCGTGCACTGCGCGTCATACAAACGGGCGCCGTAAGCGATGTCGGCCGGTGAATATTCGCCCGGATGTGCGGCGGTTTGCACGGCGAGCAGCGCCGCGACCGCGATCATGCTTGTCATGGCTTACACCTTTGGGCAGGCGTCGCCAAGGAAGCCCGAACCGCCACAGTATTTGACATCCTGCAACTGCACCAGCAGGCCGTCGGGATCGGTAAAGTACAACTCGGGTGTGCCCTCTTTCGCCCCGCCGCGGTTCTCCATGCGCATGCTGATGTAGTGGCGCATCGGTCCGACCGCACCGGTTTGACTGTCGCGGGGCTTGATGCCGAAGGTCTCCAACGTCTTCAGAATCTCGTCGGGCTTGAAGTTCTCGAGCGCCATGCAGAAATGGTTGATGCTGGCGGGACGTGCCGGTGCACCGGCCCTTCCGCCGCCGCCGCCGGTGAACATCAGGAATTCCACACCAGGCCCGGCTGCAAGAGTCGGCGCCGTTGGACCCTGGTAGGAACGAATTCCCAGGCCGAACACGTCCTTGTAGAACGCGTTCGACTTTGCCGGATCGCTCGAGAACACCGTCATGTGACTGTAGCCTTTGATCGCGAACGCACCCTTCTTCGACGCCGGCTCAGGCGCGGCGCACACCGTGCCGAGCGGTCCCGAGCCGCCGCAGTAGCCGGCGTCCTGAAGCTGGATGTCGATGCCGTCGGGATCGCCGAGACGGATCGACGAACCGCCGGCCGCCCGAGCGGTAACCCGGATCGTCATCGGCCCGGCGGTCTCGGATTTTGTGACACCGTGATCGGTCAACACCTTCGCGATCCGATCGACATCGAAGCGCTCGACGCCGAGGCAGAAGTGATTAATCGTCGGCGTCGAGCCGGCCACTGCCGTCAACAATTCGAGGTGCGTCGGGCCGTCGCCGATCTGCAACCGCGAGATCGTATCGGCGCGGCGCAGCGGCATGCCGAACAGGCTTTGATAGAACTCGGTTGAACGTTTGAGGTCGCTCACCATCAGACCGACGTGGTTGATGCCCCGGATCGAAATGGTGGGCCCGCCGGCCTGCGCGAGCAACGCCCGCGGCGCGAGCGACAACGCTGGAAGCGACAGCACAAATCTGCGACGGCTGATGGCTTTTGACATGCCGCAGACTGTAAACAGAATGCGCCAGGAATTCAAAAGCTAAATCAGGCGGTCGGCGGTCGGCGCCGTTGTCGCAGCGGCAGACCGATGATGCTGGCAATCGGCAGGCCGACAAACGGGATGTGGCCGAAAAACTGCACCCACCAACGGTAGGTGATGGCCGCCGGACGGCCGGTCAGCGCGGGAATGATCACCAGCGACATCGTCATCCAGATGAGCGGGCCGTAGAGTGACGCGATCCGAATCGGGCCGCCCGAAGCCGCCAGGGTCCGGCGCAGCCACTCGAACTGCGACACCAGAAACGCAAAGACGGCAGACCATCCGAGCGCCACGCCAAAATGCATTGCCACGCCGATCAGGGCTGTCCGCGCAGCACCGTCAACGGCGGTTGGCCCGAGAAGCGTCGCGGCAACGCCCTGGAACAGCCGCGTCACGGTCGATCCATAGAACACCGCGCTCAACACCGATGAAAACAGTCCATCGATGACGCCGGTCAGCAGACCCGCGACGACAATGCGTTTCATATTCGAGCAAGCCGGTTCAGTGGTCAGCCTCGCGCAGAAAGTCGCCGACGACTTTGACATACCGAGCGGTCTCGGTCCGATAACTGGAGTGCGCGCTGTTCTCGAACACCGTCATCCGCGCGCCAGGAACCCTGCTTCGGAATCCATCGATCGTTTCAGGGACCGCTTCATCGTGGCGGCCGGCAAGAAACAGCACCGGCAGATGTAATTCGCCAAGCTGCCCGGTCCGATCGAAGTCGCGCAGCGAACCAGTCGCGGTGAATTCGGCCGCGCCCCACATCTGACGATAGATCTCGTCGTTTCGGTTCGAGCCCTGACAGGCCGGCAGATCGGGTAACACCTTGACGCCGCGAACGAATCGCTCGGTGAACGCTTCATTCGCCCCCTGGCACGCTTCGTCGTCGGCAGTCTCGACCGATTCGCAGCGCGACAGCGCGGCCTGTAACGGCTCGGACAGCGTACTCCGAAGCCTTCGCGCGTCGGCAAGCCAGCGCTCAGTACTCAGGAGCGGACTGGAAAAAATGACAGACCTCACACCGTCCGGTCTCTTGGTCAGTAGATATTCCACCGCCAGTGCTGCACCCCACGAATGGCCGAGCAGATGGATCCGCCGTAGCCCGAGCCCATTTCGAACGGCCACTAGTTCATCCACGAACCGGTCTGTTCGCCACAACGACGGATCGCTCGGACGCTCGGAGCGGCCGGAACCGAGCTGGTCATAGATGATCACCGGCCGTTCCTTCGCCAGGTCTTCGAGCACGGAAAAACTGCAGCTCTGACCGCCGGGACCGCCATGCAGCATGACGAGCGGCGTGCCCGGCCCCGAGCCCATCACGCGATACCACACCTTGCCGCCCGGAACAGCGACGAACCCCTCGCTCGCGGACAGTGCGGGACCGCCGCATGCGATCGACATCACCATCGAACTCGCGAACGCCAGCAGACTGATGGTCCACTTCACAGAAACGCCTCCAACCGCACCACCTCGGCATCGAGTTCGCGTGTGAACGCCGGATCGCGCGGACGCGCCTCGACGAACCCTACCCGGCAGTCGAGCCGTCCGTCGGTACGGCTTACATTGGCCCAACCGACAATCCGATCGCGCCACAGCAATGGCAGCGCATAGTACCCGAGCTTACGTTTCACCGCCGGTGTGTACGCCTCGAACCGGTAGGCCCAATTCCAGAACAATTCGAAACGACGACGATCCCAGACCAATGGATCGAATGGTGAAAGCAGGTGGACGCGCTCTTCGCGCTCTCGTTGACGCCCGGGACGTTCACCCTGCGGCCAGTACCATCCAACCCCGTCGACGGTTGCGTGCGCAAGCCGCGCTTTCGCCCGGCGCAACGCCGGCTTCAACTGTGCCTTCCACTGCGGTGTCGCGTACTGCAGGCGAGCAACCAACCAAGACAACGACTGCGCCGGAAGCGGCGCATACGCGCGAACGAAGACATCGATCAGCGCATCGAGATGCCTTGCCGGACGACACCGGCCGGCCGGCCGCGTCTGCACGCCGTAGACGCGCGTCCCAGAATCTCGACGAACGACGCGCAGCAGGCCGCGGTAGTGCATGCCATCGAGCAAGTGCGTCGTCGCATTCGACAATCCGCCCCAGTAGTTGGTCGTTTTGCCGTGTCCAAATCGCGCCTCCACGTCCCGCGGGTGCGCCGCGCCGGATTCGCCGATGAACGCGAGAATCGCACGGACGCGGCGATTGGTCGCCGCGTTCCAACCCATCTGCACGGAACGCGGCCGCATCAGCAGGTAGTCGGCACGGCGGAGAAACCCGTAGTTGACGAAGAATCCCTCGTCCAGGTCGAGGGTCGGATAGTCGCGCTCGAGGTCGCCAGCACGATAACCTTTCACGCGGTGGCGAAGCGTCAGATCTTGCGCTCGCGCCGGCGCACGGATCGGGTCGGCTTGTACGAAGCCAAGCTTGTCGATCGCTCGAAGGAGCGTCGTGGCAGAGAACAACGTTCGTGCGACGGCGTAACCCCGCAGCGTATCGATCGTCAACCGGCGGTTCAACGGCGCCCGATCGTCACTCGGGCAGATTCTCCTGAATAAATCGTGGGCTGAGATGCACGTCAACCTGGACGAGCGGCGCATCGCCGACGCACTTGAAGCTGTGGATCTCGCCCGCCTTGATAACCAGAATGTCGCCGGCGCCGGCTTCGAATTCGTTGCCGTTCACGTTCCACAATCCCCGGCCTTCACGTACGAATTGAATTTCGTCGTACGGGTGACGGTGCGGTCCGGGCCCGCGGCCGGGAGACGCGCTGAGCAAGTAGACGGAAACGTTGACATCGCCGTGATCGGCGCCGACAAATTGGTAGGAGCTGCCTTGAAAAGGCAGATCCTGCTGCCGAGTCCGATGCACGCTTCGCCCGGCTAGACCGCCGCCGGCGCATCCATCCCGGCCCACAGGTTCATCGTGCTCAACTCTTCGTGTCCGCAAGCTTTCAGATAAAGGAACAACTGCGTGCGGTACGCGGCGCAGCCACTCAGCACACTGTTGACGATGAACGAACCGCGCGTCGTCTTGGAGCCGAACATCGTGATTTCCGCGCGCATGTCGGCGTCCGAGATCGTGTTCAAGAGCGACGCATACTGCTGCTTCTGCGCCGCGATTGCTGCCATCGTCTGATCGAAGTTCTGGTTCTTGACGGCCTGTTCGGCGGCGGTCCAGACCGGCGGCTCGAACGCGCCGACCTTGGCAGCTTTGATCAATTCGGGTCCCATCATCGACAAGTACTGCAGCAGTTCGAGCGTGCTGCGTTGCTTCGGCGTCGGACGGTAATCGAGCTTCGACCGATCGACCTTGCTGGCGAGATGGTCGAGGATGCGGACTTCGTTCTGGAACGATGCGAGTAGTTCGGGTTTGGTCAGGACCATGTCGGCCTCCTGCTGGTAAAACGGCTTGGCAGGATACCACACGGACGGCGCGCGGATCTCGGCGACGATTGCGTCGCGCGCGTGAGCCAGCTCGCTCCGCAGCTCTTTCACTTCAGCACGCAGCTCGCCGACTTGGGCGCGCAACGCCAGCTCGATGCGGTTGATGCGATAGCCCAGCTGCCACGTCGCCTGACCCGGCTCGAAATCCACGGAAACAGGATACGCCGCCGGCGTCACGCATTCGCTGCCACGCGGCGTGCGTTGCGTGCAACAAAGCTGTTACAGTCGCACGCGCATGAAGGAAGAGAGAACTGGCTGGCTTGCGCGCATCGCCGCGATCGTTGCGCTCGGCCAGATCAATATCTTCATGATGGTGATCGCCGCGTTCGTCCTCGGCGCAGCGGCGATCTTTCTGACGACGGCGTGGCTGTTTGGCCCGAAGATCCAGCTCGAACACTCCCAATACTCCCGGTTCACCGCGTCGTCCGCCGGGCGCATCGTCGAAAGCTGGGTGGCTCTCGAACTCGACCAGTCTCGCGTGCGATCGTCCGAATTCTGGCGCGCCAGCGCGAAGGCGTCGCTGTGCGTCGTCATCGAACTGACCACCCCGGCAGGCGAGGCGGCGGACTGGGCCGATCCCGGCCGTCGCGCGTTCTGCGGACCACGGCTCGACTTCAACACCAGCTACACCCTCGCCGAACTTCGCGAAATTACGCCAGGCGTTCCGTTTGCGTGGCCAAAGGACGATCGCGGATTTGCGATTCCGGAAATTCGGATGGCGCCTGCGACCTGGCAGTGGCTGGAATCACATTCGGCCCACAAGTTCATGCACAGCGACTGGCCAGCCTCGAACGAGCTCGACTGGCTGAGGCTCGAACTCGATCGTCCGGTCGATCAGGCGATTGCCGGTTGGAGTGCCCTGCCGGCGCTCGTGCCGCTACAGTTCGACCCGGCACATCCCGATCGTCCGTTGCCGAGCGGCACCGTCGCGAAGCGGCGAGCGGCGCGCCCGAACTGGCTGGCCGTCGTACTACTGGGCGGCATCGGACTGTGGTTGTGGGTGACCGGCTTCAGATTGGTTCCGCAACTCGCTGGCCTGGCACCGCAGTGGCGTTGGTTCGTCATGGCGCTGCCGCTGCTGACGCTGCCGACATGGGTCGACACGTTCCCCCAGTTTCTGCAGCCGATGAGCGCGCAGTGGACCACGGTGATCGCCGACATGTTGAGCGATCTCGATCCGCTCGATCGCCTCGAGGCCACCGACGTGAGCCGCGCATTGCTGGCCGACGGGGTGAAGATGCGATGGATGGCGTCAGCCGGCGCGTACAGAAACACACTCGGGCGGATGGCTCCGACTTTGCCGTTGCCTGATCCGCAAGACCCTGACAGCGCATTGCTGGCTCTTTCGAACGCGATCGCCGAACGCGTCAGCAGCGTATCGGCCGCCGAGCGTGTTGCGTTGTTCGCGCAGCTTCGCTCCGACAAACAGCGCGATCTGAAGGCAGCGGGTATCGTGTTCCTTGCGGCGGCGCGCGAATGGCGTCAGCGATCGAGTGGCGCCGACGGCCGTGCCGCAGCGGCGTTTCTCACTGAATGGTACGTCTCGCCAGTCGAGTCGCCGGATCCGCACGGCCTGGCGTTCGAGGCACGCAAGGCGCTTTCGCAACCCTGAGACGTGACAGGCGCTGCTCGTCGCTCGTCGCTCGTTGCTCGTTGCTGGTAGCTCGTTGCTGGTCGCTCGTCGCTGGTTGCTCGTAGCTCGTAGCTCGGCGAGCAGCGAGAAGCGAGCAACGAGCTTAGAAGAACGTTCTCACCGTCACACCAATCATGACGATGCCGAGGGCTGCAAGCGCAGTGCTGTCGGCCCAGCCGAGTGATGGGGATTCATCGCCGCGCTCCATGAGGCGGCGTTCGCGTGCGATCAGGAACAACGGATAGGTCACGCTGATTGCGATAAGAATGCCCAGCACGATGTAGAGCCATACGAATCGAATTCCCAGGCGGCGGGCCTCGAGCACCATCAGCATGCAGAGCGGGATCAGCAGCAACCCGAGGTCGATCGTGATCGAGGTGCTCGCCGGCGTCGCGAACGTCTCGCGCCAGAACCGTTCGGTGGCAGCGGCGAAACCGACGACCAGCCCTTCATCCGGACGGACGTAGGCGACGTTCTGATGCCACGTGCCGACCAGCGCCACAACCGCTGCGATCGCATAGATCCCGCAACGAAGCAGATAGCGTCGGTCATTCATGAAGGACTTCTTTTATTGCACCCGACCGTACTTCTTCATAATCGACATCAGTCGATCGACGGGCAGAGCGTAAATTCGCAGATCGTTGGCACCAGTGGTGGTTTCCGCGGCCAACAGCGCGTTCGTGATAGCGGCTTCGGTCGCCTGCGCGGTTGCCTGAAACAACGGCGTGATGCGGTCGTTCGGCAGCATCTGGATCGTGGTCACCGGACCGTCGTTGAACCAGGCGCGCGCATTCGCGGTCGAGAAGGCGACGAAGATGTCGCCTGACGAGTTGCCGCCGAAGCCGCCCTGGCGGCCGATGCCGAGTGACACACGGGTGGCGATCCGCTTCAACTGATGCGGCAACAGCGGCGCGTCGGTCGCGACCACGACGATGATCGAGCCTTGCTCGGGCGCTTCGTCGAGCCCGCCGCCTGGTGCATCGCACCGCCGCCGCGTCGAATCCGCCGGCAGCGGCTCGTTACTGGCAATACAACCGGCCAGGTCCGGAATCTCTTCGCCGACTGGAACACCGGCAATCCGCAGATCGCGGCGCACACCGTAATTGCATTGCACCAGCACGCCCACCGTATAGCCGCCCTGCGAATCCGGGAGTTTGCGCGACGCCGTGCCAATGCCGCCTTTGAAACCGTGACAGACCATGCCGGTTCCACCGCCAACCGCTCCCTCTTTCGGCAGGCCCGCGGAGGCGCTATCGAGCGCCGCCAACACGTGCTCCGGCTTGACGTGAAAGCCGTTGATATCGTTCAGGCCACCGTCGTAGGTTTCGGCGACGACCGGCAACCACCAAGGCTGGAGCGCATTTTTTCGCGATACTTCCCACTGAATAATCGCATCGCGGACAACGCCGACGCTGTGCGTGTTGGTAATCGCGACTGGTCCTTCGAGCAGCCCGCTCTCCTGGACCCACGTGGTGCCGGTCATTTCCCCGTTGCCATTCAATGTGAACCATGCCGCAAACACCGGATCGTGATTCGCCTTGCCGCGTGGATGAATCACCGTGACGCCGGTGCGAACCGGTCCCTGGCCAACGACCAGTTTGCCGCTGCCTGAAATCAGCGTGGTGTGGCCGACCTCGATGCCGGCGACGTCGGTGATCGCATCGAGCGGACCCGGCGAACCGCCGACCGGCAACCCCAGGTCGCGTTCGCGCGGCTTCTGAGCCTGCATGCCACTCGTGACGGCGAGAACAATGACTACGACAAGAGCAGGTGTGCGCATGGGCGCATCTTAGCGCCGTACCACTGCGGCACTCGCTTCGAGATGTGACATCACCGTCGCCCCGCCCGAAAGTCCTTCAACTCGCGCGATGTCTCTTACTCTGAAAAATGCGGCGGTCCGGGACTCGGATAGCGGTCAACACCCCATGAAAGATCGTGTCGATGCCGATGGTATTGCCGACGATACATGGTGCCGGCCATCCGGCGTCGTCCAGTACCGCGTTGTTCCAATGGCCGTAGACGATTGTCGCGTCGCCGCGGTAACCGTCTGGGAATCGTTCATCGCCCCAGAGCATCGCGTCGACCCTCTGATCCGCCAGAATGGTGACACGCGGGTCGACGCCGGCGTGAGAGCAAAAGCAGCCGTCCTCCTCGAAGCTGGGCTCTAAATTGTCGAAGAACGCGCAATGCTCGGCCGGCATCGCTGTGAAAAAGGCATCGTATGGCAGCGCTGTCCGACGCACATACAACTGCAAGCCTGCTTCAGCCATCGCGTCGCGCAGCGTTCGTTCGGCGTCCGCCGCGTAGCTGCGGATGGTCGCGAATGCGTCCATTCCCATCAGCCATGAATGACGTTTGTAATTAAGCCGCGTGCGCAACATCCAGTCCTCGTGGTTGCCGCACAAATACACCACTCGGCAGCGCCGTTCGTCTCGAAACGCCAATAGTGCATCGACGCACTCTTTTGAGTCGGGCCCACGATCGATATAGTCGCCGAGAAAGACCACGGCATCCGCATGCGTCACCACATCGCTCACCTGCTCGAGAATATCGAGCAAGGCGGGCAGGTTCCCGTGAATGTCCCCAACCGCGACGATCGCCATGGCTATAAAAGATCCTCAATCTTCAGACCCTTAGAATTCTCAGATTCCCAGATTCCTCAGATCCTCAAATCCTCAGATCCTCAAATCCTCAGATCCTCAGATCCTCAGATCCTCAAATCCTCAGATCTAAGCGGAGGAGTATACTCACCCACTCTGCTGGAGGACGCGATGAGCCGCTCCGACCTCGAGAGAGTGACGACGCTCTATCTGGAATCGATGAACAATCACGATCCCGAGGCGCTCGCCGCACTCTATGCGCCGGAATGCGTCGTGGAGAGTCCGTTGTTCGCGTCGCTGCACGGACGCGCCGCGGTCGAAGAATCGTACCGCCAATGGTTTCGCATCTTTCCCGACGTCGAGTTCCGCGCCGAATCGGTCGTCATCGATCCGCCGGCTGCGGCGGTCCTCACGCGAAACTCCGCCACCCACGATGGTGAATTGCTCGGGTTGCCGCCAACGCGCAGGAAGATTGAGTTTCGTACGATGCGAGTGATTACCGTCGCAGACGGATTGATCGCCAGCGAGCGGCGGATTTACGACTTCACCGGCCTGCTCGTGCAGCTCGGTGTGCTGCGCGCCAAACCGGCGAAGCCCTGATCAGATTTCACGCAACCAGATATTCCGGTAACTCACCGGATTTCCGTGATCCTGCAACCGAAGCGGTCCGCGCGCCGTGGACGGCGAATAGGGATCAATCTTGCGATGCGCCGTCGGCCCCCAGAAGGCCCGCGCGTTGTGCACCAGCACGCCGTTGTGAATCACGGTGACGACGGCCGGTGTCACCAGCTGATTCGACGCGGAAAACCTCGGCGCGGTGAAGACGATGTCGTAGGTCTGCCATTGGCCCGGTCCGCGTGAGGCGTTGACCAGTGGCGGGAATTGTCCGTACATCGCGGCGGCCTGGCCATCGGCATAAGTCGGATTGTCGTAGCTGTCCAGGACCTGAATCTCGAAGACTCCTGCGAGAAACACGCCGCTGTTGCCGCGGCCCTGGCTGTCGCCCTTGACCGCCGACGGCGTCGCGAATTCGACGTGCAGCTGGATGTCCGTGAACTCCGCTTTGGTGCGCAGCATTCCCTTCCCGGTCTGCAGCACGCCGTCATTAATCGGCCAGCTCGCCGGCGCTCCATCGTCGGCCTGCCAGCGCGACAGGTCGCTGCCCGATCCGACCAGCACGATGGCGTCGCTCGGCGGGCCGGCGGTGACGCTGGCACCCGGCGTCACAATCGCCGGACGCGGACGCTTGATATCGTGGACGCGCCACTTGCCGTCCGGTTGAAGCGGCGTGTCGTCGTAACCGAGCGTCGGCGCCTGACCAAGTACCAGCACCGTCGCGGCACCGGCCGTCATCACACCGACGAGGAGCGGAAAGGTGGTGCGGATCGAACGCACGATGACCTCCTTGTTCATGCATCACCAGTCGGAACGATCGAGGCGGTTTCAACCATCAGGATGACGGCCCGCTGCGGCGCACGGGTCCGATGTAGCACACTTTTCGGCACCACGAAGCCTTCCTGTGGTCCGAGATCGACCGATCGTTGTTCAAGGTCGATGATGAACCGTCCCTCGAGGACGAAGAAAAACTCGTCGTCGTGATCGTGCTTGTGCCAGTGATACTCGCCCTGCATGACGCCAACCCGAATCACCGACTCGTTGACCTTGCAGAGCGTCTGGTTGTACCAGGGATGAGTGTTCGCCGCGACCAATGCCGGAACGTCCACGACGGTCAGCGCGGGAAATTTGATGTCGAGAAATGTTGCGTAAGGGTACGTGGGTGCGTCAGACATTTGGCTAATAGTAGACCCTTCCCGGCAGTGGCTTTGCGTCGATTCAACGCCGGAGGTTGTCACTCGCCCGTTCCCGACGCTGTCGAAGCACCTCGTAGGCGGCGATCGCGACGCTGGTCGACAAGTTCAGCGAACGAACGTGCGGCGACAGGATCGGCATCGTGGCGAACCGGTCGGGGTAACGGCGATGCAGATCCTCGGGCAAGCCACCGGTCTCGCGGCCAAAGATCAGCACAACGCTGTCCGCCGCCGCCAACGGCAGATCCCAGAGCAGCCGCGTCGCCCTGGTCGAAAAGAAATAAGGCTCGCCTAACGCCGGCAGTTCTCGTTCGAAGGCACCCCAGCTGGGCCAGACACGCAAATCGACATGTTCCCAGTAATCGAGACCGGCGCGCTTCACCTGCCGCGCGTCGATTGAAAAGCCCAACGGTTCGATCAGATGCAGGGCTGCGCCGGCGGCCAAACAGGTTCGACCCGCGTTTCCCGTGTTCCAGTGGATTTCCGGCCGCACCAGGACGATGTGAATCGACATGGGCTCGACGATCAGCTTCGCTTGGTGGATGGTCCTGCTAAACGTCGTTTCAGATCAATTGGAGCCTGACACTTCCACGCTTCGGTGAGCAGCAATCGCAGCTCCGCCATGCCGACCGCGTCGAGCCGAACGAGCACGGCCGGAAAACCGGTGTAGTGCGGCTCGGTAAACAGCACATCCGGCCTTTCCGCCAGCCGTCGCTCTTTTTCCGCAGCGCCAGCGACACGCACCGCGATCACGGTCGGATTCGGCACGCGCGGTTTCTTCGCGTCCGCCCGCTCCATCCACACCCACGCAAACTCTTTCAGCTTGCCCTTGCAGCGAACGCCGAATGCGAGGCGATCGCGGACTTTCTCCGCGGCCGGCAGCGACAGCGCAATCCGCTGGACGTCACGTTGAGTGGGCACGGCGCTTATTGTCGTCCAGCAAGGCGTTTGATACACTCCGGCCTTCCGCGAAAAACACGCGTTCGCTCGGCCACTCGGAACAGAGGGGGTGGGACATGCCGACACGCAGCCGTCAGCTGAGTGTTCTCGTCATCCTGTACGTTTTTGGCACGACCACGATCCACGCACAAGGCGCGAGCTCCGCGAACACGGTGACCCAGGGCGCGGTTCTGTTCCGCCAGGAATGTACCTACTGTCACGGCGTTGCGGCGCGTGGCGGCATGCGTGGTCCGGACTTGACGACGGGGTCGTGGTCGCACGGAGGTTCGGACGGCGAATTATCCAAAACGATTACCGACGGTGTGCCCGGAACGGCGATGCCGCCGAACCGGCTGACTGAACCGGAAGTGTCGCAGATTATCGCCTACCTGCGGACGTTGCAGCAGCCTCCGGTCGCGCTGAAAGGCGACGCGCGCAAGGGTGAGGCCGCGTTCACTGGCGCGCTGCGTTGCGCGTCGTGCCACATCGTCAACGGGCGCGGCGGGCGCCTTGGGCCGGAACTGACGACCGTCGGCTCGGCGCGATCGCGAGCCTACATCGTCGAGTCGATTCGCCAGCCTGGGGCGCATTTGACAGCAATCCGCGGACTCGGCGAAGCGACGCAGCGTTACGACACGGTCAGCGTGACCACGGCCGACGGTCGTACGATTGTCGGCGTGCCGATCAACGAAGACACCTTCACGATCCAGTTGATGGATACGAGCGAAGCGATCCACAGTTTCGCGAAGAAAGATCTGAAAACCTTTCGCCACGAAGATCGCTCGCTGATGCCTGCCTACGACACGAATCGGCTCAGCGACAGTGACCTCGACGACCTGATGGCCTACCTGCAAACGCTCCGGGCCGGATCGTCAGCAAAGAAGGGCGGATCGCATGACGACCGATAAGCCACGGCTTTTCGCCACACTGTTGGTGATCGCGCTGAGCGTGGCATCAACCGCTGCCGCCCAGGTAACGCCCGATCGATTGGTCAATGCCAGTCGCGAGCCGCAGCAGTGGCTGACCTATTCGGGCAGCTACGATGGCACGCGCTACACCGCGCTCGATCAGATCAACCGTACGAACGTCGATGGCCTGGCATTGCAATGGGTGTTTCAGACCGGCGTTCGCGGCCAACACGAAACGACGCCGCTGGTCATCGACGGCATCATGTACGTGACGACGCCGCAGAACCACGCGTTTGCGCTCGACGTGCGGAATGGCCGCCCGCTGTGGCATTACGAGCGGACGCTGCCGAAAGAGTTGTCGCTGTGTTGCGGCATGCAGAATCGCGGATTCGCCGCGCTCGGCGACAAGGTATTCATGGGCACGGTGGACGCGCACGTCGTGGCGCTCGATGCCAAAACCGGTCGCGTTCGCTGGGATGTCTCGGCGGCTGACGCCGACAAGGGATACAGCTTTACCGGCGCGCCGCTTGCGGTGAAGGACAAAATCATCGTCGGCGTGGCCGGCGGTGAATACGGCATCCGCGGTTTCATCGATGCCTACGATGCAGAGACCGGCAAACGCGTGTGGCGGTTCTACACGATTCCGGGCGAAGGCGAAAAAGGCAACGATACCTGGGCCGGCGATTCATGGAAGCGCGGCGGCGCACCGACCTGGGTGACCGGTTCGTACGATCCGTCGCTGAACCTCATTTACTGGGGCACCGGCAATCCGGGGCCGCAGATGTACGGCGCGAATCGCAAAGGCGACAACCTCTATTCGGATTCGCTGGTCGCGCTCGACGCCGACACCGGAACCTTGAAATGGTATTTCCAGTTCACGCCGCACGACGTGCACGACTGGGACTCGACGCACACTCCGGTCTTGTTCGATGAAACGATTGCGGGACAATCGCGCAAGCTTGTCGCCGTCGCCAATCGCAATGGCTTCTTTTACGTCCTCGATCGCGTCAGCGGTTCGTTCCTCCTCGGACGGCCCTATACACAAGTGACCTGGGCCAAGGAACTCGATGCCAGCGGCCGGCCGGTCGTGCTGCCGAATACCGACCCGACGCCGGAAGGCCGGCGAATCTGCCCGAGTGGCGTCGGTGGCACGAACTGGCACCAGCCGTCATACAGTCCGAAGACCAAACTGCTTTACTTCTTCAGCCGCGAGACTTGCGACACGTTCCTCGCCGACGACAACCTGGAGCCGCCTCATCGTCCGGGCCGGCCGTATATCGGCAGCGCGTTTTTCACGCAACCCGAGGAGCACGACGAAGCCGCAGTCCGCGCGGTCGATCCGAAGACCGGTACGACCAGGTGGGAGTTCCGGCAGTTCTCGGGCGCGTGGGCCGGCGTATTCTCGACCGCCGGCGGCCTGGTTTTCTCGGGTGACGGCCAGGGGAATTTCATCGCGCTCGACGCCGAAAACGGACGCGACCTCTGGCATGTGCCGCTGGGCGCCGACGTCCACAGCGCGGCGATCAGCTACGCCGTCGAAGGCCGCCAATACATCACGATTCCGGCGGGGGGTGCGCTGTTTACGTTTGCGCTGCCGGCAGAGCGCCGTTGACGCACAAAGAGATTTGAGGATCTAAGGATCTGCGGATCTAGGGATCTGCCTCATCGTCGTACCAATCATCGTGCGGGGACGCTCGGTGGCAGCGCAGGCAGGTGGTCCAGTGCCAGCGGTGGCTGCAACCGGGACAGCAACCGCGCGTGGCGAACGTGTTCCATTCAGTGCCGCAGCTCGAGAACGGCGGTTCAGGCGTTCCGCGACAGTCGCACATCCAGCGACTTGAAAGGAGCGGTCGCCAGAAACACTGTGGACATCGAACGCCGCTGAACGGCTCATCGGCGTTCAAACGGAACGTGTCGAACACGACCTGAGGCGGCGACGAATCGTGCTTCAACAACAAGGCGGGGCTCACGGATCTCCGATTTTATGTCGCAGTGGCCGGCCCCCATCAAGTTCGATCGGCTACTCGCAGCGGATCCTGACCTGCGCGTCGCCGCCGTCCACATCGACCGTCAGCTCGCCGATGTCCTTTATCATCGCCTCGAGATCGGTATAGTGGATCTTCGACAGGTCGAGCTCGGTGCCGTTGTCCAACTGAATTTTCTTCTTGCCGAGGAGGCCGGGAAACAGCGCGCCGAGGCGCAGGCCACCGCGAACGACCGTGATCGGCACTTTGATGTTGACGTTTTCGGCCTTCTTGCCGTCGCGCGCCGGCTTGTTGACGACAATGCGGAAGTAGCGCGGTTCAGCTTTCTTGTCTTCTGCCTGACCGGCTGTGCCGACCGCGTTCAGCAGCTGCTCTGCCTCCTGAACGTTGACTTTCCCTTCCGACAACATCTCGAGCACCTGGCGTGTTTCGTGACTCATGACCTCTCCTTCACTTCTGTTTGAGTTGTTCGAGCGCCTGCGCGACGGTTAACTCTCCGCGCGAAACGCGATCCAGCACTTCGCTGCGCGACGGCGCCGCCGACTCAGGTTCGGGTCCCTGCTCGATTTCCACGAACGACAATTGGCTGCCGATCTTGTTCAACCGGTTCTTGATGGTGGGATAGCTGACGCCGAAGTACTTCTCCATCTGCTTGATCGATCCGTGGCAGCGTACGAACGCCGCTACAAATACCTGGTCCTCCGCGGGCAGCTGAGCCAGCGGCGGCAGCGTGAACGGCCCTTCGATGGCGACACCGCTGTCGATCAGCCGAACGCGATCGACCTCAATTGGGGTTTGCCCGACGAGCTTGGTGAGTTCCTGCCAGTCACGTCCCATAGTGAATATGAATAAATTACCATCATATTGTTAATTAAATCAATATATAACTTAATTATTTTAAGTGTCAAGGCAAAATACAATGGAATCAATTACTTACAGGCTGAGCTCGGATGGGTACACGCGGAAAACCGGTAGAAAACGCACACCGAACGGCGGTCAGGGGAGCGGAAGCGCGATGAGGGGCCGATCGTTCTTAGACCCGTGTAGCGGCCCGGATTCGATTGATTTGCGCGAGGTGCAGCAGATCGTGACCGGCGTACATCTTCATCATGTGCGCCACGCTTTCTTCGCCGCGCTCGGCATGCACCCCGAACCGCGCCAGCGCTGCGTCGGACGCGGTCGACACCAGTCGCAGGTGCGTTCGACGCAGAGCGGCGAATTCGGCGAGCGCTTCGTCGACGGGTGCGGCGTCGTAACCCAA
>Ga0070675_100001428_pt1 | contig 17549 bp, 16 predicted proteins | sample KBSM43metaG_FD_65343 | JGI IMG/M metagenome (GOLD analysis project Ga0070675, IMG submission 65343) | Miscanthus rhizosphere microbial communities from Kellogg Biological Station, Michigan, USA - KBS M4-3 metaG | ecosystem: Host-associated > Plants > Roots > Rhizosphere > Soil ...
GAACAATAATCGTCGCGCTACAGTGGGATGATGCTGCCTGGACGGCAGGCGCAGCCAGTTTCACCGACGACGTACAAAAGCTTTCCGGAAAATCTTGCCAAAGCGCGCATATCTCAATTGATCTCTCCGGACAAGTCTCCCCACGTTTGCGCGAGGAATTAGAAAAGCGAGGTATCACCTTGCAGGACCGACTCGTCCTTGGGCCGCTCAAGTGAGGCCGGCTCTGCCCAGTCGCTGCACTTGATTGTGGTGTCTCAATCTGCAACCGGCGTCAATTTCAGTTGCAAAATACAAATTGGGTTTAGTATTGAACCATGAAAATGCTCGCCACCCGATATTTCGTCGGTCTCACGTTTCTTGCTGCCGCAGCAGTTGCCTTCGCCAATCCGTTTAAAAGCAAGATCATTTCCAGTAACGATTCGGCTCTTGAAATCGTAGTGCCTGACGAGCATTTCATGAAGATCACGAATTTCATACAGGACGGAGGCACAGATCGGGGCGTTGTTCAGGTTTTCCTGGCGGGGGACACCCCAAATGGCGGAGCCACCATTGTTCTGACAGCGACCCGAATTGATCTTAGCACCGGCGCTAACGCGCAGAACGCTCCCGAGATTAATAACCGAGTGACAATTGCGGGCCCCGCCAAGGTGAGGATAAGCCCAGTACTCGGCGCAAGGCTCTTCATCACTTACAGAAAAGAGCGGGACGCGGGCAGCGGCGGAAGTGGTGGCGGAGGTGGTACGCCGATTCCGGTCTTCAGTGCTACCCCCGGTGTAACACCTAGCCCAACTTTTATCCCGCTTCCCTCTCCAACGCCTACGCCCTAGCCCCTCAGCGCGTCAATCGGTCCCCATTCTTCCGGCGTCAATTTGAGCCTGGCGGCGGCGACGTTTTCTTCCAGGTGCGCTACAGATGATGTGCCGGGAATCGGCAGCATTACCGGCGATCGCTGCAGAAGCCAGGCCAGCGCCACTTGGAAAACACTGACACCATGCGCTTTTGCCGCGGTATTCAGCGGATTTTCAGCTTTCAATCCTCTGCCCCCTCCGATCGGAAACCACGGCAGAAACCCAAGCTTTTCCTTTTCGCAATAGACCAGAACATCTTCCGATTCGCGGTCTTGGATATTGTAACGGTTCTGCACGCTAACGATCGGTGCGATCTTGCGCGCGCGATCGATCTCCTGCCGATCCACATTCGATAATCCGATGTGCCGAATTTTTCCTGCGTCCTGCATTTGCTTGAGCGCGCCGATGGATTCTTCAATCGGCACTTTTGAATCCACCGCGTGCAATTGATATAAATCGATCCGGTCGAGGCGCAACCGTTTGAGACTTCCATCGAGTGCTTGCTTAAGGTGATCAGGCCGGCAGTTTGGAACCCATTGACCCCGGCTGGGCCGAGTGAGACCGCCTTTCGTCGCGATCACGAGACCTTTCGGATAGGGACAAAGCGCTTCCGCAATGAGCAGTTCGCTGGTATCCGGACCGTATGCGTCGGCGGTGTCGATCAAATTCACGCCAAGTTCCACTGCGCGTTTGAGAACCTTCAGCGCGTTCTGTCGATCGGCCGGCCAACCCCAGACGCCTTCGCCCGTAACGCGCATCGCGCCAAAACCAAGCCGATTGACAGTGAAGTCGCCGCCCAAATTAAACGTCGGATTTGTAGCCATGTTTGATGATGTTGCCGCGTCAGCTCCAAGAATTACATCGGATTTGTCCGCCAGAATCGCGGCGCCAGTCGCTAAACTCATTCCAAGAAATCTGCGCCGCGTGACGCCCCTTTCTCTGTTCCCAGCAGCAAGTTCATCCGACATAACGCGAGGACATAACGTCATGAAAAGCCTTTTCAAATGCAAGGTGCTGATTCGCTTCGCTCGCGCATCAGGACCTCAAATGCGCCTTGGAGATTTTTTCCGAAAGTCACAATGCCGCCTTCGTGTCCTGCCATGACGAGAATCTTGCGGTTTCGCACATCGCCCGTCTTGAACAAGCGCATGATTGCGTACGCCATTTCCGGTGTCCCATAGGGAACCGCCTTCGAAGTTGTCGGTGCGCGATTGAGAAGTGTCGCCCACAAGACCGAGTCGTGAGAATGAATCACCGCAAACGTTGATGGGTCCGATTCGTAAATCGCGGCGTGCGTCAATGATTCCGATGAAGGAATCGCAGCGCCTTCGTATCGCAGCCAGTTCTTCTTAAAATCGAAGTCAACGATGCGCACGCAATCCGTCAGCGACAGCTTGGGCAAAGCGCCTGTCGCTGAACCCGTGATGTAAAAGATCCGGCTCACCCCGTCGCGGACGCTCAAGTTGCCGAACCCGACGCCGTTTGCGTACACACCCATCAGATGCAAATCCAAAAGCCTCCGCCTGCAGGCATTTAAATCGGCAAGCTGGTCGAATGATCCCATCTCCACGCCTGTGCGCTCGTAAGTGAACTTTACATACTTGCTCACGGTCTCTGTTTAGCGCCAAAGGCGCGCAACTCAATCTCCAGCCTGGGCCAACGCCCCAGGATGCATTGAAGCTAATGACGCCAGCGCTGAAAGCGCGATTGACTGCAATCGGGCGTGAGCCGCGCCTTCAGCGCTTGTACCACTAATGATCAAATTCCCTGGGGTACGCCCCAGGCTTCAAATGACATAGCGCCGTTGGCGCTAAACCCATTCAACTCACGGCGCGTGCTCGGGAAAAAGCGACCGAATGCTTTTCTCGTTTGGTTCGCAAACGCCGCGCTCGGTGATCAGGCCAGTTATCAACTCCCTCGGCGTCACGTCGAAGCCGTAGTTCGCGGCGGGACTTTCATTTGGCGCAATTCGGACCGCGATCTGTTGGCCATCACACCAGCCGTCGGCGGTTTTTACTTCGTCCGCGCCACGTTGCTCGATCGGAATTTCTTTCAGTCCATCCCGCATTTTCCAATCGATCGAGGACGAAGGCAGCGCAACGTAAAACGGGACATCGTTGGCTTTAGCGGCTAACGCCTTCAGATATGTGCCGATCTTATTCGCCACATCTCCTGTGTACGTAGTGCGGTCGGTTCCGACAATTACAAGATCAACTTCGCCGCGTTGCATCAAATGGCCCGCCGCGCTGTCAGCGATCACCGTGTGCGACACACCGTGCTGGCCCAGTTCCCATGCAGTGAGTTTCGAGCCCTGATTTCTCGGCCGCGTTTCAGTTACCCACACATGCAATGGCAGGCCTTTTTCGTGCGCAGCATAGATCGGCGCAGTCGCGGAGCCATAATCAACAAATGCCAACCAACCTGCATTACAGTGAGTAAGCACATTCACCGTTTTGTTGCGCTTTGTTCCCGCGATCTGCTGAATGAGGGCTACACCGTGCTGTCCGATCATCCGGCAATGCTCCGCATCTTCGTCTGCAATCGAATCGGCTGTGCGCATTGCCAGGGCGACCTTTTCATCGGCTGTTTTTCCCGCGGCGATATTCTGTAACTGCCGCTCGATGGCCCAGGAAAGATTCACCGCTGTCGGCCTGGTTGCCCTGAGTTGAGCCGCCGCGCCAGTCATGTATTTATCGAATGAATCTCGCCGCGCAGCTTCGAGCGCCGCCAGATACATGCCGTATCCGGCGCTCGCGCCGATTAATCCCGCTCCCCGCACGTGCATCTCGCGAATTGCCGTGGCCATCTGCTCGACGGTGCGAATTTGTTCAATGACAAACTCGTGCGGCAAAAATCGCTGATCGATCAACTGCACCGCGCCTTCATCGTCCGGCTTACGCCAGATGGTCCGAAAATGTTTGCCGCCAACTTTCACAACTGAGAGGACGGCCTGAGGGCAGGCCATCTCCAAAGCTCGCTGTTGCTTAACGTCCTAGACATCAATTCCCATCGGAACCGCGCCGGGAATATCCTCCCAGCCGGCGCGCTTCCAGAATTCAGCACCGCCGAGATTGTAGTCGGCCACCAGGATAATAGCGCGCACCACGCCAACCCGTCGTAATCCGTCCAGACATTCCTGCACCAGACGCTTGCCCAATCCATATCGGCGATAGACCGGATCAACCGCCACGTGATAAATGTGTCCGCGGCGTCCATCGTGACCGCACATTGCGACGCCAACAACTTTCGAGCCGTCGATTGCCACTCTGCTCAGTCCCGGATTGCGAGCGAGGAATTGAGCAACGCCTTCTCTGTCGTCCCCCTCGGCAACTTCCAGGCCTTCGACGGTTTGCCAAAGCTGAAGGACCGCGTCGTAATCGTCGATGGAAAATTCCTGAGTGGTGATTCTGTCAGCCATTGGTGGGTAGGCCTTTCGCGATCTCATAACGTCATTCCGAGCGAAGTCGAGGAATCCCGTGGCTTAATTTACAGGTAAGTTCGCGGGATGTGTCGACTTCGCTCGACATGACACGGACGTTCACGAGATTGGTGTCCGCTGGCGCACAATCATGAAATGTAAATTCGCACTTTGTATCCTGATGATTATGGCCGCCCTGGACGCCAATGCGCAGCCGAAACCTTCGGCGACTTTGATTGTAACGAACGCAGCCGTTTACACAGTAGATAAACACCAGCCAAAAGCGGAAGCAGTCGCTGTGATCGGAGATCTCATCGTCGCGGTCGGCTCACGCGCTGACATTGATTTGTGGCGAGGTCCGAAAACTAAAGTAATCGACGCTGGCGGCAAACTGTTACTGCCCGGATTTAACGACGCGCACCTGCATTTCATCCAGGGCGGTGCACAACTCGAACAAGTTCAACTTACAGACGCCGCAACGCCGGAGGAATTTGCGAAGCGCATCGCGGCCCAGGTGAAAAAAACGCCCAAGGGCGAATGGATCATGGGGGGGCGGTGGGATGAAACCAAATGGCCCAAGCCGGAGCTTCCAACGAAGGATCTGGTGGACCCGGTCACTGGTGACACCCCAATTTTCGTTGAGCGCTACGACGGTCACGAGGCGCTCGCCAACTCGGCGGCGATGAAGCTGGCCGGGATGGACGCCAAAACTCCCGATGTTCCCGGCGGAGTGATCATGCGAGATGCAAGCGGGAATCCCACTGGCGTTTTCAAGGACGCGGCAATGACACTGATCTACAAAGCAATTCCGCCGATGACGCATGAACAGCGGCTACGTGCGGCTCGCGGCGCGATTAAACATGCGGCGTCGCTGGGCGTTACGAGTGTGCAGCACATGAACCCGGAATTCGCAGACGTCGCTGCCTATTCCGAGCTGGCGGAAAAAGGTGAGCTCACCACGCGCATCTACGCGGTGCCGATGGAAACCGACTGGCGCGACCAGGCAAAGGTCGGCATTCGTCGTGCGTGGGGCTCGAGTTATCTGCGGCTCGGCGCCGTCAAAGGTTATGCCGATGGCTCGTTAGGCTCGCGAACCGCTTACATGTTCGAGCCGTTTACCGACGATTCCGGCAATCGCGGCCTGTTGAGCGACGAAATGCATCCACCCAGCGCCATGCGCGACCGGTTGATGCAAGCGGACGCCGCGGGCCTACAACTGCGCGTTCATGCGATCGGGGACCGCGCGATTTCGATGATGCTCGATATTTTCGCCGATATCGAAAAGGAGCACGGCTATCACGACCAGCGTTTCGCCATCGAGCACGCGCAGCACATGGCGCAAAAAGATTTTGAGCGTTTCGCGAAATTCCACGTGATCGCGTCAATGCAGCCTTATCATGCAATCGATGACGGCCGCTGGGCCGAAGGCCGGCTCGGTCACGAGCGAGCGCGCTACAGCTACGCGTGGCGCAGCTTCCTCGATCATGGCGTCACGCTCGCATTCGGCACCGATTGGCCTGTGGCTCCGCTAGACCCGATGCTGGGCGTTTACGCCGCAGTCACGCGCGCCACGCTCGACGGGAAAAATCCCGGCGGCTGGATTCCAGAAGAAAAAATTACACTACCGCAAGCGATCGAAGCCTATACCATGGGCGCGGCATTCGCCGAATGTCAGGAAAACAAGAAAGGCTCCATTACGCCCGGCAAACTCGCGGACATGGTCATCCTGAGTGACAACGTCTTTGACATCAAACCGGAAGCTATTCGCAATGTGAAAGTGAAAACCACGATCATGGGAGGCAAGATCGCGTACGGCGGACAGTGAACCCGTGCGCCGACCCTCAACGCCCTCGAAAACTTGGAAGCCGCTCTCTCCCAATTCGCCAGGCAGATTTTGAGGGCGGCAGTGCTCTCCCTCCGCCGCCGCTTTGGCCTGGGGCTTCAGCGTCATGCGCGCAGGACTGGAGATGCTTGCGGGACACCGGAGGCGTCGAAAGCGTAGGCATACGCCTCTTTCATCTTCACGTTGGCACTATCGGTGTAAACGAAAAGCCGTTTGCCGTCGGTCCGTGTCTTCACAATCCCAAAAGCAGCGCGGCTGAAGCCGAAGAACTCGCCACGCGCTTTTTCCTTCTTGGTCTTGGGAGTAGCGAGCTTCGAGAAACCTTCCACTTGGAAGAAAGCGACTAGTTCAGTGACAAAGATGAGAGGTTCCGGTACGCGGGACAATTTCCCAAGCGCACCCATAATGGTGGCGCGCGGGTGAATGAATTCTTTGCGGGCGCTCTCGTCGCCGCTGGAAACGACACTCACGACCGGGTTTACCCGCTGGATGAAACCTCCGGAAAAATCAGCGGAGCCGTGATGCGGGACTTTGAAGACCTCGGATTTAAGGTTGATCTCTTCGGCATCGTGCTTGTTAGCGAGAAAGCGGCTGGCTTCATCATTCAGGTCTCCGCAAAAGAGGTAACTAAATCCACCGTACACGAGACGAAAGACGATCGAATGGCCGTTGATTGTATGGGACGCGGAGTGACCGCTAAACTCATCCTCCGACAGTGCGAGGGAATCCTGCCCGATTCGAGGGCCCTTCGGTGGCTCGCCCAGGAATTTCAACGCGGGCTGTCCGTCAATGTTCTCCACCAACGGGCCGAGAACTCCGATTTTGAGGTCACCGTTGTTGAAAAAATTGAATTTGTCGTCGTCGCCAAATTGCAGGCGCCTGCATTCCAGAGCGGTGAGGCCGTTATCTTTCCTTCGTTTGTTATACTCTTTCAGCGTCTGGACCCATTTATTAAAAAATTTGTTCATGTCCGCGGATTCGACCTCTGTGAGGATGTCGTCCACCAGTCCGGTCAGGAAGAATATATCTTTACCGTTTTTGTCTTTACCGTTCTTTTGGGTCGGCCCGAGAAGTTCCAGGTCAGGCACGTTCTTGCCATTCCTGGTGTCGGGGCGCTTAACGATGCCGTTGTGGTAGTAGCGTTCAGGCGTGATGAACAAACGCTTTCGGGCCTGTTCGTTCGTTTCGGATTCGAGAATTTCCGGCAGTCCCACAAAGTGGTCGGCATCGCCGTGTGTAACCAGAATGCAATCGATCGTCTTTGGATTCGTTTTACTCGTTCCACGGAAACGCCCGGCCAGGTAACGCGCGAACATCTGATTATCTCCGCCATCGACGAGTATTACCTTGCCATCAGGTGATTCGATGACCGCGCCGTCACCTTGCTGAACATCCACGAAGTTGACTTTCAATACCTCATTTTCCGTCAGCGGACGAACCACATCCGCCATTTTGATCTTTGAGGAAGCTGTCGGTTTGATGAATCCGGTGGATTTTCTCGGCAAGATACTGCCGTCGGCCTGTTCAACGAAATCAACAAACTCGACTTCGATTGCTGATATTGTCCTGGCGACCACTGTAACCTGGTCTCCCCAAGCCAAAATCCTGATCAGCTTTTTCCGATCCGGGGCCGCCCAGACATCGGCCAGATCCACGTTAATCACGCATTCTTCATTCATACATTTTGCCTCCTGTTCAGGCGACGGAGTTGTTGTTTGAGTTCTTGGAGGACATGGCGATAAGCGTGCAGCCCTCAGATTTTTTAATGTTCCAGGCGCCTTAGCGTCGCCGAACAGCAGATAATCAGCTTCGCCCCCATTCAGCAAGCTCGCGGATCGCAATGCCGCGACCGGCGGAAAGATTCGCGCTTTCAGCGCTTTGTTACGGGGCGATGAAATTCCTGGGGCGAGGCCCCAGGCTGAAACAACGGAGCGCCGTTGGCGGCTTACGACGCGGTCGCGCTCGCGGGAGTAAAGTTTTCCGGTTCGTCGAATCGAAGCCTTTTCCGCAGCTCGTGCCGAAGCAGAAAGAGGTTAATGCACATCTGGAAGACGACAGTGCCAACCGACAGATACCAGACTTCCCGGATCTCAAAGCCCGGCATGTGTGAAATGATCAAAGCTGGCACTGCGAAAAGAACCAGCCGTGTTAACGAGCTAAATAGTGGCGGCAGGGTATTACCGATGCCTTGAAAGACGCTCGACGTGGTGAAGATAATTCCACTCGATATGAAATTGAATGAGACAATCCGCAGGTATTCGCTGCCGAAGGCAATCACTTTTGGATCGCGCGAGAAAAATCTAACCAGTATTGCCGATGCGAGAGATGCAACCAGCGCGAGCACCACCATCGTCAATGACGCAATGCCGATCGCCGAATAGACAGAATGCCGGACGCGATCCGCACGGCGGCCGCCAAAGTTTTGTCCCACAACAGGCGCAACAGCAAAGCTCAACGCAATTACAGGTAAGAAGAGCGACTGCATCACGCGCGCGCCGATTCCGAAACCGGCCTGGGCCTCCGGTCCAAAGCCGCGGATGATTGCGTAAACAAGCACGATGTAAACGAAGATCAGCAAGAATTCCGTACCCGCCGGAACACCAATCCCCAGCATGCGTTTCCAGATTTTTGTTTGCGGGCGGAACAGCGGAAATCGGAACCGCACGTAGTGATATTTCTTTTCGAAATAAACTATCATCAACACATCAGCGATCAGAATCGAAATGAACGTCGCGAGCGCTGCACCCGTCACGCCCAGTTTCGGCCACGGACCGATTCCAAAAATCAGTAACGGCGCGAGCACGATGTTAAGAAACACACTAAGCATCTGAAATGCGACCGCCGGTTTTATGATGCCGGTAGCGCGCAGCGCTGCGCCCAGCGCGACAAGAGGAAACTGGAGTAAAAGCCCTGGCAGAAACCAAAGCAGGTAATCTTTTGCCAACTCCGCGGTCTCGGCGTCTGCGCTCAGCCAGTCGCAATACACCGGGCGCAGAATGAAACCGACAACCGCCAGCCCGAACGCGATCACGATCGACATGACGAAAGACTGATTGAAAACGACTTCGGCGTGCGGCTGATCCTTTCGTCCAGCCGCTTGCGACATCAACGTCGTCGTTCCCACGCCGAGCATTTGCGTCAGGGCCAGCACAATCATCGTGATGTTGCCGGCCACACCGACCGCAGCAATGGCTTCTTTTCCAAGGTGGCCGACCCAATAAAGATCAGCCAGTAAATAAAGGGTCTGCACGAACATGCTCGCCGCCAGGAACGCCGACATATGTAGCAAGTGTTTGGTCACTGAGCCCGTCGTCAGATCCTTCATTGGTTAACCACCTCGCAATTCATGACTGCCTTTTCGGCGTCAAGCTTCGTTCAGCGTTTCACTCACTCAAAGCTCGAATTCCAATGGTGGCAGTCCAAAATCATTATGGCTTATGACATTTTTACCCGCGCAACTTTGAGTGCCGCAGACGATTTAAATCTATATGAAGAGATACTCCAAGATTGTGTGTTCCATTGTCGCGACCGTTATTTGCGCGGCGGCGCTGGCGGCAGACCAACCCTCGTGCAAGAAGACGGGCAAAAATTGCCCTATGAATAATGGCGGGGCATGCAATTGCGGCAAGAGCTGCGATTGCTAGGCGAACGCGGTTAGCCGCAAGTCAAGCCGAGAAATCCACGGCCGTTGCCTGTTTTACGCGGCAGTTGACGGAGCACACTGGGACGGACGCCGCGCTGCCCCGAAAGCTTTCGGGGGACATCGCAGCGCGATGTCCCTACCTTCTGAGCTTGCGCTATACTATCATGCGGTTGCGGTCGATGGCGGTATCGGAGGAGGGGTCCCGGCGGATATGCGCTTTCGCCAGGCGACGCGATGCAGGATGAGGAAAATCAGCCAGCCAACAAATGCAACCAGACCGGCGGGAATGGTGACGAGCATGAACCAGCCCATCACACCGAGTGAATAGAGGAGTTCGCCGTAATCGTGTCCGTTGATGATGCACGGATGCACCGAGCCCTCGTCCACTTTGCACCCGTACGCGTTCGCGATTGCGGCGCACAATATGATGGATCCTATCGGCGCAAACGCGAACGCCACGATAACGAACAGCGCCAGTATGTACCACAGCCATGGAAATCTCTTATGTGGCTTGCCGTTCATAACCGAGATTCCAAATGATAGGTTACGAGTCAAGATTGTAGCTCGTCTGTTCGAACCCCTGACCTACTGAATTTGCTTGATGATCCCGTGTTGCTCGGCCCAGTCCCAAAGCGCGACGAACTGGGGTGGCGGCGATTTATGTGTTCGCTGAAAGAGCGATCGATGGCTCGTTAGCATTTTTCCAAACGTCATTCCGTCAGTCCCGGCACGATTCGGATCAGCGCCGCGCTGGAGCAATAGCAGCGCATCTGCGTAAGCGAGATTGTCATCCAGTCCCATTGCCGTGCGGTAAAGCAGCAATGGATAACCCGCGGAATCCGAGCGATCTGCGGGCATGGCTGAATTCACATCAGCACCGTGATCAAGGAGCAACTCAAAACGCGATCTCGCCTGGTCCTTGTAGTAACCCAAATACCAGTTCATGAGAATCATCGGCTGATTAAACCCATCGCGAGTATTCGCATCTCCTCCTGCTTCTAACATTGAGCGAAGAACGCGCGCCGACGAATGCCCTGCGTCGGCCATCGCCAAAGAGTTTCGGTTACCGTTTGTGTAGTTCGGGTCCGCTCCCAGCGACAGCAAGGTTTTAATTGCCTCAACGGATTCGGGTCGCCGCCACGATTGTCTCACAGCGAAGTTGAGCAAAGTTGCACCGTCTCGTCCCGCCGCTTGCAAATCGGGCACGTTCTTCGCTGCGGTACTGATCGCTTCCGGGTCGTTCTTTACGATACCTTGGGCAACAGCTAACAACGCCGGCTGATCGCCAAAGTCCCACCGTCCCGAGTCCAACTCAGCCTGAAATTGACGGCGATGCTGCTCGCCTTTTTCCAGCGATACGAAAGCAATCCAGCCCACGGCCCCAACACCGACAAGAACTACAATCGCGAGCACACAGATCGCCCATTTAAATACGGTTCGTATTTTCACTCTTTCGCCACAGATGAACACTGATCGAACACAGATTACAAGCCTCGCTAACACATTAATTGTAGGGCGTCTGTGTCAGACGCTTTTCAGCCCGCGTTACCAGTTGCAATACGGTGTCAGTGTTCTCGCACGAACTTCTCAATCTCGCTTACGACACGATCGAGTTCGTCGATGAGATCCGAATGATCCCCGTGCTGGCGAAACGCGGTCACAAGCGTTCGGTAATACCAAACGGTCCCTTCCTTTTTTCCAGCGAACCGCTCGAACACTTCGAGACCATGTCGTCGAAGCTCAGCCAAAATCGCACGCGTGTTATGCAACTTATCCGACGCTGACACCAGTCGTGTCGAGCCATCCGAACTCTTGAGATGCTCGATGTAAGCTTGTTTTCTTTCCAACCATGGGGGCTTTCGCGTTTCGTATGTGTCGGTGCATCCATCAACGATCCTGGCGACGCCATCGCCAAATTTCTCCCGGATATCGCGCAACCGTTCCTCGCCACCGCAATCTTCAACCGCATCATGAAGCAGCGCGCCGATCCCTTCGGTTTCATTCGCACCGTACTCAAGTGCGATGGCAGTCACGCCAAGAATATGCGCGACGAACGGAATTCCCGTTTTCTTGCGCATCTGATTACCATGCGCGCGCGTCGCATAAATCAATGCCTCTTCAAATTTTTCCGACAGCTTCATTTCAGTGATTTTGTACGATGCAGCGCTGTAGCCGTGGCGCTATGCGCCGTCCAAACCGCGTCATGAGAGCATCATGCACGCCGCACAGGGGCGTGGCTACAAGATTGGGTTGGCGCTTCACCTCCTGTAGCCGCAACCACGCGCTTATAGCGGCGGTCTGCGACCGCCGGTCTTCTATCCGCTCGCGGCGGCGTTCTCTCTAAAATCTACTGATTGACGAAAGCATCGAGCGCTCATCGAGGGCTGCTACAGGGCTTCAACGCGGATGTGTCTTATTGAACCCGTCTTCGTATCCGTGTTCGAAGGCCAAATTCCAATCTGACTGATTGCCCAATCCCTGCTGCTTGAAATACTTTTGAGCCATCATGTTCAACTCCGCAGGCGTGGGCATTTTTGCATCACGCGGCACCTGCTCACCCGCTTTTTCGCCGATCCAGTACCCTTGCCGTTCCGCTGCCGTGCGGCCGTGCTCCGCACGCTTCGTGTAAAACGCTGTCACACCGCACACGATGAATGCCGCGATTGCCATCATCACAAAGAAGCGAACCGGCTTGAATTCTCTGGCCATAACCTGACCCTAAAAAAACATAAGCGATTCCACGTGGCAATGGTTCCCCCACGGCTTGTTAACTTCTCCGAAGTAGCACCTGTGTTAGGTTTTTTCGGCAGCCTTCTCGCTGCTGCTGATGTCAAAGGCGGGTGTTTTCGCCTATACAGAATACGGTGGCCGAGACCGTCTCCTTTGCGCAATCCGTCCGATAGAATGGTGCCGATGGCGCCGACTCAAATCACACCGTCGTAAGTTCCGAAAGGGAGGCGAGCGTAGCGCCCGCGGCTCCCGCCGGAGCCCACCACGTCTGGTCGCCAACGATCCCATCCACGTGAACACCACGATCCTGTTGGTAGGCTTTGACAGCGGCTTCGGTCTTCGGCCCGAAGTCACCATCGACAGCGCCCGGATCAGTGGCAGGGGTTGAATATTTCTTGAGACCTTTTTGTAAGGCGCCCACAACGCTGTCCGAGGCGCCGCGAGCCAACAGCGGCGTATTTGGATCCGCCGGGAGCGCCTGCCACGTTATCGGCCCCACGATGCCATCCACCGTCAAGCCTGCGCCCTGTTGGAAATCTTTGACGGCTTGTTCCGTTGTCGAGTCGAACGTGCCGGTGATATTGCCGGGCGCGAGTACCTTTGTCATAACAAAGATACGCTGAAGTCTTCGTACGTCGCGACCAGTCGAGCCGAGGCTGATTGTTGGACCGCTGTTCATATTTCATTCTATCTGTCTTTGCCCGCTTCTCATGCCGTAATTTCAAATATTCTCCATCCAAACAAAGTTCAGCGATGATCTGCAATTCTGTCGTATTCCATCTTGACGGCCATCGCTAACTCCTGATTCAATTATTGCGATCTGATGCGTGGGGGTCGAATCACCAGCGAAGAAAAATCCGCGATCAGTGTGTACGTCGGTGCCGGGGTTGCCGTGCTGCTCGCCGTCGTCGGGATTTACTTCTTCTTTCTGACGCAGAAAGAAAAAAAGGAAACCACAACTTTCGATCCGAATCGGCCAGTGCCTAGCGACGCTGTTTTGAAAGGCCGGTTAAAGGCCGAGGAATGGAGCGTGGTGCGGGGAAACGGCTCGCAGACACCTTTTCAAAATGAGTTCTGGAACAATGAGAAGACCGGCGTCTACGTGGATGTCATTACCGGCGAACCGCTATTCACTTCACTCGACAAGTTCGACGGCAAAGTCGGCCTGCCCACGTTCACGAAACCCATTTCGTACGATCTCCTAGTCGAGGTACCCGACAACACAAGCGAGATGCAACGGCTTCAGGTGCGCGACAAGCGAAGTAACGCTCGCCTTGGCCATGTCTTCGCCGACCCGCAATCGCCCACTAAACGGCGTTACGTCGTTTATTCTGCTGCCTTTCATTTCGTTCCAGTCGAACAGATGAAAGAGAGAGGCTACGAAGCCTATCTTCCGCTTTTCGAGAAGAAGTAACTTTGTAGCCACGGCGCGCTGTGCGCCGTCTTTCTTCACCCTTCTTCCTCCAGCCCTTCGGCGATTCTGTGGCCTGCTATTTTCTTCGGCAACTTCGCGCTCGTCGTCGGGTTAAATCGCGAAAACAACAGGAGAAACTCTTTTATGGGAAAGAAATGTTTCGTGATGGCATTGGCTGTGTCCGCATTCGTGTTTGGAACTGCTGTGCGCTCAAACGCCGGCACAGATATGATTGAGCCGTACCGCCCTCCCGCGCCGAGTTATAATTACGCGCCGCCGCCGCCGCCACGTCCCGTGTTTTTCGTTCCGCCGGTTCGCGTCGGCGTTTTCTTTGGACCGGGCTTTGGCTATTACGGACGCGGCTACGGTTTTAACGGCGGCCACCAATACTACAGCCGACACGCGTACTGGCGCGGTCATCATCATCGCTGGCATTAAGGCAGGCTGCGCTGAGCTGTTAACGAGTGCGGCGCCCGTCGTATCAGTCATGCAGACACTCTTGTAACAAATTATTCAGCCCAGTTTGAGTGTCGAAGGTTCCACGTACTCCCTATTGCGTCGCGTCGCCTATAGGGAGCCGGCTACCGAGAGCAGCGATAAAACCCAGGGTAATATCCCACTCCGCTGCGATGATTCACATATGTCGCGAGAGCTAAGAGCGGGAAATTCTGGCGATACATGTCGTACTTCAAATAAAACGTGCGTGGGAAGCCGGTGCCGGTGATTTCATCTTCATCCCATGAGCCGTCGGGCTTTTGAGAGCGAAGAAGGTAACCCAAGCCGCGTTGAACGCTCGGTCGATCCAGGTCGCCGCAGGCGCAGATGCCCATAATCGCCCAAGCGGTTTGGGACGTAGTGCTTGGGCCAATTCCTTTGGTCGATGGATTTTCGTAGGTACCACAGGTCTCACCCCAGCCGCCGTCGTTGTTTTGGCAGCTCTCGAGCCAATCGCGTCCGCGCAAAATCCAGTCTTGAGCCATATCTTCGCCGATTGCCCGCAGGCCACGCAGCACCTGCCAGGTGCCGTAGATATAATTCACTCCCCAGCGTCCGTACCATGAACCATCATCATCCTGAGTTGCGACTAAATATTTGATCGCATCGCGAACGCACTTCGCATTGCGATCAAAACCGATGTAACCGAGCAACTCGAGCGTGCGCGCAGTCAGGTCACTGCAGGTGGGATCGAGAATCGCGTTGTGATCCGCAAACGGCATATCTTCCAGCCATTCTGTCGTGACATTCTTATCGAACGCTGCCCAGCCGCCGTCGCGACATTGGAAACTGAGTTGCCATCCAAGCGCGCGACGAAACAGTTCCTCGAGTGACTGTGAATCTTCCGGTTCAACAAGCCTCAGTGCCATTAACACCATCGCCGTGTCATCCGTGTCGGCGTAATAGACGTTGTTGTACTCGAACGCCCAGCCGCTGGCTTCCGGATATGAATTGTTGATCGCCCAATCGCCGCGGATTCGCACTTCCTTGTTGACCAACCATTCGGCCGCTTTTTGAAGTGCGGGATGGTCTGGTGCAAGACCAGAGTCTGCCAGTGAAATAATCGTGATGGCTGTGTCCCAAACGGGCGAGAGACACGGTTGAATTCTGAAATCGTCGGGATCGTTGACGAACAAGCCATTGAAATCTGTTTCAGCCTTCGCGTAAACTGGATGTGTTTTTGAATAGCCAAGAGCGCGCAGAGCGATCATGCAGTTCAGCATGGCGGGATAAACCGCGGCGAGACCGTCGCTCCCCTCTCTGATGCGCTCGAGCATCCAGCGCTCGGCTGCTTCCAAGGCGCGTTGCCGCAGCAAGCCGATACGAAGCGGTTGCAAAAATTTCAAGGTGTCGTCAAGGCGGAGGAAGAAATTGCGCCACGTCCAGAATTTTTCGCTGCGGGGCAGACGCAAATCGGCTTGCTCTGTACCGAGGGGGTATAGTTCGTGCAGTTGCTTTTCGCCGGGCAAAATCCGCGTGGGTTTAAAATGATTGATAATGGACAGAGGAATGAGCATCGCCCGGCTCCACGACGACATTTTGTAAATGTGAAAAGGTGTCCAGCTCGGCAGGAGCACCATCTCCAACGGAATCGCTGGCAAATATTTCCACGGAAACACACCCAGTAGCGCGAGGTAGAGCTTGCTGAATGTGTTCATCTGCGGAATCCCGCCCAGGCGCATGATGGTCGCGCGCGCCTCCTGCATAAACGGCGCGTCCACAGAACAACCGGCAAGCTTCAGGGCAAAATATGCCTTCACGGAAGCGTTAATCTCACTCGGCCCACCGTGATAAATGTTCCAGCCGCCGTCGGACAGTTGGCGTTTAAGGATATGACGGACGCAACGCCGTTGCAGTTGTACGTCCACTTCGCCGCACCAATGCATGAACACGACGTAGTCGGAGCATAGCGTGCTATCGACCATTAGCTCGCCGCACCAATGCCCGTCAGGTTTTTGCTGCCGCAAAAGATTTTCCTGAGCGAGTGAAATTGCCCGGCTGATCTCTTCATCCGCCGCCGAGTAGGCTTCAGAGGTTTCGGGCGAACTTGGTAAGACTATCAATTGGTTCGACGCCATCTCGATCGTTCAGGAGGCTTTCACGGCTGGCTCAGCGCGCTTGCCGGTGAGATGACCATTTCCCGAGCTGACACCGTTGTAGGCGAGCACTTCACTCCCGCGCCCAATAGGCTTCGGCTTCGCACCGAAATTGAACTTGATCGTTTTCCAAGTATCGCCGCGCTGAGCTTGCAAGCCGAGCGTTGCAGTGGGCTCGTAGCCGCAATGCACCATGCAATTTTCGCAGCGGCTATCGCGTGCGATACCATTGACGACTCCATACCGATTCCAGTCAGTCTGTTCCAGCAGCTCCGCGTAGCTTGAGAAGTGGCCGTCGGTCATTAAATAGCATGGGCCCTTCCATCCACGGATGTTTCGCGTGGGAATTGCCCATGCGGAACAAGTCAGGTCCCGTTTGCCAGCGAGAAATTCAAAGTAGACAGGCGTTCCAAAAAACGTGTACCGATTCATCCAATCTTCGATTTTTCGGAATTTCTCAACTGTCATAGCTCGGGTGAGGAAGAAATCTTCCGGACGCAACTTCAGCCGGTTGATCATGTCTCGCTTCGCAGCGTCGTATTCGTAGCCGGGAGTGATGGTATGTCCGTCGACTCCAAGATCTGACAGGTAATCGAACATCCGCTCGATTTCCTGCATATCGGTTTCTTTGTAGATCGTTGTATTAGTCGCGACCTGGTACCCAAGCACCTTCGCCATTTTGATTGCCAAAATGCACTCTTTGAAAACGCCCTCGCGCTCGACGATCAGATCGTGTGTTCGTTCCAAGCCATCAAGGTGCACGTTCCAGTACATCCATCCGCTTGGGGCGATCGTTGGCTTCCCCGGATCTTTCGGTCCTTTACGGATTTCCGCGGCGTCTTTTTCGGAAATCAATCCGGCCCTAAGGAGCACATCGATTTTCTCCTCGAATTTTTTGCCGCTGCCATTTTGAGCGTTACTCAATTCTTTCGCCAGCCATTCGCGCATCTTTTTGCGCATGAACATGGCGTTGGTGCAGATGTAAACGATCCGTCCTTGCCCGAGCAATCCATCTACCAGCGCTTCAATATGCGGATAGATCAAGGGTTCGCCGCCGCAGAT
>Ga0070675_100001431_pt1 | contig 17515 bp, 15 predicted proteins | sample KBSM43metaG_FD_65343 | JGI IMG/M metagenome (GOLD analysis project Ga0070675, IMG submission 65343) | Miscanthus rhizosphere microbial communities from Kellogg Biological Station, Michigan, USA - KBS M4-3 metaG | ecosystem: Host-associated > Plants > Roots > Rhizosphere > Soil ...
GATGCATGGCGCCGGGGGAAATTTCTGCTCGGGCGGCGACGTGCACGAGATCATCGGCCCACTGACCAAGATGGACGCCGCGGGCCTGCGCGAATTCACGACGATGACCGGCGACCTGGTGCGGGCGATGCGCGCCTGCCCGCAGCCGATCATCGCGGCCGTCGACGGCGTCTGCGCCGGCGCGGGGGCGATCATCGCCATGGCCAGCGACCTTCGGCTTGCGACTCCCGAAGCGAGGACTGCGTTCCTGTTCACGCGCGTCGGCCTGTCGGGCGCGGACATGGGCGCCTGCGCGATCCTTCCCCGCCTGATCGGCCACGGCCGCGCGGCCGAGCTGCTTTTTACCGGCCGGGCCATGGATGCAGGCGAGGGGCTCGCCTGGGGCTTCTGGAACCGCGTGGTCGAATATGTCCTGTCCGAAGCTGAGGAGCTTGCGCACCAGTTGGCGCGTGGTCCGAGCTTCGCCCACGCGGTTACCAAGCGCCAGCTCGACGCCGAATGGCATGTGCCGATCGACGAGGCCATCGCCATGGAGGCGGAGGCTCAGGCGGTCTGCATGGAGACCAACGACTTCCGCCGCGCCTATGAGGCGTTCGCGGCGAAACGGAAGCCGGAGTTCCAGGGTGACTGACTGGCTCGACTGGCCGTTTTTCGAGGATCGCCATCGAAAGCTGGCCGACGAGCTTGAGCAATGGTGCGCCGCTAACCTCGAAGAGCCGGGCAATGACGTCGACGAATATTGCCGATCGCTGGTCCGCAAGCTCGGCCAAGCCGGCTTCCTGCAGCTCTGCATTGACGGTGACGTCCGCAGCCTCGCAGTCGCTCGCGCGACGCTCGCATATCATTCCGGTCTCGCCGACTTCGCCTTTGCAATGCAGGGGCTGGGATCCGGGGCCATTCGATTGTTCGGCACTGATCAGCAAAAAGCCGACTGGCTTTCCAAGGTCGCAAGCGGCGAGGCGATTGCTGCCTTTGCGTTGACGGAACCCGACGCGGGCTCCGACGCCGCCGCCATCAGTGCATCGGCTGCGCTCTGCGATGGCGGATGGCAGCTCAGCGGGGAGAAGACCTATATTTCGAACGGCGGGATTGCCGACTTCTACTTGACCTTCGCACGCACTGGGGAAGGTGAGGGGTCGCGTGGACTGTCGTCCTTCATCGTGCCCGCGCGCAGTCCCGGTCTTAGCGTTGCTGAGCGCATCGAAGTCATCGCTCCGCACCCGCTTGCAAGACTCAAGTTTGATGACGTGCGCCTGCCGCCCGACGCTCTGGTCGGCCAGTCCGGTGAAGGCTTCAAGGTTGCGATGGAAACTCTGAACCTTTTTCGGGTGACGGTAGGCGCGGCGGCCCTTGGAATGGCGGGCCGGGCGTTGGTCGAGGCTGTCGATTTCGCCAGCAGGCGGAGACTTGGATCGGGCAAGCTTGCCGACAATGCGGTCACGCAAGCCAAGCTGGCGGATATGGCGCTGGCGATTGACGCTTCCGCGCTGCTGATTGCGCGCGCTGCCTGGCAGCAGGACGAGCGAAGCCGCGACAATCGCCGTGCCGCCGCGATGGCCAAGCTCAACGCAACTGAAGAAGCCCAGAAGGTCATTGATGCCGCCGTTCAAATGCATGGCGGGCTCGGCGTCACGAAAGGCGAGAAGGTCGAGGAGCTGTATCGCGAGATCCGGGCGCTGCGCATTTACGAAGGCGCGAGCGAAGTGCAGCGGCAGATCATCGCCCGCGACCTTCTGAAGGAGCATCGCGCGTGAAGGACCTTTGCCCCCCCGGCTGGCCTCGACCGAAGGGCTATTCCAACGCGATGGCGGCGCGAGGGCGGATCATCGTCACGGCCGGGGTTGTCGGCTGGAACGAGCGGCAGGAGTTCGTCGACAAGACGTTGGCAGGTCAGTTCGCGCAGACGCTTCGCAACATCCTGGCGATCCTGGCTTGCGACGGCGCGGAGGCGTCGCGGATCGTTCGGCTGACCTGCTACGTCACCTCGATCGACGAATATCTGGAAAGCGCGAAAGAGATCGGCGCTTCATGGCGCGAGATCATGGGCAAGCATTACCCGGCGATGGCGCTCGTCGAGGTCGTCCGCCTCGTTGAGCGGGACGCCAAGGTCGAGATCGAGGCAACTGCAGTGGTGCCCGAATGAAGGACCGCTTCGTCGAGGATCGCCTGCCCCCGCCGGAGCTGCTTCCGGAGTTCCGTTTCGATCTGCCCGAGCTGCGATATCCCGATCGTCTGAATGCCGCCGGGGAACTTCTGAAAGGCGGCGAGCCGGAAGCGCTCGCGGTCGTCAACGATCATGGCCGCTGGACTTACGCGGACCTCGACAATTTCAGCGGCCGCATCGCGCGGCTGCTGATCGAGGAGGAGCGGCTTGTTCCGGGCAACCGCGTCCTTCTGCGCGGGCCGAACGGCTACACCATGTTCGCGGCATGGCTCGGCGTATTGAAGGCGGGAGGCGTCGTCGTCGCCACCATGCCGCTTCTTCGGCCCGGCGAGATCGCAACGGTCATCGAACGCGGCGAGATCAGTCACGCGATTGTCGACAGCCGCTTCATCGGCGACTTCCGCGAAGCGGTCGACCAGACACATTTCGTCAAGCACATCGTCAAATATGACGGCGACTTCGGGAAGGGTGAGCTGGAGACGCGGACGGCATCGCTAGACCCGCTCCCGCCCGCGGATACGCACCGCGACGATCCCGCGCTGATTGCCTTCACCAGCGGCACGACCGGCGTTCCCAAAGGCTGCGTCCAGTTCCACCGCGACGTGCTCGCGCCCTGCGACAGCTTCGCCAAGCATCTGATCGGGATGAAGGCGGGCGACGTTGCGCTGACGAGCGCGCCAATGGCCTTCACCTTCGGCCTCGGCGCGGCCTTCCTGTTCCCGCTCCGCGCCGGGGCGGCCTGCGCCACCATTGAGCAGGCGAGCCCGCCGCTGATGCTCGAGGTGATCGCCAGGCATGGAGTTACGCACCTAGGCACAGCGCCGACGGCATATAAGGCAATGCTGGCGCAGCCCGCGCTCGACACAGCGCTGGAGACGCTGCGCTACTGCCTTTCCGCCGGCGAACATCTGCCTGAAGCGACCTGGCACGCATGGAAGGACCGGACGGGGATCGCGATCACGGACGGCATCGGCTCGACCGAGATGATGCACATCTTCGTCTCGGCGACGGGCGAAGACATCCGCCCCGGCTCAACCGGAAAGGCTGTCCCCGGCTATACCGCGACGATACTCGACGATGACGATAACTCGATGGACGAGGGCACCGGCCGCCTCGCAATCAGGGGGCCGACGGGCTGCCGCTACCTCGATGACCCGCGCCAGCGCGACTATGTTGTGGACGGCTGGAACGTGACGGGGGACACCTACCGACGCGACGCCGATGGCTATTACTGGTACCTCGCGCGCAGCGACGACATGATCGTCAGCTCCGGCTACAACATCGGCGCTCCGGAGGTCGAAAACGCGCTTCTGGCACATCCAGCGGTCACCGAATGTGCCGTGATCGGCGTTGCTTGTCCCGAGCGCGGGCAAAAGGTGAAGGCGTTCATCGTCCTCGCCGACTTCGCCGAGCCCAGCGCCGAGCTGACCGAGAAGCTGCAGTCCTTCGTGAAGGACCAGATCGCCCCTTACAAATATCCGAGGGAGATCGAGTTCGTGGACGCGCTGCCGAAGACGGCCACGGGCAAGCTCAGGCGGAATGAACTGCGGGCCCGTCAGATATTCGATTGATCGGCGGGAACGCCCTCGGGCACTGTCGCTGCACCATCGCCTTCGCGGCAGCCGAGGCCGTCCATTCCAACGCCGTAGGCGGTCATCGACAGGGATCCCATGGCATATCCGCGAAGCCAGGCCTTCGCATTGCCCTCGTCTTGGGCGGCCAATCCGGCGGTGTAGAGGAGCGGCAGGAAATGGTCCGGCGTTGGGACGGCCAATGCGTAGTCAGGATGATCTGAGGCGCTGACCAGATCGCCAGGCCGCTCCGCCATCAAATGCCACACATGATCGTCGAAGCGGTGCGCCCAATCCTCGCCCCAATCGGACTTATCCCACTGCACCCGCCGAAGGTTGTGAACGACATTACCGCTCGACAGGATGAGCACTCCGCGTTCACGCAAGGGGGCCAGCTTCGCTCCAAGCTCCAGGTGATAGTCGGCAGGCTTGAGCGCATTGATCGACAGCTGGACAACGGGCACGTCCGCATTGGGAAAAAGGTGGGCGAGGACGCTCCAGGTCCCGTGATCGATTCCCCATTGATCGCGGTCGGCACCCATCCAGTCCGGCTTCACAAGCTCGGCGATTTCCCCGGCAAGCTCCGGCAGACCAGGTGCCGGGTAGTCGAAGGCGAAAAGTTCTTCGGGAAAGCCGTAGAAATCGTGGATCGTCCGCGGCCTTTCCATCGCTGTGACGGCCGTCGCGCCAATAAACCAGTGTGCGGAGATGCATAGGATTGCCCGCGGCCGGGGCAGTGATTTGCCAAGTCGGCGCCATGCGTCCGTGTACCCGTTCCGCTCAAGCGTGTTCATCGGGCTTCCATGGCCGATGAACAGTGCAGGCATGCGAGCCATGACGCTCTCCTACTCGAACTCCACGATGACCTGATCGACGGCGACGCTTTCGCCCGCCTTCACCGGAGTCGCCTTGACCGTTGCGGCCTTGGGCGCGCGGAGGATGTTCTCCATCTTCATCGCTTCCATGATCGCCACGGTCTGGCCCGGCTCGACCGTGTCGCCCGTCTTCACGTCGAGACGCGTCACCAGCCCTGGCATCGGCGCGAGCAGCAGCCGCGACAGATCCGGCGGCACCTTCTCGATCATGTGCACCGACAGCTCGGCGACATGCGGGTCGAGCACCTGGACGCGATGGCTGGCGCCCCGCGTCGTCAGCATCCACCTGCGGCCGTCCCGCTGGACTCGCACGGTGCGCTGTCGCCCGCCGATGGTCAGTCCGAGCAGCCGCTGGCCCGGCGTCCAGTTCCCGAAGATCTCGACCGGTGCCGCGCCATCAACCCATGCCATCGTGCCGCCCTCGAACGGCTCGATGTGAACTTGAACGTAGTGGCCGTTGATTCTCACCGCATGGTCGCGCGGCGGCTCGATCGGGCTGTGGAGCTGATCGCTGATCTGACCTGCTCGCGCTTCTCGCGTCGTCTCGATCATCGCGGCGATCGCGGCGAGATCGGCGATCAGCTGCGGGTCGGCGGGAGCGCCCTCGAACCCTTCCGGATATTCCTCGGCGATGAAGTTGGTCGTGATGTCGCCCGAGCGGAAGCGGGGGTGCTGCATAAGCGCGGAGAGGAAATCGACGTTCTGGCCGATGCCGTCGATCTCGAAGGCGTCGAGCGCCTCGACTTGCGCATCGATCGCCGCCTCGCGCGTCGGCCCCCAGGTGACCAGCTTGGCGATCATCGGGTCGTAGAACATCGACACTTCGCCGCCTTCGAACACGCCGTCGTCGACGCGCACGCGGACGCCGTCTTCGCGGGTTTCAGGTGACGGGCGATAGCGGACGAGGCGGCCCGTCGAGGGCAGGAAGCCGCGATACGGATCCTCGGCATAGACACGGTTCTCGACCGCCCAGCCGTCCAGCTTCACGTCGTCCTGAGCGAATGCGAGCTTCTCGCCTGCCGCGACGCGGATCATTTGCTCGACGAGGTCCAGGCCTGTGACTTCCTCGGTTACCGGATGCTCGACCTGCAGCCGGGTATTCATTTCGAGGAAGTAGAAGCTCTTGCCGGTCGTGTCCGCGCCGGAAACGATCAGCTCGACCGTGCCGGCCGAGTAGTACCCGACCGCACGGGCCAGCGCGACGGCCTGCTCGCCCATCGCCTTGCGCATCTCGGGCGTGACAAAGGGCGACGGCGCTTCCTCGACCACTTTCTGGTGCCGACGCTGGATCGAGCATTCGCGCTCGCCCAGGTAGAGGATGTTGCCGTGCTGATCGCCGAGCACCTGGATCTCGATGTGGCGCGGCTGCTCGATGAACTTCTCGATGAAGACGCGGTCGTCGCCGAAGCTGTTGAGGCCCTCCCGCTTCGTGGCTTCGAAGCCTTCGCGAACGTCCTTCTCGGACCAGGCGAGGCGCATGCCCTTGCCGCCGCCGCCGGCCGAGGCCTTCATCATCACCGGATAACCGATATCCTTGGCGATCTTCACCGCATCATCGGTCGTCGCAATGTCGCCGAGATAGCCGGGCACGACGTTCACGCCCGCCTTCTGCGCGAGCTTCTTGGACTCGATCTTGTCGCCCATCGCCGCGATGGCATTGGGCGGCGGGCCGATGAAAGCGATTCCGGCTTTTTCGAGTGCTTCGGCAAAGCTCGTGCGCTCCGACAGGAAGCCGTAGCCTGGGTGCACAGCTTCGGCGCCGGTCGCCTTGCAGGCGTCGATGATCAACTCGGCCTTGAGGTAGGATTCAGACGCCGGCGGCGGACCGAGGCGTACCGCTTCGTCGGCCATGCGGACGTGCGGCGCGCGAGCGTCGGCGTCGGAGTATACCGCCACCGTCTTGATGCCCATACGCTTTGCCGTGCGGATGACGCGGCAGGCAATCTCCCCGCGATTGGCGATCAGGATTTTCTTGAACATCAAAGTTGGTACATTTCCAGTAGGTCTTGAAGCTGTTTGGTGCGCGCCCTGGTTACGTCTTGGAGGCAACCGTTGATAACCATCGGCTCCATGCTCCCGCCGCGCGCGAAATAGCCTTCCGACACGCAATGCGCGTCGCGAAACTTGAGCCAAACCCGCTGACCATCGAGCAGTGCAGCGACATACCCAGGCCGGCCGTCTCCCTTCCGGTCGAAGCCCTTATCGCGGTCCTTCATGATGGCGAGGAGCGGTTTCCAAACGGCATTCATTGCCGCGTCCGCCCTTTCATACTCAATGTAGGCGCATGCATTCATCTCGGACTGCCACCGCGGATCCTTGCAGTTCGGTTCCTCTTCGGCGGCCGCGGCCAGCGCGAGTGCTGCAATCAGGATCATCGGCCCTCCAATTCGGGCAGGGACCTAGCCTCCACGGGCATCGACAAAAAGCGGCAATCGGTGGGGCGACGCGTCACTCCGCCGCCTCGTCAAGCGGCGGGCGATTGTGGCCGAGAAGGCGCAGCACCTCGTCGGCGGCGTCGGCGAGGTTGGTGCCGGGCCCGAAGATCGCCTGCACGCCAGCAGCGCGGAGTAAAGCATAATCCTGCGGCGGAATGACTCCGCCCGCGACGACCTTGATGTCGGCGCGGCCCATGTCCTTCAGCGCCTCGATCATCTCCGGGATCAGCGTGCGATGACCCGCTGCGAGCGAGGATGCGCCGACCACGTCAACGTCGTTATCGATCGCCATTTGCGCGGTTTCGCGCGGGGTCTGGAACAGAGGTCCGGGGATGACTTCGAAGCCGAGATCGGTGAAGGCCGAGGAAACGAGGTTCGCGCCCCGGTCGTGCCCGTCCTGGCCCATCTTGGCGATCATGATGCGCGGCTTGCGGCCCAAGCGGTCCGCGACAGAACGCGTGCCGCCTTCCGCAGCTCTCCAGCGGTCGTCGTTGCGGGTCTTGCCGTATATGTCCCGCACCGGTTCGGGCGTGGTGTGATAGCGACCGAACGCGCGTTCCAGCGCGTCCGAAATCTCGCCGAGCGTTGCGCGCTCGCGTGCCGCCGCGACACTCAGTTCGAGCAAATTCGCATCGCCCCGCGCGCCCTCTTCCAGCGCCGTCAGCGCCGCCCGGACGTTGCGCTCATCGCGTGCAGCACGTGTCTTCTCAATCCGCGCAATCTGGCCGGCGCGGACGCGCGCATTGTCGACCTCGAGGAAGTCATGCTCTTCCTCTTCCGCGAGGCGGTAGCGGTTCACGCCGACGATTACCGTTTCGCCCGTATCGACCTTCGCCGCCCGGGCTGCGGCAGCTTCCTCGATGCGATGCTTCGGCAGGCCTTCCGCGACCGCCTTGGTCATGCCTCCGTGCTGTTCGACTTCCTGAATCAGATCCCAGGCGCGCTCTTCGAGCTCACGGGTCAACTTCTCGACGTACCAGCTTCCGCCGAGGGGATCGGCGACGGCGGTGATGCCGCTCTCCTCGGCGAGGATCAGCTGCGTGTTGCGGGCGATGCGCGCGCTGAAATCGGTCGGCAGCGCGATCGCCTCGTCGAAGCTGTTGGTGTGCAGCGACTGGGTGCCGCCGAGCACCGCTGCAAGCGCCTCGACCGTCGTGCGCACGATATTGTTGTACGGGTCCTGCTCGGTGAGGCTGACGCCCGATGTCTGGCAGTGCGTGCGCAACCGTTTGGACTCTTCCTTTTGCGCGCCGAGGTCGGTCATGATCCGGTGCCAAAGCGTGCGCGCGGCGCGCAGCTTCGCGATCTCCATGAACAGGTTCATGCCGATGCCGAAGAAGAAGCTCAGACGGCCGGCGAACTCGTCGATCTTGAGGCCTTGGCGCATCGCCGCGCGCGCATATTCCATGCCGTCGGCGAGCGTATAGGCGAGCTCCTGAACCGCCGTCGCCCCGGCCTCGTGCATGTGATATCCGCTGATCGAGATCGAGTTGAACTTCGGCATCTCGCGCGCGCAAAAAGCGATCACGTCCGACACGATCCGCATGCTCGGCTCGGGCGGGTAGATGTAGGTGTTGCGGACCGCGAACTCTTTGAGGATGTCGTTCTGGATCGTGCCCGTCAGCTGCGCGTGCGGGACGCCCTGCTCCTCGCCCGCGACGATGAAGAAGGCCATGACCGGAAGCACAGCGCCGTTCATGGTCATGCTGACCGACATTTCGCCGAGCGGAATGCCGTCGAACAGCAGCTTCATGTCCTCGACGCTGTCTATCGCCACGCCAGCCATGCCGACGTCTCCGGCAACGCGCGGATTGTCGCTGTCGTAACCGCGGTGGGTCGCAAGGTCGAAGGCAACGCTTAGGCCCTTCTGTCCGGCAGCCAGATTGCGGCGATAGAAGGCGTTGCTCTCCTCGGCGGTCGAGAAGCCCGCGTATTGCCGTATGGTCCAGGGGCGGCCCGCGTACATGGTCGCATAGGGACCGCGGGTGAACGGCGCGACGCCGGGGTAGCCGCTGTCGATCGCTGCATCGGGTCCGTAGACATTGTCGAGGCGGATGCCTTCGACGGTTTCGCGCGTCAGGTTGCGGCCGCGGCTCTCCTTTGCGGCCAGCGTTTCCCAGTCGGATTTGGTCGGCTTGTCGGTCACGGGCAACGCACTAGCGCGGGCGGGGCCGAACCTCCACCCTCAGCGCACCTTGCCGAGCGCGAAATCCAGGCCGGCGTTGAGCAGCGCAGGATCGATCCGGTGGCCTCCGTTGAACCACCGGACTTCGGGCCGGTAGCCGGCGCCTTCCAAACCCCTGACCATCTCACGCACATTACCGGCAGGAAGCATGGTGTCGCGGCGGCCATGAGCGATGAAGATCGGCTGGGTCGGGTCCGGCCTGCGGGGCGCGAAGGCATAGCCGGGCGACATGGCAAGGATGGCGCGGAAGGTCTTCGGTTTCGCAAGGCCGAAGGAGAGGGCATGGCTTGCCCCGTCGGAAAAGCCGAGAAGCACGAGGCGGTTCAAATCCACCGGCGATCGTGCGGTCAGCGCGGCGAGCGCTTCGTTGAAATTGGCTGCGTCCGGCCCGAGTGTGACGTCCTGCGGGCGTCGCGGCCAGGAGCCTGCCTCGGACTGGAGTGCGAGAAGCAAAACGCCTCGTTCATCCGCGAACCTGGTGAACTCTCTCAGGAAGTGGTCCGCCCGGCCGCCCGCTCCGTGGAGGAGGACGATGACCCCCGCGGGCCCGGTCACGTGCGCGGGCCGGTAGGAAAATGCGGCATTTGTGAGCCGGCTGATGCCCGGGCGCAAATCTCGCGCGGCCGCCGCTGGGGCAGCTTGAGGGGACGCGGAGGCCGCCTGAGTGGCGCCTAGCAGCAGCGCCGCGATCAGTGCGTGGAAGCCGCCGCTTATCAATGCGCCTCCCTCGGCGTCTCCATGATCTCCGTCAGCACGCCGCCCATGTCCTTCGGATGCACGAAGAAGACGAGCGTGCCGTGCGCGCCGATGCGAGGCTCGCCTAGGACTCGGGCACCCTTGGCCTCGAACTCGGCCTTGGCTTCGTGGATGTCCGGCACTTCGAAACACACGTGGTGCTGTCCTCCGAGCGGATTTTTCTCGAGGAATTTCAAGATGGGGGAGTTTGGTCCAAGAGGCTCGATCAGTTCGATCTGCGAGTTCGGAGTATCGACGAAACACACGCGGACCCCTTGCGCGGGGAGGTCGAAGGCGGGGCCGTGAGGCTTGGCGTCGAACATCTTGTGATAAAGATGGAGGCTTTGCTCGATTGAAGGCGTGGCGACGCCGACATGGTTGAGGCGGCCGAGGTTCATGATTGCACCGCCACTTCCGTGTTCACTGAGTTCGCGATGAAGCAGGCCTCGTGCGCGCGATGGTGGAGTTCGGCGGTCTCGTCTTCCGAGGGGTGCCTCTCGCCGGACCAGGCGACCTGCGGCCGGAGCGTGACGCTGACCATCGCTTGGCGGCCTTCCTCGTCATGCCCCAGCACGCCCTGCGCTTCGTCCACATAGCGGTCGATCAGCCAGCCATCTCGCCGCGCGAAGTCGATGAAGAAGAGCATGTGGCAGGAGGAGAGGGAGGCGACGAACGCCTCTTCCGGGTCCACTCCCGCCGCGTCAGACCATGGGGCTGGAACGATGTGCGGGCTGGCGGAGGCAGGGACGACCGCACCGCCGTCGAACGCCCATTCGTGCGCGCGGCTGTACTGGCCCTTGACGAAGTCGCCGTCGCCTCTGCGGGTCCAGCGGATTGTGGCGGTGTAGGTGCTCATTGTGCGTTCCTACCTAATGTAGCCCGCGCCAAGTCCTAGGCTAAGAAGCCCAAAGATGAAAAAGGCGACGCCCATTACTCCGGCAAACGCCGTGGCGCCGATCGTCAGCCAGAATGCTACGGGGTTACGGTCACGGCGGAAATTGTTGACGCGTCCTTTTGTCACGCCGGATCCAAATTCAACCAGTACGGACCATGGGCAATAAACAGCAAGGAAGCCCCCAAACGCGACTGCCGCAAGCCCAATGATCCAATCGTAGCTCACAACGGAATGTTATCGTGCTTCTTCCACGGGTTTTCGAGCTGTTTGTTCCTCAGCTTGCGTAGCCCCAACGCGACCCGCCGCCGGGTGGAATGGGGCATGATGACCTCGTCGATGAAGCCCTTGCTCGCTGCCACGAACGGGTTGGCGAAGCGCTCTTCATATTCGCGGGTGCGCTCGGCGATTTCCTCCGCCGTCTTGCCGCGGAAGATGATCTCGACCGCGCCCTTGGCGCCCATCACGGCGATCTCGGCGGTCGGCCAGGCGTAGTTCAAGTCGCCGCGCAGATGCTTCGACGCCATGACGTCGTAGGCGCCGCCATAGGCCTTGCGAGTGATGACGGTGATCTTCGGAACGGTCGCCTCGGCATAGGCGAACAGCAATTTGGCGCCGTTCTTGATGATGCCGTTATGCTCCTGCGCGACGCCGGGGAGGAAGCCGGGAACGTCGACGAAGGTCAGGATCGGGATCTCGAACGCGTCGCAGAAGCGCACGAAGCGCGCGCCCTTCTTCGAGCTGGCGATGTCGAGCACGCCAGCGAGAACCATCGGCTGGTTGGCGACTACGCCGACGGTGCGTCCTTCGATGCGGCAGAACCCGACGATGATGTTCGCTGCGTGACCCGGCTGAAGCTCGAAGAACTCGCCCTCGTCAGCGACCTTCCGGATCAGCTCGTGCATGTCGTACGGCTGGTTGGCGCTCGGCGGGATCAAGGTGTCGAGACTGTCATCGATGCGGTCCCAGGCGTCGCTGGTCGGCCGCTGAGGCAGATCGTGGCGGTTCGACAAAGGCAGGAAGTCAAAGAACTCCCGGGTCGCGAGCAAAGCGTCGATGTCGTTCTCGAAGGCGACATCCGCCACGCCGGACTTGGTCGTGTGGGTGATCGCGCCCCCTAGCTCCTCCTGCGTCACGACCTCGTTGGTGACGGTCTTAACGACGTCTGGGCCGGTTACGAACATGTAGGAGCTGTCCTTCACCATGAAGATGAAGTCGGTCATTGCCGGCGAATAGACCGCGCCGCCTGCGCACGGGCCCATGATCAAGCTGATCTGGGGGACGACGCCGGAGGCGAGGACGTTCCGCTGGAAGACCTCGGCATAGCCGGCGAGCGAAGCGACTCCTTCCTGGATGCGGGCGCCGCCGGAGTCATTGAGGCCGATCACCGGAGCGCCGACCTTCATCGCCATGTCCATGACCTTGCAGATCTTCTGGGCGTGGCGCTCCGACAGCGAGCCGCCGAAAACGGTGAAGTCCTGTGCGAAGACGTAAACTAGGCGACCGTTGATCGTGCCGGAACCGGTGACCACGCCGTCGCCGGGCACCCGTTGCGTCTCCATGCCGAAGTCGACGCAATTGTGTTCGACATACATGTCATATTCTTCGAAGCTACCCTCATCGAGCAGCACGCTCAGCCGTTCGCGGGCGGTCAGGCGGCCCTTGGAGTGCTGCGCTGCAATGCGCTTTTCGCCGCCGCCGAGTTTCGCGGCCTCGCGCCGCTGTTCGAGTTCTTCGATGGTCGTGGCCAAGGTCTCTCTCCTTGGCGGCGCGTCCTTCCACGATGGCCGTCGCGGGTCAATCGCGCCAGGATGTTGTTCCGGTTTCGAAACAAGAGTTCCGAGGAGTATGCGCCATTCGTCGATGACGACTCGCGGCTCGCCGCATGTTGCAGCGCACAACGGCCAATTTATCGCTAATCTTGGTTAGTGGTTCGGAACCGTAACCCTCTGCCTCCCGTTAATCCTCTAGGTTTCCAACAACACGAGGTTAAACGGAAAATGCTCACCAGCGTCGGGGTGCCAGTTGTGTCTGAAGCCGAGCCCTCGTTGCCGGATCCAGCTCGTCCAATCTTGCTTTGCTTTTCGCACCTGCGGTGGGACTTCGTATTCCAGCGGCCGCAGCACCTAATGAGCCGCTTCGCGCGAACGATGACGGTCGTTTTCTGGGAAGAACCGATAGATATCGGGCCGCGGGAAACGCCATATCTGAAGGTTCGGCAAGCTGAGGACTACCCGAAGGTCCGAGTTGTCACGCCGCACCTCCCGGAAGGCCTGGACGGAGCGCAGCGCGATGAGTTGCTTAGCCGCCTGCTCGACGTCCACGTCAGTGTCCTGAACGGCCCGCTGATCACCTGGTATTACACTCCGATGATGCTTCCGTTCTCGCGGCATCTTGATGCGAGCGTCACGATCTACGACTGCATGGACGAGCTATCGAAGTTCCGCTTCGCGCCGGAGCGCCTGCTCGACCTGGAGCAGGAGCTCATCGACCGAGCGGACCTCGTCTTCACCGGCGGCGCGAGCCTCTATGAAGCCAAGAAGAGCCGCCACAGCAGCGTGCACTGCTTCCCGTCGTCCGTCGACCGCGACCATTTCGCGAAGGCACGCCGCGAGCTTCCGCAGCCTGCCGACCAGGCCGAGCTCAAGCATCCGCGCCTCGGCTTCTACGGTGTGATTGACGAGCGGTTCGACATCGACCTCCTTCGTCAGATGGCCGACATGCGTCCCGACTGGTCGTTCGTGATGGTCGGACCGGTCGTGAAGATCGGTGAGGGCGAGCTACCGCGTGCTGCGAACATCCACTACCTCGGCGGCAAGACTTACGAGCAGCTCCCGGCCTATCTCTCGGGATGGGACGTCGCGCTCATGCCTTTCGCCATGAACGAGTCGACGCAGTTCATCTCGCCGACGAAGACCCCCGAGTATCTGTCGGGCGGTAAGCCGGTGGTGTCCACGCCGGTGCGCGACGTGGTCCGCACCTACGGCCACCTGCAGGGCGTGCACATCGCTCATGATGCGGATGGTTTCGTGCGCTGCTGCGAGCTGGCGCTGGAGCAGGCCCGCAACGGCGGCGATTGGCTCGCGGAAGCCGATTTGCTGCTCTCCGCGACGAGCTGGCAGACGACGCAGGCGCGCATGTCGGGCCTGATCGCCGAGGTGCTGGGTGAGCGTACCGAACAGGAGGCGCCGGCTCTGCTGGTGGCCGCTGAATGAGTGGCCTTCTTCGCGCCCTGGAGGGCTCGGGCGAGAGATATGATTATCTCATCGTCGGAGCCGGTTTCGCCGGCTCGGTGCTGGCCGAGCGGCTCGCGACCCAGCACGGGGCGCGAGTCCTCGTCATCGACCGGCGCAATCACGTCGGCGGCAATGCCTATGACGAGAAGGACGATGCCGGGATCCTGTATCACAAGTACGGACCGCACATCTTCCACACCAACAGCGATGCGGTGGTCGACTATCTTTCGCAGTTCACCGAGTGGCGGCCGTACGAGCATCGCGTTCTTGCGAATGTCCGCGGGCAGCAGGTTCCGATCCCGATCAATCGCACGACGCTGAACATGCTGTTCGGCGCGGGGCTGGAGACGGACGAGGACGCGGCCGCCTATCTCGCGCACCGGGCGGAGCCGGTCGAGGATATCCAGACCTCTGAGGACGTGGTGATCAACGCCGTCGGCGAGGAGCTCTACCGGCTCTTCTTCCGCGGCTACACCCGCAAGCAATGGGGCCTCGACCCGTCCGAGCTCGACAAGCAGGTCACGTCGCGAATCCCGACGCGGACGAACACGGACGACCGCTATTTCAGCGACACGTTCCAGGCGATGCCGCTTCACGGCTACACGAAGATGTTCGAGCGGATGCTCGACCATCCGCTGATCGAGAAGGCCCTTGGCGTCGACTTCCGGGACATCAAGGATCGCGCCTACGAAATCGCGGACCACATCATCTACTCTGGCCCGATCGATGAATATTTCGACTTCCGCTTCGGCAAGCTGCCGTACCGCAGCCTGAAGTTCGATCATCAGACATTGGACCAGGAGTGGTTCCAGCCCGTCGCGGTGGTCAACTATCCGTCGGAAGACGTGCCCTTCACCCGCATCAGCGAATACAAGCACCTTACCGGCCAAAGCCATCGGCGTACGACGATCACCTATGAGTATCCGTCGGCTGAGGGCGATCCCTACTACCCGATCCCGCGTCCTGAGAACCAGGAGCTGTTCAAGAAGTACGAGGCGCTTGCCGACCAAACCGGCAACGTTACCTTCGTCGGACGGCTCGCCACTTATCGCTACTACAACATGGACCAGATCGTCGGGCAGGCGTTGGCCACGTTCCGGCGGATGGACGAGAAGCGCGAAAGGGAGCCGACAGCAGTCGCGGCCGAATGATGAGCACAGCACCGCTTGAGCTTTGGGGCGGTGTCGAATGCAGTGTCGTCAGGATCGGCGACGAGTACCGCAACCAGATTATCGACACCGGCCACGCAGCACGGCTTCAGGACATCGACGCGATGGCCGAGCTGGGTGTCAAAGCCGTGCGTTATCCGATCCTGTGGGAAACGGTCGCGCCGGAAAGCCCCAACGAGCTCGACTTTTCCTGGCACGACGAGAGGCTGAAGCGTCTTCGCGACAAGGGCATAAGAGTCATTGCAGGTCTCGTGCATCACGGGTCGGGCCCACGGTACACGAACCTACTCGATCCGAAGTTTCCGGATCAGCTGGCCCGCTACGCACGAAGGGTCGCCGAGCGCTACCCGTGGATCGACGCGTGGACGCCGGTGAACGAGCCCTTCACGACGGCGCGGTTCTCGTGCCTCTATGGGCACTGGTATCCGCACCTCCACGACATCGACGCGACCTTCCGCGCGACCGTCAACCAGTGCCTTGCGACGCTCAGGGCGATGCGGGCGATCCGCGAAGTCAGCCCCACGTCGGAGCTCATCGCGACGGAGGACATGGGCCGGACCTTCTCCACGCCCGAGCTTGCCTATCAGGCCGAGCACGACAACGGTCGTCGCTGGCTGCCTTTCGATTTGCTGTTCGGCCGCGTCGTGGAAGGTCACCAATTCTATCGCTGGCTGCGCAACAAGGCGGCAACGCAGGAGGTGCTGGACGAGCTCGCGACGGGCGAGGGGCGGCCGGACATCATCGGCTTCGATCATTATCTCACCAGCGACCGGTTCCTCGATCATCGGACCCTGCGTTATACGGGCGTGGAGGCAGGCTCGAACGGCCGCGACCGGTACGTCGATGTCGAGGCCGTTCGGGTCGACAAGCTGCGCCCGTTGCTCGGCCCTGCCCTTCGCCTTCGCGAGACCTGGGAGCGCTATAAGACGCCGATTGCGGTGACTGAGGTCCATCATGGCTGCACGCGCGATGAGCAGGTTCGATGGCTGGTGGAAATGTGGACGGCCGCCGAGCAGGAACGCGCTCGCGGAGCAGACATAAGAGCAGTGACGATCTGGGCGCTGTTCGGAATGGTCGATTGGCGTTCGCTCCTGACCCGACGCGAAGGTCACTATGATGTCGGGGTCTTCGACACCCGGGGCGAGACTCCTCGACCAACGCTTGTTGCCAAGGCGGCCGAAGCCCTGGGACGCGGCGACCCGTTCGAACATCCGCTGCTGGACCTGCCGGGCTGGTGGAAGCGGCCGGGGCGGTGTCACGGACGCCTGCGCTTCGAGACCCTGCCGAGCAGCAGCGTGAAGGCGCGGCCAATCCTCATCACCGGTGCGACCGGGACGCTCGGCCAGGCCTTTTCGCGAATCTGCGCGCATCGCGGAATTGCACATGTGCTGACCAGCCGAGCCGACCTCGACATTTGCGAGGAGGACTCCATCGCGGCGGCGCTCGATCGATACAAACCTTGGGCCGTCATCAACACCGCCGGCTTCGTGCGGACATGGGAAGCCGCGGAGAGGCAGGACGAATGTTTCAAGGCGAATGTCACAGGTCCCGAGCAGTTGGCCAGAGCCTGCAAGCTGCACGGCATCCCGCTCGTGACCTTCTCATCCGACCTGGTCTTCAACGGACGGCTCGGCCGGTCCTATGTCGAACCGGACGAACCCGCGCCGGTCTGCGAGTATGGTCGAAGCAAGGCTCAGGCCGAGGCGAGACTGCTGTCGATAGACGCCGACGCCCTGATCGTCCGCACGAGCGCCTTCTTCGGCCCGTGGGACCGCTTCAATTTCCTCTTCAACACGGTCGAGCAATTGACTCGAGGCGAGGATGTTTTCGCCAGCGACAAGTCAATCGTGTCGCCGACCTACGTCCCTGACCTGGTGCATGCGACGCTCGACCTGCTCCTCGACCAGGAGAAGGGCATTTGGCACCTTACCAACCAGGGCGCGATCAGCTGGCACGAGCTTGCGTGCCAAATCGCGGACCGCGCCAAGCTCGATCCGGGCCGGATCATCATCCCTGACGATGACGTGCGGGCGGATACCAGCCTTACCAGCAACCGCGGGCTTCTGCTCCGGCCGCTCGATGGGGCGATCGATGATTTCGTCGAATATTCCGAGCCGCTGAAGCGGCTGCTGCAGGATATCGCTTAGACTCTCAGTCGTCCCACTTATGGTGCTCGGCGGAGACGCGCCGAACCGTGCCCGAGCTCGCGCGCATCACGATGCTTTCGGTGGTGATGCAATTCTTGCGCCGGTG